>Ga0209517_10001604_pt1 | contig 33715 bp, 40 predicted proteins | sample PeaSoiMetSII2010_FD_187695 | JGI IMG/M metagenome (GOLD analysis project Ga0209517, IMG submission 187695) | Peat soil microbial communities from Weissenstadt, Germany - SII-2010 (SPAdes) (version 2) | ecosystem: Environmental > Terrestrial > Soil > Wetlands > Peat | place: Germany... | reverse complement strand
CAATGGCGGTGGACAGGCAGACGGCGGTGGCATCTACAACTGCTTCGGCACCCTCACGGTAATCGACAGCGTAATCACCGGGAATCGAATCCACCACGGGGGTGGCGCCTTCGGCTACGGCGCCGGCATCTACAACTGCCCCGACAGCACACTGACCCTCATCAATACCACCGTCAGCAGGAATAGTGCAGAAGTAGGCGGCGCCATCTGCAACGGTGGCCTGCTGACGATAGTCAATAGCACCTTCAGTGGGAACGTCGCGCGCAAGCATAGGGGCGGCGGCATCGCCAACTACGGCACTCTCATCATTACCAACAGCACCTTCAGTGGGAATAGCAGCCGCTCCAAGGGCTCCGCCGGTGGCATCCTGAATGGTGGGTTATTCCAGTCGGCGGGAACACTGGTGATCAACAACAGCACGTTCAGCGGGAATATCGCACGCGAAGGTAAGGGCGGCGCCATCTTCAACATCAAGGGAAGCACGGTGGTGCTGCAGAACAGTATTGTTGCCAATAATACCGGGGGAAATTGTCACGGCCATGTAGCCTCGAATGGCTACAACCTCAGCAGCGACAACAGCTGCAATTTCAACGGCCCCGGTGATCTGAACGACACCGATCCCAAGCTCGGGAATTTACGGAATAACGGCGGACCGACAAAGACCATGGCTCTGCCTCCGGGAAGCCCGGCGATTGATAGCGGCAACCCGAGCGGTTGCACTGACGGCCAGGGGCATCTTCTGAAGACGGATCAACGCGGCAAGCCACGCCCCGACAAAGAGGACACGGGTGGTTGCGACATGGGGGCTTATGAGCGTCAGCAGGACTAGGGTGAAATAAACAAGCCAATTGACCTTTTCGCGCGAGTTCTTTTTGCTCTGCACCAAAAAGCGGAGACGGGATGGTTGAGATGAGACAAGTCCACAGAACCAGCACACGAATTGTAGGTCCGCTACGGCAGCTTTGTACCACGGTCCTATTAGCTAACAGAATGCATGTAACGACGCTCCTGATCGTGCTTGTGTTCGGAGCTATGGCACAGGCGCAAACTTTCACCACGCTGTACAACTTTAGCAATGGCTCGGACGGCGGTTTTCCCGCCGGGGCGTAATTCAGGACCCAGCTGGCAACCTCTACGGGACCACCGAGTCTTGTGGCGCGATGCGCTGATCCCCATCGCGATGTCGCCCTGCTTGTCCATCGCGCCGAATTGCGGCTGATGGTGGTATTTATGATTGTCAGAGTGCTGCCGGGGCAGTTGTAGATGCCGGCGCCGTAACCGAAGGAGCCATTCCCGCTAGTGATCCTATTTTCGGTGATGATGCTGTCGATTACCGTCAGCGTACCGAAGCAGTTGTAGATGCCGCCACCGTCTGACTGTCCAGCGGCATTGCGCACAGTCATCTTTGAAAGCGTGACTTGAGATCTTGGAGTGGAGCCAACCACAATGACCTGGCTGAAGCCACCGCCGTCAATAATCGTTGTGGCAGCCCCAGAACCGAAAATCTTCAAGCCGAATGGGATCGAGAGACTCTCTCGGTAGGTCGGGGCGGCGAGGAAGATTGCATCACCCGGCAAGCTGAGCAAAATTGCATTTGAGATGGTCTTGCACGCGTGCTGGCGTGATTGACAGTCGTTGTTGTCATTGCCGTGCACTCGATCGACATACCACTTGCTGCCAGCGGGGCCGCCGGGGCGAAAACAAATGATGTCAGAGCCGCCATGCAAATCAACTTTCTGGATTTCACTGAAGTTTGTTTGCCCATGATCTTCTCCTCCAAAACTCATCGAATCGCTAGCGGTGAATGTGTTTAGCCGAGCGGTGTGGTCTTCATGTTTCTTATTGATCGTCTCCATTGCGTTGCTTGCCCAGACGGTCGCTAAGGAGTGAGCTTGAACACCACTCCACAGCCGTTTACCGGCTGGCAGTTAAGATCGCCGCCAATCGATGTAACGCCATAAAGGTTGCCGGCAGGGTCGCGAATCACTCCTGCCGCAGGCTCTCCACCGCTCCGGCTCGGGTAGCCTTTGAAGGCGTAAAGTGTGGTGAACTTGCCCGCGGTATCGATCTTGAACACCACTCCACAGCCGTTAGCGGCGACGTTGCACAGCTGGTTGTTATCGCCGCCGAATGCGGTAGTCCCATACAAGTTGCCAGCGTCGTCTTGAAAAAGTTGTGCGCCTGGATATGCGCCGTCTGTTCCTCCAGTGAAGCTGTGGAGCACGGTCTCTTTGCCGTTGCGATCGAACTGGAAAACCACGCCGCAACCAGATGATTCAACGCCGCAATTGGGATCGCCGCCAGAGGAGGCGGTCCCATACAAATTCCCCGCCGCATCCCGAATCACACCGGCGGCGGGATGTCCACCGTCGGCTGTACCGATAAAGCTATGCAGCACCGTATACTTGCCGCTTTTATCGAGCTTGAACACAGTTCCACAACCGGCGAAGTTGCAGGAGAACTGCGTGCCGCCAAACTCGGTGGTGCCGTAGAGGTTGCCTTCGGAGTCCCGAATGACGCCTCCGAGCGGGAGAAAGCCGTCCGCCCACCTGAAACTGTGGAGGACAGTCTTGCGGCCAGCCGCCGTGAGCTTGAACACGGTTCCCCGCTCGAAGGCGCCTCCACCGGTAGTTCCATACAAATTGCCGGCGTCATCCAGCGCTAACCTCCCGACTGGGTTGGCACCATCTTTTCCACCGGCAAATGAATACAAGATAGTTTCTTTGCCTGCTGAGCTTATTTTGAACAAAGTTCCGGCGTCCGCCGACCCGCCGTTTCCGGTGCTGCCGTATAGATTGCCGGCCGAATCCAAAGTTAAAGGAGCGAAGGGGGAGTTCCCATCGGTGCCGTTGGCCGTGAACCTGTGCAGCACTGTTTCCTTGCCCGCCGCGTCAACCTTGTACACCGTCCCCAGATCCTGAGTGCCACCGTAGACGGTGACGCCGTAGAGATTGCCTGCGGAATCCAGAACTAACTCATATACAGGTGTTGCTCCGTCCGGGGACTCGTGAAACTTGTGGAGTACTTGATAGCGCGCTGGCCGCGACGATTGAGCACCTGCATGCTGCGCTGTCGCCAGCGGCGGAATCGTCAGAGCTAGTAACAACAAACATCCATACATTCCGTGACTGCGTTTCCGGTTCTGCTTTCTCCTTAAATGATTAGCGTGCATTTCTCGAAACCAACCTGCTGTGATTTTCGACTCGTAGTCATAGAGAAATCCGTCCGAGTCCCCGACGCTCCACACTTCACTGTTTCGAATCATCTGGGTTGGTCATTCCAAAGACGTACGTGGCGCCGGGAAAACAGGCGTCGCAGTAGCTGGGTGCGCCGACGAACAGCGTCTTTCCAAGGCCGGAGATGGAGGTTCCGAAGAAGTTTTGCTGCGTGTCGCCGGCGGCCAGCTTGGCCGATTCGGTCATTTTCTTCGGCCAGCCGTGCGCGGGCTTCACGAATACATATGCCGCTCCCTCAAATTTCAGTCCGGCGATGTTGGCGAGAGGAGCGCCGACGGCCACGGTGTTGCGGTTAATGAACACGCTATAGCCAAGCTCGTCGCCAAACACTCCATTCGACGCTGTCAACTTGGCTGTCTGGGTTGCGTCAGTCCAGCCGCTCGACGGCTTGACGAACACATAGGCCGCACCTGCACCGGTGGGAACCGGATTCGGATTTTGAATCGCACCGGCAACTACGGTGTCTCGATTGATAGATACTGACGAACCCAACAAGTCGCCGGCAGCTCCGTCAGAGGCGGTCAACCTGGCCTTGAACTGGGAGGTAGATTTCCACCCACTCGCCGGCTTGAGGAATACATAGGCCGTTCCCTTACCCGAGTCATGACCGCTAGCTCCGCCCACTAGCGTGTGGCCGACGAGGGCGGCGGCGGTACCGAAACCATCGGCGTAATCGCCGTCTGAGGTAGTTATCTTGGCCGTGAATTTCGAGGTGGACTTCCAGCCGCTGGCCGGCTTGGTGAATACGTATGTCGCTCCTTGAAATTCGTACGTGACGGTAGCGGATGGCGCTCCTGCCACCAATGTGTCGCCACTGAGAGAAACTGACCAGCCCAGAGCATCGCCAGGCGACCCGTCAGAAGCGATGAGCTTGGCGGTCTCGGTCATGTCCTTCCAGCCGCCGCTTGGCTTGACGAACACATAAGCTGCCCCTTGATATTGATCGTCGCCGATATCTGTGAAGGGCGCTCCGACGACGAGCGTGTCACTTTCGAGCGAAACCGACCAGCCAAAAAGCCCTGCGCTGTCCGATGGAGTTAGCTTGGCAATTTGGTGAATAGGGCCGGCTCCCGATTTCACGAACAGATAAACCGCGTTGACGAGCTCAGGAGCTCCCACAGCGATGATGTTGCCGCTGACCGACACGGAGGTACCCATCGCATTAAGCCCGAAACTATCCGAGGCCGTGAGCTTGGCGAGCTGCACCCACAGCGCGGCAGAGGTGCTCGACTGTGCATCCGATGACAGACTGGCGAGATTGGCCGCAGGTGGCTTGTGAGCATCCTTGCTCGCCGACGACCGATCCGCCTGGAAAGCGGCTGCGGCCGACGCTGACAGGCTGACTGGGGTTTGCCCGTAGCTGACGAGCGATACCAGAACGAGTACAAGTGGAATGGCAGGTCTCATAAAAATCTCCTTGGTCAGTTCCTAGTGCTATGTCCTTTGCTTTGTCGCCGCTTCTGAATGAAATTCGCGCCTCCTCCATAACCGCCCAATGAATTGCCGCGTCCCAACGGTTGCTTCTTTTGTTAGGCGATGACACCCGCTTATGGGGATTGTCCCGCTCAACCCCGCGCGATCCCGCCTTACCACATTTCCCTCCAGGGTTAGGGAATGAGCTTGAACACAACGGTGCCGGCGATGCCGTAGAGGTTCCCCGCCGCGTCTCGCGCCAGTGTCGATTCCGGTGCCTCGCCTTTACCGTCGTCTTCGAAGACGTGCAGCACCGTGTACTCGCCGCTGGCACTCAACTTGAACACCGTTCCACAACCTCCACCAAAAGGAGGCGGACAGTTCAGATCTCCGCCGAATGATGTGGTGCCATACAAATTGCCTCCCTTATCCAAAACCAAACCAGAGTATGTCGGGGCGCCTTGCGCGTCCGTGAAGTCATGCAACGAGGTCACCTCACCGGATGGATTGACCTTGAATACAGTGCCAGCTCCGCCATTCCCCCCTGCGGTCGCTACCCCATAAAGATTCCCAGCCGAATCACGAACCAGCTCCGCATCGGGATATCCACCGTCAAAGCCTCCCGTAAACCGGTGGAGGATGGTTTCCGTGCCCGCTCTGTCCACCTTGAACACAATGCCGCAGCCGTTGCCGCCACAGGTACTGCCACCAACGTACGTGGTGCCATATAAATTGCCTGCTTCGTCTTGAACGAGACTTGCCATAGGAAGATCGCCGTCGGATCCTCCGAGGAAGTCGTACACCACAGTTTCGTTGCGGTGTTTGTCCAGCTTGAACACGTTTCCACCCTGACCTCCATAGGCGGTTGTGCCAAAGAGATTGCCGAGCACATCCCGGATTACTCCGGCATTGAGAGGCTGCGATCCGTCAGAGCCTCCGGTAAACCTGTAGAGGACAGTCTCCTTGCCCGTTCTGTCCACCTTGAACACAATGCCGCAACCGCCATCGCCGATTACGCAGGGGCCGCTGCTGCCGCCGTTTTGAGTCGTGCCGTAGAGGTTTGCGCCAGCATCCCGCGCCAAGCGCGTTGAATTAGGTGTGTCTCCGTCTGAACCTCCTTTGAAGCTGTACAGGACGGTGTGCTTGCCGGTTTTGTCTAGCTTGAAGACGGTTCCATGGCCAAAGGCACCGCCGCTGGTGGTTGTCCCGTAGAGGATGCCGGTCTCGTCTAACACCAAGGCACCAGGCCCACCTCCGTCGGCTCCGCCACGAAAAACGTAGAGCACTTGGTAGCGCGCTTTCGCTGACCGTGCGGCAACCGGTTGCGAAAACGCCAGCAGTTGGACCACGAGCATTAGCAAACACAACCGACCATACGTTGCATGACTTCGCTTCATATCCACTCCTTTATCTTTTGAACCACTGGGTTCGCTGATGACGTCTGTATTGCGGTTCTCCAAGAACATGCCCCAAAATCCTGGGTGGCAATTGCCTGATCCGTGAAAGTCGGGACCGCGCCCGTTCATCGAGCCCAAGCGTCAAACGTCTCCGCCCACCTTGGCCGACCCGGCAAGGCGCAGTCAATGCTTTGGGTCTCATTTGTCCCTCATTGGTTGCTCACCAAGGACGGTGGAGTCAATTATTGTCAAAGACTTGTCAAGATTGTCACGATCTTGTCAAGAAACCGGATTGGGTTGCATCCAGTCAACACCGATCGAGAGAGCGTCCTCGAGCGAGAAATGCTTCGAGTGCTTTGCTAAGACTGGGGTAGGCGAAGGGTCCGCTCAGCGCAGGTTGCGAGCCGGAATTTCTGGGTTGGATTGTTGCGTAGCCGTATTCAGCTTTAGGGACGATTGGAGCGACAGGCTTATGATCTACACCGATCAAGTGCTAACGGCATCAGTTCCAGGAAACCGGCGCTGTGGCAGCGGCGGAACCGGTTCATGGTGATAGCGCAGGTTCCAATAGTTCCACGAGCGGCGGTCGAAGATTCCAGCAGGCGGATCCCTCAAGACGAGATCGAAATCAGCGTCAGCATAGTACTTCATCCCGGTAGCGATATCGTCGAGGGTTCCGTAGGTCATCAGGTGAGCGAGGAACAGTTTGGAGTCTCGTAGCGTCTCTTCGGGCGCTTTGAACCAAACCACACGCTTTGCCACGCGCTTGAGATCCTCAGAGTAGTTCATGATTCTGCTTCCTGCCGACTCAGACCAGATCGTGCCACAACAGCTGGAAGTTCTCTTAAGTTTACCGAAGTTGCCGCCTCCAGGAGACGTTTTTGCACTGTGCGTGCCAGGCTGGGAAGGTCACCATCCTCGAAGAACGTTAGCGCCTTGAGGCTTAGTGCTCCGTTGAACTCCTTCCCATAGATCGCCGCCGCCGCAGCCAAACCCTCCGCGAGGCTCAAGCCCGCGTCGAGTGTGCTCAGAACGTCTCGATCGTCTTTTGCCTGCGCCCTTAACTGAACGGTTTTCAGCTTCGACGCAAGCAGGTCCAGCATCGAAGCGACCTGAATCCCATTCTCTTGGACAATATCAGGGTCGTGAACGCGCTTGATTCCCAGAGATCCAAAGAAGGAAAGCTTCACCGGGCCATTCCGGTCCACAATCGCCGTAAGTGTGTTGTCCTGGAATTGGGTCATTTCGGCGTTTTTCAAATAGGGGACGCTGTCGCGCAGCGAATTGGGGTGAAAGGGCAGGTTCGAGAAAAAGTCGAAGTCGTCCGATTGTTGGTGTCCCAGCCGAGGTGCCAGAGCTGTACCTCCATAAAGCACGAACGTCTTCGGAGTATTCCTTAACTCCGCCCAAAGTTGCCTCTGAGGCTCTGGGAGAATGCTCAGATTCGGTTTGAACATTTCCAACTCCTTCGGGCTACACCCGCGGTTCTCGTCACCGAAAGGCCTCAATTTACTAGGCCGGGCTAGGTGACGTGTGGCGTCTGGCTTATTTTGCCTGATTTAACTCAAGCTGAATAGGGACGCCTGTTCGGGAACAACGCGCTTTGTTCGCCGCTTTTTAGCCAGTGAGCCCGGTCGCTGTCCGAAGACGACGATAGACGCGGTGTCCATGGCGCCTTCAACAAGACTGTAGGGATCTTGAGGAGTTCCTGGGCCAGTTCTGACTGGGGAGCCGGGAGCGTTCGCTGAAAGTTCGTGACTGCCCGGCCCTGCCTGCGGTGAAGGTCACCCTCAATTTGATGGACAAGGACGTTCCGCGTCCAGCCACTCTGTACAGCCTGCCGGATATACCATTCCCGTTCCGCCGGGGCCTTCACCATTTCAAGAATCCGTACATTGTTAGTGACCGCGAGCAATCGCGACGGCAGGACTACTTAGCAAGTAACCCCCACCCCCTTTGAACTCTTGACACGGTAGAGGTCAGAGGATAATGGAGGGTGGAACCCCGATGTTTGAATACTTGGGCCGGACCGTTATTTGCGGGGCCCAGCGGAACGAAAGCGTCAGGACGCTCATGCGCCACGCGGCGGACGAGGACGATTCCACGCCAGGATTGGACTGATCATAATAAAACTCATACGAGGCGTGCACTTCGCGGCCGCGACGAACCGTCCAGGTGAGATCCGACTCCGCGTGAGCCGACAAACCCCAGGGTCCGAACGTGTCCCCGTGCCTCTCGCGTGGCCCGCGCCCAAGCCAAGATCGAGCGAAAGAGAGAGCGTCTTGCGCTCGATGTCGGTGCTCCAACCTCCCTCCATGTTCTGAACCAGGTCTGGCGAGAAGTAGCCGGCGTCACTCGCTTTCGCGTAGTGCAGGATACTGTAGGTCGAGTACAACTCCGAGTCCTTTCCGAGCTTCCGTCCAACAGTGAATTCCGAATTGTACCGGGCGTTACTCTCTCCCGCCCTCGCTGGGCGGCGTTAATCATCTTTTTCAGTAGGCCATCGAACTCAACTTTGTTCACAACAATCGGCTTCGACATGAGGGCGATTGTACTGTCCTACGTCAAATACATTATCCTTCTTATTTCTGCCGTTGAATCAGGGATTTGGGAGGAATTGACTGCTTCAGGGGGCTTGACAAGATTTTGGGAAAAAGCGGCTTTGGACATTTCTTTGTGGCTCTCGGGCGGAAGCGTGCTCCCTGAGTCGTAAGAAGTGACTCAAAGCCAGCTGCACGAGCGAGGACGCTCGCGCCTATACTAGGAGATCTTTTCTGGAGTGAGCGGGTTCGCGCGCGGCGTTGCTGCTGCATTGCCATTGCGAGGCGGAGGTTCGGGGACGGCTGGCGGATTGAGGGGGCCATCCTTGATTGAACTATCGAGGATGCGGCTATTCAGGCAATAGAGGGCCAGCTCCAGACGATCGGCGACGCCTAGCTTGTCGTACACTTTGCGCAGATAGTTTTTGACTACCTGTTCGGTGGTTCCGACGCGCACGGCAATTTCCTTGTTCTTCATGCCCTGGGTCACGCAGGAAACGATCAGGGTTTCTTTGGGAGTCAACTGCACCTTGGGCCGAGGGGCTCCGGCGCGCGAGCCTTGGGTGCGATAGGCTTCGAGGACCCACTGGGTGGCGCGGCCATCTAACCATGGCTCACCCTTTGATACCTTGCGCAGACAGTCGACCAGCAACTCCGGCTCGACGTCGCGCGAGACGATGGCATGCACGCCGCGGCGAAACAGTTCCAGGGTGAGTTCCTGATCGGGCTCGGTAGTCACCACCACGATGCGGAGGGTTGGATTCTGCCTGAGCAGATCGGAAACGGCTTCGATTGGATTGGACGTGATGGCAGCTTCAAGAAGCAGAACGTCGGCGGAAAACTTCTTGGCGGCGGATAAAGTCTGGGCCATGGTTTCGGCCTGGCCCACCACGCGGACATCGTCCTCAAGGGCGAAAATCTTGCGCAGGCCGGCGCGAAATATGGCCTGCGTGTCAGCCACAATCACGCGGATGAACTGGCCGTTGCCGCCTTCATGCAGCGGTTCGACGTCGACTTTCGCGGTTACCGGAGTGCTGGCCATCAGTCTCCTCGCCGTTCAGTTCGGTCAAAGCGATACTCGTCGATCACCACGCCTACGCCGCGGCGCCCGCTATCCTCAAAACTACGCACTACGCGGCCGCGGCAATCCAGCCGCACGTCGGCTTCCGCGCCCAAGACATCTGCCGGAAGCGAGATGGTGAAGTCTACCATCGAGCCCACCGGCATTTCGGAATCGACCATCTGGAACAGAACGCCATTGGCGGAAATGTTCTGCGATTCAGTATGACGCTCGCCCGTCTTCGATTTTACAGAAATCGGCAGCTTGATCGGAAAACGGGTCGCACCCTGCACTTCCGGATACCTTCCACGGCTGACCTTGGGATCAGCCGCTTCCGCTTTGGCTGAGCCTTGTGCCTTCGGCGACGCGTCTTTTTCTTCCGCGAGCTTTGCCGAGTTCCCGTTCTTCACGAAGGGGCCAATGTTGGACATTACGAGCGAAGACTACACCCCGGACCCAGCCCTGCAAAGGTTACCGAAGTCATGGAACTGTTAGGGTTAAATTCTTGTGGGTCATGAACTTGCGGGGGAGTTGTGGATCGTTCGTGAGCACCGTCACAAAGCATTTCGCAATTAGCAGTTAGCATTTAGCCCTTGAGCGGAGGTGCCCGATGAAAGACCTCAGAAACCTGAAGGTTTGGGAGAAAGCCCATTGCTTAACATTGGCAGTTTATAAAGCCACTAGTCGATTTCCGCGGCAGGAACTTTTTGGGTTAACCAGCCAGATGGGTCGATGCAGCGCATCCATCGGTGCAAATATCGCGGAAGGCTGTGGCAAACTCGGAAACCACGAATTCCAGCGCTACTTGCAGATCGCTTCTGGCTCCGCTAGCGAGTTGGACTACCATTTCCTGTTGGCACGTGACTTGGGGTTCTTCGAGGATATGGATTATCGGCGTCTTGCGGGCGAGCTGTTGCAATTGAGGAAAATGCTTACGTCGTTGCTGCAGAAAGTACAAAGCGAACGTCTGGCGGGCTAAATGCCAAGTGCCAATTGCTAACTGCTGCCTTTAGAATTTTGTTACTTCGGTGAAGTTAAAGTCCCGCACTTTCATGGCCGGCACCACCATGTCGAACGATTCCTCGCCGCTGGCTCGCACAGGAGTTCCCATGGCTTCGACATTCGACAGCATTTGAATCAGGCTTTGGTTGAAGCGGAAATTGCGAACTCCGTAGCGGATCTTGCCATCCTCCACATAGAAGGTGCCGTCGCGGGTCATGCCGGTAAGAATTTTTTCGTAAGGATCGACTTCACGGATGTACCAGAGGCGGGTCACCAGCACGCCGCGCTCGGTCGAGGCGATCATCTGGTCAACCGAGCTTGGCTTGGGCGATGTGCCGAACACAATGTTCATGGGGGCTTCGCCGATCTCGTTGGGCAGAGGAAAGCCATGCCCGGTGGGTGCGATGGGCCCAACTTTATCTTTTTGTTCCGAGCGGTTCACCTTTTCGGCGGTGGCCCGAGCAAACACAAGGCGCTTCACCACGCCGTGTTCGACCAGTTGCACTCTTTGACGTCGCACTCCTTCGCCGTCGAACGGAGTGCCCGATTGCAGGGGGTGAGCAACGTCATCCCAGATATTGATGTTCTCGCCGAACAGTTTTGTTCCGACCCGGTTATTCAGGAAAGAGCGCTGGTCCAGAACGGACAGCGCACCGAAGTCGAAAAACATAAAGCCAACCATATCGAGAACGGCGGCGGGTTCGAGAATGACGGTGTACTTCCCAGCCGGAGTCTCGCTCGGCCTCGCCGATTCGAGCGCCTTGCGGACCGCGGTTTCCGCGAGCGCAGTGGGATCGAGGTTCGTGACATTAGGAGAATTCGCTTTCTGCCATCCCGAGGAATCCGCCGCCAGCATGGTGATTGAAATTTCCGACGAAGTCTGGATGTGCCAGTCAGCCAGGCCGCGAGAATTGAAAATCCCTTCCACCGACTCGGAGGTTGAGAAAATACCGGCCGCGGTGAGTTGGTGCTTCTCGGCGATCGTCACCAGTTTCTTGACGGTTTCCGCGCGCTGCGCTGGTGTGATGGCAGCGGTTTCGGCGAAGTGACGGGTGGGCGACCCTTCGCGGGCGGGGGCGCCCGCGCCACATGATTCTGGTATGGGCAGCAGATCTGGATCAGGATGCTGAACCTTCGCCAGCTTCTCTGAGGATTGCACGACTCGTTGCAGGCTTTCGTCGTCAAGTTTGTTCGTCGTCGCGCGGGCGGTGCGTCCGCCAAACACGGTTCGCACTGAAACGACGTAGTTCTCTTCAGCCACATTCTGATGAATGGTGTTGTTGGCGAAGCGAGTGAGGGCGTTCTGTCCGCCAGAGAAGAGAACTTCGACTTCCTCTGCAATCGAATGCTTCTTGATGCGTTCGAAGATGTTGCTGGCTTTGTCTTGATTCAACATTCGGAATTCAGCACTTTGCAATTGGCACTTAGCCCTTAACCCTTAGCCCTTAACCCTTAGCCATGAACGGTCTGTGTCGAAACCTTTGAAACAACGATCTGTGGCTAAATGCTAACTGCTAATTGCTGGTGTCATCACGTTCCCTTATATGCACTTCCCACCTTGATATTGCGAAACCTGGCCGGCGCCGCCCCATGTCCAGTTCCCATTACTTGCTGGGGCTGGCCTTTGCCGCAATGCGGGGTTCCCCATACCACCCACTCGTCTCGCGAGCAGATCGCGTCCATCGCGTTCCAGAATTCCGTTGTGATTCCTGAGTATGAGGGATTCTTGAACATGCGTGTGCGCTTGCCGTTCTTGATCTCCCATCCCATCTCGCAGCTGAACTGGAAGTTGTAACGCTTGTCATCAATCGACCACGACTTGTTGGTCTCCATATAGATACCGTGACCGGTATCCCCAATGATCTGCTCGCGAGTCAGCGGCTTCTCGCCGGGAAGAATGCTGATGTTGGTCATGCGGATGAGCGGCAACCGGTTCCAACTTTCGGCGCGCAAGGTTCCGCCGGATCGATTCATGCCGATGGTGTGCGCGGTTTCACGCGAGCTCAGATATCCAGTGAACAATCCCCGGGTGATGATGGGCGTGCATTGCGCGGGCACTCCTTCTTCGTCGAAGGCGAAGGTTCCCAGTCCGGGTCCGTGCTCCTGGCGGGCGTCGGCGAGGATGTTGACCAGGTCGCTGCCATAGCGCAGGGTGCGGAGTTTGTCCAAGGTGAGAAACGAGGTTCCGGCGAAGTTCGCCTCCATGCCCAGCACGCGGTCGAGTTCGATAGGGTGCCCCACCGATTCATGAATCTGAAGTCCGAGTTGCGAGCCATCGAGAATAATGTTGAACACGCCTTCCGGACACTGCTCCGCCGTGAGCAGGGCGACCGCTTCTTCACCCACGCGGCGGGCGTTTTCCAATAACTTCAGTTCGCCAATCAGTTCGTATCCTTTATTCTGCCACTGGCCACCGTAGGAATTGGGATAGGAACGCTTCTGAATCTCGCTTCCCGCGAAAGCGTAGGCTGCGTAGCCGACGCCGGTGGTGTATTTGGTCTGATGAATGTTGGCGTCTTCGGAAGAAACAAACCACTGTTCCTCGCGGCGGAAATTCATATTGGTTTCAGCCAGCGTAACTCCGGCGACCGAGCGCAGTTCGGAGTCAATCTTGAGCAGCAGATCAATGTTCTGCTCGACGGACGTAGTAAAAGGATCGATCTGGAAAGGGGTGGTCCACTCGGCGGTGACGGGTTTTTCCGGAGCCAGTTGGAGGTCGCGCTGCTTCACCCGCGAAGATGCCTTGGCGATTTCGACGGCCCTGGCCGCTGTAGCTTCAACGGCGGCGCGGCTCAAATCATCAGACGCGGCAAATCCCCAGGCGCCGTCGGCGATGACGCGGATGCCGATGCCGAACGACTCGGAGTCCGAAGCGCCCCCTACTTTGCCGTTCTTGGTGGAGAGCGCGCGGCTGCGGTCGTCGGCAATGCGTGCGTCAGCGTAGGAAGCGCCGCGTAGCGTGGCGGTGTTTAGAGCCCAGGAGGAAATGTCTTTCATGGCGCTTTATCAAATCTACCACGGAGACACGGAGGCACGGAGAAACGACAAATCCGCGATTTACTCTTTTCTCCGTTCCGCGATTAGGCGCGCTAGGTCGAAGCAAATACATAGATGCTTCGTCAGGAACCTTCGCCTCGCCCAGGCCCCGCTTCCTAAAGATGACAATTCTGTTTGACGGGCTCACACATCTTGTGGTCGCGTATAGACGAACTGATGATTTTGGCCACCAGTTTCTACGTCTTGGCCTTGCGGTTCTAGTCGCTCGGGCCATAGAATCGAAGAGGACTTGATGGCGGCGTTTTCGGCCGTCGATTGAGAGATTCCTGCAAAATAGCTTCCCACAAAATCACTATCTGCAGCGGATCTTCTGGCAGCAGATTGGTCGCGGGAGAGATGGCCGAGTGGCTGAAGGCGCACGCTTGGAAAGCGTGTTTACTCGAAAGGGTAACGTGGGTTCGAATCCCACTCTCTCCGCCAGTTCTTTTGTTTTGTTATATTTGACATGCTGTGATACCGTGAGTGATACCGAAATGAGGTAGCCCACGTGAACCGGCAAGTCAATCTCACCAAAAGGGTGAAGATCGAAGGCGGCCTTCGCTACTGCCCAGTGGTTCTCGCAGCCAATGGCCGGATCAGGCCAAATTGCGTCCTCGTCGATGGAAAACAGGAAGTGCACCCCGAGGGTGCGTACTACCTGGAATGGCGCAATGGCCTTCACCGCGTTCGGGTGTCGGTAGGCAAGGACGTTGCTGACGCCGCCGCGAAAAGACACCGTAAAGAGGCAGAACTCAACGCCGTTAACAGCGGCGTCACCGTAGTTTCTCCGGAAGCCCAGGGCGGTCGCAGGTCGCTTCCGACGACCATCGCAGACTATCTCGCTGAGATAAAGCTTACGAAGAAACCAAAGACTCATTCCGCATATTCAACGGCTCTCGAATATTTCCAAGAGAGCTGCCCGAAGTTCTGCCTGGAGGATCTCGATCGAAAAGATCTGCTGAAGTTCGCCGCATTCTTACGGGACGACAAGGAGCAGGCCCAGCGGAGCTGCTGGAATAAATTTTCGAACGTGATGACATTCCTGAAGGCGCAAGGGATTCGTGGGCTTGCGGGAAAAAATGACTGGCCGCGCTACACCGAAGAGGAACCGGAGGTTTACGAACAGGAAGAACTCGATAAGCTGTTCGCCGTCTGTGACGCGGAAGAACGGCTTTGGTATGAATTTTTCCTGATGACGGGTGAGCGCGAGCAGGAAGTGATGTATACCGAGTGGCGGGATATCAACCTCGCCGGATCAATCGTTCGCGTTACTCACAAGCCGGACAGGGGATGGACACCGAAGGCTTACAAGGAACGCGAGATTCCTATTCCTACTAGGCTCGTGAAGAATCTGAAAGCGTGGAAGGCCAAGGCGAACAAAAGCTGCAATCTGTTATTTCCAACCTCAGGATGTAACCCAAAGCTCAACTTCCTAGACAGCTTGAAAGCTGTGGCCGAACGCGCGGAGCTTGATCCAGAGGATTTCTGGCTGCATAAGTTTCGAGCGACCTTCGCGACGCGGTGTCTGTGGGCAGGAGTCGATCTGCGGACAGTGCAGCAGTGGCTCGGCCATTCCGACATGGAGAGCACGATGCGCTATCTTAAGCCTTCGCGCAGCCAGCACGTTCGTGAGAAGGTCAACGAGATTTTCGCTTAGCGCCATATTTTTCCCAATATTACTTCAGCAGACCGACTCGTTTTACCCACTAGACTGGCCACGACGTTGTCGTCTGGCTTTGAACCATGGCTGACGAAAGATTGGGAGGCCGTGTATCGTGTCTTCGAGTTTCTGAAACTGAACTTTTGCGAATTCGTTCGGCTCGATAAAGCCGAACCACTCAAGGCGCTTCTGGAGAAATTTATAACTCACAGGGGCACCACAGCCGCGCTTGAGTTCCACAACCTGTTCTTTGGTGACTTCACCAATTTTCAACCCTAGAGATTTCGTGCAGTCGAGAAATTCTTGCGATGGGTAGATGAACTCGGCGGCGAATACTTCAGCGGCTTTTTCGATGAGTTCGTTCGCGTTGTAATCGCCACAGCGGATTTCGCCGTTCACCAGCAAACTCTGGTCGCAGTAGTGGTGTTTCAGTTCGTGAACCATCGCAAACAGTTTGGGTTCCTTAGGCAGCTTGGAATTCACAAGGACAGACGGATCACCGCCATCACACATATAGACGGCGCGTATCCGATGAGATGTTTCCCGCAGATCAATTTCAACGCCTTCGCTTTTGTAGACACTTCGAACTTTCTGAAGTCCCAGCGTACTCGTCGATATGCCGTGCTTTGCGCGCTTCTCCGCAGCGAGCAGCTTCATCGTCTCGTAGTACTGGTTTCGCGACACCTGGTTAACCTCTGCGTTTCGGCTTCGCTTTCTTCAGTTCCGTACGGGCCTTTCTGAATTGGGCATATCTGGTTACGTCGTCAAAGTCGTCTTCGTCTAGATCGCCCGTTGCGCTCAACAAGGCATTGATCCGAGGGGCAACCTCCGCGTTAGGAAAGAAGATCGTGATTGGAACCTTAAACAATAGGGCTAGGCGCTCCAGGTCTCTCACGGATGGTTTGTAGGCCGCTGTTTCCCAGCGAGAGATGGTGTTGGCAGTAGTCTGCATCTCGTTTGCGAGGTCTTCTTGGCTGATGCCCTTTCCCTTGAAGCTCATACGTAAATCACGGATTTTTTCACCAATGCGCTTGTAAATATCAGACATTAAACTAGTTCCTCTTTCAGGATGACGACTTCCTTTTGGTGTTGACACCCGTCCCGACGACATGCTCTACTTCCTGTAAGAGGATAATCTCATCCTACATGCGCCACAAGTGCAGTGTGGGGATCGAAGCCAAACCCGGTAGCCGGGGGAAAAGGGGTTGTGACGGTATGAAGTCCGCAGTGGTTTTGCTCGCAGTGGTTCTGGGTATGGTGGGATTAGGGTCCGCGCAAGACAAGGCCGCAGTACAGACCGAGACGTCGGGCGTATTCCATCCGGGCAGTCAAATCGTATTCAAGGTGAAACTGAATGAGCCGTTACCAAAGGGGGCACATTTCGATCTCCGAATCTCTCCTATTTCCGCAGATCAGGAGATCGATCTTGGCTCGGGGGAAGCTGTCGATGAGAAGCAAACGGAGTTTCGTCTAACAGGCAAGTTGCCCGAGGGGGCGCTGCCGGGAGATTGGCACATTTCCGTGATCTGGCTGTTTCTACCGGGCACTGGTTGGACTCACAATCAGATTTCTCCCAATGATCTGCGTTTCAAGGTTGAAGGCAAGCCTTATGCGCTTCCTACGAAAGCGGAAGTCGCCGTAGCTCACTGACTAGAGGGAGAAGAGTCAATGACGAAGAAAGAGTTGCAACTATTCTGGGGTCTCTTGGCGGTTGGGGCAACCCTTTACCTAATGAGAAACCCACGATGTAACCGGGGCTGTAAAACGATCCTCCAGCACTTGCTTGCGGACGAGTTAAACATACTCTTGTAGGAGTCGCTCAATGGTGCATGAAAGATGCAATGGGGGACTAGACGAACGCTGCCGCGATGAGAATGGCACCATTCGCAGAAAGCGGTCGGACACTCTGATCTGTACTCTTCGACAGGAGTACGGCGAGGAGTTCGCCGCAGGTATGAGAAGTGACGCTACCTTGGGAACTCTCCTCGAAAGAGCCGGGGCGGAATCACTGACCGCGTATCTCAGAAGAAAAACGTAGGATCGGCTTGGCCTGTATCGCAGGAGTAGACACAAAATGGCGAACTATATCGCTAGGGTCGAGTTGCACGCAGCAAGCTACGACGATTACGAAGAACTTCACGACAAGATGCGGCAGCAAGGGTTCTCCCGGCAGATTCGCGGGAGCGACGGCAAAGACTACCATCTTCCGACCGGGACGTATGTCATGCGAAACGCGAGCGTACCCGGTTCAGACGCTTTGAATCGGGCTGGCAATGCTGCCGAACAGACGGGCAAGAAATCGTCCATCATTGTCGCCGACTGGGATAACGCCACTTGGCGGGGACTCTCGACGAACTGAGTTCCTCGCTCGCAGATCAACCCGCTGACTTCGGTTTGAGTGGTACGGGCGGAGGATGGGCGGGGATTCGGCGCATCTTTTTGTTCGCCGTCGCGGGACTCGCACTGAAGATGGTGCTCGCGTTCTTACGGCGTTGACAGCAAGTCATGTTACGTTGCGGATGCCGCGTTCTGCCCGGTAAACTGACATTAAGAAGTAGCGTACTGGAGTAGCCCTGCGATTGAGAGTTTCCGAACCGAGGGAGCAATGAAAGTCACAGAATACAAAGTCGGAGAAGTGAAGGGCATAGATGACGGCAGCAAAACCAGAGGGGTCTTAATCGGCTGTGAGGGACACAACCTTGTGAGTCTTGTCTTTGATGGCAGCGTTTCGCACAAACAGGCTGACGATTTAGCGCGAATGCTGGAAAAGATGAAACTGGTTGAGGTCGTCGTTCAGAACGGCTATTGAGGGAGCCATGACGATTAGAGCCGAGAAATTGGAAACCGAAGTTCTAGTGAGTTTACGCCCGCACTCTGAAGGGAAGCGCGACGACTCTATAACAGGCTGGGGAAATTCACTGGAGAAGACATTCGGGGAACGGCCTGACTTTGCCGACGTCGTCGCAACCCTGATACGTCTTCGCAATCGGGGTCTCATTCGTCTGATCAAGTTCGTCACAGAGCGGAACGTCTGGTACGACTATGCACCAGGTGAGAAGGTTGACGACAGATGGTTCTTCTACACGGGGACGTTCATTGTTGCCGTCACGGACGAGGGCCGTGGATGCTGGGATGTCCCGAGCGGACCGATTGGATTCCAGCAGTCAGCTTAGAACAGCTCCTCCGTCTCGTCGTCTTGCGTGCAGGTCGATAATCTCTACTGTTCCCCATCCGAGGTGAAATAGAAAACCCGCGCCGGCGAGGATGCCCGGCGCGGGTTTCGCGTCGGTCAGTACTCGCTCGGCAGGTGGATTACCCTGTTGGCGAAATACAGCGTGATTTCATCCAGCGGAAAATCCGTGTACTCAATCTGTTTGGTGAAAACGATATTGCCGTCGCCATCGTCGCATGTCAGCGTAGCCGATCGGTCGGGCCGCACGGTGAGTTTCCAGACCTGAAACTCCTCGGCGGCGACACGCTTGTTGTAGGGCTGAATGATCGCGATTTCGTCCAGAAGCCAAAACGCTCCACCGTGTTCGGCAACGTGTCGCGCGCCGTCGGTGTAGGCAATGTTGCGGTTGATCCCGTGCCGATACCAGTTTTCGCTGCCCGTGAACTGCGCGAGATCGCTTTTGCTGAGAGTCTTCGTCGTCATGGTGTGCCTCTTTCGTTTGAAGTAACCCCCACGGCGGGGGCGAGAGAGGCAACAGGAACAGCCGCATTGAAGGCGCGGAGTCACAGGCAAACGTGGAATAAATGAGGGGCAGCCCGTAGGGAATCATCGCTTATGCCGCGAAAGTGCCTTGACGCTAGTCTGCGGCTGTTAGGTTGACTCCGAACCCGCTCGTTAGTGGGTCACGGAAGGAGGCACATCATGACGAAGACGGCGCGGAGAGATGCGACCAAAGGACAAGAGAACAAGCTCTCCACCGGCGACGCTGTGTTGGTCAATGGCGCGACGGCGGGATTGGCGTTTTCCAGCCCAAGACTCGGGCGGACAGCGACAATTTCACTTGCTTTGGTGGCAGGCGCTGGGGCGCATATTTTCGGAGGAACACTCGGACGTATTCCTCTACGAGCCGGGAGGTGTTGTCAGCTCTCAGGATCACGCATGTCTTGAAGCACAACGACGTATCGGAAAGCGGCTTTACCACCACACCGTCAGTATGAATCCCTCGCGCCATAGGTTGTGTAAGGATGGCGATGCCTACGTGGTCAGATACTAGGTCCACTGCCTCCTGCGGCGCAAAGACATCGTGAGCATGTTTGGGGGCGATGGACTCACGTCGGGCTGTATCCATAATCGCCTCATGCAAGAGTGGATGAACCCGTTTCGCAAACAGGATCCACTCGTCCTTTGCCAGATCTTGGAGAACCAAGCGTTCTTTGTGAGCAGCGGGGTGGTTCTCTGGAAGTGCAGCATAGAGCGGAGCCGGAGCAAATGGCACAGCCGTGATCTGGGCATCTTGCGGTGGCGCCGTCACCAGGGCGAGGTTTACTTCGCCTACAAGGACACTATGGACCGACTCCATTGCAAACTGAGTCTTTAGTCGAATTCCGAGCCTCGGATATAAAGGAAGCCGGATCGCAAGCATCGCGGAAACCCAGTCGTGATTGGTATAGGGTGAGTGCCCAATCGTCAAGATGCTATCGGACCCATCGTGTGCAGCACGAGCGAAATGCACGGCCCGCTCCGTATGCGAGAGCGCAGAGCGGGCCTCTTCGACGAAGAGACGACCGGCATCCGTGAGTTCCACAATCCGTCGCTTGTGGCGAGTGAACAGGTGAAATCGATGCTCTGCTTCGAGGTCGGTAATCTGTTTGCTGAGCGCAGGTTGGGTTATATGCAATCTGTCCGCGGCCCGCGTGAAGTTCAGCTCTTCGGCCAAGGCAATGACTGCGTGCAGGTGACGTATTTCAACGTTGGGGAACACTGCTCCAAGCCCCGTCTAAGAGTTCGGTGACACCAGGAGTTTCGTCCTGCTATTTGCATGTGAAGCGACGAGTTGGCTATGGGCTTGGAACCCGGCCAGTTCCAAAAGGTTTCGCGAAGGACAAAATAAAATTAGAACCCATCGAGCCGAAAGCGGCACCGGACGGAGGTTCCGGGGGTATTGCGTCGCAGATTGGGCTCGGGACGGGAGGGTAATGGGCCTTCTGATATGAGCACAATCGTTCCCGTTGTGGGTTCCCAAAAGAAAGCTTCAACGGGCGGGGTTGTGGACCGTTGACACCGCTGCGCCGGACTCCAATTCAATAGAAAAATGGCGGAGCGCAAACTCGCAGTCCGCCAGAAACCCAAGAAAGCCATGAAAGCCTTACAATATGGGGGCAAGCTGAGGGGGTCGTGAGCCGCCCGTCGTAGCGCAGCACAGCTCCGGGCGGCTCTCGCTTTTGTCCTCCGAATGATCGAAGCGTGCCGCAGGTCGTTCCCGAAGGCGTGCCTGCGGTCCGGTTCAGCTACCGCTGAAAGAGCGAAGTCGCTAGCGTCCCGGCGATTCTGCGTGAGGGAAGACGTGGGTTACTTCCGGATAGCCGACCAGAATTGGCTGGACCTTTGCCAACTCTGTCGCTTCGGGTGCGCAATCCAGGCGGACGTCCAATTGGAGGTCAGATTTTGATGGCGTGAGTGTGCCAGCTAAACTTTCCGCGCAGAACTGCCCAGCGATGCAAGAACATGCTCCCCCCTTGTGGTTAGCATTGCTTTTGTTTCACTAAGTGAGCCTTGATCTTCCGGCCGCGTGGTGTTCTGAGCGTGAGATTCTTGCCGTCGAGCACAAACTCGACATCTTTGTCCTTGGCAGACAACAGATCATCAATCTCATCGAGCACAGGAGTTCTCGTACTCGCCACAGTATGTTCGATCGGAAACGCGAACTGCAAAATAAAGGAGGTAATAGTGGATTTGGGGATAGCGGCTGATAAAATAGCGGTTTTCCAAAACTTTTCGTACGCTGAGGATCTTTCCGATCTGCAGACCTTCACTTGGCGAACTGGGCGGAGGCGCTGAACTGTTTCCATATCTGGCCGCGAGGACAATGGTTGCGAGCAGGACCAGTGGTAAAACGCTGCGTCGCAGTTCCCTGTGTGCCATGTCCGACCCTCTCACGGCTTCCCGTGCTAGAGCTGATCCCGATGTTGCTCCAAGACGATGCGCACCAGTTGACTGCGCGTCCGGACGCCGGTCTTCGAGAAGAGTTGCTGAAGTGTAGCTTTGACTGAACTTTCCGACACTCCGATTCGCGCCGCAATCTCTTTATTCGCAAGCCCCTCGAACACGCAAGAGAGCACCTGCTGTTCCCGCTCCGTGAATGGTCGTGTTCGATTGTCCTGTGGGGTTCCGACCTCAGTTCTGAGGGCGGTTTGCAATTGCTCCTGGTCCAGCCACACCTTGCCAGCCATCACGTCACGAATTGCTTGCACCAGCAATGCGGCAGAGTCGTGTTTTCGAAACACTCCAGAAATCCCAGAGCGGATCAGTTCCGCAGCCACGCCTGCATCCACACCTGCCGTCACAACGAGAACCTTCCCCTGGAATCCCTGTTCCTTTGCCGAGCGGAGAAACTGCCGGCCATCGCTCTCGCCAAGATCGAAATCAAGGAGCACGACGTCGATCGCCTTGCGCCGCAGAATCTGCAGACCCTCTCCAATTGTGCCGCAGTGAGCAGCCACCTCGAATCCGGGCTCCGCAGCGAGGAGCCGACTTGCGCTCTCTCGAAACAAAGTGTGATCGTCTAACAACAAGAGGTGGACGGTGCTCGCCGCAGTTTCAGGCATTTGCCACCTCCTCCTGTGCGACACCTAGGGGCAAAACCACAGCGAAGCAGCAGCCTTCCGATCCCGGCTCGTAAGAAAGTTCCCCTCCAAAGCTACGCATAATCGCCCTAGAAACGTAAAGCCCGAGACCGCTGGACTCGGCGCCACGCTGAAACGGCCGGAAGAGGTTTTCTGGCGAAGCGATGCCCGTTCCTGTGTCCTCGAATCGAATTGTGACCGTCCCTTTGTCCTCTCTCGCCGCAATTCGAAGTTGCTTCTTTCCGGTAGACGCCATGGCCCGGCGACTATTCTTGGCCAGGTTCAAGAAAACCTGAATGAGTCCGTACCGGTCAGCCCAAACCAAAGGCAGCGATTCCTTAACATCCCACTGCATCTCGATATTTGATTCGTGATAAGCGGTTTCGATCAGTATCCGGAATTCGTCCAGTACAGACGTAAGCTCAACCACTTCGCCATTCTGAGCCGTGGTGGAACCCAATTCCAATGCCGACACTCTTTCCAGGCTCTGAATCAAGTTTCCCAAGGCTTTGAAGTCATCGTTCGACTCAAGCTCCTTAACTCTGGAGAGGTTCTTATGCACGACAAGCACCGCACCGCAGAGGTTCCGAATTTCATGGGCAACGGCGCTCATCAGAATTCTCGTGTTCTTCAATAGATAGTCTAGGCTGAGATCCTCGCGATTCCGCAGATCCTCAGAAAGATCGACGATGATGGCCGCCAACCGCGGGCCCGATATCGTGCCGTATGTCGAAAACCAAACACCGGCCAGAAAGACTTCTCCATCGCTCCTTTTCCCTGTGCACTGCAGAGTGGTCCGAAATACTCGCGGCTGTTGGGTTTTGAGAACCGTTTGCAAAGCCGGGAGATAAGAGTTGATTTCCTGGCCTTGCAAGGGCTTCCCTTCAAGAGCGAGCAAGTGTTGAGCTGCCTCATTTGCCAATAGAACGTTGCCGCCCGAGTCGATTGTGACGATCGCAGCTGGGCTGGTTTCAACGAGGGAACGCAGTTGCTCCTCTGCGTCCTCGCGTAACTTGATCTGCCCTTCAAGTTCTTCGACGTGCGTCATCGTAATTCGGCGATTGCGGATCAACTCCGAAATAAACAGTCCTGTACCGACAAATCCTGCGGAGCTGAACAGCAAGCGAATCACAGCTTCATTTTCAGGCAAATTGCTGAACGCTTCCTGAAGAACGGCGCAGACCAATGCAACCCCTAAAATCTGAGTTCTTGACAGGAATCCACCGAGAATCATGATGGGGAACAAGTAAAGAAACCCCAGGGAAATGTATGGCTTCGTCGCCCAGTCAGCCACCGCGACGGCTGATATCAAGAGACTGGCAACAACGATTAGTCTCGCGCGGTTGGCCGGTGCGTAGATGGACAGTGGGTCTCTCATGGCTACTCTAATGGTGCGCTATCTTCGCGTTCCATGGAAACTGCCTTCTCAAGAACTAGCCAAAAGATAGGCTCCCACCTCGCCTAAAGATAACGTTGGAGCCTCAAGATAGGGTTCCCTTCGCACTGAGTGCCTTGCAGAATAATCACAGCCACATCCAGCACTGCATCCTCCAGGGCCAAGGCTGTCTGGAAGGCTTGACGGTCGAACGAAATGATGAAATATCCAGTTCACATCAGCAAGAGAGTTGCCGTTGTGTTTGTGACGGCCGCAGTGATCATTGTCGTAACGGGGCTTCTGGAACTCGGTCGCAGTCGTGGTCAGGCTGCAAACGCGAACACGCCGCAGGAATCCGGCGCGAAAGCCAACACGTACCCGTCGGAAGCGACCTTGGACCTGTCACCCAGCCAACTCAACTCGATCAAGATCGAGCCGGTGGGAAGCTACCAGTTTCCGGTTGAGAAGGAGGCAGTCGGCAACATTGATTTTGCCGACGACCTGTCAGTTCAAGTCTTCCCGGCTTATCAGGGAACCATCATCAAGAGTTTTGTGGAACTTGGCGTTAGTGTTCGGAAGGATCAACCTCTCTATACCATCAAAAGCCCCGACCTCATTCAGGCGGAGTCAAACCTGATTGGCGCGGCGGCGACTCTCGATCTGACCAACAAGGAACTAGCTCGCGTCCAGGGGCTTGGTGGAATTGCCGAGCGCGAGAAGGAACAGGCGATCTCGGATCAACAAACCGCTGAGGGCGCTCTCAAAGCGGCACGAGATGCAGTCCTCGTCTTTGGCAAGACGGATGCGGAAATCGATCAAATGATCGCTTCGCGCAGGACAGATGCTGCGCTGGTCGTACGCAGCCCCATTTCCGGCAAGATCACATCCTTCAACGGGCCACCGGGGCTTTTGGTGCAACCGGGGAACCTGCCGGCGCCCTACTCAGTCGCCGACGTGACAATCAAATGGATGCTGGCGAATGTTAGCGAAAGCGAGCTGTCGTTTTTTCACTTGGGCCAGCCGGTTCAGGTCAAAGTCATGGCCTATCCCGGCCGCGTGTTTAAAGGCAGGGTCTCGAAGATCTACGCGACGGTTGATCCGAACACTCATCGAGTAACGATCCGTTCCGAGATCGCGGATCCCAACGATGAGCTGCGTTCCGGAATGCTCGCTAACTTCGTCATTCGCGTCCACGACCCGGTGGAAGCCATCGCTGTACCCGCGAATGGCGTGGTCCGCGAAGCCGATGGCACGATGACGGCTTGGGTGACCACCGATCGCCACCATTTTGTACAAAGAATCATCAAGATCGGCCTGCGAAACGACGACCGGGTTCAAGTTCTCGATGGTTTGCACGGCGGAGAACTCGTGGTAACGGACGACGCAGTGTTTCTTAGCAACATGCTGCAGGCGCCACCAACCGACTAGGCCTAATGCCACTTTCAATTCATTAGAAGACGAGCCCCATGTTCAAGTCTCTCATTGCGTTTTGCCTGAGCCGCCGCCCGATTGTGGTGGTGGGTTTGCTGCTGTTCGCTGGCACCGGCCTCATTGCTTTCAAGATGCTCAATATCGAGGCGTATCCGAACCCAACGCCCGTGATCTTGGAAATTACCGCGCAGGCGCCGGGCCTCTCTGCCGAGGAGATGGAACGTTACTATACGCGCCCCACGGAGATTGGACTCTACACCACGCCCGGCATCGACGTTATTCGCTCCACGTCGTTTTATGGCCTGTCCTTTGTTCGCGTCAGCTTCAAGTATGGGGTGGACTATAACTTCGCCTACGCCCAGGCGTCGGTCGCGATGCAACAGAACGTCAGCCTGCCCGGCGGCCAGGTTCCGAACATCCAAGCCAACAGCTCGACTGGCGAAATCTATCGTTATCAGGTCGTCGGCCCAAAGCATTTCGGAGTCACGAATCTGCGGACGGCCCAGGATTGGATCGTGGCGCGCCGATTGTTGACTATTCCCGGCATCGCAGCCGTCAACAGCTGGGGCGGCCCCACTAAAGAATTCCAGGTCGCCGTAGACCCACACAAGCTCGAAGCCTACAGCGTTACTGTGCCCCAAATCCTGAACGCGCTGGGCAACGCGAACATCAACGTGGGTGGACGCGAAATCCACATTGGCCAGCAGTCCATCAATATCCGGGGTGTCGGTCTGATTGATGACGGCGGCAGTGACGATTTGGCCCAGGGTTACAAGGTCGACGACATCGAGAATGTGGTTCTGACCCAAGTCAACGGCGTCCCAGTGTTGATGAAGGATATCGGGAAGGTGTCGATCGGCTTCAGGCCAAGACTCGGCATTTTAGGCCGCGACCAACAGAACGATGTCGTGGGAGCGATCGTGGTGATGCGGCGTACAGAGCAGACCGCCGACATGATTCCAAAGGTCAAAGAGGAAATTGACAAATTGAATCACGACGGGAGTCTGCCGCCGGGAGTCAAGGTTGTTCCTTATTATGATCGCTCATCGCTGATCGCCATCACCACTCACACGGTTCTGCACAACTTGATATTCGGATGTCTGCTGGTCTTCTTGATTCAATGGATTTTCCTCGGCAATCTCCGCAGCGCGGTCATTGTTGGATTGAACATCCCGTTCGCGCTGTTCTTCGCCACCATTCTCCTGGTGATTCTGGGGGAAAGCGCAAACCTGCTATCGGTGGGCGCGGTGGATTTCGGCATCATCGTGGATTCAGCCGTGATCCTGGTCGAGAATGTCTTTCGCAATTTTCAAAGGAACCAGGAAGAAAGACAGGGTCTACTCCAACGTCTGTCGGGAGGTGCCTGGGGGCCGGACCCGACGACAAACCTGGAACACGACGCGTCAGCCAACGGATGGACGGATCGTTTGCGGCTGATTCTAATCAGTGCGCTACAGGTGGACAAGGCGGTTCTATTCTCTGCGCTCATTACGGTGGCCGGTTTCGTGCCGCTTTTCACCATGCAGGGAGTCGAGGGTCAGATCTTCGGGCCCATGGCGCGCACTTATGGTTACGCCCTAGCCGGAGCGCTAATTGCAACATTCACCATCACGCCCGTCGTCGCTTCCATGCTGCTCCCTGAGCGCCTGAAAGAAACCGAAACGATCATTGTCCGCTTTTTGCACCGTATCTACAATCCTGCGCTGCGTTTTGCGCTAAATCACCGTGCTCTCGTAGTGGGAATTGAGCTCGCCCTTTCTATTGGAACCTTCTTGCTGATAGCGCCGCGACTGGGCAGCGAGTTTCTTCCGCACTTGGAAGAAGGAAACTTTTGGATTCGCGCTTCCATGCCGACCACGCTCTCGCTCGACGACGGTGAGGCGGCGTCGCGAAAAATGCGCGAGATTCTCCTGCGACACCCCGAAGTTCTTACGGTGGTTTCGCAGCATGGCCGGCCAGACGACGGCAGCGACGCTTCGCCATTCTCGAATGTCGAATTATTCGCACCGCTAAAGCCTTTTGACGAGTGGCCAAGAGGTTTGACCAAGGAGAAGTTAACCGAGCAGGTGCAAACAGAGTTTAACAACGAGTTGCCGGGCGTCGTCTTCAATTTCTCCCAATACATCGAGGACAACATCGAGGAAGGGATCTCGGGCGTCAAAGGTGTCAATTCGGTCAAGATCGTCGGCCCCAATCTCGAAGTTTTGACGAAGCTGGCCGAGCAGGTCCGCGACCAAATGAACCAGGTTCGCGGCATCGCCGACCTTGGCATCTTCCCGGTACTGGGGCAGCCGAACCTGAACATCAAGGTAGATCGCGCCAAGGCCGCTCGCTATGGCCTCAATTCCGGCGATGTGAACACGGTCATTCAAGCGGCCATGGGCGGAGCGGTAGCGACGCAGGTCTTGGAGGGCGAGCGGCAGTTCGACCTTGTCGTTCGTTACACGCCTGAATACCGCGAGAGCATCGATAAAATTCGCAATATCAAAGTGGCCTATCAAAACAACAGCGGCGCCAATTCCTATATACCGTTGAGCGAACTGGCCGCGATCACCTTGGATACGGGAGCGGCTTGGATCTATCACGAGAGCGTGCAGCGCTTCATCCCGGTCAAGTTCAGCGTCCGTGGCCGCGACCTTGGCGGCACAGTCGAGGAAGCTCAGCTGCAAATCGCAAAGAACGTGCAACTTCCGTCTGGATACCGGCTGATCTGGGCTGGCGAGTTCGGAGACCTTCAAGAAGCTAAGAAGCGCCTGGAGATCATTGTGCCGATCAGCCTCGTGCTGATTATCGGGTTGCTCTACACCTTGTTCAATAACTTGCGCGACTGCCTTCTGGCGCTCGCGGGCATCCCTGACGCGGTGGTTGGCGGCATACTCGCGCTCTATCTCACAGGTCAGAATTTCAGCATCTCCGCTGCCATTGGCTTCGTCTCGCTCTTCGGCGTGTCTGTCATGGACGGCATCCTGATGATTACTTTTTACAACCAGGAAAGAGCTCACGGTTTGGCGCCAGTGGACGCGATGTACCGCGCCGCTTCCACCCGCATGCGCCCACTGCTGATGACGTCGCTTTCAGCCTGCATTGGTCTGCTTCCCGCGGCAATTTCCACGGGTATCGGTAGCCAGGTGCAGCGTCCGCTTGCCACTGTGATCGTGGGCGGTATGCTGCTCGGCCCCGTGATGCTGCTTCTCGCTGTGCCGGCGCTGAGAATGATGTTTCTAGGCCGCGACAATCACCCACACCCACCATCCGGGGAATTACTATGAAGTTCACCTGCCTTCTTTTTCTGAGCCTAATTGTGACGATGAGCTGGGCCGCGTTGATGCCTGGGACAAGTTATGCGGCCTCATCCCAACAAACATCGGCTGAGAGTTCCGCGACCGCAACCGTCGCAAGAAATCCCTCCAAGGAACAAATATCTGCCCGCCACGCTTCTGACAAGAATCATCCGCGCAGGCGTGCAAGCCTAACCGTGGCAAATCATCCTAAGCAACTTCCAAGTGGCCGGACACGTTCCATACCTGGAAATGCGGCGAATCTCCATCAGCCTGGTTCAGGCAAATCCGGTGCTGCTGCAAAAGGCGGGCTAATCCAGAACCAAACAGCCAGCAACGCCATACGTGTTCGGCCGCCAGGTACCGTCCGGTCTACGGCAACAACGCTCAACCCATCGCTCAATAACGTCCGCCATCGCGGACCCAACTCGGCAGTCGTTGGTGGATCGGCGGGTGGATCGGCGAACTTAAATAGCAGCAATACCGGAGCGATCAACGGAACTCGTATGCACCGCAAGCCTTAAGGAACTAACTCGCATGATTCGCACTCGCAAATCGCGCCTCGCCTGCTTCATCGCAGCCTCTGCCTTACTGCTCACGGCAGGGTGCGCGGTGGGGCCTAGATTCAAGAGGCCTGCTGCTCCCGATGTCGGAGGTTATACGCCCGCTCCCATTTCGACCACCAGCAGCACGAGCAACGTTGGCGGCGGAGAGGCGCAACACTTAGTTGAAGGCCACGATATTCCGGGAGAGTGGTGGACATTATTTCACTCGAAGCCGCTCAATGATTTGATTGAGCGATCGCTCAAAGCCAATCCCGACCTCAAGGCGGCACAAGCGGCACTGATAGTTGCAAGAGAGAATATGCTGGCCCAACGGGGTGCTTACTATCCCAGTGTTAGTGGCGGTTTTTCGGCGAGCCGGGCAAAGACATCGGCTGACATTTCACCTGCAACCAACACCAGTGCCTTGAATTACAGCCTCTACACGCCGCAGGTGAGCGTCTCGTATGTGCCAGATGTTTTCGGTCTGAACCGGCGAAGCGTGGAGTCGTTGCAAGCGCAGGAACAGCAGGCGCGTTTCGCCCTGGCCGCGACGCATATCACACTGAGCTCAAACGTCGCTGCCGCCGCCATTCAAGAGGCGCAATTGCGGGGGCAGATTGACGCAACCCATGAACTCATCACCATCAACACCAACATGTTGAAGATTTTGCGGGACCAATATGCAAAGGGGTATGCGAGCGAGCTCGACGTGGCAGCCCAAGAATCGCAGCTCGCGCAGGTCGCCGCCACCTTGCCTCCGCTACTTAAGCAGTTGGCCCAACAACGGGATCTGCTGGCTGTGCTATCGGGCGGATTCCCCGACAAAGATCTGACCGAGAAGTTTGAGCTGTCGAGTTTGCAATTGCCGCAGGAACTGCCCGTAAGCCTTCCTTCGCAACTCGTGGAGCAGCGCCCGGATGTGCGCCAGGCTGAGGAGAATCTGCATTCCGCCAGCGCCCAGATTGGAATTGCGCGCGCCAATCGCCTGCCGAGCTTTGCCCTGACTGCGAATGCTGGCAGCATGGCGGTGGTCCTCGGCCATTTGTTCTCGGGAGGCAATGGCTTCTGGGATGTAGCCGCAGGCGTCACGCAGCCCATCTTTGATGGCGGTACGCTCAAGCATCGGGAGCGCGCCGCAAGAGCCGCTTACACCGAGGCCGATGAACAATATCGCAGCACGGTCCTCACCGCGTTCCAGAATGTCGCGGACACCCTGAATGCGCTCCAACAGGACGCCGACGCATTGAAGGCCGCGGCTGCCACTAAAGACGCCGCCAGCGTCACCCTCGATCTGACCAAGAAACAGCTTGAGGCCGGCTACGCCAACTACCTCGCGCTCTTGAGCGCGGAACAAGCCTATCAGCAAGCCCTGATTAACCTTGTGCAGGCTCAGTCGAATCGTTATGCCGACACAGCCGCGTTGTTTCAGGCTCTTGGCGGCGGATGGTGGAACCGTACCGATATTCCTAAGAGCTAACTATGAAGGCGGTACTAGTTGCACCCTTGAGCAGTGGTACGCTAATGGCAACCTACCTTTTGGTGAGTGCCGTCGCCATGGCACTCGGAACTTTTGTGGCGACCTCACCCCTTCGGGCGGCTAAGATTTGGGGATCGCAACGACTCGCCAACTTGGCTCCTGAACGCAGAGCTTCGTTCGTACGCTGGTACCGTGCCTTAGGGATCCTTCTTTGTCTAGCAGGAGTGCTCGTCGCGGTTGATGGCATCGTGTTTTCAAGCTACCATCACTAGAATTTCCATCTTCGGTCGACGCAAGAGAGCACGGATGCGTCCGCGCCCCTTCAGGAATTAGCCGGAAGATAGCCTCGTACATTCTAAAGATGTTGCTCAAGTCCACAAGATAGGATTCTCAGTCTCCCGCACTCCGGTCTACAAAAATGGAATGTCTGGAGATCAACCTCACTTCCTTACCGCGGCGGTATTTTCATTTCCGTGGGACCGATTCTTCGATCAAGGCGAGCGGGTCTTTGAGGTTGTTTTCCTTGTGCTGTGGCTTGCGTTCGTGATCTTCCTTGCCTGCTCTGCGGTACGTTTGCTCCGCGAAAACGCCAAGAATAAGGCGAAGAGCAGGAAGAAACGACGTGATCGTCCGTCAACTTCCGTCATGCGATAATACTCAGCCAAATGGCTTCCGTGCTACAGATTGCTACCCCAGAAGCTATCCACCGCATTCGGCGGGTTCAAGTACTCACCATCGCTTGGATGACCGTGGAGGCTGTCGTGTCCCTGTTTGCATCGTGGAAGGCACGCAGCCCAGCCCGGCTCGCGTTCGGCGGAGACAGTGCCATCGAGCTCTTTTCAGCGTAAGCGTTTGACCAACACATCTGTTCGGGGAGTCGTGTCTGTGTTGCAGTAGCTCGATGACCGTAGAAAAGAAGTTGGTAGCGCCCAAGCGACGGACACGAGCGGAAGTTCAGCAGTTGGTGGCCGAGTTTGTGAGTAGCGGTATGCGGCGGAGCGAGTTTTGCCAAAGTCGGGGTTTGAGTTTCAGCACGCTGGATCGCCATCTGAAGAAACGGCGTTGGAAGAGAAGGCGTAGGCCAGTTTCTCCGGCCGGCCGGTTGGTGAAGGTGGAGTTAGCCGCCAAGAAATCGCCGACGGAGCACGACGCGACTTGTGGGCTGGCTGTAGTGCTGCCGGGCGGGCGCCGGATTGAGGTGCATCCTGATTTTGATACGAGTACGTTCGAACGCCTGATGAGTTTGCTGGAGCGGGCCTAAGCCGTGTTTGGACTGGGCCCAGCTACACGGATCTACCTGGCCGCCGGGGTCACCGACATGCGCAAGGGGTTCGAAGGGCTGTACGGTCTGGTTCGAGATCGATTGTCGTGTGAGCCTCTGAGCGGGCACCTGTTCTTGTTCTGCAACGGCCAGCGCAATCGGCTGAAGGTCCTCGTCTGGGACGGAAGCGGGCTCTGGGTCTGTGCCAAGAGGTTAGAGAAAGGGCGCTTCACCTGGCCGCAATCCGGTGATGCGCAGGGCAAGGTCATCCTGAGTCACGAAGAGCTTTCGCTGTTGTTGGGTGGGATCGATCTGACCAAGACCAAGCACAAGCGGTGGTACCGGAAGGCTTCCCCCGAGGGACACGCTGCCGCATAAGCTTGGTTGTTTGATCGTTTCAATCGACTCTGGTAAATCATTAACTCATTGTGAGTTTGGCTCCCATTCCTTCCGCACCAGCCGATGTGGAACTCATCGCGCAACTGAAGAGCAAGCTACAGTACGCGGAGCTGCGGATTCGGGTACTGGAAGAGCGACTGCGGCTGCTGCGGATCGAGAAGTATGGAGCAGGCGGAGAAAAACTTTCGCAGCACAAATGCAATTGTTCGAGCTTGAGCCTGTGATCACTGAAATCATCGAGCAGGCGGAGAGCGAGCACACGCCAGTGCATCGCTCGACCAAGAAATCCGTCAAGCATCCAGGCCGCCAGGAGTTGCCCCTTAATCTTCCTCGCATAGAGCGGGTTCTGCCTTGCACGCCGGATCAGCGCGTGTGCAAACGCTGCGGAAAAGAAACAGTGGTGATCGGCTACGAGGAAAGTTCCCAGCTGGACGTGGAACCGGCGAAGTACTTCGTACTGGTCACGAAACGAGAGAAGCGGGCTTGCCGGTCGTGTGAGGAGCTCGGCGTCGTCTCGGCGCCCCTGCCGCCACGGATCATCGAGAAGTGCCTGGCGAGTGACCGGATCGTGGTCGATACGGTCGTTAGCAAATATTGCAATCACACACCACTGCATCGGCAGAGCATGATTCTGGAACGGGACCTCGGCCTGGAAATCAGCCGAGCAACGCTGGACGGATGGGTCCTGAAAGTTGGCGAGTTGCTGATCCCAATGGTCGCCGCCATGCGGCGCGAGCTGATTAGCGGATCTTACATTCAGGCGGACGAAACTCCGGTCGATGTGCAAACACGCGAGGGCCGGGAAAAGAACCATCAAGCGTATCTCTGGCAATACAGTCGCCCGGGAGGAAGCGCGGTGTTCGACTTCCGTTTAGGCCGTGGACGTGATGGACCGAAACGATTTCTGGGACAGTTCGAAGGCATTCTCCAAACCGATGGATACGCGGCTTATGACCAGATCGGCGGGGCAAACATGGTACATGCCGCTTGTTGGGCTCATGCTAGAAGACAGTTTTTCGAGGCGGTGCAGCTAAATCCACGAGACCCGGTTGCAACTTCGATTGTGGCGCGGATGGACGAACTGTTTGCCGTCGATGCGGAAGCTCGGCGCAAAGCGCTGAGTACTGCGGCGCGCCATATCCGGCGTCAGGAAACAGCCAAGCCTCTGCTCGGCGATATTCGCAGCAAGATCGAGGCAGCGCAGTCGGTTGCATTGCCCTCCAGCGCACTCAGCAAGGCTTGCCAATACGCCCTCACACTGTGGAGGAAACTTACGCGATTCCTGGAATATCCGAACTTGAGCTGACCAAGAATCTGGCAGAGAACTCGATGCGTCCCGTGGCATTGGGCCGTAAGAACTGGATACACATCGGAAGCCCACATGCCGGACCCAAGGTTGCAGCAATTCTCTCGGTCGTGGAAAGTTGCCGCAGGTTGAAACTCCCAGTGCGCGACTATTTGGCAACGATCCTTCCTGGGCTTGCCGATCTCCCGATCCGGCGCCTTCCGGAACTCACTCCAAAGGCTTGGGTCTCCTCTTCCTGATCCAGACCATTTGTCAGTTTCCCAGTCGGCAGGGGATTGGCGAGTCCGTGTTCGTTTACGGTAAGCTCACGCAGTGAATCAAGTCTTGAAAGCGCGGATCGGAGCGGAGGCGATCATAATCCGGACCCTGGTGTATGGAAAGCATAGCTGGCGAGTGGTTCGCAGGCCTTCTGCAGCCAGACGAAGGCCAGGTCTTTCTCTCCGAGGACCGCGTAGATTCTGGTGAGATAAAAGGATCCTTATATTGTTGCATGGAACGCCGCCG
>Ga0209517_10001603_pt1 | contig 33744 bp, 26 predicted proteins | sample PeaSoiMetSII2010_FD_187695 | JGI IMG/M metagenome (GOLD analysis project Ga0209517, IMG submission 187695) | Peat soil microbial communities from Weissenstadt, Germany - SII-2010 (SPAdes) (version 2) | ecosystem: Environmental > Terrestrial > Soil > Wetlands > Peat | place: Germany... | reverse complement strand
GAGGTTGGCGTAACCCAGGCCGAGGGTGCGGAAGATGTGAGAGTTCTCGGCGATTTCCCGGATAGGATAGCTCGAGTTGTCCACCAGGATTTCCTGCGCCGTGATGAAGAGGCGCACCGCGGCCTTGAAACGGTCCACATCGAAGGTCCCGTCCTCGCCTTTGAATTTCATCAGGTTCAGGGACGCGAGGTTGCAGGCGGTGTCGTTGAGAAACACGTACTCGGAGCAGGGGTTGGTGGAATGGATCGGCTCTGTGCCCTTGCAGGTGTGCCATTTCTGAATCGTGCTGTCGTACTGCAATCCGGGATCGCCGCAGTTCCAGGTGCTTTCCGCGATCTTCAGGAGCAGTTTGGCGGCGTCTTTCTTTTCCAGCGGCTTGCCCGAGGTGACGGCCCGGGTCCACCACTCCCGGCCGGAGACTGCGGCCTGCATGAATTCGTCGCTCACGCGCACGGACAGGTTCTCATTCTGGAACCTGACGCTTGCATACGCCTCCCCGTTGAACGACCCGTCGTAGCCTTGATCGATCAAGGCCCAGGCCTTTTTCTCTTCCAGGTGTTTGGCGTCGATAAACTCCTCGATGTCCCCGTGCCAGTCACGCAGGGTATTCATCTTGGCCGCGCGGCGGGTCTTGCCGCCCGACTTCACGATGGCGGCGACCCGGTCGTAAACCTGCAAGAATGAAAGGGGGCCGCTGGGACGGCCACCGCCGGAGAGCTTCTCGCGGCTTGATCGCAGCGGAGTCAGATCTGTGCCGGTGCCAGAGCCGAACTTGAAGAGCATCGCCTCGCTCTTGGCCAGGTCCATGATGGATTCCATGTCGTCCTTGACCGATTGGATGAAGCAGGCGCTGCATTGTGGGTGCTCATACTGCGTGGCAGCGCGCTCGGCCGTCTGCGTCTTCGGGTTGTAGTGCCAGTTGCCCCGCGTGGAATTGCTGCCGACGCCGTAAACATGGTGGAGGCCAACATTGAACCACACCGGCGAGTTGAAAGCGCCATACTGGTTGACGCACAGCCAGACCAGTTCGGCATAAAAGACGTCGCCAGCCTCCTTGCTGAAATAGCCGTCCTTGACCCCGCAGTCGGCGATGGTGCGGCAGACCCGGTGGATCAGTTGGCGGACACTATTCTCACGTTCGCTTGCGCCCTGTTCGCCGTAAAAGTATTTGGAGACGACGACTTTCGTGGCCAGTGGCGACCAGAATTCCGGGACCAGTACCCCGGTTTGCCGGAAGATGACTTCGTTCTTCTCGTCGGTGATTTCCGCCGTGCGTTCCTCCCACTTAATTTCATCGAAGGGGTCGATGCCGGCCTGGCTGAAAACTCGAAGTGCTTCGGTGGATTGCATGGGTTGTCGTTCGTCCGCTTTCTGTTTGGCGCTCTATTTCCCAATGCTTTCCATCAGGTCGGATTCTGAATAGGGGATGGCCTTCTCGATGGGGCACTTGTCTCCCTGCGACGAGCACTCGGAGCATCAACTTGGAACCAGTAGAGCCTCCACATCTTCCTCACAGTACCGGCGGTCCTGCCGCGTTTCCTCCCCGAGTTTCAGAAACTTGTAACGAAGTTTCCCCGGTACAGGCTCGTCCTGCCAGGGAATCGCCCGTCTTTCAATGGTGTCAACCGATACGTCGAGCTTTTCGGCCGCGCCCTTTCGTGAGAGCCAGTTGCATGAGAGCACATTCATAAACAATTGTAGGGCTTTCCCTTCAAAAATGCGTGCCTCGCCCCGATAAAGCCTCGAATGGCTTGCAGTGGGAACCCACACGCAGCGGGAAAGGAACCGAGAAAGAATTTACCGAGGCAAACCAGTTCGCCCACGCTGCGTCACAGCGTTAGAACGCTGGGGCACGAGGACGGCCTTGGCGTTCCACCTGCGTGCATAGGGCCACGACCACGCACCGGAATTGCTGGCCTGTGAGACTGGCCCGTGGTTACCGCGAGTTTATTCTGATCATCCTGCTTTGCGCTGTGGCGTTTTACGGGACGATCATTAAGGAGGGCCCAAGCCCGCTTATCGGCCGGCAACCACTTCATATTCGGACCACCACCGTTGAGCCAATTCGGCGGCACGCCACCGTAAGTGCCGGCCAGGGTCGCTCCTCCGCTCTGGTGTCCAATCTCGTGCGCTATCAATGCATCAGTTGCTCCTTGGCTCCTCCTGACAGTCACGTAGAACGCCCGCATCCCATGCGAAGTCAACTTCCTCATACCTTTGCGCTGCAAGCGGCGTAACGCATGAGCCAACGCGCCCTTGTCGACGCACTCGCCACCAAAATGGGAGGGGAAGAACCACTGGCTCTGGGGAAAATGTTCCTCTTTCCATGCTTTATGAGCGGCCAACAACTTCGCCAGGCCCTCGTGGATGTTCACGTACGGGTTCACCAGATGTTGGTTCTTGCACCGCCACACGCGTAAGAATTGGCCCGTTGTCGAACCGAACCCATCGGCGCCGGCGTCGGTTCGCCACTTCAGTACCTCGCACGTGCGCAGTCCCGTGTAAGCTTCAAACAGCATCTGAAAACCGAGGACTACCGAATGCGGATGCGCAAAAAGCAAAGCGGCGCGTGCGTGCAGGTCTTCAGCATCTCCTGGCATAAACTCCCGGCAGTGATGAACGGCATTCGTTGGCTGATATTTGGGACGATTTGCAAGCGGGTTCAACCGAATCAATCCGCGGCGCTTTGCATAACGGAAGGCATTGTTGAGCGTGTTCAACTCACGGTCGGTTGTGCGGTCGCCGATCCCTTGCTTGAGGCGCGTGGGGTCCTTTCGCCAGCCAGAATAATCATCGCATGTGATGTCGCTGACGGCGGCCACCCTAATATTGCCCCAGAATTGTCGAAGCGTCTGGCAGTGCCGCTTCTCGTCGGTTTCAGTCTTGGACGGCCGTTTAGCCAGGTCGCGGTCCAGGTAGCCGTCGGCTTCATAACGGTCGATGACCTCGCCAACGGTCATTTGGCTCAATGCCACATTGCCGTTTGACCTGCGCCGGCGCAGTTCTTCCTGGGCATGTTTCTGGTTCTTGGTTTTGAGGGAACGCCATGTCCGTATGCCGCTGGGGAGGATCGGACGTTCGTACAGCATCCCGGAATCGCGGTTCTTGTAGATGCCATCAAGGACCTGTGTCCACAGAGGAGGGGCTTCTTTTTCGGTCGGCGCTACTTGTTCAAGCATAGCAGGCTGTTCAATTATAGTGCCTGCTCTCCCCGTTTTGCCGAAATTGGCGTGGTCTAAAAAACGGTCTAAAACCACTCTTTGCCCGGAGGCCTGAACATCACGAAACGCACCAAATGCCTGATTTACCGGCCTGAAATTGGCGCGCCCGCCGCGACTCGAACGCGGGACCCTCTGCTTAGAAGGCAGATGCTCTATCCAACTGAGCTACGGGCGCGAACGCCTTTATTATCGGTGGTTCTGCGCTGACACAAAGGACTCAATTGAGGGCGATTATATACTTGAATACTATACTGTAGGCCTGGAACACGAAAATGGCCCAGTGCAGACGCATGACCGAGGCAAGACCTAGCAATCCCCCCAATACGCGAACGTTGTTCAGCACGTTCCATCTGTGTTTACTATGCCCGCTTGCGGCTTAAAGGCAAGTTTGATCTGGCGCTCCTCATCTGGCGCTCCCCGCCAGATGGGGCTTACCGGGCGCTTACGATACGCCAGATCTTCTTCCCCTTTGCGGTTGCCAGAGAACTTTTGCGCTATCAGCAAGTGTTCGGAACGGGTGATTTCCCTCGCGGACCGCTCCGAATCACCAAGGTCCGCTTCAGGGAATTTCAGGCGGTAAAATTCCGGTCCGGCCGACTACGGAGGCTCTGTTGGTCACACTCACCCAGTTCGCGGCAGCGAGGCTCGCGCTCTGTTGCAACAGGAATCCCACCGCATTGGTGGGCCGCGCAAGCACCGCCATGTTCGTGGCCGTCAATAAGATGCGCAGTTGTGGCACGCCGCTTGGAGCGGAAGCTCCCTTGAAAGCCGCCAATTGCATCAGCCAGGCGGTGGAACTGCTCAGCGAGGCTGTTGCGTCGTACGTGCCGGTCGCCGCCGCTATCTCATCCTCCACGATGTCGCTGTCCGGCGAGGTGATAGCCCGCAGAATGAGGGCTTGATACCTGGTCGGCGTTTTTTTGACGGTGGTCCACGGTGGTCTCGGACGCCTTAGCGAGCCTCCGTGATTGGTGAGGATTACCTCTGCTGAGAGAGTCCGTGGGGGTAGGTGCGCGCCAAGAACCGTCCGTGAGGCGGTTGGATGAGCTCGATGTCTGGCTGCAAATCAGTAGCCCAGGGCCTCTCCGTCTTTGCGCATCTCGGAGGCGCCCCAATAGACGCGATGCGTCGCGTCCCACATGATGGCCTGATAGCCGCCAAAGCCTCCGGTGCCGGGAACCACGTTGTAGCCGCGGCCTTTCAAAGCGGCTTTCACCGCCGGGTCGAATCCTGATTCCATCTCAACGGCGCCAATTCCTGCGGAGGCTTCGCCCGTCGGTTCTGCGTTGCCGAGGTGATGCCGCGCGCGGCATCGCCCGCCTCCTGGACGTTCAGGCCGAAATCGATCATGTCCGTCAAAATTTGCACGTGGCCCTGGCATGCAACGCGAACCAGGCATCCACCGCACCGGGAACCGTCACCGGCAATGAGCCCACGGACGGAATATGGTTCGTTTGCCGCAAGCCTGCTTTCCGGCAGGCGGCGGCGACTTCCGCCCTCATTTTTCCAAGCTGCGCGAGCGCGCGGCGGGCCCGGAGCCGTTGTAACCGTAGAGTTGATGCGTTGCTGGGTCCCAAACAATTGCGAAAAGATCGCCGCCGATGCCGTTGAGCACCGGTTGCATGACGCCGATGACGGCGTTTGCGGCCACAGCCGCGTCCACCGCGCTGCCGCCCTTCTTTAGGATTTCAATCGCCGTCGCCGATGCCAGAGGTTGTTCCGTCGCCGCCATTCCGTGTTGCGCGATCACCGGCGAGCGGGTGACCCATGTTTCGCCCGAGTAACGATCGCCCCGGCTGACCTGCGCAAAAACGACGTTTCCAAAAAATGGGTCGATCGCCACCAACGTCACCAACGCCAGAATGCCTCGTTTCGTTTCCATACACCTTAAACCATCACATCCTCATCTAATCAAATGCGCCAAGCCGCACAAGGATTCCTTTGGGTTCCAAGGGGAACGGCCTTAATTCGACGAACGCCGAGTTGAGCCGCTTTCCGTCGCCAAGCGTAGCGATCCGCTCTTCCATCCAATCACCCCTCTTCTTGCAGAAAGTTACACATACTTCTCATTGCGTTGACGTTGAAGTTCTTCGACCATGCGTCGAGACAATGGCCCATGAATGTAGAGCTGCCAATTTAAAGTTCATGACCGATGTGAAGGAGGAAATCATGTCGCGCTAACCACAGGCTTCGACTATGTCTCAAGACAATCCCGGCTTCGCTCGCAGTGGCCAATCAAGGCGCGAGTTCATCAAGAAAACCAGCGCCGTCTCGGCTGGCGTTGCCGGCGCTAGCTTCCTCCAGATTCCGGTCTCCGCAGAAGCGCAAGGAACGGTTGTGGCGATCGTGCTCGACGCCTCGGATTCGTTGACGAAAACCACCCCCGTGCAATGGGCCACCGCGGAATTGCGCGATACACTCGTTGCACACGGCCTGCCAGCGCAATTCCATCAAAATCTCGACCAGGTTTCGTCCACGCAACCCTGCATTCTCGTCGGTGGGGCTGCATCCATTTCAGCGCGTCAAGTGCTGGAGGACGCCGGAATTCGGTTGCCTGCCTCGCCAGAATCGCTTGCCCTGGCACGCGGACACGCGCAAGGAAAGCTGGTGGCCCTGACGGCTGGCCGTGACGAGCGCGGTTTAGTCTATGCGCTGCTGGAATTGGCCGACCGAGTTCGGTATGCGGACAATCCACTGGCCGTATTGAAGGGAGTGCAGCCGGTCTGCGAAAGTCCAGCCAATGAAATTCGCGGTGTCGCACGATCCTTCGTCAGCGATGTCGAAGACAAGCCGTGGTTTAACGACAAGAACTTCTGGCCGCCGTACCTGACCATGCTGGCGGCGCAACGGTTTAATTGGTTCCACCTGGCGCTGGGAATTGGCTACGATTCCGCCTCAGACATCCGCGATTGCTATTTGCATTTTCCGTATCCGTTTCTCCTGGAGACGCCCGGCTATGACGTTCGCGCGACCCCACTGACCGAGAGCGAGCGCGACCACAACCTGGAAATGCTTCGGTTCATCAGCGACGAAACGGCACGGCGCGGACTGCGATTTCAACTCGGTCTTTGGACCCACGCCTACCAGTGGATTGACAGCCCAAATGCCAACTACCGCATCGAAGGGCTCAACCCGGAAACGCATGCGCCCTACTGCCGTGACGCCTTGCGGGCATTGCTCAAAGCTTGTCCCTCGATCAGCGGCGTGACATTTCGCATCCACGGTGAAAGCGGTGTGCCAGAGGGGAATTATGAACTTTGGAAAACCATATTCGATGGTGTAGTCACGTGTGGCCGACCCGTGAGGATCGACATGCACGCCAAAGGCATGGACCAGGGCATGATCGACGTAGCGCTGGGAACGGGATTGCCTGTGAGCATTTCGCCTAAATACTGGGCCGAACACATGGGACTGCCCTACATGCAAGGCGCAATCCGCCCGCTGGAAATGCCTCGTGCCGCGCGGACCTCCGGCCTCTACAAGCTCAGCTCCGGCTCGCGTTCGTTTCTGCGCTACGGTTACGGCGACCTGCTGGCGGAAGACCGCCGGTACGCCGTTTTGCACCGCATGTGGCCGGGTACGCAGCGGATGTTGTTGTGGGGTTGCCCTGAGATGGCCGCCGCATACGGGCGGGCATCCAGTTTTTGCGGAAGCGTCGGCGCGGAAATCTGCGAACCACTTTCTTTCAAGGGCCGCGGCGGCTCCGGCCTGCCCGTTGGACGTGAAGGCTACGCCGACGGGTCGTTGCGGTGTTCGAGTGGCGATTTTGAAAAATTCAATTACTGGTATCGCGTTTGGGGCCACAGTCTTTACAATCCGGATGGCAATCCCGACGGCTTTCGACGGTTGCTCCGACATCAATTCGGCCGTGGAGCGGAAAAAGCCGAAGCCGCACTCGCCTCGGCGAGCCGAATTCTCCCCTTGGTGACGACCGCGCACCTTCCATCGGCGGCCAACCGCAACTTCTGGCCGGAGATGTACAGCCACATGCCGATTGTGGATGCCAGCCGCCCGCATCCTTATGGCGACACTCCGGCACCGCGCCGGCTGGGGACGGTCAGTCCCCTGGATCCGGAGTTTTTTCTCGGCCTGGATGAATTCGTTGAACAACTCCTAAGCGGCAAAAGGAACGGAAAATACTCGCCTGCCTGGGTCGCTCAACAACTGGAGCACGATGCCAAGACCGCGCTTGACTGTCTGCGCGAAGCAAAATCCACAGCGCGCGAGCCGGGCAGCGTCGAATTCCGCCGGCTTGCCATAGATGTTGCGATCCAGGCGGGGTTGGGCCGATTCTTCGCATCGAAGCTTCGCGCTGGTATGCTTTACTCCATTTATCTGCACGGCCAACAACGCCCGGCCATGGTGGCAGCCATCAAGGCAAATCGCGCCGCCCGAACCGCCTGGGTCGAACTGGCAGACAAAGCCACCCCATATAGCCACGACGTTACCTATGGCAACACTGAGCAATTGCGTGGCCATTGGTTGGACCGGGTTAAACTCACTGAGGAGGACATCGCGGATATGGAGAGGGTCTTGGAGCAACCTCTTGCAATCACGCCAAAGCTGGATGCAAGGTTAGTCGAGCTGGCGATGCGCGAAGTTTTGGCTCCGCCTCCGCGTGGTGACGTGACCCACCTGGAGGGGTTTCATACTCCGCCGCCATTCTTCGTTCGCGGACAACCCGTCGCCATCACCGCATCGGTTTCAACGAAGACATCAAAACTTACGCGGGTTCGCCTACGCTACCGGCGCATCAACCAGGCCGAAGCCTGGCAGTCCGTGGAAATGGAACCATCGCCCAAAGGCTATCGAGCTGAAATCCCAGGCGCTTATTCAGATTCCCGGTTCCCATTACAGTATCACTTCGAGTTGGAACTCGGCGGAAGTGTGCCAGAGCTATATCCTGGACTCAAACCCGGCTGGCATGGCCAACCATATTTCCTCGTGCGGCAGTCAGCGTACGGTTGAGTCTGACGCTCTAAGGCGAGCGCACCGTATCGAAGCGCAAAGAACCCGCTTGTGCGTCCGTAAATTGGAACTGCCCGGGCGAAAGTTCGGGAGCCGAGCCGAGCGTGGTCCAGTGAGTTAGCGGCATCGCTGCGTTTGTGGTCATGAGGACCGTAAACCGCGCGCCTGGGTTGTTGGTGAAACTGATCTGGAACGTTATAACCCCACATCCAGATGGTTCCGTCTGACTTCAATGCCTGCGGGCATTCGAATCCAGCGGAGACGATGACCACGTTCGAGAGAGCCGGCACTGAAATCGGAGAATAGCTGTGATCGCCAATGTTGCCTTGCCCGAGCTCGCCGAATTTCCCGGTTCCCCAGATCTGCATCGTCCCGTTGGACATCAGCGCCAGGCTGACCGCGTATCCGGCGGAGATGGTCGCTGGATTGGTGATCCCCGGAACCTGCGCCGGCAACGGAGAGCTGTTTCCGGCTGTTCCGTTACCCAACTGTCCATACCTGTCCATACTGGTTCCAGCCCCAGGCCCATACGGTTCCGTCGGATTTGAGCGCAAGGTTGTGATACGCGCGCCCGCTTATCGCCACCACGTTGCTTAGCCCGACGACCTGGGTCGGCGTATGGGATTCATTGGTCGCTCCGTTCCCCAACTGGCCCCTGGCATTGCAGCCCCAGGCCCACACCGTGCCGTCAGACCTCAACGCGGTGTTGTGGCTCTCTCCGGCGGAAACGGCAACGATCGAATTCTTACGTGCCACACCTCAATTGTGAGAATCTGGGAGCGTGTCTGAACAGCTTCGCACCAGCAGGACGAGCGGCGAACTGCGCGTGGCCCGCACGGTGCGGCCCTTGGGGGAACCCCTCTTCGCATGCTTGAAGGCCCGCGCCAGGTCCGGAAAGACGTTGCCAATTATCGCGCTGGCGCACAAACTGTTGCCCGTGTCGGCGTGCCATTCGGATCGATCGATAAGATGCCGTGCAACTCTGCCTCACCATGCCAGAATTTATTATGAATTCGAACGCAACCAGAAAGCCCGGGATCACCATGAAAATTACCCTAGTCCTTTTGCGCGGGCTGGTTCTTCCGCTCGCGGTGTTCACTTCGCCACAACTCCGAGCGGCTTGGATGGAAAAGGAGGTCCCGGCGAAAGATCTCACAGTCACCGCCTCGAGCCAGTATGGGTCGGGCCAGGCGGTGCTCCATTTGGTGGACGGATCGGGAATGCAGAACGGCCGTCACGATAATAACGGTTCGGCCGATACGATGTGGCATACGACCCAGTCGCCCAAACCCAGCAGCGCTGCTCCGGGGTTGCCGCCGTCGCCGGCATGGGTTCGTTTCGATTTCGCACAGCCGCTCCAATTCGATGCGATTTACCTCTGGAACCACAACCAGGCCAACCTGACGGACCGCGGATTCCGCCGCACACGATTCTTCGGCTCGGCAGATGGCACCAATTGGATCTCGCTGACTTCCCCGGAGGTGATTGAATTGCCCCGCGCCAGCGGAATCACGGGACTCGACGCTATCGTCGTCACGAAGACCGCCAGTACACGCGAATTGAAAGCAGCCGTGATCGCGGCAGAGACGACGGACGGAAACTACGGCAGCGATTACTTCGGGTTGAGCGCGGTGCGCTTCGTAAAGGGCCACGAAGTGGCGGAGGCAGACTTACCGATCCCGACAGCCATGGCGTGCGCCGCACTTCCGTATGCTCCATTCCGGCCCGATGGCCAGCCGGCGCGGGAGATTGCCGTCTCGCTCCGAGACGCGAAGCTCTATGGAGCAGTGACCATCCAGGTCGATTGCTCGGGCGCCCAGGAGCAGACGGTGGTGTCCGCCAATCCGCGAGGGGCCGATCAATTTTCTGTTCTTATGCCGGCGAGCGCGGGCGTCACGAACGAATGCGAAGCAACTGTTAAGCTGCAGTCCGGTCGCGCGGCTCTGCAACAAACCATCACCGTGCCCGCCTGCAAGCCGCGGGTGTACTACATCCTGATGCACTCGCATTGCGATATCGGCTACACCGATGTCCAGCCGCACATCGCGGCCAAGCAGGCGCACAACGTTGTCCATGCGCTCGAGTTGATCGAGCAGACCAAGAACTATCCCCCTGGCGCGCAGTTCAAGTGGAACACGGAGGGGTTTTGGCAGGTCGAACAATTCTACAAGATCGCGACCGCCGAGCAGAAGGCCCAGTTCGAGCAGGCCGTGCGCGACCGTCGTATCGGCGTGGATGCGATGTATGGCAACCTGCTGACCGGCCTGGCGCGGGGCGAAGAATTGCTCGAGCAGTTGGAGTTCTCGACGCAACTGGGAAAGCGTTGCGGTGTGCCGTGCGACGAAATGATGATCAGCGACGTGCCGGGACTGATCTGGGGTATCGTGCCCTCCCTCGCCCAAGCTGGCGTTAAATACATCTCCGACGGTCCCAATGCCTCCAGCGGCATGGTGGGCGACCGCATCGGCTATGTGCGGGTGCGCTGGGAAAACCATCCCTTCTGGTGGGTCTCGCCCTCGGGCAACGAGCGCGTGATTTACTGGGGAGCGCAGGGCGGCTATTCCATCGGCCATCACTGTGGATCCATCCGCGACGCCATCGCCGAGTTGACGACGCAGCTCGACGAATGGGGCTACCCGTATGACATCGTGCAACTGCGCTGGACCAAGGGCGACAACGGCGGGCCGGATGAGGGTGTGATGCCCATCGTGCGCGATTGGAACGTGAAATACGCCTGGCCCAAGCTCATCATTTCCACGACCTCGGAAATGTTCCACGAATTCGAAAAGCGGTATGGGGATAAACTCCCGGTCCATCGGGGCGACATGACTCCTTATTGGGAAGATGGGGCGGGGTCGAGCGCTCGCGAAACGGGCATCAATCGACTCTCCTCCGACCGCATGACAGAGGGTGAAATTCTGTGGACGCTGCTCAAACCGCAGTCGCTGCCGGCCGAGGGCTACGAGGAGGCGCTGAAAAACATCGCGATGTACAGCGAGCACACCTGGGGCGCCTACAACAGCATCAGTGCGCCGGATTCCGATTTCGTGAAGGCGCAGTGGAAAATTAAGCAGGCCTTTGCGCTCGATGGAGAGTCCGAGACGAAAAAACTGCTGGCCGACGCTCTGGCAACGCGCGGGGCCACGCCGGAAACCGCCAACGCCGTCGATGTGTTCAACACCGCCTCCTGGCCGCGGACCGACCTGGTGACATTGCCTAAGGAAATGAAGCTGACGGGCGATAGCGTGAAGAACGACCGCGGTCAAGTCATGCCCTCACAGCGGCTTGCCAGCGGTGAACTCGTATTCCTCGCGAAGCACATTCCGCCGTTCGGCGGCCGGCGTTTTACGCTCGCAGTCGGGAACGCGAACGCCGCCTGCGCCGCGAAAGCAGAATCCCTGACACTTTCCGACTCAGCGATCACACTCAAACTGGATCCGCAATCCGGTGCGATCAACAGTTTGCGGGCCAACAGGTTGGACCACGAGTTCGTGGATGCCGCGGCGAACCTGGGATTGAACACTTACGTGTATTTGCCGGGGGGCGACGTCACCAAAGCCCAGCCCAACGGCCCCGCAAAAATATCCGTAAAAGAAAACGGCCCACTCTTGGCATCCCTGCTGGTGGAATCCGATGCGCCGGGTTGCCGCAAGTTGCTCCGGGAAGTCAGGCTGGTGGACGGCCTGGATCGCGTCGAGATCATTGACAACATCGACAAAGAAGCCATTCGGTCCGTGGAGGGCGTGCACCTCGGTTTTGGGTTCAACCTCTCGAACCCTGCGCTCCGGATTAACATTCCCTGGGCGGTGATCCAGCCGGAGAAGGACCAGCTTGAGGGCGCGTGCAAGAACTGGTTTTCGGTCGAGCGCTGGGTTGACCTCTCTGACGAAAGGCTCGGTGTCACGTGGACCACCGTGGAGGCGCCACTGCTCGAAATCGGCGGCCTGACCGCCAACCTTCCGCGTTCGCAACCGAATCCGCGCGCCTACTTGTCCTCGATCAAGCCCTCGCCCACGATTTACTCGTGGGTGATGAACAACCATTGGCACACCAATTATCGCGCGGACCAGGAGGGTGAGACGGTCTTCCGCTATGCCCTCCGCCTGCACGCTACCTACGATCAAACTGCCGCCGCACATTTCGGCGTCGAAAGCACCGAGCCGCTCATTGCCGCGCCCGCCGCCGGCCCCGCGCCAGCCCGCTCCCTGGTGGAGATTTCTTCCGGGCCCATCATGATCACGTCACTCAAGCCGAGTGCCGATGGCAAGGCGCTGATCTTGCGGCTGTATAACACCGGCGAAACCACGGCGCACGCCTCGCTGAAATGGAACCGCGTCTCGCCGAAAGCAATTTTCGTTTCCGATCTGCTCGAAAAAACCGGCGCGCCCGCGAGCGACACGGTGGATTTGCCGGCCTACGAAGTGCAGACCTTACGCGCGGAATTGAAGTAACGGTAACCTGTAGCATGAACCGGGTAGGTTTGGTACCGCAGACTTCCAAGTCTGCTGTGTCGCAGGCTTCCAAACCCGCATCGCTCCCGAATCCCGAAAACCCACCGATTGGGAAAACTGCGCTACGAAAATTGCGCCGAGCGGTACTGTTCTGCCTCCTCCTAGCCGCGCCGTCTCTCCAGGCGCATCCGATTTCTATCATCACGATCGAGGCCCTGGTCCACCGCGACCGTGTCGAAATGAAAATGGCCGTGATGCCGGAGGATTTCTTGCTCGTGTACGGCCTTTATGCGGATGCGCAATCGCGCATCGCGACGGAAGACATCGTCAAGTGCGCGGAAAAGCATAAACAATTTTTGCTCGCGGGATTAATCGTGCGTGATGCCGAGGGCAACCGCCTTGAAGGCAAGGTCGTTGGAATCGACATGCCCTCGCTGCCGAAGGAGGGCCTGCCTGTGACGGATTTGATGGCAACCACCATCCTCTATCGCCTCGAAATTCCGCTGACGCGCCAGCCGACGCATTTGACCTTTCAGCAGAATTTCGGCGGCGGTACAATGATGATTCCCGCCATCGTCACCTTAGTGGTGACCCGCGAGGGACTTCCACCCGAGCCAGCCATCAGCCTCCCGGGCGATGGTGGCGCCCAAACCGTCGCGTTCGACTGGAAGGAACCATCGCGTTCGGCCCGGGAAGATTACGCGGCCATAAAGGCCCGCGAGGAAGAGAAGCGCGCGCAGAACATGGGGATTTCAAGTTACTCGGCGACTTACACCTTCGTCTATATCGAGAACGAAGAAGTGCGTGTGGAAATCCTCGTGCCGCTACTAACATTGGAAATGTGGCAGCCGGTCGCCCGTGCCAACCCGGACTTTATCGAGGTCTCCGAGCAGACAGCCTCGCGCAGGCCCCTGGGAGAATTCTTTGCCGCGCAAAACGAGTTGAAAATTGACGGGATGGCGGTGAAGCCAAAACTGGATCGGTTGGATTTTTATGGAGTTGATTTCAAGGATTTCGCCATGCGCGCCGACGCGCGGCGCTTGAGCGCCTGGACTGCGCGCGTCGGCGCGATCCTGACCTATTCCACCAAGGGCGCGCCGGGGCACATCGAGTTGAAATGGACGCTCTTCAATAACGAAGTGCTAGCCGCCCGCGCCGTGATTTTTGCTTATGACAAGGAAAAGCGGTTCACGTTTTCTCCGCGCGACCCCGTTTTCAAATGGGACAACCCGGGCGCGCCGCCCCTGCCGGCGGTGACCGCCATTTCGACCAGCGGGAGTTCGGGCGCGGTCGCCGCCGAGGCGCTGCTGCGCAACGTCTATCGTGCCTTCGATTATCACAGCGAGTCGGACATTTACGACGCCCTGGCGCGCAGCGTTCAGGGGGATTTGCTCGCCGAGCTGTATCTTAAAATCAAGCGGAGCCTCATCATGGAGGAGCAGGGCGGCGCGGTCGCGCGCGTGCAGGAGGTCAAAGTCGTCACGACTGAGCCGAGGGAAGCCAAAAGCAGAAACGGGTTTGCCGAGCGCATCACTTGGCAGGTGGAGGGAACGGTCGAGCATTGGGGGCACATCCATTTGCGGGTTAACGAGTACTCAGCCGATTTGGAAATGGAGTCTGCTAGTGGCGCCTGGAAGATCACGGCCCTGAACGTGTCCAGGCAAAGCCAGGTCAAAAGCGCGGTGTTGTTGAGAAAACTATGATTGCCGTTTCCGATCTCGAATTTCATTTTTCTCATTCCGATTTCAGCCTGGCGGTTCCGTCACTCAACATCGCCACCGGTGAACGAGTCGCCCTCATCGGGCCGAGCGGCTCGGGCAAAACCACCCTCCTGCATTTGATCGCCGGGATTCTGTCGCCGGCGCGGGGAAGGATTCGTCTGCAGGACCGCGAAGTCAACTCGCTCAACGATGCTGCGCGCCGCGAATTCCGCGTGGCCCACATCGGACTAGTGTTTCAAAACTTCGAACTGGTCAGTTATCTCGATGTCTTTGACAATATCCTGCTTCCCTGCCGTCTGAACCCCGCGCTGCGCTTGACTCCGGACAGAACCCGCCGAGCGGAACAACTTGCGCGCGAGACTGGCATCGAGCATCGCCTGCGCTACTTTCCCCACCGTCTTTCGCAAGGCGAAAAGCAACGGGTCGCTCTTTGCCGCGCCCTGCTGCCGGAGCCTCCGCTGTTGCTCGCGGACGAACCCACGGGCAATCTCGATCCCTTGGCCAAGCAGCGCGTCGTGGATCTGCTCTTCCAGCAGGTCGAGCGCCGCCGCGCTACCCTGCTCATGGTCACGCACGACCCGGAAATTGCCGCCCGTTTTCCGCGCGTGCTCAACTGCCGCGATTTCGCCAGAGGCGCGCCATGAGGAATATCTTGTTTCTGGCGCTGCGGTATTTGCGCTTTAATCTAATCAAGACCGCGATCATGGTCTTCAGCATCGCTGTCGCGGTGTTTCTGCCCCTGGCGGTGAACCTGCTCGTCGCCAACTACCAGCGCAACCTGCTGGCGCGTGCCAACGCCACACCTTTGGTTGCCGGCGCACCGGGCAGCCGCTTGGATCTCGTCCTCTCTGCCCTTTATTTTCGGGGCAAACCCGCCCACGACCTTACCATGGCTGACGTCGCCGCCATCAACCAAAGCGGCCTGGCTCTGGGCATTCCTTTGCTCGAAAAGCATTCGGCCCGGGGGTTTCCTATCGTGGGCACCTCGCTCGAGTATTTCGATTTCCGCCGCCTGCGCGTTGCCCAGGGCGAGGGTCTCACGCGGGTCGGCGATTGCTTGGTTGGCGCTGGCGTCGCAAAAAAGCTGGGTGTGCGTCCCGGCGACAAGCTCATGAGCGATCCCGAGAACGTCTTTGATCTCGCGGGCTCCTATCCTCTCAACCTGCATGTTAAAGGCGTCTTGGCGCCCGCCGGCACGGCCGATGATGGAGCCATCTTTACCGATTACAAAACGGAGTGGATCATTCTGGGCATCATGCATGGACACCAGGAGGTCACGAAGCTGGATCCGAACCTGCTTCTCGGGCGCGATGCCGCCAACGTGATGGCCAGCGCGGCGGTGCTGCCGTTCCAGGAAATCACCGACGACAATATCATCCTCTTCCACGCACACGGGGACGAGTCAACGTTCCCCGTCAGCGCGATCCTGGTTGTGCCGCGGGACACCAAGTCCGCAACGATCTTGCGCGGTCGGTACGAAGACCCGAAGGCGACGGTGCAATTGTTGACGCCCAAACAGGTCATTTCCGAAACGCTAGACTTGGTGTTTCGCGTGAAACGATTTTTTAACGGCCAGGCGCTGCTCGTTGGCGGCGCGATGGTCTTGTTGCTGGCCCTGGTGGTGTTGCTCTCCCTTCGCCTCCGCCTTGGCGAGATGGAGACGATGTTCAAGATCGGTTGCGCGCGTTGGATGACCTTCGGAATGCAGGCGGCGGAAATCCTCACCGTCGCTGCCGCTGGTGTGGCGATTGCGGTTGTGCTCACGTGGGTGGTCATCGCCAAATTCGGCATGTCCAGCGGGGAAGTCGCAGCGGCTGGTTCCGCAGTCCCGAGGGCCTCCACCTCGCTGCGCGCGCGCCCCGCCAAGCCGCGTGTAGCGGTCGTCAATTACCCACTGTGGTATTTTACCAAGCGCATCGCCGGCGAGCATGTGGAAATTGTTTTCCCGATTCCTCGCCAGGAGGATCCGGCCTTCTGGAAACCGGACGCGAAGGCGATCCGGCAATACCAGCAGGCCGACTTGATTCTTCTCAACGGCGCCGAGTACGAAAAGTGGCGCCCGACGAGCGTGTTGCCGCTCGCTAGGCAGGTCGTGACCTCCGCGGCGTTCGCCGACCGCTACCTGACTAATGGAGAGGTCATCACCCACAGCCACGGCAAGGAGGGCCTGCACAGCCACGGCCTGCTCGATTTCAACACCTGGATGGACCCAACCCAAGCCAAGCAGCAGGCGCAAGCCATTCGCGACGAACTGGCCCGGCTCGAGCCGCCCGCAACCAAGGAGTTCGACGCCAACCTCCGATCGCTGGAAAAGGATCTGGACGATTTAGATAGCCAACTCGCGCGCGCTTCCGCCCCCCTCGGCCACGCACCGCTGCTTGGCTCGCATCCCGTCTATCATTATGCGGCCCGTCGCTATGGCTGGAACCTCCAGAGCGTCCACTGGGAGCCGGAGGAAATGCCGACCGAGGATGAATGGCGGAAATTCGAAAAACTGCACAGCGAACACGCCGCGAAGATTATGATTTGGGAGGAAGACCCGCTGCCGGCGGTAGCGGCGAGACTGCGGAAACACGGTATCGAGCCGATCGCCTTTGAAACCTGCGCCAGCCAGCCGGAGAAGGGCGACTATCTGACGGCGATGCAATCCAACGCGGCGCGCCTCGCCGCTGTGGCAGCCAAAACCCAATAATCCCATGCGCATCACTGGTGGTAAAGCAGCTCGGCGGATATTGAGGGTACCCAAGGGGCTCGCCGTGCGTCCGACGCCGGATCTCGTGAAACAGGCGGTTTTTAACAGCCTGGGCGCCCGCGTGGCCGACGCGCGCGTGCTCGAGTTGTTTGCCGGCACCGGCGCGCTAAGCCTTGAGTGCCTCAGCCGCGGGGCCGCTTCCGCGGTGTGCGTCGAGAAATCAGCCCGCCACGCCGACGTCTTGCGCCAAAACCTGCACACCGCCGGCTTCCCGCCTGAGCTGTTGCAGGTTCGCGTGCAGGACGTGTTCGCCGCCCTGCCGCAACTGGCTACGGTAGCAAGCTCCTTCGAGCTTATTCTGGCAGACCCGCCTTACGGGGAGAAGAACCTGGGCCGCCGTTCGACCTCCTTTGCGCAGCAACTGTTGGACGACCAAACGCTCCAGCGCTTGCTCGCTCCCAGTGGATTGTTTGTGCTCGGCCACTCCAAACGCGACACCTTGACTCTCCCCGAGACCTGGACCGAAACCAAACGGCTGCGCCATGGCGACAGCGTTATGTGGTTTTTGAGCCTGACACCTCGAGAGCAACCACGGACGTGAGGCGGCGCTGATGAGACTAACGCTTGGGCCAGCTAACCCAGCTTCGGAACCACCGAATCGTAGTTCAACAGCGGGACCACCCGTCCATCCCCAGTCTTTACCCCGCGCGTTTTTTCATCGAAGAAAAGAGCCAAGCCGAGGCGTTCGGATATCTCGGCCAGGCACAGCACGGTCTGGGTGCGGATAGCAAGGTCGATATTCGAAGAGGGCGTCTTGCCATCCCGAATGCAATCAAACCAATCTTTTTCCAGCCGCTCGATGCGTTCGGCCGGCTGCGGGTCGGAAAAGTCCTCCCCCTCGAGTTCATCGGCGAAAATGGCTTCGGGCTTCAGCTCGACTCGGTTTTGACTCGAGGCGAAATGAAGCGTGGCTTTGTGCCCGCGCAGGACATCCGCCAATCCCTGCTCGTTGACGGTGCTGCCAACAACCACCAGCGTCAGCCCACTGGGAAATTCCGCCAGCAGATGCGTGGTGTCGGTAATCTCGCGGTCCGTGGAAACCTTCAGCGTGCCGGTGGCGACGACCCGCCGGGGAAACTCCGGGTTCCCGGTGGCCAGCATAAGCGGTTGGAAACGGTGAGGCAGCAGGTTGCCAATGATGCCCGAGTTGTAGGCGTAGTATTTGTGCCAGCTAAAGTAATGCTCAGGGTTAAACGGTATCTTGGGCGCCCGCCCCAGCCAGCGGAACCAATCCAGGTTATTTTCGTTGGCATCCGGATCGATGGGATAAGTCCACTCGCTGTTGTTCTTATTGTTGCGGCAATAAGAACCCTGGCCCCAAACCAGCGGGCCCAGCTTGCCGGCTTTAATCCACTCGGCGGCTTTGTGCCATTTCGGGTCCATGCAGCCCTGGGAACCAACCACATAGACTTTGCCCGTCTTCTTCACGGTGTCGAAGACCTCGAATGCTTCGGCCAGGTAGCGGGTCATGGGCTTTTCGCAAAAAACGTGTTTGCCGGCTTCCAACGCATCGATGCTTACCTGCGCATGCCAGTTATCGACGGTGGCCACCAACACGGCGTCGATGTCCTTTCGTTCGAGCAATTTGCGATGGTCACGAAACGCGTCCGCCTCGCCCAAGTCGAGAAACCTCCGCGCCTCGGCTAGATGCTTCTCGTAAAGGTCGCACACGGCCACTTGGGCGATATTGTTGTCCTTGGCATACTGTTTTTGCAGGCCCACATGGGCCATGCCTTGTTTGCCCACACCCACGTAGGCCACCTGGATACGGTCGTTGGCGCCGAGCACCCGCCCGGTGGATGGCGCTTGGCTCTGGCCATAGACGGGTGTTTTGAACGCGTTCCCGGCGCTCACCGCCGCGGCAACGGCGGTAGCTTTCTTGAGGAAGGTCCGGCGGCTTTCACCTGCATCGGCTGAGGGCATCGGAGTAGATTTCATAGATAAGCAGCCTGCGGAACGTTCGGCAGCGCGCCCAAGATAACACGAAAAGGGTCGAGAAAGCAAGTTCTGGCCGTCCGGGCCGTCCGGGCGCGCAGCAGTAGTAGCCGCCGAAGCGCGCTCCGGGCCTGAATGGAAACCCAGGCCCGGCTCACTTCTTGGCAAAGATTAGGTTGGCCTCCTCGAGCGTCTCTTTCGACCCAATGTCGTACCACAAGCCGGGGACGCGCCAAGTATAAACCGGAACGCGCGTATAAAGCCACTGGATTAGGCGGCCGGGCTGATCAGGATTGTTGCCCTCGGCAACGTATTGCTGGATGAGTGGCAAAGTCCCCTGGGGATAGTAATAAAGGGCAATGCCCGTGATCGTGCTCGTCGGCTGCTTCGGCTTTTCCTCGAAGAAAGTAATCCGTCCCTCCTGGTCCACGCTGATCGAGTTGTACTTTTTAATCTGCTCCAGATCCCCGACATCATATACTGCCAGGACCGGCGCCTGTTTATGCCGGCAGAACCGTCCGAAATCCCCCAGCTTCTCGCTGAATAAATTGTCGCCGGCAACGACGATAATATCATCCGCGATGCTCTGGTTCTTTATCACGAAATGAATGTCCCCGATGGCGCCCAACTTGTTGGAGTCATCGGTTGAACCGTCATTGACGATAGTAAAATTGAGCTTGGTTTTTCTTGCGGCGTAATCCCGGGACCATTGCTCGAATTGGGCGGCGAATTTGGCATTGGTAACGACGTAAATGCGGTCCAATCCCCCAATGGGCGCCAAATTGTCCAAGACGAAATCGATCATGGGCTGACCGGCGACCGGGAGCAACGGCTTGGGTTTAGTAAGGGTGAGTGGGTAGAGCCGAGTCGCGTAGCCGGCGGCAAGAATAATTACTTTCATTTTTCTTCAAAAAGGCTGGGAGCAATTTCGCGGGCGAGTTCCTGGCAGCGGGCCAGAATCTCCGCGGCCGATTCGCAGTTGAGGGCAAAATCAGCCAATCCCTTGGCCTCGCCCAACTTGAGTCGGCGAATAATGAATTTGACGGGCGGCACCAACGAGGGGGCCGCGCTTAACTCATCGACCCCTAAGCCGATCAGGAGCGGGGCCAGTACCGGGTCGCTCGCCATCTCGCCACAAACGCTTACCCAGACGTTGTGCTGGTGCGCCGCATCCACCGTGGCTTTGATGAGCCGAATGATGGCCGGGTGGGTCGGTTCGTACAGGTGGGCGATTTTTTCGTTCAGCCGGTCCACCGCCAGCGAATACTGGATCAAATCGTTGGTCCCGATGCTGAAAAACTTGAGCCGCTTCGCCAGCGAGTCAGCGATGATCGCCGCCGAGGGAGTCTCGATCATCGCTCCGACTTCGAGGTGCTCGTCGAAGGCAATGTTCTCGCGCCGTAACTCAGCCTTGTATTCCTCCACCAAAGCAATGGCCTGGTTTAACTCATCCAAGCCCGAGATCATCGGAAACATCATCTTGACATTACCCTCGCTGCTGGCGCGCAGGATGGCCCGGAGTTGCTCGCGGAAAAGGTCCCGCTCCTGCAAGCAGAAGCGGATGGCGCGCCAGCCCAAAAACGGGTTCAGTTCGATCGGCATTTGCCGGTGGGCCATGAACTTGTCCCCGCCTAAATCCAGCGTGCGGATCACTACCGGGAGCGGTTTAAGCGCGGCTGCGGTCTCGCGGTACGATTGATACTGCTGCTCTTCTCCGGGCGGATGCTCTCGGTTGATGAACAGATACTCGGAGCGGAACAGGCCGACACCTTCAGCGCCGTTGGCCTTAACTTGCTCGGCGTCGCTCGCCTGCTCGATATTGGCGGAGAGAAAAACGCGGTGACCATCCAGCGTGACAGCCGGTTTGAGCAGGATGTCGCGCAACTTCTCCTGCAAAGTAACCTGCTTGCGTAGGAGTTGGCCGTACTCAAACAACGTTTGGTCGCTCGGATTGACGATGATGACGCCGTTAAAGCCGTCGAGCAACGCATACTGGCCCGTCTCGAGCCGTGCGCTGGCGTCTTTGAGCCCGACGACGGCGGGGATGCGTAACGAGCGGGCCATAATGGCAGTGTGCGAGGTTTTGCTCCCGACATCCGTGGCGAACCCGAGGACGTGGTTTCTGTCCAATTGAGCGGTATTTGAAGGCGTCAAGTCGTGGCTGATAATAATGCACGGTTCCCGGAGGTGGCGCAGGTCCACCTCATCGTTCCGTCCGAGCAGGTTGTTAAGCACGCGCGAGGTCACGTCGCGCATGTCCGTCGCCCGCTCCCGCAGGTAGTCGTCCTCGATGGCCGCCAGCGTGGTAGCGTAGCGCTCGGCCACCGTGTGGAACGCATGCTCGGCGTTCGTTTTTTGCTCTTGGATCATGCGTACCACTTCGTCCAGTAGCGTGCGATCCTCGAGCACCAGCAAATGCGCGTCGAAAATGCTGCCCTCGGCCGCCCCCATCCCTGCACTCACCTTGCGCTGCACTTCCAGAAGCTGATGGCGGGTTTGGACCAGCGCCTTTTCCAGACGATTGACCTCCTCGGCCACCTCCGCGTCCGCTAACTCCCGTTTGCGCACCACCGGCCGATTTCGGTCCAATACGAGAACTCTCCCTCGACAAACCCCGGCTGAAACCGGAATGCCTTTGAAACTTATCTGACCTTTGGACGCCTCTGCCATCTGAGGACATTTAACCAAAACAACGGCATTTGAAAAGAGATTCTTCTTGGGCGCGGCGCCCCGCTTGACGCATACTTCCCTCGGACCAGCTATGAAAAGCAACAGCGCAAACTCCCGCCGCGGCTTGCTCGCGGGCGGCAATTGGATCATTGACCAGGTCAAAATTATCGATGTTTATCCTCCACCCGAACAACTAGCCAATATCCGCGCTCAGTCCGAAGGAACCGGCGGGGCTCCCTACAATGTCTTAGTTGATTTGGCCCGGAGCAGTGCGCCTTTCCCGCTGGAAGGCGCTGGCTTGGTTGGCCAGGACGCCCTTGGGGAGCGCATCCTCCAGACCTGCCGCCAGCACAACATTGATGTTTCTTTTCTCGGCACGACCACAAAGGCGCCAACCTCGTTCACCGACGTGATGACCGAGCAGTCCAGCGGGCGAAGGACATTTTTTCACGCTCGAGGCGCCAATGCCCTTTGGCGCGGCGCCGACCTGCAGTTCAGTAAGACCCGCGCCCGCATCTTCCATCTCGGATACCTGCTGCTACTCGACGCACTCGATGAACCCGACAGTCAATTCGGCACTCGGGCCGCCCATCTGCTGGCCGACGCCCAGGCCGCCGGCCTCAAAACCAGCGTCGATGTCGTCAGCGAGGAAAGCGACCGCTTTGCCCGGATCGTCAGCCCGGCTTTGAAGCATGTCGATTATTGCATCCTCAACGAGATCGAAGCCGGCAAGACCACCGGCTTCAAAATCCGCCACCCGGAGGGCGGACTCGACACGGCGGCCCTGCGGCACGCCGCTGGTGCCCTCCTTCAACATGGCGTGCGCGATCTGGTAGTCATCCACTTTGCCGAGGGCGCTTTCGCGCGCACCCGCAAGGGCGAAGACGTTTGGCAATCCTCCCTGAAATTACCGGCCGATTACATCGCCGGCACGGTAGGCGCGGGGGACGCCTTTTGTGCGGGGGTCCTCATGGGCCTGCATGAAGGGTGGGATTTGCCGCGCTGCCTTCTCACGGGCGTATGCATCGCCGCAGCCTCCTTGTCCCAGGCCACCTGTACTTCCGGCGTCAAAGCTCTGCCAGCATCCCTGGCTCTGGCCCGCAAATTTGGTTTCGGTCCTCCCCTCGATACGGATTGAGTCGGACACCAGGGCAGAGCCGCAAACGGCGCGGGCACCCCCCGGTGCCTTTCACGCTCCCGGCGCGGGCGCCGAACGTTTGAGCCACACCATCAAAATGCTAATGTCCGCGGGAGAGACGCCGGAGATGCGCGCCGCTTGGCCGAGGGTGGCCGGGCGGATTTTCATGAACTTCTGCCGCGCCTCCAGCCGCAAACTTGGCACCGCCGTGTAATCGAACGTCCCGGGGATTTGCTTGTCTTCCAGGCTCCTGATCCGGGCGACTTCGCCTTCCTGCCGGGCGATATAGCCGGCGTACTTGATCGCAATTTCCACCTGTGTAATTAGTTCTTCTGATAATGTGTTTCTATCTGGAGTAATATCAGTATATCTAATTTCTGGACGGCGGAGGATCTGGGCCAGCGTTTCTCCACCCTGCCGCGTGCGTTCGAGACGCTCGATCTCGGCGTTAACCGCCGCTTGTTTGGCCTTGAACCGCCGATAATTACGCTCTGGCAATAACCCGATGTCGTACCCCAATTGTGAGAGGCGTGCGTCGGCATTGTCCTGCCTCAGCAGCAACCGGTACTCGGCACGAGAGGTGAACATCCGGTAAGGCTCGATTGTCCCCTTAGTAACCAGATCATCAATCAACACCCCGATGTAGGCTTGATTACGCTGGAGGATGATTGGTTCGAGGTTATGAACGCGTCGAGCCGCATTGATGCCCGCCATGAGTCCTTGGGCGGCTGCTTCCTCATAGCCGGACGTACCGTTGATTTGACCAGCTAAATATAGGTTCCTGCACACCTTGGTCTCTAACGACGGATAGAGCTGCGTCGGAAACGCAAAATCATATTCGACCGCGTAAGCCGGCCGGAGAATCTCAGCGTTTTCACAACCAATGATCGTCCTTACCATCTCCAATTGGACCTCGTACGGAAGCGACGTGGAGAACCCATTGACGTAAATCTCGTCCGTGGCAATCCCTTCGGGTTCGAGGAAGATCTGCTGCCGTTCCTTCTCTGGAAACTTCACGATCTTATCTTCGATGGATGGGCAATATCGCGGTCCGACGCCTTGAATCACTCCAGAATAAAGCGGGGACTTGTACAGGTTGTTACGAATAATTTGGGCGGTGGCGTCCGTCGTGTAGGTGATGTAGCACGGGAGTTGGCCATTTAAGCGTTCCAATATGGATCCAGGCGGGTATCGCTGGGATCCCACGCCTGGCTCGAATGTGCCACCGGGCGCCATGCCTCCTGGCGGAGCATTGTTGGCGGTGGTTCTGCATGGTGACTCAGCGGACGTTATTTCGGTCCTGGCCCGCGAAGAAACGCCCCTCGCATCGCTGGTCAAATCCCAATGTTCCACGTGGAACAAATCGTCCTTCCAATAGGTGAAGAACGGAACCGGCTCATCCCCAGGCTGGAGCTCAGTCTTAGAGAAATCGATCGACCTGCGCAGAAGCCGTGGCGGGGTGCCCGTTTTGAGCCGGCCTAGCTCCAACCCTATCTCCCTCAAAGAACCGGATAGTCCCAATGCAGCAGCTTCTCCCGCTCTTCCACCCTGCTGCTGGTTAAGGCCGATATGCATGAGACCCTTGAGAAAGGTGCCAGTCGTCACCACGACAGTCTCCGACTCATATTGCACCTCTAAAGTCGTTTCCACTCCACACACCCTCTCGTCACTCCAAAGCAGTTTTGAGGTCTGCCCCTGCCGAAGGTCCAGGTTAGGCTCCCGCTCGCAAATCCACTTGAGGCGAAACTGATAAGCTTTCTTGTCGCATTGCGCCCTAGGAGCCCAAACCGCTGGGCCTTTCTTAGTGTTCAGCATCCGGAATTGTAGCCCGGTCATGTCCGTCACCTTCCCCATCTCTCCCCCAAGCGCATCAACTTCCCGGGCCAAGTGGCCCTTAGCCAACCCTCCGATCGCCGGATTGCAGGACATCTGGCCGACAGTATCTACATTAATCGTGAGCAGCAATGTCTGGCACCCCATTCGGGCAGCCGCTAGCGCCGCTTCTACCCCGGCGTGACCAGCCCCCACCACGATTACATCGTATCGCTTCGGATAAACAAACATCTGCACCTTGCTATAACACAAATATCGCAACCGGCAAACTGTGGAAACCGGAATACCCTCAGTACGACCTTGCTGTTGAGCACGTCAAGCAAAGCCCAAGCCAACTGGGACGAGTGTTGGCGAGGCACGGCCTACAGCGCGCCGCGGCCTGCACGGTATTGGTCGGCGGACGTTTTGGGGCCTCCGTGGACCAGTGCCACAAGCAGCGGGGGGCTACGGTGCCGTGAAGGAGGTCGTTGGAAGCCCGGTGTGGTAACGCAGCCAAGAGAACCCGGCTTTATACTGGTCTTCTGTTCACGGCAGTGGCACGCGAGGTTTGGCGCCCCTCCATCAACCGCGCAAACTGCGAGGCACGGTTGCGAGGCCTAGATCTCAGTAAAACCGCGTTTCCCATCAGGAGACAATCGCAGTTCGACGTCCCGTTTTTTGCCCAGGTGCAGCCGCAATCGCCGCGCCGATCCGTCGGGCATCCGCGGGTCTTTTGCGTTGATCTGTGTTAACAGTTGGCTGACGATTTTCTCTAGCGCTGGCGGATAGTTTGACCGCTGGCAGCAAGTAGCGTCGAACCTGGTCAGCCGACTCGCCCAGCACCCCATCGGCTTGGGTCAAATTGCGGAACAACTCATGGTCATCGCGATAATTGTCGCAGGTGGTCTTGAAAGGAGCCAGTGCTTGGTAAAACGCGTTACGTGCAGCGAGTTTCAGACTGTCCAACAGGCGCTTGTTGCGCGTGTCCAGGCAGACCATCTGCTGCTCGATCAAGACTTGCAGGCGCGGCACTTCCTTCTGCGTTTTGGTCCCCAGAAGTGTTCGGGCCAGTACGCGCTGCCCTACCGCTTCGAATACCTCGACCACGACTGGCCCAAAAATCCCAAGATACGCCAACTGGTGCTGCAGGCAACGTTCTGGCCGAAGATACCCTGGTCGGTGCCCGGCTTAGTTCTGGCCGGTGCTTTGGTTGACTCACGCCTGAAGCACCGCACCCTCCGGTCCTGCAGCCCTACAACGGACCTCGACGAACTTTTCGCGGTCTGTCAAACCAAATCGAGTTGACGTGGAGGCTTGGGCGATGTTAAGCCGTTCAAAAAAGTCTCCGGCGTGTCGCCCATTCTCGAAAGTCCTTCGAGGTGCGGGCACCCTCTATCCGGCACGCGCTCGCCAAAAGCTGTTAATTAGCTACGCTAATATTATCTCGACATTCAGCTCATAACAGCATTGCTAAACCATGCGCAATTACTATTAGATACGATAATTCTAATTAAAAGGCCGATCACAAGCAAAACTATTTTCTTGAATACAACCAGAGCTAAAGGGGCAGGACGATGCTCACCGTAGTCCCCCGGCCGAGATGCGATTTTATTTTGACTTTGCCGTGGTGCGTTTCCGCCACCCGCCCGACGATAGCGAGCCCCAAGCCGGTGCCCTTGGCCTTGGTGGTGCTCAGCACGGTTGTAAAGGCACGGCGGCGTTGCTCGGCGCTCATCCCCGGACCGGTGTCCCTGAAGTCCACCACCACGTGCGTAGGCTGGGCTCGGTTCCTGGGCCAGCGGAGCGGTCGCGACGTGATGGTCAATGTGCCGCCTTCGGGCATCGCTTCGGCCGCATTCAACATCAGGTTGAGGAAGGCCTGCTCGAGCTGCGTGGCGTCGCCCTTCACCTGCGGCAGCCCGGGCGCCAGGTTCCGCGCTAACTCAATGTTCTGGTGCTCTAACTTATGCCGCACCAGGAGCGCCAGCTCGTCAATCAACGTATTCAAATTCACAGGGGCCATCTGCGGCTCCGTGCTTCGGGCAAAATCAAGGATTTGTTCGACGATCTTGTTCAAGTGTTCGAGCTTCTCCCCCAGAATACGCGCATCTTTGGCGCGAGGGTCGTCGGCGGGAAACTTCAGGTCCAGCGAGTGATAAAGCATCTTCATCACCGTGAGCGGGTTGCGGATTTCGTGGGCCACCTCAGCGGCGAGCAGCCCCAGCGCAGAAAGCTTTTCGTTCTGTCGCAACTGTTCCTCCACATCCACCAGGCGCTCGTACAGTCGCGCCTTTTCGATCGCGATGGCGGAAAGCTCGGCCAGCGCCGAAAGAATGCGGATTTCTTCGTTGGAAAAGCTATAAGGCTGGCCAGTATAAACGCTCAAGGTGCCGATGGCCTGGCCGCGAAAGAGCAGCGGCACGCTTAAGAGCGATACCAACCCTTCCTGGCGCGCCACCTCTAAGTGCTGATAGCGGCTGGAGGTCTGAACGTTCTCCACTTGTAAAGGCTTTCTGCGCCGCACGACAACGCCCAACAGGCTTTCTTCCACACTGAGCCTTGGTCCGCTTAGATAGGCCCGGCCGGCCCCGTGGCTGGCCCGCATTTCCAGCCACTCGCGCTTTTCGTCCAACAGCTTGAGCGCGCAGGTCTTGGCCTGCATCAGCACGCAAGCCTCCCGCGTGATCACCTTCAAGGCGTCATCCAGGCTAAACGTCGAGTTGATCGTCTGGCTGACGCTCGCCAGCGACTCGAACAACTTGACCTTCAGGCGCAGTTGTTCATAAAGCCAGGTGTTGTGAATGACGCGCGCCGCCTGCGATGCCAGCCCTTCCAGCAGTTCCTGGTCCTGCTCGCTGAACGCCTCCAACCGGTCCGAATCCACGTTGATCACTCCCCGCACCTCGCCGTTGACCTCCAACGGCACCGCTAATTCCGAGCGCACCCCCGGCCGAAGCATGATATAGCGCGCGTCGCGGGAGACGTCCCCCACCCGCGCCGCTTTGCCGGTGCGCGCGACCCAGCCGGTAATCCCTTCGCCCACGCGGAGTTTGAATTGTGCGGCCTCCGGCGGCAAGCCCTTGGCAGCGTGAATCTCCAGGTAATCGTTGGTGGGATTGAGCAGCACCGTCGAGCCGCTGGAGGCGCGCATCAGCCGCACCGCCTCCTCGAGGATGAGTTGCAGCGCCTCTTGCGGGTCCAGTGTCGAATGGATGACATTGCCGACCTGGTAGAGCAGGTTCAACCGCTCATACCTAGCCTTCAAATCGCTCAGCTCATCGTTCATTGAGCTAAAGTTTCCGGTGCCCGGTTGGACCTGCCAAGCTCCAAGTGGCGGCTATCTTACCTTGGCGGTCAAGAGCAACCCGGCCAGTCCAAAGGACAGATTCGGGGCCCACGCCGCCAGCCAGGCGGGCAGGCGCCCGGTCGTCCCGTACACCAGTCCGACCTGCTGCAGAATAAAATACGCGAAACAAATCAACAGGCTGCTGGCCACTCCCACAAACACGTTGCGCCGGCCGGACACCGCCCCAAACGGGATGGCGATGAGCACCACCACCACGCACGTCCAAGGCGCCGCGAGTCGCCCCTGCATTTTCGTGTAAAGCGCGTCCCGATCCGCGCGTGCTGGATTGGGGTGGAGCTGCAAATAACGGAGGATTTCCGTGAGGGGGATGTCCGCCTTCCGAGCGTTGTGCAAGGACGAGCTATAAGTCAGGTTGATGTCGCTGTTAATCTCTTCCAAAGTTTCGGCAAATTCCGGGAACGCTAGCAGGTTGGTTTGCAGCGTGGGGACTAGCAGTGAGTTGGATCGAGGGTCATCCCGGTATTCCCGCAGATTGTAAAGTGTCCATACGCCTCGCACGCGCCCGGCCCGCTCGGCCTTGAGCCAACGGCTCGAACCGTCCGGCAAAGTCCAAAGAATCAGCACATTGGTCATGGCGCCGGTGGAGGGATCGTAAGCGGCGAACTGCCAGGTGCGTCGGTCGCGCGCATTGACGAAGCCCAAGTCTCGCACCTGGCGCGGCGCAGCCAGCCCGGGAGCATGCCGGTTCCTGATCTGCTCGGCCGCTTGCGAGCAGTTTGGCACACACAACTCGTTTAACACGAACAGCGCGGCGCCAGCGCTGAGCCCGACCGCCAAATAAGGCACGCACAACCGCCACAGGCTCACCCCAGCCGCCCGCATCGCGGTGAGTTCGTTGTGCCGTGAGAGATTAGCCAGGGTATAAAGCAACGCCAGCAACAGGGCGATGGGCAGCACTAAGACCACAAATTCCGGGGTAATCGCCGCGTAATACTCCAGAATGTCCGGCAGCTTCAAGCCCTTTTCCGACAAACGCCCGAACTCCGCGCTTAAATCCGCAAAAATGCACAACATCAGCAGGCCGCACAGGCAATAACCCAGCGGCGCCAGCAGCTCGCGCAACAAATATCGGTCCAGCAACCGCATCGCTCGCTCAGCCTAGCGGGCGAGCCAGCGGGAAGCAAGCGCCAGCGCCCGAACGCTCGGAGAACCGGGAAAAACCCGCGCACTCCAAAAACGCTCGGCGCACTGACCGCGGCGTTGGGGGTCGCGCCAGCGTCTTGGAGTGCGGTCGTCCTCTCGTCCTCTAGCTCTTTCGACTCACATCGATCTCTGGTGCGCGAAACTCGCCGCTCGGCACGCGCAGGCAAGCTGGCGGCGCATCCACGCTCGTGATTTGGTAACTGTCATCGAAGCAGGTGCCGCCCGAGGGGCAAACGACCTGTTTGCTCAGGTACGGCTTGATGTCCCTGTATTCGACCGGCTGGTCGGGGGCCTTTCTTTCCTCCAACGCCCAGTCTTGGATGGCGCCCTCGATGGCGCCGAGGTTGGCCACGCAGGTGGTTTTTTGTGCCACCTTGCGCGATCTTACGTAGTTGGGCAGCGCAATGCCTGCCAGCATGCCGATAATGGCCACCACGATCATGATTTCAATCAGCGTGAACCCTCCGGCTTTGCTCCTGGTTTTGTTGCTCATAACGGACCTTTCTTCTGCGGCGGCGTGAACCAAGCAACAGGCGGGTTATTATTAATGCAATTCCAGTTCACGAATTGCCTGTTGCCAACCGCCTCCCTATGAAACAATCAAAACCGCCTTTGGTTTCAAGAACTGTCGGACAGGCTGCCAGCCGGTGCAGCCACCCGCTTAGCCTCTCCCTAACCTCTCTTCTTGTCTCTGCCACGCCAATAGAGCAGGTGCGCTACGTGCATCGGGACTCCCATTCGCAACCGTTGTGAAATCCACGCCAACGTCACCGTCGTCTCATTGCGCAATCGCAAAGCTATTCTCACCTTTTTAGGATCGCCCTTTCGATGCCGTCCCAGGTCCTTCTCTGACCAGCCCGCCCGCCTGAACTCCTCTCGCACAATACGCTCAGCTTTGGCGGTGTCCGGGATTTCCCTTCCCAAATGCCCCGTGCCAACCCTCCCTCTCATTCGCCTAAGCAACTCCTGGCGAAAAGCCTTGCCGCCGAAGCACCAGCCCCGCAGAACCGGCTTAAACTGCTCCCCATCCTCGGCAGCGCGGCGCGCCTCCATCCGTCTCTCAAACTCCCGACGTCCCGCCGCACTGTCGCTGGGAATATCCCACGCCCTGAACAACCGATCCACGCGCAGCCATCGGTAACGGCTCCTGGGTGCCTGGAGGTACTCTCCGTAGCTGCTCCACGGATAGCTCGAAAGCTCCTGTCGAGGTCCGAGCAATCCGGCGCGGGCAGGATTGAGGTGCACATAATCGCACACGGTCTTTAGATAGCTCTTGCTACTGCCGTCCACAAACAGCGCCTTGTAGCGTCCGCTGAACAGGTTTCCCCAACGCTTGTGCCGCCGGTTGTACTGGATCGTGTAGGCGCCCATGAACCACTTCATCCCTTCAACTAGATTCGGCTTGGGTGTCTCCACGACCAGGTGAAATTGATTGCCCATCAGGCACCAGGCGTGAACTTGCCAGTCCGTTTTGGCACAAGCCTCTCCGAGCGTGGCCAGGAATAGCTTCCGGTCCCGGTCGGTCCGGCAGATACCCTCACGCCCATCGCCGCGGCTCGTGACGTGGTAAATCGCTCCAGGATATTGAACTCTCAGCTTTCGCGCCATGGGCCGCAGCTAACCCGGTGAATCAATTCTTGTCAAATATTTACTGAAGAACATGCGTATCAGTCCTCCCCATTTGTTGGTATCCTGCGCCGGGCTGCTGAACTAGAGAAGCAAGGCGATGCAACGGTCCCAGCTTGAGGCGGCCCTGATGGCTGCGGCAGGATTTACCCGCGAGACCCGTTCCCACCCCTACGCCGGCACCGCTTGCTCCTGCGTGATCCAGTCGTAGCCCTTCTCTTCCAACTCCAGCGCCAGTTCCTTGCCGCCGGTGCGGACAATTCGTCCATCCACCAGCACATGCACGAAATCCGGCACGATGTAGTTGAGCAGGCGCTGGTAGTGCGTGATCACCAGTTGCGCGTTGTCGGCCCGGCGCAGCTTGTTGACGCCGCCGGCGACAATTTTCAGCGCGTCGATGTCCAACCCCGAATCTGTCTCATCCAGAATCGCCAGGCGTGGATCCAGGACGGCCATTTGGAAAATCTCGTTGCGCTTCTTCTCCCCCCCAGAAAAACCTTCGTTAACCGAGCGCTGCAGCAAATCCTCGTTCAGGTCGAGCAGTTTGATCTTGTCCTTGACAAAGGTGAGGAATTCCATGGCGTCAAGTTCGGGTTGCCCTTTGTGTTTGCGCAGTTCGTTGAGGGCGGATTTGAGGAAGTAAGTACTGTTGACGCCGGGGATCTCGACTGGGTATTGGAAGGCGAGAAAAAGGCCCTCGCGGGCGCGTTCCTCGGGATCCAGTTCCAGCAGGTCATTCCCGTCATAGAGGACTTGGCCGGCGGTGACCTCGTAGCCGGCACGCCCGGCGAGCACCGCCGCGAGCGTGCTCTTGCCGCTCCCGTTGGGGCCCATGACCGCATGGACTTCGCCGGCGTTAATCGTCAAATCCACCCCCTTGAGTATCTGCTTGTCCTCCACCCCGGCGCTCAAACCTTTGATTTCGAGAATCAGTCGTGTTGTGTTCATATTCGATTACTTACTGAGTCAGCTCCATCGGAACACCGCCTTTAGCCCGCGGCCTCGTTTTGTCGTGTTCACACTGCTTACCGAGCCTTACCCTACGCTTCCCTCCAGGCTGACGCCTAGCAGTTTGCGCGCTTCCACGGCGAATTCCATCGGCAATTCGCGAAAGACTTCCTTGCAGAAGCCGTTCACAATCATGTTCACTGCGTCTTGCGTCGCCAAACCCCGCTGGTTGCAATAGAAGATCTGGTCTTCTCCAATTTTCGAGGTTGAGGCCTCATGCTCGATGCGCGCCGTGCTGTTTTTCGCCTCAATGTACGGAAAGGTATGCGCCCCACATTTGTCCCCCAGCAGCAACGAGTCGCACTGCGAAAAATTCCGCGCGTTGACCGCGCTCTTCTGGATCTTCACCAGGCCGCGGTAGCTGTTCTGGCCGTGCCCGGCGGAAATGCCCTTGGACACAATCGTGCTGCGCGTGTTCTTGCCGATGTGGATCATCTTGGTCCCGGTGTCCGCCTGCTGGTAGTTGTTGGTCACAGCGACCGAGTAGAACTCCCCCATCGAATTGTCCCCCTGCAATATGCAGCTTGGGTATTTCCAGGTAATGGCTGAGCCGGTTTCGACCTGGGTCCACGAGATCTTTGAGTTGCGGCCTTTGCACAAGCCACGCTTGGTCACAAAGTTGTAAATGCCGCCCCGGCCCTGGGCGTCTCCGGGGTACCAGTTTTGCACCGTTGAGTACTTGATCTGGGCATTGTCCAGCGCCACCAATTCGACCACGGCCGCGTGCAACTGGTGCTCGTCCCGCATCGGGGCCGTGCAACCCTCCAGGTAGCTCACCGAACTGCCCTCCTCCGCCACGATGAGCGTGCGCTCGAACTGGCCCGTGTTGGCGGCGTTGATGCGGAAATAAGTCGAGAGCTCCATCGGACAGCGAACCCCTTTGGGGATGAAGCAGAACGAGCCATCGCTGAACACGGCCGAGTTAAGGGCGGCGAAGAAATTATCCGTGTACGGCACCACGAGGCCAAGATACTTCTTGACCAACTCGGGATGCTCCTGCACCGCCTCGGTGAAGGAGCAAAAAATGATGCCTTTTTCGGCCAGTTGCTTCTTGAACGTCGTGCCCACCGAAACGCTATCAAACACGGCATCCACCGCCACGCCTGCCAATCGCTCCCGTTCCTTGAGCGGAATGCCCAGTTTCTCGTAAGTCTCCAACAGCTTCGGATCGACTTCGTCCAGGCTCTTGGGCCCTTCCCCGCGCTTCTTGGGTGCGGAGTAATAAACCGAACCCTGGTAATCGATGGGTGGATACTTCACATGCGGCCAGGCCGGCTCCTTCATCGTCAGCCAGTAACGATACGCCTTGAGACGCCACGCCAGCATGAATTCGGGTTCCTTCTTCTTGGCCGAGATGAGCCGGATGATGTCCTCGCTCAGCCCGGGCGGCGCCGCGTCCGTCTCCACGTCGGTGTAAAACCCGTACTTATATTCCTGCTGTACTAGACCTTCAATTGTCTCGGTTGCTGTGCTCATTCTTTTGAAAAACCCACCTGGCCAAGTGTCGAGCCACTCGGCGCCCGCAAAACACGCGTCTTGCTCAAGGTCGTAATCTTAATCTTAATCTGTCACTGGTGAAAGCTTCGTCCTTCGGCTCCCCTCGTGCTTCTCCGCGCACGCCGGGCACCGCCCATGAATTGCAATATCATACCGCTCACCCCTGAATCCCTTGGGCAGCGGAATATGCTCCCCCGGCTGCCAATCGATATCAAACACGTTCTCGCAACAGTCGCAATAAAAATGGCCGTGTTCCCGCATATTCGGGCAAAACCGCGCCGCCCCGCGCTCCAGCGTCACCTGGCGCACCAACCCGCAGGTCACCAGCGCGTCCAGGCAATTATATACCGTCGCCATCGAAATATCGGGCAAATGCCCCTTGGCGCGGATGAACACTTCCTCCGCAGTGGGATGGTCGCGCTGCTCCAGCAGCAC
>Ga0209517_10001602_pt1 | contig 33767 bp, 32 predicted proteins | sample PeaSoiMetSII2010_FD_187695 | JGI IMG/M metagenome (GOLD analysis project Ga0209517, IMG submission 187695) | Peat soil microbial communities from Weissenstadt, Germany - SII-2010 (SPAdes) (version 2) | ecosystem: Environmental > Terrestrial > Soil > Wetlands > Peat | place: Germany... | reverse complement strand
CCAGGGCAACTTGGCACGGGTCAACGCGAGAAGGCGTTCGGCGATGGCTCGCTCGGCGCGGTAGAGACTGGCCAGAAAGATGCAATCTGTCTCCCTGAGGCGGTCGGCGATCACCGTGCCATCGGTAAGTTCCAGATCGAGGGCCGTGCGGACCAGGTCCGGGGTAACTTCAAGCAGTTTCTCGGCCAACGGCACCAGATCAGAGGTGGGGAGGCCGCAATGCCCCGCGTCCATCGCCTCGGTGAGCGCATAGGAGATGCCCGCGCGGACTCGAATCATGGCGGTCTTCTCGATGCCGAGCTTCATGGCGATCGCATCGGCGGTCTTGAAGCCGATGCCGCGAATGTCGCGCGCCAGGCGATACGGGTTCTCCGACATCACCTGCACCGCGTCGGCGCCATAGGTCTTGTAGATGCGCACCGCCCGCGCCGTGCCGACGCCGTTGCTGTGCAGGAAGACCATGATCTCCCGGACGACCTTCTGCTCGGCCCAAGCGTCGGTGATCCGGCCGGCACGTACCGGGCCGATGCCCGTCACCTCGCGCAGCCGCTCGGGCTCCGCCTCGATCGTGTCGAACACCTTCTCGCCGAAGGCACGCACCAGCTTCTTGGCATAGACCGGCCCGATGCCGCGGATCATCCCGGAGCCGAGGTATTTCTCGATGCCGTCGATTGAGGTTGGCGCCGAGGTCTTCAGGAACCGCGCCTTGAACTGCTGGCCATGGGCGCGGTCGCTGACCCATTCGCCCGACGCGGTGATCCACTCGCCGGCGGAGATCACCGCGGCGTAGCCGATGACGGTGATCAGCTCGCGATGGGCGCGCGCCTTGATCCGCAGAACGCAAAAACCGTTCTCGGCGTTGTGGAAGGTGACGCGCTCGACTAGGCCCGCCAAAACTTCCTGGGACGACTGGTCAGGCCGTGGCTTCATACTCGTTGTCGCACTGTCGAAAGGCGTCTGCATCTCAACCACGCACCTATGGCGAGGAGCAAGTCATATGTTGTGGAACTCGGCTCACCAGACCCGCGGCACTGCGATTGCGCTCCGCGCCGGCGCTCCATATAGTTGGCGACGGACGATCGCGAGATACAAGGCCGAGCTTCACTAACCCGTCGTGAATCCGGGCCGCCTAGAGAGGATTCTCCCGACTCATCTGCCGAACCAGAGTGCGAATACCGCTTGATACTGCAGGACGTCCGGCTCGTCGCGGTGACTTCCAGTGCCAGAAAGGCGGAAGCCGCCGCGATGCCAGCGAACCAGCGTCTCTGGCTTGAAGATCACCGCCGCATCGAGGAGGGACGGGAACAGCCGGTAAAGCCACATAAAGACTAGACGATCCGTGTTTCTCAGCCTGGATCGCACCGTCGCGGACCGTCTCAGCACCGAAGCTGCTGCCGAAAAGCGATCTCGGCCTCCGCTGCGGCACGCGAAATACGCGCCGAATCATCCGAACAAGGGAATAGCCAAATAGTGCGTCGCCGCCAGCCGGATAACATATTCGGTAACGACAAGAGACAGGAACTGGCCAGCCTTGGCTTCGAGGTCTCCGCTCGTGGCTTTGCAAGATATATGCGCCGCCCATGGAATGGGGAACCAGCTCCGAGTTGGCGTTCGCTCCTCAAGCGACACGTCTCGGCGATGGCCTGCTCTCGGCTCGAATGCGTCTTACAGTCGCGATGGGCTCGGCGGAGAGCGATGTGGCCATGTTCTTCGGGGAGGAGCTGTCGGCGGTCAGGGCCGCAACAACTCCGGTCGACGCCAGGCAACCGTCTGCCGACCATGCTTGAAAGCCGCGAGCGGTGAGCGGATTTCGGCAACGGCCTGTTCGGGCGACGTTGCGTCGATCACCACGATGTCAGCGGGGTTGCCGACGGCAATCCCGTAATCCCGGAGATTCAGGAGCCGTGCTGAACGCTCGGTCACCATGGCGAAAAGCTCGCGCAGCTGCGGCGTATGGCTCACCTGCAGAATGTTCGCCTGGAGATTGGCGATGCGGATCAGCGAGCAATCGCCGTAAGGCGTCGCAGGATTGAGCACGTTGTTGGTCGAGAGTGAGCAGTTGACACCCTGCTCGACCAGGAAATTGGCATCGGCAACGCCGCGCCGGACGTTATAGTTCTGGTCGCGCCCCATCAGGAATAGATCGGTCGCGGGCAGCACGGTGACGGCAATCCCCACATCGGCGAGCCGGCGCGCAGTCGCGGCAAGCCGTTCCGGAGACATGACCGAGAGCTTGGTCATGTGTCCAACCACCACTCGCCCGCCACGCTTGAAGGTCTCGGTGAGCTCGCACACGAGATCGATATCCATGTCCTCCGGCGTATTGCCAAAGTCGAGGTGCATGTCGATGTCGACGTCGAACTCGCGGGCCAGCTCGAAAATCCGACGAATCTGGCCGGGATGATCGATATCGTAGCGGGGGGCCGCACCGATCACGCTGGCACCACGCTTCAAACTCTCGACGAGGAGCGCGTCTGTGCCGGGGGAGTTGATCAACCCTTCCTGCGGAAAGACGCAGAGCTCTATGTCGATCGCCCATTTGTAATCGGTGACCAGCGACCTCAGGGCATCGAAGCCGCGCATGCCGATACCGGGATCAACCTCTACATGGGTGCGCATCCGAGTAGTGCCATGCAGGATTGACTGCACCAGCGTCGCCTCGGCCCGCATCCGGACGTCCTGGACGGTCATCGATGGCTTCAAAGGCGAGACGCGCTTGATCTGATCCGACGCGCGCCCAACCTCAGGCGCACAGCGGTCGATGATGCGCGACTTGTCGAGGTGAATGTGGGTCTCGACAAGTCCCGCGCAGACCATGCGCCCGCCAGCATCGTAAGCGACCGCGTCGGCGCCGAGCGCGTGCTCAATTGCGACGATCCGACCGTTCTCGACGCCGATATCGATCAGCTCATCGCCGGGTCGATGGCTGAGGCGGGCATTGCGGACGATGAGATCCATGAGATGGTTCCCCTGGTTCGTGCCTGTTGTCGTTCAGGATGTGGCGCCCATGCAAGCTTGCAATTCATGCCGCGCCGCCAATGGACAGGCCGGCGACCGGCGATTACTGTCTCTTGACAGGCGGATGAGAGCCTCGCGCTTTTTAGCGAGGAAACTTCGCCTGATACCTGCGCGGCTATGCGGAGTTGGGTAGCCGGGCGGGGACAAAGGGGGCAGCGCGCCGCGGACACGAGAACCGGGAAACTCACGCAGAGGGGGTCGAGCCATGGCATCAGCAGCAAGTCTGGTTGCAGGGGCGGAGAGTCAGCGTAGTCGCGCTGTTGTCGCCGGCGTTATCGGCAACGTCCTCGAGTGGTTCGACTTCGGCGTCTACGGCTATTTCGTGCCAACCATCTCCCAGCTATTCTTCCCATCCGACGACCCTTTGGCGTCACTGCTGCTGACATTTGCAGTGTTCGGGGTCGGCTTCGTCATGCGGCCGGTCGGCTCGATTCTGTTTGGCATCTACGGCGACCGCTTCGGCCGACGCAAGGCATTGAGCGCGGTCATCTTCCTGATGGCGTTCTCGACCCTGGCAATCGGTTTGCTGCCGACTTATCAGCAGGTCGGCGTCCTCGCGCCAATCCTGCTCGTCATTATTCGGCTGCTGCAGGGCCTCTCGGCCGGTGGCGAATGGGGTGGATCGACCGCCTATATCGTGGAATTCGCCCCTGAGGGACGCCGCGGCTATATCGGGTCCTGGCAGCAGGTGAGTGTGGGTGGTGGGTTCCTGCTGGGTTCGCTGAGCGCGGCCTTCGTCAACCAAGTGCTGGATCACGACGCGGTGGTCTCCTGGGGTTGGCGTATCCCGTTCATTCTCGGCATCGTGGTCGGGCTGCTCGGTGCTTATCTGCGCTGGCGGCTCGACGACACGCCCAAATACACCGAACTCGAAGAGCATGGCGAGGTCTCAAGGGCGCCCTTTATCGAGGCGGTCACGACCTATCGACGCGAGACCCTGACCGTCTTCGGCCTTACCCTGCACAACACGGTGGCCTACTACATCCCGATCGTCTACATGACGAGCTACATTATTTCACAAGCGCACCTGTCGCCGTCATCGGCGCTGTGGATCGGCACCACGTGCCTAACGGTGTTCGTGATTCTGATTCCAATCTGGGGTGCACTGTCGGACCGCATTGGCCGCAAGCCGCTACTGTTGTTGTCCTCTGGCGGTTACATCATCCTCTCTTATCCCCTGTTCATGATGGCGTCCTCGGGCAGCTTCGCGCTGGCTTTCCTCGCCCAGCTCACGATGATCGTGTTCCTGTCATTCTTCTCCGGCGCATGCCCTGCGACCTATTCCGAGATTTTCCCGACGAAAGTGCGCTATACCGCGTTGTCAATCGGTTACAACATCGCGGTGGCGATCTTCGGGGGGTTCGCTCCGTTCATTGCGACCTGGCTGATCAAAGTGACCGGTAGCAGTCTCGCGCCGGCCTATTACCTCATCGCGGCGGCGGTCATTACCTTCCTCGTCGTACTAAGGATCAAAGAGACCGCGTTCTCGCCTCTGAAATAGCCGCCAAAGACCGGGAGGCACGATGTCGAGGTCGCGCATCTTCTTGGCGGCTTGTCTAAGGGAGAGCTCGGGACCGACCCATGTGACTTTCTTAGACATGGCGTCTTTGACTTTCATCTTCACCTCCTTGGTTTTTGGGGAGGGCTCGATTGGTGAGCCCGCCTTACGCTCTTGGAGCCAAAGCTCCCGGATTTCCTTCGGCAAGGTGCGGAGCACCTTTTCTGTCTCGCCGGGGCTCAGGTGCCTGGCAATCGTGCCGAGGACGATCCGCGCGACGCGCTCGTAATCGCGTAACTCGTCATGCGCCTTCAGCTCGCTGCCGACGGTGTCGAGGAATTCCTGCTTGTGGCGGACCTTGCTCGGCTCCGCCAGGGGGCTCCATCCCTCGTAATAGGCTCCGCGGATCACCATGGGAAGTTGTGCGCCGAACTGCGCAGCATTCTGCAGCGGAAGCCGATCGCGGAGTGCATGCAAAGTCGCTCGCAGCGCCGCATAGGCGGCCTTCTGGTTGAGAAAGCCGAGGCCGTCGGCGATTTCCTTGAGCCACTCGTGAGTCTTCTGGATGGTGCTCTCAAGCACGGGAAGATGGCTCATGTTCCACGCTCCCTTTGAGCTGCGCACGGCTACCTGGATACCGATGTTATGCCTCCATCTCTTTGATCCAGATCAACGCGGCCGCTGCACGACTTGTACTCTCTGGTGTCGCATTGTCGATAGATTCGCGTTCCGCGCCCCCATGATCCAGATCAAGGGCGGGTCGCTTGTTCTCTTCCAGAGTGAGCCGTGCAATTTGTCCCTCCGGCGCAAGGACGCCTTGCGAGATGCAAGCGGCACAACCAATTTTGGGTGGTTCGGCTCATCCAGATGCGTGCGAAAGCGTTGATGCGGAGCACGTGCCAATATTGGCATCGGCGCGGCGCCGGTGTTTGCGCCATGCGCCGATAGGGCGGAGGCTGCCGAGATAGTTTTGATCGGTCAGCATTGAAGCCGTTCGTTCGCGGCGAGCAAACATGGAAGCACGGCCCCCTGAGGCTTGTCCAGAAAGCAGCCGCCATGGGTTCGAAGCAGGAGAGACGAGTACCTGATGGATGGAATGATTATTGAAGCCGATGCGACCGACCTCGCCCTCGATGAGGCGCGGGCGGAGATCGGCGTGCTCGAGGAATCGGAGCCCGTGGAGGGCCTTCGGCCGGCCCTAGAGCAGTCCGACCCTGCACATGCGCCTTTGCTTGGCCGGCGGGTCGGAGCAGGACGAACCGTGCCCGGAAAGATCGATCGCGGTGAAGTTAGCGGGAGTGCCGATCCTCTCGGCCTCTACTTGGCCGAATTGAAGGCTGATCTCCTCACGCGCGAGGCTGAGATCGCGATCGCCAAGCGTATCGAAGCCGGGCGTGAAAAGATGATCGACGCTCTCTGCGAGAGCTCGCTGACGATCAAGACACTCGGTCGATGGCATCACGCGATCGCCACGGGCTCGCTTCAGCCTCGGGACATGGTCGATCTTGCGGGAGCCGCCGGCTCGAGCGAGCAGGAGGTGCCGGCGACCGCCGCGGATGATCCGGTGGCGGAGGAGGTCGACGGTGACCTCGATGATCGCACGAGCCTGGGCGTGTACGAACAGCGAGCGATGCCTCAAGTCCTGAACGATTTCGAGCGGCTCGAAGCCGTCTGGAAATCGTATGCCCGCCTGCAAGCCAGGCGTGACATCGCGATCAACCGTGGCCGGCTGATCTCCGAGGCGTCCGAGAACCGGCACCGCACGCTGCGCCAAGAGCTCGCAGCCGCGGTTGTTCGCCTGAGGCTGCGGCAAAGCCGGATCGACGAGCTTGCCCAAGAGCTCTATGTCCTACATACCCGACTGCTGCGCCTTGACGGCGAGCTGCTGCGGCTTGCCGGGACGGCCGGCATCGACCACGGAACCTTTTTGGCGCAATACCAGGGCCATGAGCTTGACCCCGGTCTGCTCTCGTGGCTCAGCGACCTGTCTTGCCGCCGCAGCTCGAAGCTTCTCGCACGCGGCCCCAAGGCCACTCGGGTCGCGAAGATTTCCGAGGATCTACGATCGCTGGCCGACGAAGCGGAGATGACGATCGGCCAGCTCCGCGGCGCCGTCAAAACCCTGCGCGAAGGCGAGCGCGAAATGCGTCGTGCCAAGCAAGAGATGATCGAGGCCAACCTGCGCTTGGTGGTCTCGATTGCGAAGAAATTCGTGAATCGAGGTCTCGGCCTGCCTGATCTAATCCAGGAGGGCAATATCGGCCTCAGGCACGCGATCGACAAATACGACTGGCGGCGCGGTTTCAAGCTGTCGACCTACGCCACCTGGTGGATCCGGCAGGCGCTTGCCCGCGCCATCTCCGACCAGGGACGCACGATCCGCGTTCCTGCGCACGTGGCGGAGACCGACGCGAAAGCCCGGCGTGCGCGGCTTCGACTGACGCAGGCGCTCGGACGCGAGCCGACGCACGAGGAACTCGCCCGGAAACTTGGCATGCCCGTTGGCAAGGTTCAGCAAATTCTCGAGCTTGCCAAGCAACCCGCGAGCCTGAATGCGCCCGTCGGCGAGGATGGCGATGCCAGCCTTGGAGACCTGCTCGAGGACCCGAATGCGGTCCATCCTTTCGATACGGCTGTCCAAGGGCAGCTCGCGAAAGCGACGCGGCAGGTATTGGACACGCTCACACCGCGCAAGGGGCGAATCCTGCGTATGCGGCTTGGCATCGGAATGCCGAGCGATCACACGCTGGAGCAGATCGGCAAGGAGTTCAACGTGACGCGCGAGCGCATTCGGCAGATCGAGGCCAAGGCGCTTCGCAAGCTGCGACATGCATCGCGCGCTTGCCAGCTGCAAAGTTTCCTCGACGATTGAGCCCTGCGTTCAGCGTCGCCCGCGGGTCCCCCTATTGGCCCGATCGCGCCTTCAAGGTCCTAAGAAAAGCGACGACATAGATTTGCTCCGCCGGATCGCTGATCGAGACGTGCGGCATGAGCGTGTTGGGAACCAGAGCTGCGTTGTTGGCGATCCACTTCTGGAGATTGTCCTCGTTCCACACAAGACCCGACTTCTTAAGCGCATCGGAATAGGTAAATCCGGACAGTGAACCGGCCGGCCGGTTCAACACGCCGAATAGGCTTGGCCCAAACCCGCGCTCGCCCTGCTTCAACACATGGCAGGCGACGCAGTGGTTGTTGAAGATCTGCCTACCGGCAACTTGCTCGGCTTGGCCATAGTGCTGTGCCCAGCCAGGCAACGGCTGTCCCATGCCAACCGTCGCAGCGATGCAAATTCCTGCCGCTGCCAGGACGGGGGCGATAAGATGTTTCATTGGGCGATCTCCCCCGTGTTATTGGCATGCTGTCACGGTCGCCGCTAGCCTAGCTTGGTCGATCGTTGATTCACAAGACGATGCGCGGGCGGGCCCAAAGTGGCCAAGTTTGAGGCCTTCTCTCGTAGCAATCTATTCAGCGTCGATAGGCCGCCGCCCTCGCGCTCGATGACGGCGGCGAACTCCTGCCGATGGGTCAGGACGAGGCTCACGCCGTCTACTGCAACATCGGTAATTCGAAAGTCGCTGCCGGTCTGGACAACACGCCATTCAACATTGATAGGCGGGCCGCCTGAAGGGCTATTGATTCGGCTCATTACCACAGTCGTATCCTGGCCCGCGGGGTGCGATCCCGTCACCTTCAACGTCTCGCCGCTGTAATTGGCAAATCGATTGGAGTAGGAGCGCGCCACGTAGTCCGGGAGCAACTTCTGAAACTCCTCTTTCTCCTGGGCGCTCCCCGTCAGCCAGTATCGGCCGAGCACGAATCGCGAGATGCGGGGCATATCGAAGTTCCCGAGCAGGAGCGCCTTGAAGCGTTGCTCGCGTTCTGGCGGCGGCAGATGCTGGTCGAGGATCTTGAGCGTCTGTTTTGCCAGGTTGTCGATGAAGGCGCCCGGGTCCGTGGAGACCGCGGCGTGCGGCGCGCCGCCGAGGCCGACGATCATTCCGAGCGCGACAGCCAAGCAGCCTAGGCGGTTGCGAAACACCATGATCGGCTCCTGCCCCTGTGCGTTTCACATATCGTGGCGCCAACTGACGCGCACAAAATACCCTTCTTCCGTTCGAAATAATGGCCGCTCGGTCCAAGTCCGGCCTTGACCTGTATCAAGGACAGCCATTCCGGCTTGTGGCGAATTCGATGGGCCGCCGACCCTGCCGCCTGGAGGAACACCATGGCGATCTGGAGATTGACGCCGCTCGACTTGCTCGATCCCAACTGGGAGGCCAGTTCCCATCAAGGCATCGCCATCGTGCGCGCCCGGAATGAGGCCGATGCGCGAATCACGGCCGCCAAGGCGTTCGATGCCAAGACGCGCTTCAGGCCCAGTGAGGGCCAGAGGTTCCCGCCATGGAAGCGCCCTGCGCTGGTGAGGGTCGAGCGCATCGAGGACCCGCGTTATGAAGCGGAAGGTCCGCCTGCCGTCCTTGAGCCATCGTTCTGATCCCCAGCGCCCATGAGCCCATCGCTCGCCTCAAGGGCAACCGATTGGAATGTCGTGGTCACCGTATCGGAGCAGAGCTTTCGCGAAGCCGTGAGGCTGCTCCGCAGATGGGGAACAGCGCGGCGTACCGATTATTACAATGTGCTCGCAATGAAGGTAGGGAATGCCGACGCTTTCCTCGCCGATTTCGCCGCTGCTGTCGCCGACAGTCCCGACATCCTCAATTTCGTCTCACACGTCGTGCCCGCGCACGAGACCTTCGATTTCCACACGGCCGAGGAATTCGAGGCGCGGGCTGGTGCCATAGCGCTCGGCTGGGCACCGAAGCTCCACGGGCGGAGCTTTCACGTGCGGCTGCATCGACGCGGCCTCAAGGGCGTGTTGTCGACGCCGCGGGAAGAGCGGTTTCTCGATGAGGCGTTGCTGGCCGCTCTCGAAGGTGTCGGCCGGATCGACTTCGAGGATCCCGATTTCGTCGTCCAGGTCGAGACAGTCAATGGGAGGGCAGGGATGTCGCTCTGGACGCGGGATGAGCTTCGACGCTGCCCGTTCCTTGGGGCGGATTGAATCAAGAAACCGTCCCTCCCTGAAGCGATGCTGCTCATTTTGAGTTCCGCAAACATCGGCCGATAGTTGCGGCCGCGGGCCAAATTGGAGATGATCTCGACGGTTGGGGGATCGTGGTGTGCGACCAAAAGCTTCCTGCTGGCCGGACGAACCGTCGCCAGATGTGCGCCAGGTTAGTCCTTGGCGCTCTGGCGCTCGTTGCGCGACCGCTCGGGGTTGAGGCCCAAGCGAGCGAAGGAGCCGATCACATCATTGTGCTCAAATCCCAGCGCAGGTTGATGCTGATGCGGACCGGGAGCGTCATTGCCGTATTCCCCATCGCTCTCGGCAGCCGACCCACAGGACCTAATCGCCAACAGGGCGATGGGCGTACGCCCGAAGGCCTCTATTGGGTCGATGGGATTAACCCGCGCAGCCGATTTCACCGTACACTCCATATTTCCTATCCGAACGAGGAGGACTTGAGGTGGGCGCATGCTGCCGGCGTGTCGCCCGGAGGTAACATCGAGATCCACGGAATGCCTAATGGCTACGGCAATTTCGATCCTGTGGGCTTTTTCAAGGATTGGACCAACGGCTGCGTCGCGGTCGGCAACCGAGCGATCGATCAAATCTACGCAAGCGTCCGCATCGGCACGCCCGTCGAGATCAAGGCCTAAAGGAGCGCAATCCGATGCTTGGCGCTCCTCGAACGGAACGGAGCTCACAGCCGCTGGCGCGAATGGCTGGCACAGTATCGGGTGACTTGCTCGCCCGAAGCGCTCCTATCTTCCTACTGATAGATAAGATACTTCGCGCGCAGGGCGCTGAAAGCATCGAGGTCTGCATGCCAATGGGCTGACGCGGCCCGAGGATCGATGCCGGATTTGATCGCCTCCAGCGTATCCGAGGATCCGATGAGACCGAGCGTGTTCCCGATTTGGAACCGCTTGGGATGTAGGCGATAGAGCGCCGCGGCGAGCTCGATGCCGAGTTGGGGGGCGTTGAGCGCCACGCGGTCGGTGAGCTCGATACGCACGCCATGGCAGAGCTTGCCGGCATAGCGGTCGTCCGCCGGGGTGAAGTCCGCAGCCGCGAAGCGCACGCCCGGGATGCCACGATTTACGAGCCGGCTGGCCAGGGCCTGTCCGTCGATCCACGGCGCGCCGACGAGCTCGAATGGCTGCGCAGTGCCGCGTCCGACACTGACATTGGCACCCTCGATCAATGCGACGCCGGGATAGAGGACGGCCTCGTCGAGAGAGCGAAGATTGGGAGACGGGTTGATCCATAAAAGGCCGGTTTCGTCGTACCACAGGCGTCGCTGATACGAGCGCATTGCGATCACGGTGAGCTTCGCGCCGATCCGGTTCTCGCCGTTGAACATCTCCGCAAGCTCGCCCAGCGTCATGCCATGCCGCACCGGCATCGGGAAATAGCCGGTGAATGATCGGCGCTGGGGCTCGAGCACCGGCCCCTCAACGATGGCCGCGGTGAGCGGGTTGGGCCGGTCCAGCACATAGATGCCAACATCGGCCTTTGCCGCGGCTTCCATCGCGTAGGCCATGGTCGTGGCATAGGTATAAAAGCGAACCCCGACATCCTGGAGATCCACCACAAGCGCGTCGACTCCCGAAAGGACGGAGTCAGAGGGACGGCGGTCGCCGCCATAGAGGCTGTAAATAGGGAGTCCCGTCGCCGCATCCGTGCCCGACGCGATGAGGCCTTCGCGGTTCCCATCGAGGCCATGCTCCGGGCTGAAGAGCGCGACCAGGCTTACGCCCGGTGCGCGGGCCAAGAGATCGACCGTGCGCCGTCCTGCCGCGTCCCGCCCGGTCTGATTTGTCAGCAGGCCAATTCTGCGTCCCGCGAGCGGCGCAAAGCCGTCGGCCTCGAGCACATCGATCCCGGTCTGTACCTGCGGCCCAGCCGCGGCGGCAGCGATTTGAGCGATGCGCTGCCGCACAGGTTTCGCGTCGCCCTGGCCGTTCGGATGCAAGCGGCTGGTCAGAATGATGAGAAAGCTCTCGCGCTTGGGGTCAATCCAGAGCGAGGTCCCGCTATAACCGGTGTGACCATAGGATCCCGCGCCAAACGCGAGATCCTGGCCGCCCGCATAGGGCGAGCTGATGTCCCACCCGAGCCCACGCTGCGCACCCCCCGGCAAGCTGCGCGGCGCCGTCATGCGGACGACGGAGTCGGGGCTGAGGATCCGAATTCCGTTCAGGCTGCCGCCGTTGAGCAGCATTTCCGCGAAGATCGCGAGATCGTCGGCGGTTCCGAACAGCCCGGCATGGCCAGCGACCCCGCCCATTCGATGGGCGGTGGGGTCTTGGACTTCGCCCCAGCGGAGCACGCCGTCTTGCACGTCGGTCGGCGCGATGCGGGGGCGCATGGACTCCGACGGTCGGAAACCCGTATCGGCCATGCCGAGAGGGCGAAAGACGTGTCGAGCCGTATAGACGTCGAGCGGCTCGCCGCTAACCCTGCGCACGAGCTCGCCCAGCACGATGAAATTGATGTCGCTATAGGTGAACTGCGTGCCAGGCGGGTGGATGGGGTGCTCAGCCAGGATGCGTGCCTCCACAGCCTCGCTGCCTGACCACACCTCGTTGAGATTGAGGTCCGGCCTGAGGCCGGAGGTATGCGTCAGCAATTCCTCGACCGTGATCCCGTCCTTACCGTTCTGCGCGAACTCCGGCCAGTAGTTGAGCACGGGATCGTCGAGCTTGAGACGATCGGTCTCGGCAAGTTGCATCACCGCGGCCGTGGTCGCCAGTACCTTTGTGAGTGACGCGAGATCGAAGACCGTGTCCGTCGTCATAGAGGTGCGATCGGGTTGCAATGCCCGCTCACCGAAGGCCCGACGGTAGACGACGCGCCCGCGCTCCCCAATCAGCACGACGGCGCCGGGAATGTGGCCGCTCTCGATTTCCGCCTGAACCGCCGGCTCGATTTCCGCAAGAACGGCGGCCGTATTCCGGCCGACCCCTGGCTCGTCTCCCGAAGCGCCAAAGAACGGCACCGCCGCGAGTGCGACCGTCAGGAATGCTGCTCGAAGCCTGGTTGACACCCTTCGCCCCAGAAATCCGGGGCCATTATGCCACACCGCGCCGCTCCGCGTTTATCGGCAAGATGCGGTTTCCTCGCGAAGCCCCTGATCGGAATAGACGTTTCTGGGGTTCCACAACATCCATCCGTCCGCTCCGAAGTCCTCGGCAGCCCGGATCTGCTGCTGAATCTCACGGGCGTTGAACTGCCGACGATCGAAGGCGTAATCCCGGAAAGCCTGCAACCACGGTCGGAACCGCAGAGGCGAGGCTTGCGTTCGCTCGCGCATGCGCCGGAGCGAGCGACTGACAACCTCGTACACGTTCGCGACGGGGTTTCGGTATCCGGGAATGCCGAACTGGAACCCGGAGGGGTAAAGCATGGGGGAGAGATAGTCGACCCGGGGCAGGAGCTCCTCGAGCCGCTGTCCTATATGCGTGTCGTCCAGGTTCCAGCAGACGTAGCCGAAGATGTCGACGGCCAGAAATACATTGTAGGGGACGAGCTGCTGGCGGGCGGCGTCGACGAAACTCTCGATCGCTGCCGTCCTCGATGACTGCGTGTTGGGTGCGGGAAGGCGCACTTGCTTGCTGTCCGGAAACCGCAAGTAGTCGAACTGGATTTCGTCGAACCCTGCCCGCGCCGCTTCCACAGCGATGGCAATGTTGTAGTCCCGGACCTCCCGCCGGGTAGGATCGACCCAGCGCAAGTGCTCGCGATCGCGAAACACTGCCCCATCCAACCGCTTCACGGCGAGGTCTGGCCGTGCCGCGGCGAGCAGGTCGTCCTTGAGCACCACGATCCGGGCAATCGCGTAGATGCCCTTCTCATGAAGCATCTGCAGCAGGGCATTCAAATCTGGGATGGTGATGGTGCGCTGGGCACCGATCCTGGCCGCGAGCGGCACCGCGCTTGGATAGGCGACCATGCTGCGATCGCCCTTGATGTCGATCACGACGGCATTGAGGTCGGTTTCCCGGATGAGCTTGAGCGCGGAGTTGCGAAGCCTAGAGCTTCCAACGCCGTAGAAGGAAAGATAGAGCGCCTTGGGCGAGAAGGGCGTCAGGCGCACATCGACCCGCGGGCTTGTCAGCTTGCTGACGTCGATGGTCTGCCGGCGATAGCCGGGCGCGCGTACTCGGATGGTGTCCACGGTCCCGCCGGCATGGAAGCGACCCTCGGCATCGCTCGAGATCGCTTGACCGTCGATGGTGACGGTCGCATTCGAGACACCGGCGCCAGTTTGAGCATCGACAACGCTGCCCGAAAGATCGCGCGCCACGTCCGTCGCAGTGGCGCTCAGCAACGCCAGAAAAATCGCCAGAATTCGATACACAATTCGGATCATGGGCTGTTTCCAGATCGACCGGCGCCCTCGACAATCGCGGCGAACCGCGAGCCGCGATCGAGATCGGTCATGAGATATCGAGGCAGCGCCAGCATGCTTGCCCCGCGACTGGCCGCCCGTCGCTCCAGCGTGAAGGCGGCCTTGTAGCCGGCGAGCGTAGCCAGGTGCTCCAGCTCGGGGTCGTGGATGCCGAACGGCCAGGCAAGCATATCGATGCTTGTGCCCAGCCGCTCACCGAGTACTTGCTTCGAGCGGACGAGCTGCATTGTGACGAAGGCGCGGTACGCATCGGGCGAGAGCCGCGCGCGCTCCTGGTTGAAATTCGGATGCCAATAGGTGTGGGACTGCACCTCGACGAGCCCGGTTCGGGTCATTTCGGCGAGCTGGTCCCAGGTGAGCGCGTAGTCCGCATTCGATATCGCCGACGGATAGATGAAGAGGGTGACCGGGAAGCGATAGCGTCGGATGAGCGGAAACATCTCGGTATAGACGGATTTGTGTCCATCGTCGGCCGTGATGACGACGGCATGCGGCGGCATCGGAACTGCCAGCATGCTCAGGCTCTCGACCAGCGCGCGAAGCGGGATGATCCGGTAGTCATGAGTGCGGAGCCACGCCAGCTGGTCCTCGAAAACGACCGTTGTCACGGTCATGCGGTCCGCGACAACCGGTCCGAAGCGGTGATAGAGAAGGATGGAAATGCCGGGCGACTCTTGCTGGGCGGAGGCGCCCGACGCCGGACCGAGAAAGGCAACAACGGCAGCGAGCAGTGCAGCCGCGACCTGTCGCAAATACCTACTCATGACAACCAACCGACAAACGGTTCACTGAGAACAGCCGGGCTCAGTGAGGCACATCCTGGCACAAAGGAACCATCGGGCCTTGATCTAGCTCAAATCGCAGTAGGCGTCGTCTTCAGCTCATAGGGTCTCACGCCGCGGGCATTGCTCGGCACGTCGTCGGTGCAGCAAATGAGCGCGCGACTCGATGCGCGGGATAGTCGACCGTCTTGTGACATGAAGGATAGTTTGGTGGGAGACGGCCCGCGAGTGGCTTGCAGAGCCGTGCTCAGTCGGGCTCCCGCTCAGGCACGCAGCAGTGCGGCGCTTCGCTCGCTTCCGCCGCGCTGGTGAGCACAGCGCCCGTAACGGGATTCGGCCGAAACGTAGTGCAGCCCTTGAGGCCCATTTCATAGGCAAGCGTGTAGATCTCTCGAAACTCGGTGAAAGAGCAGGCTGACGGCACGTTGATCGTCTTGGAGATCGAGTTATCGACGAATGGCTGGAGCGCTGCTTGCATCTTGATATGAGCGCTTACGGGGAGATCGCGGGCGGTCACGAAAGCTGATGGCAGGCTCTTTTCGTGGCCCGACCGGCGGCGCCAAAGATCGACGGCGTAATCGGTCAACGCAAGCTCCTCGAGATCGCCGCGGGCGGTCAGCATCTTTCGGTTGTAGGCGGCATCGAACACCGGCTCGAGGCCGCTGGAGACATTGCCGGCAAGCAGACTGATCGACCCCGTTGGCGCGATGGCCAAGAGGTGGCTATTGCGGATGCCGTCCTGTCGGATTCCCGCGCGGATGTCTTCCGGCAGCTCGCGGGCAAAGTGACTCTCGAGATAGGGCTCCACCTTGAACTGGGGGAAGGCAGCCTTTTCCCGCGCGAGTGCAATCGAGGTCCGATAAGCCGTGTAGCAAATCGAGCGCATGACGTCTGCGACGAGCACGCGCGCACGCTCGCTGCCATAGTCGATCCCGAGCATGATGAGGGCATCGGCAAGGCCCGTGATGCCAAGCCCGGTCCGTCGCGAAGCGTGAGCGCTCGCAAGCTGCTGCGGCAACGGGAAGCGCGAGACATCGATGACGTTGTCAAGGAGCCGGACAGCGACGGCCGCCGTGGCGGTGAGGTCTTGCAGATCGAACCGCGCCGATGGGGTAAACGGCTCGCGCACGAAGCGAGTGAGATTGATCGAGCCGAGATCGCAGGCGCCATAGGGAGGCAGTGGAATCTCGCCGCAGGGATTTGTCGCGCTGATGCGCTCGCAATACCAGAGGTTATTGAGGCGATTGATCCGATCGATGAAGAGAACGCCCGGTTCCGCGTAGTCGTAGGCCGCGCGCAGGATCGCCTCCCACAGATCGCGTGCGCGCGTGCGTCGCACGACACGACAAGCAATCGGCGTCAAATGCCCTGGCCAATTGCGCTCGATGACCTCGCCGTCACTGTCGACGGCGGCGGCGGGAAAGACCAGCGGCCATTCTGTATCTCCCCGCAGTGCGGCCATGAAGTCGTCCGTTACCTGGACGGAAAGATTGAAATGGCGCAGCCGTCCCGGCTGCTGCTTGGCCTCGATGAACTCAGCGATGTCAGGATGATCGCATCGGAGCGTCGCCATCATCGCACCGCGGCGGGCTCCCATGGAGAGCATGGTGCCGCACATGGCGTCCCAGAGGCCGAGAAAGGAGACGGGGCCGGACGCCACACTGCCAACCCCTCTTGCCCGGGCACCCCTTGGCCTCAGGGTCGAGAAGTCGCATCCGATGCCGCCGCCTTGTTGCATCGTGACCGCACCCTCTTCGAGGGCGCGGAAGATCCCGCTTATCGAGTCCTCGATCGCGCCCATCACGAAGCAATTGAAAAGCGTGACATTGCGTCCGGTTCCGGTGCCGGCCTGGATGCGTCCGCCGGGAAGGAACTTGAAGTCGCGGAGAATGCCGTAAAAGCGCTCTTCCCAAACGGTGGCATCCTTGGGTTCGACGGCCGCGAGGCCGCGGGCGACCCGATGCCAAGTTTCGGCAATGGTTCGCTCGTGAATGGCGTCGCCGTCCCTGTGCCGGTATTTCGCATCCCAGATGTGGCGCGATATATCAGCGCCGGCAGGTAGTGCATGCTTCATCGAGGCCATTCCATCTTGCGCTCGCTTCACGCATCGTGAGCGTGATCGAGCCGGGGCGCGGACTCCGCCTTGCCGCGATTCAAGGCGAGGCGGGCAAAACGAGGGACTTCGTCGTATCGGCCTTGGGCCGCTCCTCCTCAACCGGCACGCCGCTGATGAGATAGGTCACCATCTCCGCGATATTCGTCGCGTGATCTCCGATCCGCTCGATATCCCGAGCCATGAACAGCATCTGGGTGCTCGCCGAGATGCGTCTTGGATCCTCTGCCATATAAGTAAGCAACTCACGGAACAGTCCTGTATACATCTCGTCGAGCTCCTTATCGCGCTGCCACACGTTCTCTGCCTGAAGGGCATCCGCCTCTTGGTAGGCATGCATCGCGTCTTTCACCATGGCCGCCGCGAACCGGCCCAGATTGACCAGCGAGCGCAGTCTGGCGTTTCCATCAGTCACGAGGGCGATGAGGCGCTCGGCCAGGTCCTTGGCATGGTCGCAGATTCGCTCCAGCTCGTTGGCTATCCGCAAGTCCGCCAATGCCTGCCGCAAGTCGACCGCTATGGGCTGCCGCAACGCGAGAACACGAATCACCAAATTGTCGATCTGGTGCTCCAGGCGATCGGCTTCGGGTTCGCGCTCGATCACGCGCCCAGCCAAGCCGCTATCCAGCCGCTCTAGTGCCTGTAGCGCCATTTGGAGCTGCTCGATGGTGAGGTTGCCCATCGTCACAACCAAGCTTCTCAATCGAAGAAGCTCATCTTCAAACGACGCGCTCAAGTGGCTAGTCATGATGTCGCTCCCTACGAATTGGCTGTTGAATTCGGCTTTCGCGCGGACGCTTTTCGCCCGTAGCGTCTTCCCATCGGTGAGGACGTAATCGCCGGTTTTAGAGCTTCGCGGTAGGCTTAACGACCTCGCTCTGACGTTCATTGATTTGGATCAGCGCCTGCTGCTGCCGTGATCCGGCAGGTTACGGGCGAACGCGTTGTGGATCATCTGGGGCGACAAACCGAGGCAGCACGGCGAAACGAGGGAGACCGGCTGTGACTCCGACCCGGCTCTGGAGTATTGCGCCATTCCTTTGGCACGTCGCCAAGCATCGCGCGCCCAGGCGATGGCCCACCCTTTCCGTCGGATCTCGGCTTCAAATGCTGCCCGACCGGGGATTGCCGCTCCGAGAGGCCGTGGTCATTCATTGGGACGAGCATCAGGTCCCCTTCATTGAAGCTCGAGAGGATGAGGATCTCGCGGCCACTCTTGGGCTCGTCCATGCCCACCTCCGGCTTGGCCAGCTCGAAATGATGCGTCGCGTTTCTCAAGGGCGTGTTGCGGAGGCAATCGGGCGCGCGGGGATCGAGATCGATCGAGCGATGCGAACGCTCGACCTTGGCCGTGCCGTGCCCGAGATTCTGCCGACAATGCCCGCCGACACGCGCCGGTGGCTTGAGGCGGTTCTGCGCGGACTTAACCACTACATCTCGCACGCACGCGCTTTGCCACACGAGTTCGAGATATTCGGGCTCGGTCGTGAGCCCTGGACGGCGGCGGACATCCTTATCCTCGGCCGCTTTGTGAGCGCTGATGTCAATTGGCTGGTGTGGTTCCAGTTGTTGAAATATCGCACGGAAATCGATTGGCCCCGGCTCTGGCACAGGATCTGCGAGCACGACGTGCTCTCCTGCGGGACGACAGGGAAAAGCGCTTCCGCTGTTTCGGCAACGCTTCCATCGCTTCTTGGATGCGGTCTGCGCTCGGGCAGCAACTCCTTCGCCGTGTCGTCGTCCCGAAGCGCGACCGGCGCGCCTCTGATCGGCGGCGATCCGCATCTCCCGGTCGGGTTGCCAAGCCCCTGGCTGATCTGCGGCATCGCCTCTCCTTCCTATCGCGCCGTCGGGCTCATGATTCCGGGGCTGCCTTTCGTCGCGTTGGGGCGCAATTCCTGGATCGCGTGGGGCGGCACCAATCTCCATGCAGCGAGTAGCGATTTGGTCGCTGTACCGACCGTAGCCATGGCTAGCCTCCGCGAGCGTCGGGAGAAGCTAGATATCCGATGGCGACGCCCGCGCACCATTTGCATCAGAGAGAGCGCCTGGGGCCCGGTCGTTACCGACCTACCCTGGCTGCGCGGCAGTGGCGAGGTCTTGGCGCTGCGATGGATGGGGCACCGCCCAAGCGACGAGATTACGGCTATGCTGCGGGTCAATCGCGCACGCAATTGGACCGAATTCCAGGATGCGCTCGATGGCTTTGCAGTACCCGGCCAGCGCATGCTCTATGCCGATGCTGGGGGTCATATCGGCGAGCTCATGGCCGTGCACCTGCCTCACCGCCAGGCGGGCGTGCCGCGTGACTTGCGCGTAACTCCCGAAGCAGAGGCTGGATGGGCCCCCCCGGTGACGAGCAAGCGGTTGGCCTGGCGCATCGATCCGGCCGAGGGCTTCATCGCCTCGGCCAATGAGAGGCCCAAGGACTCAGGCCCCCTCGTCGGTTTTCACTTCTCGCCTCCGGATCGCAAACGGCGCCTGGATGACTTGCTCAGTCTCAAGCGTGCCCTCTCGCTCGAGGATTTCGTGAGAATCCAACGGGACGTGCATTCGACTGCCGCTCTGGGCGAACGAGATCAGCTTCTATCGTGGTTGCGCACCATATCGCGCGAGATGCCGCGGAATTTGCGGGAGCGGCAGGTCATCGACGATTTGGCCGCCTGGGACGGCGACTATGCCGCGGACTCAAGGGGCGCGCTGGTCTTTGAGCTGCTCCTCTATCACCTTGGGCGAAGGATCGTCCGGCGCCGGCAACGCGAGGCCTACGCGGCGTCATGGGGCACAAGGGCGCTCATTTGGGACGACATCCTCTCGGCCGCTGCCAATGATCGGAAACGAGCTCTGCGACGAGCCGTGCGTGACGCCGCGCGGGAGAGCGGCGGCCGCAGCACTTGGGGCGCGCGGCACCGCTTGCGGCTGACTCACCCGCTGGGTCTGGCGCCGTTGGTCGGCCGGCCCTATCGCTTCACCGATCTGCCGGCCGCCGGCAGCTCCGAGACGCTCTGCAAGACCGCGCATCCTCTGACGGACAAGAAGCACGCCGTGCGTTACGGCTCCGGGGCGCGGTACATCTCCGATCTGTCGGATCCCGACCGCAACTTTCTCGTGCTGCTGGGTGGACAAGACGGCTGGTTCGGCAGCACAACCTTCGGCGATCAGATCGATTTATGGCAGCGCAACAAGTATCTGGAGGTGCCGCTCAGGTCTGAGACTGTCCGCGCGGCGTTCCCGTATCGAACCGAGCTTGCGCCATGATCGACGCAACCGGTGCCTTGCGACTGTATGCGCGCTACCGGACGATGCGCCTTGCCGCTCAGGACGAGGTGAAAGAGCAGCAGCGCCAGCTCCTGCGTCTCGTGCACAAGGCCGCTGAAACTCGGTTCGGCCGCGATCACCGCTTCGGAGAGATTCGGACCCTCGACGATTTTCAGGCACGCGTACCGCTCCGGAGCTACGAAGACATGTGGACCGCGTACTGGCGGCCGGCCTTTCCGAAGCTCGTCGACTGCACTTGGCCGGGCACTATTCCCCATTTCGCGCTGACCTCAGGAACCACCACGGGCAGGACCAAATACATCCCCTGCTCCCGCGAGATGAACCGCTCGAATGAGCGGGCCGCAATCGACGTACTGGTCCACCATATTCGGAACCGGCCGCGAAGCCGAGTACTCGGGGGCAAAAATTTCATGCTCGGCGGCAGCACGGATCTGATCGAGCAAGCTCCGGGAATTCGCAGCGGCGATCTGAGCGGTATTGCAGTGAGCCAGATACCGTGGTGGGCATGGCCTTATTGCTTCCCGTCGCGCGAGCTCGCGCTTATCGGGGATTGGGAAGAGAAGATCGAAAAGCTGGCACACGCTTGCCTCCACCAGGACATCCGAACCATCACGGGAACACCGAGCTGGCTTCTCATCTTCTTCGAGCGGCTATTTGCGCTGCGGCCGGAATGGGGCGGTCGGCTTTACCGGTTCTTTCCGAATCTGGAGCTGCTGGTTCACGGCGGCGTCAATTTCGCGCCCTATCAACAGCGGTTCGAACAGTTGCTGAGTGAAGGGCGCGCAGAGCTTCGCGAGGTCTACCCCGCGAGCGAGGGTTTCTTCGCAATCGCTGACGGTTACCCACGAGAGGGTCTACGACTTATCGCGGACAATGGACTTTTCTACGAGTTCGTTCGGGTCGATGAGCTGCATACCGACAAACCCCGACGTCATTGGCTGAGCGACGCTGAGCTCGGCGTCAACTACACACTCGTGGTTAGCACCTGCGCGGGGCTCTGGGCCTATGTCGTTGGGGACACAATCAAGTTCATCAGCCTTCGCCCACCGCGCATCCTGGTTTCCGGCAGGACTTCCTATTACCTCTCCGCGTTCGGCGAGCACCTGACCGGCGAAGAGATCGAAGCGGCAGTTGCCGCGGCTGCGGTGACCGTGCACAGGACAATCGCCGACTTCTCGGTCGGGCCGGTTTTCCCCGACGGGTCTCAACGGCTCGGCAGACACCTCTACGTCGTCGAATTCGGCAACAGCGGTCCCGCAAAATCCGAAATCGAGAGCTTCGCTCAAGCGATCGACCGACAACTCCGTCAGGTCAACGACGATTATCGCACTCATCGCTCTGGCGACTTCGGCCTTGGTGCTCCCGAGGTCATTTGCGTTCGTCACGGCACCTTTGCGGCTTGGATGAAGAGTCGTGGGCAACTCGGCGGACAGCACAAGGTCCCGCGCGTTCTGACCGACCCACCCCTGTTCCAGGAGCTGCGCCGGTTTGTCGAGCGCCACCAAGGAAGCGCGTGGTCGCCACCGTAGAGAGGTTGGGGACAGCCGTGGAGCCGGTCCGGCGGCCTTCCGCAAGCGTGAAGCGGTGTCAGGGCGACTTCTCGTAAGGTCCTTCGCTTTCGCTAATGATCTCTGGCATATCGCCTTCGAACTCAGGAGATTCCTCGATCACCTCGAAGCGGGTGAAGCGGCGGCCCAGCGCGCTGCGACGGACCAAGTTACCGCTTCGTCGATGTCCTCCGCGTGAACGGTGAAATGAGCGATCGGACCGTCCGTCGTCGCTCGCCCTCCATAGGCCTCGATGGTGAACATTTTCATGGTGCAACATCCCCGTTGAGCACGACGGCTCCGGTGCGTCGGCACGTCGCATCGCTCGTCGCCTATCCGGCTCTGCCTAGCACTTGTAAGGGCATTCCCAATCGGGCGGATAGTGCTAGGTCAATTCTGTGAAAAGCCCGCAAAATGCGGCTGTGAGCGGCGCGAAGGCGCCATAGGCGCGCGAGGCAATGCAATGACTGCTGGAGGATCTCTGCGCGGCCTACACGCACAAGAGCCATTGCTCATCGATGGTGCTCACGGCGAGGGCGGCGGACAGATCCTGCGGACCGCGCTCGCGCTCTCCGCGATCATGGGGCGTCCACTCCGTATCGAGCGTATCAGGGCCCTTCGTCGCAATCCAGGACTTGCGGCTCAGCACTTAACGGCTGTGCGCGCCGTTGCTGACATCTGCAAGGCGAGCGTGCTCGGTGGCACGCTCGGCTCCGTAGCGCTCGATTTTGCACCCAATAGCCCCGTAGTCGCCGGCCGTTATGTCTTCGACGTGGGCCTCGCGCGCGAGGGCGGCAGCGCGGGCGCGGTGATGTTGATCGTGCAGACGATTCTGCTGCCGCTCGCTTTCGCGGATGCCGATAGCATCGTCGAGCTTCATGGCGGCACGCACATGCCATGGAGTCCGCCCTTTGACTACGTGCGCGACACGTGGCTGCCTCAGCTCAGCCGGCTCGGCATCGAGAGCTCGGTCGAACTCGACGCCTGGGGTTGGTATCCCGTGGGCAAGGGTCTGGTGCGCGCCCGAATCTGCGGGCGAGGTGGGGCTTCGGCACCACTGAAGCCCCTCGACCTCGGCGAACGAGGCCCGCTCCTACGGATCCAAGGGCGCGCCGTCGCTGCTAACTTACCCTCACACATCCCACAGCGAATGGCAGATCGCGCCCGCTCGTTGTTGATGCCCCTGGGCGTGAACCTTTCCATCGGTCCACTGAGCGTGTGCGCTGCCTGCCCTGGTGCCGGCCTCTTTCTCACTGCGGAGTACGCGAACTCGAATTGCGGCTTCAGCGCGATCGGAAAGATCGGCAAGCCCTCTGAGCAAGTGGCGGAAGAAGCGGTTGGCGAGTTGTTGAGGCATCACTGGTCAGCCGCGGCTCTCGATCGCCATCTCGGCGACCAGATCCTGCTGCCTCTCTGCTTCGCCCGCAGTCCGTCACGGTTCTCGGTCACCGAGCTCACGCCCCACTTGGAAACCAACGCCTGGGTCATTGAGCAATTCGGTCTAGCAAGGGTCGATCTCGAGCGCATCTCGTCGGGTGCGGGGCAGGTGACCGTTACCCCCGTCCCGTAACGACCGCCGTGTAGTTTCCAGAAAAGCAGTCCTCAGCGGCACGATTTCGGAGCAGGCCAAAAGGACGCGGTTCGCGTGCTCGCCGATGGCGGCTGACCAAAGTCAATGCGCGTTGGGCTCGCTTGGCTGCGCGTTGTCGGCTCACGCGCGAACGATGATCTGATTGACGACTTTGTCGACGCCAAAGACATACCATGCGTCGAATTCTGCCATTTCCCGCTCGCTTTCGCTAGGCACCAGGCCGGTCAAGGTCACGACGCTGCCACGCGTGCTGACGCGGATCTGCTCGGCACTGACGAAGGGATCCTTTTCGAGGGCGATCCTCACGGCGTCCGTGATGGCGCCGTCGTTGTCCTCTTCGGATGGCGTCACGCCGAGACCATTGATGACGTCACAGCTGCCGGGCACCCACCAGGCAAGGACGCCGGCAAGCCGTTTCTGCACGAGCCCGGGAACGTCGCCGTCTAGGGTGACGACACCGTTCACTACCTTGACGTCGATGCTTCCCATGGGTGCTTGCGGTTGTTGCACAGTCTCCAGCCCGTCCTTGACCCAAACCCGAATGGCGCAATTGGCAAAGGCCGCCTCGCCCGAGAGCGCGTCGCGTACGAGGTCGCGGATCTGTCCATCCGACATTCGCTCGGCCGGACGAACGCGCAATCGGTCGAGGATGCTGCGACCGGCGTGGACCGAAGCGGCGCACTCCAGCGCGAGCTTCTTCGCAGCTATGTCCGCGACTTCCCCCTCCATCACGAGATCCCCACTGTCGAAGGCGAGGCGGATCGGATGGGTTTCCAGCTTGACGCGGGGCTCGCTGCGGAGTGCTTGTCGTACGGCTTGGAGAGTGGCTTGCGGCTTGCTCATGGCGGGCTCATGGGTTTCGTTGGATCGCTCAACGGGCAAAAGTTCCGACGAGCTCTGCCTCGGCCAAGACATGCTGTTTCGAAATCCGTTCGACATCTCGGCAACTGGGCCGTGGCCCAACCCGCAGGCTCTCAGTATCGAGAGCAAAGAGCCGAAAGTGATAGTGGTGACTGCCGTGGCCGCGCGGCGGACACGGCCCCCCATACCCCTGCTTCCCGAAATCGTTCACAGCCTCGTGCGATGGAGCGCCCGTAGTCGCCTTATAATTCTCAGCCAGCTGAGCGGTGCCTGGCGGAATATCGAAAACAGCCCAATGATAAAAGGTGCCGCCGGGCGCATCGGGGTCGGAGCAGACGATCGCAAATCCCCGTGCTGTTTCCGGCGCTCCAGACCAGGAGAGTGGCGGCGAGACATTGGCGCCGTCGCAGGTAAAGCGCTGGGGGATCTTGTCTCCGCTTCGAAAGGCGTCGCTGGTCAAGCGCAGTGTCATGTCAGATCGCTCCCTTCGCTTGCGATGTGCGGTTAGCCAGATGGTTCAAGAACCAGCGGCGCGCGAGCTCGACAACGGCTTCCAGCGTCCCCGGCTCCTCGAAGAGGTGCGTGGCATGCGGCACCACGGCGAGCTCGTTGTCACAGCGAAGCTGCCGCGCCGCCTCGCGGTTGAGCTCCAGCACGTCGGGGTCGTTGGCGCCGACGATCAGAAGCGTGGGCGCCCGGACGCGCGGGAGCGCCGCGCCCGCAAGATCGGGCCGGCCGCCCCGCGAGACGACGGCTGCGCAAACGCCGGGTGCTCGAGCAGCAGCGATGAGCGCTGCTGCTGCACCGGTGCTCGCGCCAAAGTAGCCGAGTGGTAGATCACGAATGCCGTCCCGCCGCAGGACCCAATCTGCCGCGAGGATCAGCCGGTCCGCGAGCAGCCCGGTATCGAACACGTTCGCACGATCGATGGCCTCTGCCTCGGTGAGCAGATCGAAGAGGAGCGTGGCGAGCCCCGCCTCGCCGAGCGCGGACGCAACGAAGTTGTTGCGCGGGCTCAGGCGGCTGCTGCCGCTCCCATGGGCGAACACCACGATGCCACGGGGTGATGCGTCTGGGCGCCGAAGCGTGCCCGCGAGCCCGAGGGGCGGAACATGCACGAGTGTTGACGGAAGGCGCGTGACCATCGGCCAACTCCCGAACCTGCTCCTATCGTCTATCGGAGCTGCTCAACAGGGCGCGCGCGGCAGCCGGCCCATGGCTCAGTCGTTGACCGCCTGATGGAGTGCGGTCCGGCTGGGAGGGCTCCGAGATCTTGCGAAGCGCCTCCGCCGTGGTCCGATATTGGCTTGCATGCGTGGCGATGTCGCCGAGCGAGATCATACCGACAAGCTGCCCGGCGCGGTCGAGAACGGGCATCCGGCGGATCTGGATATGCGCCATGCTTTCCGCAACGCTCTCGATGCTGTCCTCCTCGAGGCAGTAATAGACCTCCTCGGTCATGAAGTCGGAGACTCGATGCTCCACGGGCGTCAGGCCCATGGAAGTCGCGCGGACGGTAATGTCCCGATCCGTGATGACGCCGACCACGCGTTTTCCGTCATGGACAGGCAAGACGCCGACATTGAGGTCATCCATCAGCTTCGCCGCGGTCTGGATCGTGTCGTCCGGAGCGATCGTTTGGACGTCTCGGGTCATAATCTCAGCGACGTTCATGATGCGATTCCCCGACAGAGAGGACTGCCTGGACCTAGCCGATCGACACAGTAGGCGCCGTATGGTCGGGGGCTGTTGCGATAGATCAATTTGCCGCTTCTGGCCCACCGCTATTTTCTTCCACTTGCGACATGCCATTGAGCAGCCAGTGGCCAGCCGCCAACTGTTCAAGAACCTAGGCTCTCGTGCGCCGGACCGGGAGGATGCGAGACGGCCTATCGGACAGCGTGAGGCAGGCTATGAAGCGTCGACGCCCGGTCTTCGTCGCGCGTCGGGATGTGTTGATGCTGGCGGGCGGAGCGGCAGCCTTTGGTTGGTGCCGAGATTCGGCCCATCTTGGAGCCATCTCGAATATGTCTGAATATGCGCCCGATACCAGGACAGGCCTCGGTGACGGCGTCAGGCTCTTCCTCGCTGGGGACGTGATGCTCGGGCGAGGGATCGATCAGATTCTTCCGCACCCGGGCGATCCCCGCATCTACGAGCCTTCGGCTTCTTCCGCCGAGAGGTACGTCGAGCTTGCCGAGAGGGCTAACGGCCCGATTCCGAAACCTGTGAGCTTTTCCTATGTCTGGGGAGATGCCCTCGACGAATTGCGCCAGGCGCGTCCCGACGCGCGGATCGTGAACCTCGAGACCAGCATCACGAAGAGCGACCGCTATGCGCCAAAAGGGATCAATTACAGAATGAGCCCCGACAATGTTCCCTGTCTCGCGGCGGCCGCCATCGACTGTTGCATCCTCGCGAACAACCACGTTCTCGACTGGGGGCGGGCGGGGCTCCTGGAGACTCTTGAAACGCTGACGGGTGCGGGTATTCGCAGCGTGGGTGCAGGCCGAAACGCCGCGCAAGCATCGTCGCCCGTCCAGTTGGACTCGGCCGGCAAGGGACGAATCGTCATCTTTGCATTCGGATCGGAAACCAGCGGCGTCCCCTCCGATTGGGCCGCGGGGGAGAACGAGCCGGGGGTCAATCTCCTGCGGGATTTCTCCGATCGCACCGTGGAGCGCATTGCCGCACAGGTGTCGAAGGTGAAGCGTGCTGATGATATCCTCGTCGTTTCCATTCATTGGGATGCGAATTGGGGCTATGAAATCTCCCGTTCACATCGGCGGTTTGCGCACCGCTTGATCGACACGGCGGGGTTCGACGTCGTCCACGGTCATTCCTCGCATCATCCGAAGGGGATCGAGGTCTACCGGCAGAAACTGATCCTGTACGGATGCGGCGATCTTCTGAACGACTACGAAGGCATCAGCGGATACGAGGAATTTCGCGGCGATCTCGCCGTGATGTACCTGCCTTTGCTCTCGCGCTCGAGCGGCAGCCTGCTTCAACTCAGAATGATCCCTTTTCAGATACGGAAGTTTCGTCTGAGCCGAGCTTCAGGTCGGGACGCGGCTTGGCTACGCGATACGCTCGATCGAGAGAGCGCACGGCTCGGCGCGCGGGTAATGCAAGGCGAAGACGATACGCTGAGCCTGGTGTGGACCTGACCTGAGGCAAGTCATCGGGCCGGCCGCTGCTCCGCACGGATGTCTTCGCGCGTGTCACGCTTCTCGGCCGCTAATCCCGCGGACCCAAGCCGAATTGGGCCGATCCTCGATGTCCTGATCTGCATCAAGGTGGTGCAGGGCTCTCTGCGCTCTGCTGGTGCCGCCCATGTATGCGACGCAGGAGAACGATGCGAGGATAGCGTATCGCCGATGGCGGTCGAAAGCGTTCGTCTGCCTTATCATCGTTTTCGCGGGATTAGTCCCACGGACCGCTGTCGCGACCCAGCCTGACGATTTGATCGGGGAAATTCAGACTTATAGGTTGAACGAAGGCGACACCTTGCTCGACGTCGCACGGCGGTTCGATCTCGGTTACGTGGATATCCGGGCGGCGAACCCTACGGTCGATCCGTGGCTTCCAGGGGCCGACGTTCCGATCCTTGTCCCGACCCAGTATGTCCTTCCAGCCGCGCCGCGCCGAGGCATCGTCATCAATCTGGCGGAACTGCGGCTTTATTACTTCCCCCCGAGATCAGGGCCTGTGGAGACGTTTCCGATCGGCATCGGCAGCTCGGGCATCGAGACGCCAGTGGGCCAGACCGAGGTCGTCCGTAAGGCGACCAATCCAACCTGGTATCCGCCTCCCTCCATACGGGCCGAGCACCCGGATCTGCCGGAGAGTGTGCCTCCCGGCCCCGACAACCCGATGGGAGACTATGCGCTCTATCTCGGCTGGAAAGGATATGCGGTCCACGGCACCAACAAGCCCTGGGGCGTCGGCCGGCGCGTCAGTCACGGATGCATTCGGCTGTATCCGGAGGATATTACCCGACTGTTCTCCCGCGTCGCTGTGGGAACGCCGGTAACCGTCGTCGACCAGCCCGCGAAGCTCGGCTGGCACGCCGGCGAGCTCTATCTCGAAATCCATCCGACGCAGACGCAAGCCGACCAGATCGAGGCCGGAGAGCCGGTGACGGCCCTGCCGGTCCTCGATCTAGAGGCGCTCGTAACCAAAGCAGCTGGCGCGGCCGCCGACCGCGTAGATTGGGCGGCGGTTGAGACTGCAGAAGTGGAGCGCACGGGCGTGCCCGTGCGCGTCACGCTTCCAGACCGATCCCGATAGCGAAAAGTCGCTGTCTATTTGTGCAACGACTTCTGGAACATGCGATCGGCCCTTTCGGCCGCTGCCTTGGCATCCGCCGCGGCTTGCTGCGCCGCTTGAGCGGAGGCAGCCGCACTTGCCTGCGCCTGCTGAGCCGTCGTCAAGGCGCGATTCGCGGTGTCCTTAGCCTCGGCTGCGTTCTGACTTGCCGCATTGAGCAGCGCTCGATCCTTTTCGCTCAGCGTCGTGCAGGCGCCGACGAGCGCGATCGGCAGGACAACCGCCGCGAGCTTCACCAATTTGTGCATCGTTCTCTCCTGTGCGGTTAGCCGGAGCGCGATCCTCAATCGCTGCTCCGCGGACTCGGGAGACTAGAGACCGCTGAGCCGGCTCATTTTGACTTGGATCAATCACGGGCGCGCCTTGTACAGGCATGTTTGTGAGGCCAACGGGGTTTCAAGTTGGAGGCATGCCGAATGATATTCGTCGACCGCGCCGATGCCGGGCGCCGGCTTGCGGCCAAGCTTAAAAGCTTCAAAGAGGCGCGGCCTGCCGTATTGGCGCTGCCGCGCGGTGGGGTTCCCGTCGGGTTCGAGATCGCGTCGGCACTCGCGGCACCCCTTGACGTTGTTCTCGTGCGCAAGATCGGTGCCCCATTTCAGCACGAGCTCGCCTTGGGCGCCATCGTTGGCAACGGCGAGATCGAGCGCGTGATCGACTCCTCGCTGATGTCCGAGCTCGACGTTTCGCCGGCCTATCTGGAAAAGGAGATCGAGCGCGAGTCCGCCGAGATCGACCACAGGCGAAAGCTCTATTACGGAACGCGGCAGCCTGCCGACATCCGTGATAAGACCGCGATCGTAGTGGACGACGGTATCGCCACCGGATACACGATGCGTGCCGCCCTGCGCGCGACCAGGCGGCGTGAGCCCCGGCGAATTGTCATGGCGGTTCCGGTTGCGCCGCCGGAAACGATCGAGGCGCTTCGAAAGGAGGTAGACGAGATCGTCTGTCTCGCGATGCCCGAAGAGTTCTGGGCCATCGGCGCGTTCTATTCGGATTTTAATCAGGTTGACGATGTTCAAGTCATGGACCTGCTCGCACGCGCCGCCCGCGTGGTCGTCGCGCAGCCGGCGGGCACCTGAGAGTGGACGAACGCGTGCGGAAGCGTTGATCTGGGTCAGAGATCGTCAGCACAGAATTCGGGACGCTACTGCCATTCTTGATGTCCTGTCGTCAAAGCTCCCGGGAATGCACTGATGCCTGAATTGCCGGACGTAGAGACGTTCAAGCGCATGGTCGCCGACCGATGTCGCGGCCGAACGATCGATCACGCCTCCGTCAGCGACCCCGGCATTCTGGATGGGATCCTGGCGAAAGAGTTGGAGCGCCGGCTTAAGGGCGATCGGGTAGAATCGGCGCATCGCCATGGCAAGCAGCTGTTCCTTCAGTTGAGCCGCGCTGGCGTCCTGGCGATGCACTTCGGGACGAATGGCTTCCCACAGATTATTCACGAACCCGCAGCAGACCCACCTTACACGCGGCTCGTTCTCGTCTTCGAGACGGGGGACCGTCTTGCCTACGTGAACCCGCGGCGCCTCGGTCGAGTGAGCCTCGCGCAAAGCGTGGACGCGTTTATTGCCGATGGGGGCCTCGGCGCCGATGCGCTCGATCCACATTTTGACGAGCGTGCTTTGGCTGGGGTTCTCGCCGGACGAAGCCGCGACATCAAATCGGTACTCATGGATCAGGCTCTGGTAGCAGGTGTCGGCAACATCTACTCCGATGAGATCCTGTTCCAGGCTGGCATTCACCCGGGCACCGCGGCAGATCGATTGGGGCGCGAAAGCGTGAGTCGGCTCTTTCGCGCCATAAGAAAGACCCTCGAGACAGCGATCGATCGCGGCGCGGGTTCCGAGCGCGCCATCGAACGGCTTCCAAAGAGCTTTCTCTTGAGGGAACGCCACGCTGGCGGGCGCTGCCCGAAGTGCAGCACGCCTCTCACAGTCGCAAAGCGCGGTGGGCGCACAAGCTATTTCTGTCGACGCTGTCAGCCCAAGTGACCAGCGCAGCTGATATCAAACGATTACAGGCACCGAGCGCCGCTGGTCCTTCCCTCTCACGCAGAAATCAGTGCGACGCTGATTACGCCGGAGCGATTGACATAGACCAGGATCGCGCGGCGATAACCTTGCGCTGTCGAAACTGGCAGACCTTGCGGGGCTCAAGGGATCGACAAAGGGCCAAGACTTACAGGCTCCGCTCGTCATGGAGATGGCCAGAATGGGCTCGGAGAACGGCGCGATGAGCCGAGAAGCCATTCGATGCGCCGCCTTGAGCTATGCGCGCCGCGGCTGGTCCGTCATCCCGATCCGGCCGCGCGAGAAAGTGCCGTTGGTCGCATGGGAATCCCATCAGGCACGCCGGGCGGAGCAAGCCGAGATCGAGGAATGGTTCCGACGGTGGCCCGACGCCAATATCGGGATCGTGACCGGAGAGGTGTCGAATCTCGTAGTCCTCGACGTCGACCCTTTGCACGGCGGTACCGACAGTCTTCGGGAATTGGAGCGGCGCGAAGGCACTCTTCCGGTTACCGTGCAAGGGATCACTGGCGGCGGCGGCCAGCATTTCTACTTCGCGTTTCCGCTGCGGCATCTATCGAGCCGAGCTGGGCTTGCGCCCGGGCTCGACCTTCGCGCGGAAGGCGGCGTGGTGGTTGTACCTCCATCGATCCACCCGTCCGGAAACGTCTATAGCTGGGCACCGGGACGCGCGCCCGAGGTGCGTGGGATCGCATCGATGCCGCCCTGGCTGCTGCGCTTGGCAAGAGGCGCTCTCGGTAGGCGTGGCCATTCGAGAGTCTACTGGCGCGCGCTCGTGGAGAGCGGGGTTACAGAGGGTGTTCGGAACACGACCATAGCTTCGCTTGCCGGGCACCTGCTATGGCACGGCGTCGACCCTTCAGTCGTCTGCGAGCTGCTCCTCTGCTGGAACCGGGTACGGTGTCGGCCGCCGCTGGACGATGCGGAGGTCGCCCGCACGGTCTCGAGCATCGCACACACGCATGCCTCAGAGGAGAAAGGCGAGAAGGAGCCGCCGTCCGGCAATAGCGCGCAGGTGTCATGGAGTGGGGTGCGGAAATAATGCCTGCAGCGGCAATATCCCGCTGTCGCCGCGTGAGCACCAAAATCCAGGAGGTGCGACGAGAATGAACAACTTTCCTCTGTCCAAGGTCTACCAGTTGCTCGAACCAGGGCCAGTGGTGCTATTAACGACGGCGCACCATGGTCGCGCCAATGTCATGACGATGTCATGGCACATGATGGTCGAGTTTGAGCCGCCACTGGTTGCCTGTGTCGTCAGTAACGCCAATCACAGCTTCGTAGCGCTACGGAAAACCCGAGAATGCGTTATCGCGGTGCCCAGCGCGAAACTAGCGCCTAAAGTCGTGCAGGTCGGCAACTGCTCGGGCCGTGACGTCGATAAGTTTGCCGCCTTCGGATTGACACCGAAGCCGGCCAAGCGCGTGGCACCGCCTCTGGTGGCCGAGTGCTTTGCCAATCTCGAGTGCAGAGTAACCGACACACGCCTCGTCAACAAATATAACCTATTCATCCTTGAAGTGCTCAAGAGCTGGTTCGATTCCAAACAGGAGCACCCCAAAACCATACACCATCAGGGCTATGGCAGGTTTGTCGTGGATGGCCCGACGATCAAGTTGAAGTCGAGAATGCGGTAGGTGACGCTCCGGTAACCCGCTGCCAGATGGCACGAACGGGGTGGGAAAATCCGTACCCCGCAGCGCCGCCACCGCTCCCGAGGGGGCCAGCATCATTGAGGGTCAATCCGGGCATGGTTGATTTACATCAACGCGGTGTTATCGCGATCGTCCAGCATTCGCGGCATCGGATTGTAGGAGAGACCCCATGCAGACCTTCATCATGCTCACGCGCCTGGCCAGCACCGCCTTACAGTCGCCGCGGTCGCTCGAGGAGCTCGAGCGCAGGGCGATGCAGCACGTTCGGCAAAGCTGCCCCAACGTCCAATGGGTTGGCAGCTACGCCGTGCTGGGCCCCTGCGATTATGTCGACATCTTCAAGGCGCCCGACGTGGATACGGCGAGCAAAGTATCGGCGCTCCTACGGACCTATGGTCATGCTCAAACCGAGATTTGGGCAGCCACCGAATGGGCGCATTTCAAGGACGTCGTTCGGTCGATCGCGCCGGTTGTCTCCTAGGTCCGTTCTCGGTGCGGTTCTCTTTCCGGGAGTCCGAGGTGCAGATCATCCTCCTCGAGTCCGACATTCGGGCGATGCCGCAGAAGTTGCGCGATGCGCTGCTCGACTTTCTGTTTCGGGGCAACATGGCGCCTTTGCTCGCCACAGTGAGCCCGCACGAAGCCGAGTTGGCCGAAGGGTTGGCCGTGCTGCGTCGATCACAGGCGATCGATTTGGTCAGAGAGGTGAGTTTCCGCCCTGAGGGAAACGCGTTGCTCGCCATCTTGAGAGCGTTCACGCGCGGAAAGAAGGTTCTGGGTCCCGGCTATGACGAGCTCGCGAAGTCGATCGCCGCTCGCAATAAGCGGTCGCTCGATCGTCACCTCGACACCCTAAATCAGATGGTGCAGAAAGCGGTAGGCACCAAGGCGGGGACACTCTGGCGCCACTCGGCAAGCGATCGCGCTTACCGCATCCATCCCGAGACGCGGCAAGTGCTCGGTGAGGTGCTCGAGCAGTTGTCACGGGCAGGCGAGCATGAGGAGCCTCTGTGGGAGTAGCGTCTACTCGTTGCGCAGTGACTATTGAGTTTGACCGAGACCAGACGTCGTGCGCGTAGGCACGCTACAAAGCGGACGGGCGGCCTCGGGCTAAGCTGCCCTAGAAAGATATCCACCAAATTCCTTGATTCGATCGATTCTGGGACCGATGCGCGAAGATCTGCCTAGTGCGGACTGCAGCGGTGCGGATGGCATTGAACCATGTCAAAGCGAGCAAGATGATTTGCGGCGCGCTCGCTCAGCCGCGCCGACGTCGAGCCGGGGGATAATCCGGCACTTGGCCCGAGATGGGCACCCAGGCTCCATCGGACTTTCGATAGCGGCGCTTCACGGCAGACCACGCCACGCGGTGCGAGATCTCCTCGATGCGCTCGGGCTCCCGCTTGGCGTATTGCTTCCAGGCGTTGTTGAAGGCCTCGCGATGGTGGTGTATCAGTTTGAATGTGGCTGACCCCTCCGGCCATGTTTGATGGTCAAACTCGAAGGGCGCGAGTCAGATATGTTTGAAGTCGTTAGGGCTCAACGCAGGCAAACGCTAGGCGGTTCTCCA
>Ga0209517_10001601_pt1 | contig 33770 bp, 27 predicted proteins | sample PeaSoiMetSII2010_FD_187695 | JGI IMG/M metagenome (GOLD analysis project Ga0209517, IMG submission 187695) | Peat soil microbial communities from Weissenstadt, Germany - SII-2010 (SPAdes) (version 2) | ecosystem: Environmental > Terrestrial > Soil > Wetlands > Peat | place: Germany... | reverse complement strand
CGATCAGCGGTCCCTGGCCGCCGTATCATTTCCTGCCCGGGAAGCTGCGCACGGTGGCGGGCAACAGCTAAGTCACCGAATTTCTACTTTGAACCGAGAGCCCCTGGTCGGCCAAAACCCGCCAGGGGCTTGGTGTTTGGCGGGAAGGGCTGCGCCGGGGAAGGTGCACAGGAAGGTGCGGCATTCGCGGAAAGGGTGCTGCATTCAATGTGCATTGTTCTTCACTTTGGCGGGACGGGTTGGGGGCGAGGCGGGGCGTGGCGGAGGCCGGGGAGCGACCATAAGCCGTGAGTCTGCAATAACTTAAGCTCAGACGGGACGGGGATCACCCAGTTCTTGGGCTTTGGTGCGGGAAGTGCTTTAGTCCTGAGTACTAAAGAGGCCGCAAACTCTAGTATGAACAACACTCTCTTCGCCACTCCGCGTCACTTCCCGAAGGGCCGTTCGATTTGGTTGAACGGCTTCTTGCATCGCCTATCCTAAATCGCCTACCACTCCGTAGCCTCTTGGATCTGGCCCCAGCAATGGGGCCATTTTTATTGGCTGACTGAATAACTCAGGATCCGCCGTTTACGGGAGCAACACTCCGTGCAACAGGAAATCTACATATTGATCCGCGATCCGACCCAAATCGGACTTGCGTGCGTGCTGGAGCTGAGTGGCCGCAATCTCATCGAACATACCGAGCATAAAATGGCTTGCCAGTTGCGGAGAGATGGAGTGCCGATAGAGGCCAAGCCTCTGCCGGTGAGCGAAGTTTTCGGCTATGCTCGATTTCACTGCCCGTCGTACAGCCTCCCTTTTGCGAGTGGCCGATGGGTCCACCATGTTTGCGTCTCGGATGACGATTTTGGCCGCGTCTAGATTTCTGAAATAGAATTCCAGCCAACGCAAGACTGAATCGCGGGTTCGCATTCGCAGATTATCGCGAGTGGCGTGGAGATCCTCCTGATCGGCCAGGATCAGAGGCTTCTCTTCTTCACGAAAGTTAGCGACGATGGCGGCAAAGATATCCTGCTTGCTGCGGAAATAAATGTAAAACGTACCGCGAGCTACGTCTGCGGCCTGGATGATGTCGTTAATCGAGGCCGCCCGATAGCCTCTGCGGGCAAAAACTTGGGTGGCTGCTTGCAGCAGTTCCTTACGGCGCTTGTCTCGGGCTCGAAGTGCGCGCTCAGTCTGACGTTGAGGCATGATATGTGGAAGAGTCTACATCCCCCTAGTGAGTGCCAGTCCTTTTGCCAGCCGTCTGGTAGAGAGATTCTGACGGAAGATGAGCGATGGCCGCCAGCTTTCTGTATGCCCAAATCGCGACGGTCCCCAGCAAGACCACGGCTCCCACGCTCATCCAAAATGAACCATCGGGACCAGATTGCCAGATCAGCCGTTCTGGAGGGGCCGCTCCAAGTCTCCACACCGCAAGAAATCTGCAAGCATCAAGCGCGGCGTGCAGCACCATGCCGGGCAGAATCGAGTTGGTCAGGTATGCCAAGCCGCCAAGGATGATGCCGACGAGGGAATAAACAGGCAGCCAAAGCAGTTCATGGGAGCCATTGGCAAGGTGGACGCACCCGAAGAGCACCCCGACAACGGCGATGGCAATCTTGGGACCATACCGCCTTTCGATGGGCGCCTGCATGTAGCCGCGGAATGCCGCCTCCTCAACGATCCCGGCCTCGGCGGCGGCCGCCAAAAGTATGCAGAGCACCGTGAAGAACGGGTAGCGGGAAAGGTCCTGAAGCGGGAGATGAGGTACTCGGACCAAGCGTCCAAACACGCCCTGCAACACAACCGCACTGAGCAGAGCTGATGTGCCGGCGATTAGCGCCCAAGCCCAGACCCGGCCAGACAGTGCACGAGCACGGAAATTCCTGTGCCGGGATTCTGCAGTGTTGCGCGGCCAGCCTGCGCCATCGAGATAGCGCCAATAAATCCAAAGAAACAGAGCCAGCGTTGCGGCAGCCCAGGGAACCGAGCCTGTCAGTTTGAGGTTTATGACCAGCATTACGGTCCAGGCGAACGCCCCAACGAACAAAACGAGGAGTCCCGTAAGGATTGCCCGGAGGATTATTGGGAACCGGTCCCAAATTGCCGACGCAAACTTCATAAGCTCTCCGATCTGGCGCGTGTTCCATCCATTCGCACCGAGAGCGAGGGGGAGAGGTTGCTTCCTTCAATAATAGACTGACATATCAGTCTAGTCAACTGGAAACCCGTTGACAGGTTTCGTTCCCATGCCGCGGTCAGATACACTTGAGCTCCGACCATGACCAAGACTACCTTCCGCCCGAACCTTTTCGTTGCCGTGTTCTTTGCGCTCATTCTCCTGACCACTGCCTATGCCCAGAACCAGCAGCCCAAGCCGCCGCAGAGTTCATCTCAGACTTCATCCCAGACCTCGTGGGCGGCGGCGCCGCAGATGACGGCGGCGCAGATGGAAAACTTTCCGCCGCAGTTGCTGGGCGAGCTGGAGGCAATCAAGACGGCGGCGTTGTCCGATGACTACGCCTACCGTCAACTGGCGCACCTGACCGAGAACATCGGACCACGGCCCAGCGGGTCGGCTCAGGCCAGGGCGGCCTCGGAATATGTGGCGGCGGAGATGCGCAAGCTCGGTCTGGAAGTGCAGATGGAGGAAGTGAAAGTGCCGCACTGGGTGCGGGGAGCCGAAAGCGCGGAACTGGTGGAGTATGCCGGGCAGGTTGAGGGCACCACGCAGAAAATCGTGCTGACGGCCCTCGGCAACAGCACGTCCACACCGGGCGACGGAATTACGGCAGAAGTGGTTGTGGTCAACAATTTTGACGAACTCCGGGCCTTGGGCCGCGACGGGGTTGCGGGCAAAATTGTGCTGTTCAACGAGCTCTTCGACAAGCAACAAGCCGCGGCGGGCCTGTCTTTTGTGGCGTATGGGGACGCGGTCCGCTATCGCGGGGCCGGACCGAAGGTGGCGGCGGAAATGGGCGCCGTGGCGGCGCTGATTCGTTCGGTGGGCAGCGCAGACTTCCGCCTGCCGCACACGGGCTGGAGCGCTCCGGCGGGAATCCCTGCCGGCGCCGTCACGGCGGAGGATGCCGAGTTGATGGCGCATCTGGCGGCGCAGGGCAAAGTGCGCATGCGCCTCACGCTCGTGTCGCAGAAACTGCCGGACACGACGGGCTACAACGTGATTGCCGACCTGAAAGGCAGCGAACATCCCGAGCAGGTGGTGGTGGTGTCGGGGCATCTGGATTCGTGGGACCTGGGAACGGGGGCGATTGATGACGGCGCGGGAGTGGTGGTGGCGATGGAGGCGGCCGAGATCGCGCAGAAGCTGCATCTGCGGCCAAAGCGCACGCTGCGTGTGATTGCCTGGATGGACGAGGAGACCGGCGGGGCGGGCAGCCAGGGTTATAGCAAAGATCATGCGTCCGAATTCGGCAATCACGTGGCTGCGATCGAATGCGACGCGGGTGCGGCGCATCCGCTGGGCTTTGATACCAAAATAAGTCCGCGTGCGGCGGAGTTGTTGCGGCCGGTGCTGGGAGTGCTGCAGAGTTTTGGGGCGACGGCGATGCAGCCGAGTGTTTATCCGCCGGGAGCCGATATTGCCGCCATGTCGGAAGCGGGAGTTCCGGCGCTGGGGATTCTGCAGGACGGGCGGCTGTATTTTCACTATCACCATAGCGCCGCCGATACGCTGGACAAGGTTGTGCCGGGCGAACTGCGGGAGAACGCGGCGGCCATGGCGGTCATGGGGTACGCGCTGGCGAGTATGAAAGAGCCGCTGCCGCGGTAACTACCGGGAGCTAGGCGGAACGTGCGACCGGGGTTGCTGGCCGTACCTTCGCCATACGCCGAAACTGCACATTACCTGGCTTCCCCGGCTTGCTTCCCGGGCATCCGGCCTCATATACTCTGAACGTTTGCCCGCCTCCGACCGGGAGTCTCCCGGCGCCGGCCTGCATGGACCTGCAATTATTCCGGAGATGACCCTTATGACGACGATGACCACCGCACCGCACGTGGACAAAGAAGCCAACCCATGGGAGTCGCAACGCGCCCGCTTCGACCTGGCCGCGCAGAAACTCAACCTGGATGAAGGCTTGTGGCGGGTTTTGCGCTACCCCAACCGCGAGATCATCGTCCACATTCCGGTGCAGATGGACGACGGCCACCTGGAGGTTTTCACGGGCTTCCGGGTGCAGCACTCGATTGCGCGCGGTCCGGCCAAGGGCGGCATCCGGTACGCGCCCGACATCACGCTCGACGAAGTGCGGGCGCTGGCCAGCTGGATGACCTGGAAGTGCGCGGTGGTGAATATTCCGTTCGGCGGGGCGAAGGGCGGAGTGATTTGCGATCCGCACAAGATGTCCATGGGCGAAGTGGAGCGCATGACGCGGCGCTACACCTCGGAACTGATCGAATTCATCGGCCCCGAGAAAGACGTGCCCGCCCCCGACGTGAACACCAACGAACAAACCATGGCCTGGATGATGGACACCTACTCCATGCACATGCGCCAGACGGTCACGGCGTGCGTGACGGGCAAGCCGATCAACATCGGCGGCTCGCGCGGACGGCGCGAAGCCACCGGCCGCGGCGTGATGATCGTTTGCGACGAGGCCTGCAGGAAGCTAGGCATTGACCGCGAGCGCGCGCGCGTGATTGTGCAGGGCTTCGGCAACGTGGGGTCGAATGCCGCGGTGCTCATGAGCGAGGCCGGTTACAAGATCATCGGCATTGCCGAGGTGGGCGGCGGGCTGCAGAACAAGAACGGGATTGACCTGAAGGCGCTGGTCGAGTTCCGGCAGAAAAACGGGACGGTACACGGATTCCCGGGGGCGGAAAAGTGTGACGCTGCGGAACTGCTCACCACGGAGTGCGAAATCCTGATTCCGGCGGCGACCGAGAACGTCATTACCAGCCGCAACGTGGACCGGGTGAAGTGCCGCATCCTGGCGGAAGGCGCGAACGGGCCGACGACCTCGGCCGCGGATGATGTGCTCAGCGACAAGGGAGTGTTCGTGATTCCCGACATTCTGGCCAACGCGGGCGGGGTGACGACTTCGTATTTCGAGTGGGTGCAGGACCGCCAGGGCTACTTCTGGAAAGAATCGGTGGTCAACGAGCAGCTCGACACCATCATGAAGTCGTCGTTTGAAGACGTGGTGCGCTATGCGGAAACTCACCATGTCAACAACCGCATTGCGGCCTACATGCTGGCGATTGACCGCGTGGCTTATACCATCCGGCAGCGCGGCATTTACGCATAGCAGCGGTGGGAACCTTTCAGGGCCTTCACTCCGGTGGAGGCCTCTTCGTTTTGCGGCTTGACCGATGCCGGGAGGACTGGCATCATGGTGGACCGTAATTCCGGTACCTCGGAGCGCGTTGCGCGCGACTACGTTATTTCTGGCCAAAAAATCGCCGGGCTGGCTCAGTTCTGCGAATGAAAGTTTAGGAGAAACTCCTTTGAACAAGAAGACTGTACGATTCAGTTGGGGCGTATCGCTGTGTCTGTTTCTGGCGCTGTCGGCGACGGCGGTTTGGGCGCAATCTCAAACCGGCACCACCGGCGACCAGGCTGCCACTTCCACCACCACTACCAGCAAGAAGGCGACGAAGAAGTCGAAGAAGGCCGCGGCTGCGGCTGCGGATAGTTCGGCAGCGTCGTCGGCGATGTCGTCCGGCAATTCTTCCGGCACTTCCGCAGGGAAGAAGTCGTCCAAGAAGAGCGCGAAGACGGACGCCATGGCGGCGCCGGCCTCCGGGACGAGTTCAATGGCGGCTCCGGCCGCGAAGACCGCGACGACACCTGCAGCAACTGCGGATGCGGCCGCCGGCAAGAAGTCGTCCAAGACGAGCAAGAAGGCGGACTCTGCGATGGCAGCGCCGGCTTCCGCTCCGGCGGCAAGCTCCATGGCCGCGCCCGCAGCCAGTTCAGCGCCGGCCTCCAAGGCTGCTCCGGCAGCGGCGCCGGCGGCCAGCAGTGCCCAGGCTCCGGCGTCGGGGTCCACCATGGCGGCTCCGGCTAAGGCGTCCACCAAGTCGGCTCCGGCTCCGAGCAAGAACGCTTCTGACGCGGATATTGCCGCCGCCAAGTCCTCTGGCAAGGTGTGGGTGAATCTCGACAGCAAGGTCTACCACAAGGGCGGACGCTGGTACGGGACAACCAAGAGCGGCAAGTTCATGACCGAGGACGAAGCCAAGGCCGCCGGCTACAAGGCTGCCCAGGGCGACTAATTCATTCCTAAGGAGGAAAGTATGATACGCAAGAATCTGATCACCCGTATTCTGTTGATCCTGGCCGCCGTAACCCTGCTCAGCACCTGGAGCGTGGGGCAGGCCTCGTCGGGATCCACCACAAAAGGCGGAGCAATGGCGCAGGCGCCAGCGGCCGACCTGCTCGACATCAACTCCGCCACCAAGGACCAACTCGATGCGCTGCCGGGCATCGGGGCGGTGTATTCCCAGAAGATCATTGATGGCCGCCCGTACAAAGCCAAAACCGATCTGGTGAAGAAGAAGGTCCTTCCTCAGGCCACATACAACAAGATCAAAGACAAGATCATCGCCAAGCAGAAATAGGACGCGAAGGGCCGGAGGGTTCCGCGAGGGCGCTCCGGCCCTCTCTCCGTCGTCAGTCGTCAGTCCTAGTGAAGCGCTTCGCTCGTGACTGGCAACTGATGACGGACGACTGAAACACAACTCCCCGTCATCTTCCACCGGCATCTGAACCAGCATCCTGAACCGACGTTGCAAAAGGAGTACTTATGGGTCTTCTCGACAATCTCGAAAACATGGCGATGAGCAAGGTCGCCGGCTCTAATCCCGCGGCGGCGGGAGTTCTGGAAATGATTCAGAACCATCCCGGCGGAATCGGCGGGCTGGTGCAGGCCTTTCACAGCAACGGCATGGGAGAAGTGGTGAACTCCTGGATCGGAAGCGGGGCGAATCAGCCCATCACGCCCGATCAAATCCAGAAGGTGCTGGGCTCGGGCCAGGTGCAGGCGCTGGCGCAGAAGCTTGGCGTCTCGCCGGAACAGGCCAGTTCCACGCTGTCGCAATTGCTGCCGACGGTGATGGACAAACTGAGTCCCAATGGAGCAGTGCCCGAGCACTCGAGCCTGCTGCAGATGGGGGAAGGACTGTTGGCTTCGTTGGGCAAGACGGGGACTGAAGGGTAGACCGCGTCCCCCGAACCAAGACAATCAACAATCAGCCATCAACAATCAGCCATCCTCTGCCCGGCTCCGTGGTGAAATGAATGTCCCATGGCGAAGCGGGTGAGTGTTGATCGCTGGCTGTTTAGCGTGAGCATGCTGCTGGTGTTTGTGGGGCTGGTGATGGTGTTTTCCGCGTCGGCGGTGATGGCGCGGGAGCGGTTCGGCTCGCCGTATGCGTTCTTGTCGAAGCAGGTGATCTGGGCGGTAGCCGGGTTGTTGGCCATGGTGGTCACGATGCGCGTGGACTACCGGCGCTACAAGCATCCGGCGCTGGTGTTTTCGCTGATGGGGCTGACCACGCTGCTGCTGATTTCCGTTTTCTTTCTGGACCGCTCGCACAACACGCATCGCTGGATTCATGCCGGCGGGTTTTCGTTCCAGCCGTCGGAGTTGGCCAAGCCGGTGCTGATTCTGTTCCTGGCGTACTTCCTGGAGAGTCGCGCCAAGGCGATGGACGACGTGCGCAACACGCTGCTGCCGGCGGCTGCGCCGGTGGTGGTGTTTCTGGGGCTTATTGTGCTGCAGCCCGACCTGGGCACGGCGATTGCGTGTGCCGGCATTGCGGCGTGCGTTCTTTATGTGGCCGGAATGCGCCTGCGGTATTTCGGGTATGCGTTTGCGGCGTCGCTGGTGCCGCTGTATTTCCTGATTTTTCATGTGAGCTTCCGGCGCGACCGCATTCTGGCCTTTCTGAATCCCTATGCCGACCGGCAGAGGGCCGGATTCCACATTATTCAATCGCTGATCGCGGTGGGCACGGGCGGCGTGACCGGCATGGGCCTGATGGAAGGCAAGCAGAAGCTGTTCTATCTGCCGGAGCCGCACACCGACTTTATTTTCGCCAACATTGCCGAGGAACTGGGGCTGGTGGGCGCGGTGTTTGTGGTGACGCTGTTCGCGATTTTTCTGTGGCGCGGGATGCGAGCTTCCTGGCGCACGGGCGATCTGTTCGGGCGCTACCTGGCGGTGGGGATCACGAGCATGGTGGCGCTGCAGGCGTTCATCAACATCAGCGTGGTGCTGGGCATGATGCCGACCAAAGGAATTCCGCTGCCGCTGGTGTCGTACGGCGGGTCGTCGCTGTTTGTGACGCTGGCGTGCGTGGGCGTGCTGCTGAATGTTACGAAGCAGGCGGAGTGAAGATCGATTTTAGATTTTAGATTGCAGATCTTACAACCGCCGCGACACAATTTTTCAATCTGCAATCTGAAATCTCAAATCTGAAATCCGAGTCTCCTGTACCTCGTAGTTTATAGTCACATCATGCGGGCCATTCTGGCGGGCGGCGGGACGGGCGGGCACGTCATTCCGGCGCTGGCCATCGCCAACGAACTCAAGAAAAGTTATGGGGCCGAAGTGCTGTTCATTGGGACGGCGCGCGGCATTGAGAACCGGCTGGTGCCGGCCGCTGGATTTCCGTTGCAACTGGTGCGCGTGGGGGCGCTGAAAAATGTCAGCCTGATGACGCGGGCGAAGACGGCGTTCGACTTGCCGCGGGCGCTCTGGGATGCGGGGCGCATGCTCAATGAATTCGCGCCCGACGTGGTGATTGGCGTGGGCGGATATGCGTCGGGTCCGGCGATGCTGGCGGCGCTGGTCAAGCATATTCCGACTTTGGCGTTTGAGCCGAATGTGGTGCCGGGGTTTGCCAATCGCATAGTGGCGCGTTTCGTTTCAGCGGCGGCGGTGCACTTTGAAGAGACGGCAGACTACTTTCGTCACGCGGAAGTGGCGGGCGTGCCGGTGAGGCAGGCGTTCTTTGAGATCGCGCCCAAGCGCGGCGGGACGCCGACTGTGCTGGTGTTTGGCGGAAGCCAGGGAGCGCACGCCATCAATGAGGCGATGATTCGCTGCCTGCGCGTGCTGCGGCGCGAGGCGCCGGGGATTCACATCATCCACCAGACGGGTGAGCGTGACTATAATGACGCGCTGGCGGCGTATCAGGCGCTGGGAGAGTCGGCCGGGTTGAAGTTTGAAGTTTTCAAGTTCATCGAAGACATGCCGGCGGCGTTTGCCCGGGCTGACTTAGTGGTTTGCCGGTCGGGGGCAAGCACGGTGGCGGAAATTGCGGCGGCAGGGAAGCCGGCGGTGTTTGTGCCGTTCCCGCGCGCGGCGGACGATCACCAGCGGGTGAATGCCGAGGCGCTGGCGCGGCACGGCGCGGCGGTGGTGGTCGAGGAGTCGAAACTGGAGGGAGTCTGGCTGGCGGAAACGATTGCGGTGCTGCTGCAGGATCCCTCGCGCCTCGAAAAGATGAGCCGGGCGGCGCGGGAGTTGGCGCATCCGAACGCCGCGCGGGATATTGCGGCCATGGCGGCGCGGCTTGCCGGGGCTGAAGAAAGCTAGCCACGGATTAACACGGATTTCCACGGATACTTCTTTTTTTGTTTTTCTATTTTGTGGGTTTATCCGTGTGAATCGGCGTAAATCCGTGGCCAAGAAGTTGACTTATGTTTGCCAAGATTCAGCGCATACATTTCGTGGGCATTGGCGGGATCGGCATGAGCGGGATCGCCGAGGTGCTGCTGAATCTCGGCTACAAGGTTTCGGGCTCCGATCTGAAGAGCTCCGCCGTTACACAGCGGCTGGCGGGGCTGGGGGCTGCGATTTTTGAAGGACATCGGGCGGAGAACGTCGCCGGGGCTGAGGTTGTCGTCACGAGTTCCGCCATTGCCGCGGAGAATCCCGAAGTCATCGAGGCGCATAAGTTGCATGTGCCCGTGATTCCGCGGGCCGAAATGCTGGCCGAGTTGATGCGGCTGAAATACGGCATCGCCATCGCGGGCATGCACGGCAAGACGACCACGACTTCGATGGTGGCGGCGGTGCTGGCGGCGGGCGGGCTTGATCCGACCGTGGTTGTGGGCGGGCGCGTGGACGCCATGGGATCGAATGCGCGGCTGGGCAAGTCGCAGTATCTCGTCGCCGAAGCGGATGAGAGCGACCGGTCGTTCTTGAAATTGACCCCAATACTTTCAGTCGTGACCAACATTGACCGAGAACACATGGACTGCTACCGCAACATGCGCGACGTGAAGAAGACGTTTCTCGAATTCATGGATCGCGTGCCGTTCTACGGGATGGTGGTGGCCTGCAATGACGATCCGCTGCTGCGGCGGTTGCTGCCGGAAGTGCAGCGGCGGACTGTGACGTATGGGACGAAACGCGGGTCGGATTTCCTGATCAAAATTCCCTTGTCCGGTGAAAGTCAACACCCCCACCCTGTCGCAAACACCGCGACAAGGGTGGGGCACCCTATGAGTTCTTTTCGCGTTCGCTATCGCGGCGACGATCTGGGCGAGTTCACGCTGCATGTGCCGGGAGTGCACAACGTTTTGAATGCCACCGCGGCGATTGCCGTGGGCGTGGGGCTCGACGTAGGCGTGGAGGCGATCCGCACGGCGCTGGATCAGTTCCGCGGTGTGGACCGGCGCTTTCAGTTGCGCGGGCGGACGGCGGGCGTGAGCGTGATTGACGATTACGGGCACCATCCCACTGAGATCAAAGCCACGCTGGCTGCGGCGCGGCAGTGCGGGTTTGGCAGGATTCATGTCGTGTTCCAGCCGCATCGTTATACGCGCATGCGCGATCTGATGGAGGAATTCACGACCGCGTTCGGCGACGCCGATTCGCTGTTCGTGCTCGATATTTATGCAGCCAGCGAGAAGCCGATCGAAGGCATCACGGGAGAAATCCTGGCGCAGCGGATCCGCGAAAAAAGCGGCAAGAGCGTGCAATACGTAAGTTCCTTTGCCGATGCGGCCAGTTCAGCCGCGGCTGCGGCGCGGGATGGCGATATGATCCTGACGCTGGGCGCGGGCAGCGTTTCGCAGTTGGGGCCGATGATTCTGCAGGAGTTGAAGGAACGGGAAGCGGCGCAGGCGGGGCGCTAGCTAATCTGCTCTAAGCCTCAGACCCAGCGATCCGTAACCTCAGGCTGGGTGATCGCAGCCGGGTCCTGATTACAACAGTTACGCCGTTTCCCACACTCGGAGCGGGTGCGAACATTGTGCCGGCTCTACGAAGTGGGATCGAGTCGATACTTATCGATGGGTTTATCAGCGGCATCGCTTTCAACGATTTTAACTTGAACGTTATCGCCCACATTGAGAGGCTTTTGGTTTATCCAGTTGACGTGCTCTTTTGTCTGGCTAATCAAGCCGCCCACTTGTAGGAAAAAACCGCCCTCGGTATGCCGCGCTGCCAAATGCACGACGGTGGTTAGAACCCCGTCATCACCGATCCCCGCCAAGCAGAGCTTCTCGCCGTTAACCGAAACCTCGAATGCTCGCATAGGGATACGATTATACTTGCCTGTGATTGGCCTCAAATCGCTCATTGACCGACTATCCTCTGGGACCTAACAACCGCTTTTCCCGTATTTTCCCTTGCTAACGGATTTCTGTGGGGTTCGTCTATTTGGGAGACGGAGCGAAGGCGATGAAACCGATACAAGCGTGGGGATGGCTGGCGGCAGGGGTGCTGGCGCTTGGGCTGAACGGGGCTTATCAGGATGGAGCGGCCGAGTGGGCCCGTCGAGCGATCGAGCCGGTGGTTCAGCGGACGACGGCAGTGCTGGCCCTGGCCAGCGGGCGAGCGGATCAGTTTTTGGCCGAGGCGCGGGCGTTGATGGCGCGGGATGAGACTGTCTCCCCTCGGCGCGCTGCGCTTGCTCAGGGCAGGGACTGCCGCCTGGCCACGGCTCTGGCGCAGGTTCAGACTTCAGTTGCCCGGTCCGGCGCTGGATTGGCGAGGGTCGAAACCCTGTCAGCCCGGCAAGAGGCCCAGTTGACGCGGCTGGAAGCGAACCGGGCGCGCATGGAAGGACAACTGGCGTCCAAGGCGGCACGTTTCCGCGCGGCGACGGCGAGTTTCAACTTTTCCGATTTCGATTCGATCAAGAATCTGAGCCGGGCGCAGGGTTGCACGCGGGTGCGGGTGACTGTTCCGCGGCCTCCGCTGGTGCGGATTCCGGTTCCGGTGATTCATGTAGAGGTGGCGGGCTTAGGCCCGGCGTAGAGAATCGGAAATCATCAGGCTTCTAATCGGCAAACTTCATTATTCCAATGTCTCCTGAAGAAGAGCGCGGAAAACAAGCCGCGCCCGGTTTATTGTTTGGGCCTCTTCTTCTGATTCGGGCCAAGGGGAAGTACCGTCGAGCTTCGCTCGACGGACAGCCGAGGCGGCTGTCCCCACATAAGTCTCTTCGTCCCTTCCTCCCGCACCGGTATCCAATCCGGTTCCTGGTTGTGCAAAAGAATCCATTTTTGGTCTATCTCGGAACAAAAAATGCGGCTATATTGAAAAGGCTCAGCGATTTCCTGACGACAACTGACCTGAACTGATGGCGCGGAAAGAAAGCCCCACCATCCTGCAGGAGGAGTTGTATCCACCGGCCAGCGCCGGGCACTGGCGTGCGGAAATGGCGCGCGAGGATCTGGACGACGCGCGCCTGGTGGATCTGGACGTGGACGAGGAATCGCCCTTTCTGCGCGGGCAAAAGCGGGTCTCCGCCCGGCGCAGCACTCTCCCCAAGAAAGCGACGAATGGACTGCTGTGGGCTTCGGTCGCGGCCGCGATTCTGGGCGTTGCGACGCTCATCGCCGCGGGGCTTTATCACTACGGCGAGCATTCGTGGCGTTTCCGCGTGGAATCGAGCGACAACATCGAAGTCACGGGCTCGCAGAACGTGACCAAGGCGCAAATCATGGAAGTGATGGGCGCCGATATCGGGCGCAACATTTTTTTCGTGCCGCTGGCGCAGCAGAAGGCGCAACTTGAGCAGATTCCCTGGGTGGAATCGGCCAGCGTGATGCGCTTTGTGCCCAACCGGTTGAAAGTCGAAATTCACGAGCGCACGCCGGTGGCGTTCGCGCGGGTGGGGCCGCGCATCGCGCTGATTGATGCGGGCGGCACGCTGATGGAACTGCCGCGCAACCACAAGTATTCGTTCCCGGTGATTCTGGGCATGAATCCCGGCGAGCCGCTCTCCACGCGGGCCCCGCGCATGAAGGCCTACAACGAACTGGTGTGGGAACTCGACTCCGGCGGCGCGCGCTATTCGCAGGACCTGAGCGAAGTGGATCTTACCGACCTCGAGGATTTGAAGGTGCGGGTGAACGATCCGGCGGGAGATGTGCAGGTGCATCTCGGGTCGTCGGATTATCTGAAGCGCTACAAGATTTATGTGAGCCACGTGCAGGAGTGGCGGCAGCAGTTCCAGAAGCTGGTGTCGGTGAACCTGCGCTACGACAACCAGGTGATTGTGAATCCGGATATGGAAGGGCTGCCGAAACAGGCGCAGTTGACTGCGGCGGCGGCGAAGGCGGCAGCGGCGGCGGGAGTGAAACCGGCGGCGCTGGTAACGCGCGTGGGGCCGCAGGAGCGCCCGATTCCGAAGCCGGCGTTTGAACTGTCGCAGAAGAAGCTGGATCCGAAAGCGGCGGCGGCGAAAAAACCGCGAGCCGCGAAGACGAGGGTGTCGAAAGGGAAGTCGGGCAAGGGCGCTGCCGCGAAGAACGCTGCGGCGAAAGCGCCGGCGTCCGCGCCGAAAGCCGTCGCGGGGACGGCGCAGGCTGTGCCGCTGAACCTGGATGCCGGAAAGGCCGCAGGTGCGAAGCCGAGTGCGGCGGTGCCGAAGCCGGCGGCAAACACGAGTTCAAATTAATAGAAGTCAGGGAATTCATCGAGCATGGGCAAGCAGCAGGGAAATTTTCTAACGGCTATTGACGTGGGCAGCGCCAAGACTTGCGCGCTGATGGCGGAGATCAGCGACAACGGCCTGCGCTATCGCGGGCACGGCGTGGCCGAGTCGCGGGGCTCGCGCAAGGGCGTCATTGTCGAACTGGACAAAGCGGTCGCCGCCATTCAGAAAGCGGTGGAAGCCGCCGAAGATATTGCCAAGGCGCCAGTGGAGCACGCGATTGTGGGCATCGGGGGAGCTCACGTGCGCGGGGCGAACAGTCACGGAGGCATCAGTCTGGGCACGCGTCCGCGGGAGATCGGGCGCGACGAGATCAAGCAGGCGGTGGAGCGGGCGCGGGCGATTCCTCTGCCCGCCGATCGCGAGATTCTGCATTTGCTGCCGCAGGAATTCATTCTCGACGAGCAGAGCGGCGTGCGCGATCCGCTGGGCATGATGGCGGCGCGCCTCGAAGTGCGCGTGCATCTGGTCACGGCCGCCACCAGCGCCACGCAGAACGTAATCACGGCGGTGAACAAGGCCGGGGTTCACGTGGACGACACGGTGTTTGAGCCGCTGGCCGCGGCCGACTCGGTGCTGCGCGCCGATGAGCGCGACCTGGGCGTGGCTCTGGCCGACATGGGCGCTGGCTCGACGGAACTGATCGTTTTCCGGCAAGGCGCGGTGGCCTACACGGGAGTAATTCCGGTGGGCGGCGATCATTTTACCAGCGACTTGTCGGTGGGGCTGTGCACGCCGCTGGGCGAGGCGGAAACGATCAAGAAGGTGTATGGCAACGCCATTGTGACGCTGGTTCCCGAAGGCAATGAGGTCGAGGTTCCGTCGGTGGGAGACCGGCCGTCGCGACTGCTGCCGCAGCGACTGGTGGCCGAGATTCTGGAGCCGCGGGCGCGCGAGTTGTTCGAGATGATGCGCGACACCCTGCGGCAGAGCGGCATGTTCGAGGTCTGCGTGGCGGGAATAGTGCTGACCGGAGGAGCGTCGCGGCTGCCGGGGATTTTCGACGTGGCGGAGTCGGTGCTGCGGCGATCAGTGCGGCTGTCATGGCCCGCGCCCCTGGCCAAGATGCCCTCCACATTATCTGAGCCGGAGTTTGCGACCGTGCTGGGGATGGTGAGCTATGGCCAGCGGGCGAGGATTGCGAGGGGACTTCAGGAAGATCGATGGGGAACGAGATTGAAGGCGATGTTAGTGGGATAAGAAGCAGGGGCTAGGGACCAGGGATCCGGGGTCAGTAAAACCGTCGTACAGCGAGTTTCACTGACCCCTGGCCCCTGACCCCTTCAGTACGGTCAGTACGCGGCGAACGACGAATTCACACAATGGTGGACAAAATGAAAAATGACAACAGCATTCGCATCAGCTTCAACGAAGAGGCGCGCAACGACGCCAAGATCAAGGTGATCGGAGTCGGCGGCGGCGGGGGCAACGCGGTCAACCGCATGATTGATGCCGGAGTGGAGGGCATCGAGTTCATCGTCGCCAACACGGACCTGCAGGCGCTGCGCATGTCGCACGCGCCGGTAAAGCTGCAGCTGGGCGTGAAGCTGACCAATGGCCTGGGCGCCGGGGCGAATCCTGAGGTGGGGCGGAAGGCGGCGCTGGAAGACTCGGACAAGATTATCGAGGCGCTCGAGGGCGCGGACATGGTGTTCGTCACGACCGGTCTGGGCGGCGGGACGGGCACGGGCGCGGCGCCGATTATCGCGTCGCTGGCCAGCGAGATGGGCGCGCTTACGGTTGCAGTGGTCACCAAGCCGTTCGCGTTCGAAGGCAAGCGGCGCATGTCGCAGGCCGAGCGCGGTGTGGCCGAACTGATGGAGTCGGTGGATACGACCATCGTCATCCCCAACGAAAAACTGCTGGCGGTTGCGGAAGACGCGGGCTTTTTCGAATCGTTCCGCATCGCCGACGACATTCTGCGGCAGGGCGTGCAGGGAATCTCCGACATCATCACGATCCCCGGCATCATCAACCGCGACTTCGCCGACGTGAAGACGATCATGGCGGGCATGGGCTATGCGGTGATGGGAACGGCCTCCGCCAGCGGCGCGAAACGCACGATCGAGGCCGCGCAGAAAGCCATTGCATCGCCGCTGCTGGAAGCGGGAGCGATTGACGGCGCGCGCGGCATCCTCATCAACATCACCGGTTCGGCGTCACTGAAGCTGGCGGAAGTGCAACAGGCGTGCTCGATTATTCAGAGCGCGGCGCACGAGGACGCCAACATCATCTTCGGAGCGGTGCTGGACGAGAAGATGAAAGATGCGGTAAAGATCACGGTCATTGCCACCGGTTTCCGCGAGGTGCGGCCGGCGCGGCACCGGCAGCAGGAGACGCACAGTTCATTCCTGACCACCACGCGCGACGACTCCATGGATTTTCCAGATCCGGTCGGGCCGCGGGATCCGATGTCTGAACCGGGGCCGGAGCACATCATGGCGGACGCTGCGCTCACCGATGACCGCGTTTACATGGATGATCCCGTTCCGGCGGTGGTGCACGCCTCCGATCGCGGCGCGGACGTGATTTCGCTCGACACCATGCGCAGCGCGATGGTCACGAACTTCGAGCCGGATGATCTGGACGTTCCGGCGTTTCTGCGCAAGCGCAACGAAGTGATGTAGAGCTGTCAGCCGTCAGTTGAGAGCAAAGCGGGATGACTGTGAGGGGCTGACGACTGAAATAGGGAAAACCCCTGCACACTGGGGAAGTACCTTTGCAGTAACGTGGTAATGGGTTACCGAAGGTGCTAGAACCGAGGTAATCCCAAGTTATGTCCTTGTTTCAGAAAGGGTTAAATCGAAATTAATGTTTTCTTCGATCTAAACTTTACCGTTGCCAGAAAAAGGCTAAGTCTCGTACTATCGCTAAGTTGGGTGATAATGGCCAGAGTTACTGCCCGCTGGCACCGCGCGTGCATCGAAATACCTAGATTCTGGGGAGATGAACTCAAGAAGATGTCTAAGGGAACGAGCCTTCTTCGTCTGGTTGTTGGTTTTCTAGCGTGCCTCCTGCTCACGGGCGTGAGCTGGGCGGCGCACATCACAACGCACGCGCCGAATAAATCCAAGGCAAGAAAGATCAGCGAGACGCAGCACACGCGGCGCCGGTTGCATCACCTGGCACGCAGCCGCAGCGCGAGCGTCATGCCGGTTTCGGGCAGCACCCACCGCCGCTATCGCGAGCGCTTCCACATGAGTTCGTTCGCAGACGACATCACTGCCGGCGATGTGACCACGGGCGAAGATCCGGTGGTGCGCCAGGCCGCGATTGACGCGCTGGGGAACATGAATGGTACGGTCGTGGCGATCGAGCCGACCAGCGGCCGCGTGCTGGCCATGGTGAATCAGAAGCTGGCGCTGGCCAGCGGCGCGCAGCCCTGCTCCACCATCAAACTTTCCGTGGCACTGGCCGCGCTGAATGAAGGTCTGGTCTCGAAAGACACCGAAGTCGCTCTGGGCCAGCGCAGCCGCATGAATCTGACCGAAGCGCTGGCGCACTCCAACAACGCATATTTCGAGGCGCTGGGCCGCAAACTGGGTTTTGAAAAGATCGCCTACTACGCCCACGAATATGGATTGGGTGAACTGGCCGGCTACGATATTCCGGGCGAGCAACTGGGGAGCTATCCGGATGAGGCGATTCCCGCCAAGCTCGGCGGCGTAGGCAAAATGTGCTCCTATGGCGAGGGCATTTCGATGACGCCGCTGCAACTGGGCGCCATGGTGGCGGCCATCGCCAACGGAGGAACGCTTTACTACCTGCAGCATCCGACCACACCCGAGGAATTAACGAATTTCCAGCCGCGAGTGAAGCGGCAGCTCGAGATCGCTCCGCTGATTCCGGAGATTTCCGATGGCATGGCGGGCGCGGTGCAATACGGCACGGCGCGCAGCTTGCGTCTGAATTTCAACGAAGAAGAAGTGCTGGGCAAGACGGGCACCTGCTCGCACGCCGGCACACGGTTTGGCTGGTTCGCGTCATACGCCAACACCAGCGCCAACACCAGCGTGGGGCGCGTGGTGGTGGTGGTTTTCCTGCAGGGCGGGCGTCCGACGTTTGGACCCAAGGCGGCGGAGATTGCCGGCCGCATGTATCGTAATCTCTACGATCACAACTTCTTCGCTTCTGGCCCGGCTCTGCCGGCTGATACGGCCGCGATGAAGCCGGTCAGCACGTCAGCGCAATAGCGCTTTTCGACGTAACTACAAAGTTAAAACCAGAAAATCAAACGCCCAGCCATTGGCTGGGCGTGATTGTTTCAACCGGACTGTTCAACCAGGAAAAACCGCAAAGTTCAGCTGCGGTATCCGGGGCCTTTACTCTCGTCGCTGGCGATGACGCCGTCTTTGATGTGGATGACCCGGTGGGCATACTCGGCGATGTCGCCTTCGTGAGTGACCAGAATGATGGTGTTGCCCTCAGAGTGGAGCCGGTCAAACAGGGCCATGATTTCAAGGCCGGTCTGCGAGTCCAGGTTGCCTGTGGGCTCGTCGGCAAGAATGATGGACGGCTTGTTCACCAGGGCGCGGGCGATGGCGACGCGCTGTCTCTGCCCACCGGAGAGTTCATTGGGCTTGTGGCTCATGCGGGATTCCATGCCCACCGCGGCCAGTGCTCCCTTGGCGCGCTCCATGCGCTCCTCGGTGGGAATGCCGGCGTAGATCAGGGGCAGTTCCACATTGTGCAGAGCGGTAGCGCGAGCCAGCAGGTTGAAGGTCTGGAAGACGAAGCCGATTTCCTTGTTGCGGATGCGGGCCAGTTCGTCGTCGTCAAGTTCGCTGACCAGTTGGTTGTTGAGCCAGTATTTCCCCTGGGAGGGAGTGTCGAGGCAGCCGATCAGGTTCATCAACGTGGATTTTCCCGATCCCGAGGGACCCATGATGGCGACGTACTCGTTGCGCTGGATATGCAGATTGACGCCGCGCAGGGCGTGAACCTGCTGTTCGGAGCCCATGTCGTAGGTCTTCCAGAGATCCTCGGCCGCGATCATGCAAGACTCAGGCGGCGCCGAGGTGGCTGGGGTGGGCATGCTGACGGGCATGTTGATGACTTCGGCGGTTGCCATTTTCTTCTCCTGGTCTTTCGCTTCGTCCGATGCCACTGACCTCTCCGATCGTTAGGGGTCAGAGTTCAGGGGCCAGGGTTCAGCAAAACCTCAGCTACTTCCTCTGGCACGATACAGCCCTTCTTCGAGACCCTCTATTTACGAGCACTAACCCCTGATCCCTAGCCCCTGACCTCTGCCATTGGACGTGCCAGGCCGGCGAAGGTTATGACGCTTCTTCGTCTTCCTTCTTAGGGGCCTTGTTATCAATCTTGACGCTGCTGCCGGGCCGCAGAGTGCGCAAGACCTTGTAACTTCCCGTGATGACCTCGTCCCCTTCTTTCAGGCCATCCAGAACTTCTATATCGGTCGTGCCCGTGATGCCGGTGGTGACCGGCACGAACGTCGCTTTCTTGCTGCGAATGACGAAGACGCCCTGCACGTCATCGCCTTTCTTCGACTTGGATGCAGCTTCGGTGGCTGCTGGTGCCGCGGCATGCACCGACCCGGGAGGATTATTCTGCTGTTCGATCTGCTCTTTGCTGCGCAGGGTCAGGGCTTGGATGGGCACCGACAGGGCGTTGCTCCGGGTCGCGGTCGTAATCTTCGCCGTGGTCGAAAGGCCCGGTCGCAGATCGCGCGGGGGATCGCTCAGGGTGACCACAACCTTGAAGTCCTTGGCCTCTTCGCTGGCCGTAGTCTGCTGCGAAGTGGAAACGCCGCTGGAACGAACGATGGCGTTGTCGCCAATTTCCGAGACGGTCCCATGGAAGATCTTCTTGGGGATGGCGTCAATAGTGACTTCCGCGGGCTGTCCCAGGTGCACGTTCACGATGTCGGTTTCGTCCACCTTGACTTCGGCCGTGATCACGGACATGTCGGCGATGGTCATGAGGGTGCTGCCCAGAGCGTTCTGGATTCCGATGACGACGGACTCGCCTTCGCGCACGGGCAGGTTGGTGACCACGCCGTCGTAAGGCGCGCTGTAGGTGGTTTTCTGCAGCACATCGGTGACGCGAGTCAGGGAGGCACGGGCCTGAGCCGTGTGCTTGCCGGCGGAGTCGTTTTGCGCCTTGGCCTGAGCTACGCGGGCCTGCGCCTGGGTAAGGCCGGCGTCGGCCGTGGCCCAGGCATTCTTGCGGCTGTCGAAGTCGGACTTGGAGATGAGGCCGTCCTGAAACAGGTGCTGGGCGCGATCCCAATCGAGCTTGTTGCGGTCATAGTCCGCCTGGGCGCGGAGCAGGTCGGCTTGCGAGGTCTTGAGAGCGGCGTCAGCGGCGATGGCGTCAGTCTCGGCGGCCTGCACGGCCGCCTGGTTGGCGGTCACGTCCGCGGCCGACTGCACGTTTTCGATTTGCGCCAGCAATTGACCCTTCTTCACCTGATCGCCTTCCTTCACGTACAGGTGGGTGATCTTTCCGTAAGCGTTCGCGCCGATGTTGACGTAAGTCTTCGGTTTGATCTCGCCCGAAGCGCTCACGACCGTGGCCAGATCCTGCCGCTGCACCTTCCCGGTTTGCACCGTGACCACGTTCTTGCTGCTCTGATGAACGGTGAAACCGACAATGATTGCAACCAGAACCAGGACGCCGATGCCGATGGCAATTTTTTTCCAAGCTTTCATGTTCACGTCACTTATCTTGAATTCTCTGACACCGTTCACCGGCGTTGGTTATCCAGAACGATGACAGCCCAGTTCTCGCTGCAACCGGAAACCGGCAACAACCGAGCCTCCAGTCCTCAGGAGTGACGGGCACACACCTTCAGTTACGTTCCTGGCACCGAGAAAGTTCCCGATCAGGAGTTGGGATGTGTGGCCGAGACCCGTTACGGTGGAGAGGTACGACTGCCGCCCCCGGAACTTGATAATTATAAGCTGTCCCCTGCCGTGCTGCCGACAAAGGAGGAGTTGGGGACAGAGGCAACTCGGCAGGGCCTGGCCGGCGTCTAACGAAAGGTCGGCGGAGCGGGTTTAATCTATTCTCGGGGCACGACTTAACCTTGCTTTCGCGCGGACAAACAGCCTAGAATAAACAGACGAACGGTTCTCTGGCAGGAGTCCCTCTCATGTTCCGGGTTGCTTCGTACCAAGGTCTTCTTCGAATTTTGCTGGTAGCTGCGGGTCTGGTGGCCGCCGCTGCGGTTGCCCAGGATCAGCAGGACCAGAAAGCCGCAGATAAACCCGCCAAAGACACGGCCAGCAGCCAGCCGGCTCAGCCGGCCGACCAGGCCGTGGATCCGCTGAAGCGTCCCATTGACGCCAAGAAAAGAAAACAGCAGATGAAGGACTACTCCAAGGAAATCAAGGGCCCCTACAAGAAGTGGCTCGATGAGGACGTAGTCTGGATTATCACGGACGAGGAGCGGGCGGCCTTCAAACAGCTCTCCAATGACGAGGAGCGGGACAACTTCATCGAAGCTTTCTGGCAGCGCCGCGATCCCACGCCTGATACCGAAGAAAACGAGTACAAGGAAGAGCACTACCAGCGGATCGCCTACGCTAACGAGCACTTCGCAGCGGGCGTTCCCGGCTGGAAGACGGACCGCGGGCGCATTTACATCATCTACGGCAAACCGGATGAGATTGAATCGCATCCCTCGGGCGGCAGCTACGAGCGCCCCATGGAAGAGGGCGGAGGCGAGACCTCGACCTACCCCTTTGAAGACTGGCGTTATCGTTACATTGAGGGCATCGGACAGGAAATCATCATCGAGTTTGTGGACGCGTGCATGTGCGGCGAATACCGCATGACCATGGACCGCTCTGAGAAAGACGCGCTACTCACCACGCCGAACGCCGGCTTGACTATGTGGGAGCAGATGGGAATGGCCAACAAGTCGTCGCGTTTCAACGGCAACGGTCTGGAGCGCCTGGGCACCGGTCCCATGAGCAGCACTCTGCAGACCAAGCAGTTTGATCGTCTGGAGCAGTTCGCCAAGTTGCAGGCGGCTCCGCCGGTGAAGTTCAAGGACCTGGAAGAAATCGTCAACCAGAAGATCATCCTCAACCCCATGCCCTTTGATGTGCGCTCGGACTTCGTGAAAGTCACCGGCGACACGGTGCTGGTGCCGATCACGATCCAGATGAAGAACCGCGACATCACATTCGTCAACAAAGACGGAGTGCAGCGGGGGACGGTGAACATCTTCGCCCGTTTGACCACGCTGACGGGGAAGGTGGTCCAGACGTTCGAGGACACGGTGCAAGTGGATGTGCCGGCGGAGTTGTTGCCGCGCACGGCGGAGAATTCGTCCGTGTATTGGAAAGCGCTGCCGCTTCGTCCGGGGCGCTATAAACTGAACATCGCGGTCAAGGACGTGAACGGCGACCGCAAGGGCGTATGGAGCCGCAGTGTGGTGGTTCCCGACTACTCCGACGACAAACTGGCGACCTCGACGCTAATTGTTGCCGACCAGATGGAACCGGTTCCGACCAAGGCGATCGGCACCGGCTCGTTTGTAATTGGCACCATGAAGGTGCGGCCGCGGGTGGCGCCCGCCGACGGTAAGCCGGCGGTGTTCAAGCGGGACAAAGACCAGAAGCTGAATTTCTGGATGCAAGTCTACAATCTCGGCGTGGACGAGAAAACGCACAAGCCTTCGGCCACGTTCGAATACGACATCATCAACGTTGCCACCAACAAGGCGGTGGTGCAAAAAGTTGAATCCACCGACACGATGGGCAATGTGGGCGAACAGGTGACGCTGCAGAAGACGATCGCGGCGGCGAATCTGCCGCCCGGCGTGTATAAGATTGACATCAAGGTCAACGACAACGTCTCCAAGCAGACCATTGATCCATCGGCGGTGTTTGCAGTAGAGTAATCGTGTTTCAGTACGGTAACTCCCTGCGATTCCCCCCAGGGGGTGGGGCGGATTGAGACTGCGCAAAATAGGAACTTGGGCAATCCTAATAGGATTGTCGCTTCCGGTTTGGGCTGGAGAACGGCCCGGAGCGATCTCAGGATACGTGCGCAACGCGGCCGGCGAGCCCCAGATGGGCGCGGTCGTGCAGATTTTCGGCACCGCCAATCGTGCCATGACGGTGTTCACCGATGGCGCCGGATACTACGCCGCCACCGGCCTGCTGCCCGGCCTCTACAGCCTCAAAGTAACAGCGCCTTCGTTCCTGCCGGCGCTGCGCGAGAAAGTCGGATTGCGTCCCGGAGCCAGCCTCAACGTCAATGTCACGCTGAATACTCTGCTCAACGTGATGCAACTGGGGACCGTCCGCGCGGTTCCCGATGACGATGACTGGAAGTGGACGCTGCGCTCGGTCGCGAACCGGCCCATTCTGCGTGTCCTGGATGATCCTGCGGGCGAAAAGCAGAACCAGGATTTGAGCGGGACCTTGTCGTTCGTAGCGGGCTCGGCCGCGGGCGGATATGGCAGCGGATCGGACATGAGCACCGGCTTTACGCTGGAGCGCTCGATCTTCGCCGACGGACGTCTCGATTTCAGCGGGAACGTGGGATACGGCGAGGGAGTGCCGGCCGCGGTCTTGCGGGGCGGTTATTCGCATCGGCTGGCGGATGGATCGCAGCCGACGCTGGGGCTGACCGTACGCCGGTTTGCCCCGTCCGATCCCAATCTGCACAACGCGGCCCTGCAGTCGCTGGCCATGTCGGCGGGCGATGACATTTCCGTTGCGGACGTGCTGGAATTGAAATTCGGCAGCGAGCTGCAGACCATCCAGTTCCTGGGCCACGTCACCGCGCTTCGTCCCTACGGCTCGGCCGATCTGCACCTTTCCTCCAACACGGTTCTGGAATACGACTATTCCAGCTCACGTCCCGATCCGCGGGCGGAGAAGGGTTTCGATTCCGCGCCCGCGGACCTGAGCGAGTCGAATCCGCGGGTCAGCCTGATGGCCTATTCCCCGAAGGTGGAGCGCGCCCATCATCATGAATTGAGCGTGTCTCATCGGGAGGGTAAAACCAACGTACAGGTGGCGGTGTTTACCGATCGCGTGGGCGATCCCGCGCTGACCGGGATGGGAGAGGTCACGGCTGCAGGAGGGTTCCTGCTGCCGGATGTGGCCTCGGGAACATTCAGCTATGCCGGCAAGAGCCTGGATACCAATGGCGTGCGGGTGCTGCTGCAGCACAAGTTCTCCTCAGACCTGACCGCCACATTGGATTATGCGTACGGCGGCGTTTTGGATCTGACCAAGGCGGACGTTCCTCTGCAGGACGCGCAGGCGTGGATCAGCACGCAGCGCCGTCATGCCCTGGCAGCGAAGTTCAGCGGCACTTTGCCGCGCACCCACACCCGCTGGATTGCCTCGTATCGGTGGGTTAACGGGTCCGCCCTCACGCCGGTGGATATGTTTAACGCCTCGCCTGGACAAACGGAACCTTTCTTCAACCTCTTCGTCCGGCAACCCATTCCTACTCTGGGCTTCCTGCCTCCCCACATGGAGGCCATCATTGACCTGCGCAACCTGCTGGCGCAGGGATACGTCCCGGTGCTTGGGCAGGACGGCCAGACAGTTTATCTGGTGCAGTCGGCCCGCTCAGTGCGGGGCGGCCTGGCCTTTACTTTCTAGGGTAATAATTTACTTGACTCGCCCACTGGTTTTTGGTATATTTTCGTTAACGGAGAACGAAGATGAGCCAAGAACCCAAGAGCCTTCAAGAAGCGATTGTCTACTTCTCGAATCCTGACAACTGCATTGACTACATCGCTGTCCGGCGCTGGCCGAACGGCGTGGTTTGTCCCGGTTGTGGGGCTACCAAGGTTAGCTTCAACGCGAAGCGGCGCACTTGGAAGTGCGGAAGCCATCACCCCAAGCGTGAGTTCTCGGTGAAGGTCGGCACGATCTATGAGGATTCCCCGATCCCGTTGGATAAGTGGCTCACGGCAACGTGGATGCTCACCAACTGCAAGAACGGCGTGAGCAGTTACGAGATTGCCCGAGACGTGAAGGTCACGCAGAAGTCGGCATGGTTCATGCTTCAGCGGATTCGCCTTGCGATGCAGGATGAACTTTTCGGAAGCAAGTTGAATGGCGAAGTCGAGGTAGACGAAACCTTCATCGGCGGCAAAGCACGGAACATGCACAAATCCAAGAAAATCGGACGCGGATTTGAGAAGCGCGGGATCACTGGCAAGACTGTAGTGATGGGAATGTTGCAACGTGGTGGGAAGATCACCACAAAGGTTATCGCAGAACGGAACAAGGCCACACTGCACCATCATGTTGCCGAGTGCATCGAAGAAGGCACTACGGTGTACTCCGACGAATGGGGGCCGTATTCTGGCCTTGAGGCGAAGTTCGTTCACCAGATCATCAACCACGCTGAAAAGTACGTAGATGGCCGCGTACACACAAACGGTCTGGAGAATTTCTGGTCGCTGTTGAAGCGCGGCCTGAGTGGAACCTACGTGAGCGTGGAACCGTTTCATTTGTTTCGTTACCTTGACGAACAGATGTTTCGCTTCAACAACCGGAAAGAACTTGACGATGCTGGCCGCTTCGATCTAGCTGTTCGGCAGATCGTCGGAAAGCGCATCACCTTCGCTCAACTTACTGGCAAGCCGAATTGAGCAAGGACTACCCAGACACGGGCCACTCGACGGCAAGGCCGAGGACGGCGGGCTAAGAAAGAGCCCGCTTTTTCTTTGCTCGTTCGCGCTTCTTTCTCCATGCCTTTTCCCGTTTTTTCAACTCCTCTTTGGAGACAGTGAGAATCTTTCGCATTACGGCATCGAATTTTTCGGCTTCGTTCGATTGTTCTCGGTTCAAAAGTAAGCCTCCGGTCGGCTGATGATTCGACGTAGATTTTCGAGGCGAACAATCAGGTTGCGATAGTCATTTACTGACTCACCCCTAACATAATAGCCGTGAGGCTGCGTACCGACGTAGGCAATCACATGTTCCACATCAGTCAAACGCATAAACTCGGCTGCCGCTTGGGAGCAGTGCCCTGCGAGAAATAATTGGGTCGTCTCTGTCCATGAGTCCACGTCTCTACGCCACACGTCCTCTGCCGCTTTAGTGGCAGCGAATGATGAATTCGGTATTGCACGCTGCAACCTTTCGCCTAGAGTAAGACGCATAGCCAGTGCGACAGTTTGCGTGTCAACAAACAACCGATGTCGAGCCTCTGCTCGACGCCTGATGTCGTCCGCGATGATCTCGTAAAGAATCAGACCTACAACCGCGACCTCAATGAACAACATCAACCAGTCGAAAGGCCGGACGCCTTCAAACATGCTCCAGATCGTTCGAACCATAATCGGCAGAGTAATCAACAACAACGCGAGGAATCGCCGCCTCCTTCCCTGCCTCATCGTACCGCCTCGCGGTGGGCGAGGCAAGTATATTCTTGCCCTTTCTAGTAACGCAATCTCCAGCTTTCAAGATTTTCACGTGCGCACGTGCCGGTCGCGGCCGCGGGTCTGTTCCAGTCGTGGAAGGCCTTTGGATCGAGTTTCTTGAAGACTCCGATCAATAAAATTGCCTGCTCTTGCTGAAACAAAACGGGGCTGGGTTGTGGCATCCTACGCGTTTCCATAGCAACGCTTCGGTATTGCGTATGTTCGCTGGTAGGTACATCCCGCAACATATTGAAAAGGCTGATATATAATCCCCACCAACTCTGGTTGGAGAAGTGCAACTTAGACCGTTTCTATTGGGCCCAGTATTCGGCTCCACGCCGAGCCGGTTGTAGAATTCCACAAATCTAGATTTGCCGGGAGACGCGGAAATGAGAACTCGTTTATGGACGATCCTGATCGTTGTGATGGTCGCAGCCACGCTACAGGCACAGACCTTCCGTGGTGCGATCAATGGCACGGTGACTGATCCTTCAGGCGCAGTTGTGGCCGGAGCCAGCGTGAAGGCTACGAACGTGGCCACACAGGTCACGCTCAGTACTGTGACCACCAGCGACGGCCAGTTCGCGTTCCAGGATTTGCCGCTGGGGAACTACAAAGTTGTGGTCTCTGCTTCCGGCTTTGGTTCGGTTACGACCGACAACGTACCTGTTACAGCGGGATCTGTCTATTCGCTGCCGGTTAAGTTGGTCGTCGGTGGAACCACCACGGCAGTGGAAGTCTCTGCCGCCGCCTTGACGCTCGATACCACAACGGCGACACAGAGCGATACGATCACCACGGAATCGCTGCAGCAAGTTCCGCTGAACGGCCGCGACTTCTCGCAGCTCATCGCAGTGGCGCCCGGTTACGGAGGCTACTCGGTAGGCGGCTTCGGGTCGCTGAACGGCACTCGCGCCAACCAGATGAACTGGCAGGTGGACGGCACCGACAACAACGATTTCTGGCACAATATTCCGGCCATCAACCAGGGCGGCGTGTCCGGAATCGCCGGTACGGTGATGCCGATTGACGCGATCGACGAATTCTCGGCGCAGACGCAGTCCAACGCCGAGACCGGACGCAACGCCGGTGGAACGGTTAATCTTGTCATCAAGACGGGCACCAACCAGTTGCACGGCAGCGCCTACTACTACAACCGCAATGAGTTCTATGCTGCGACTTCGCCGTTCTTCGCCCCGTCAGCCTCCTTTCCGAAGGCTCCGGAGTTGCGTAACCAGAACTTCGGCGTCGTCGTGGGGGGACCGATCATTAAAGACAAGACTTTCTACTTCCTCGGCTTTGAAAAGCAGAATTACATTTTCGGACTTACGGGGTTGTCAACCGAGCCTTCGGCGCCGTGGGTGACGGCTGCCTACGCGAAATTGTCCGCCGCCAGCATCGCCGTGAGCCCAACGTCCTGCAATCTCTTAGGCGTACTCAGCAGTGGGCTTCCCGCACCTTGCGCTACCACCGGACTCTGGCCAGGTTCGATCCAGAACCTCACCGCTGCTACCCCGAACTATTTCGCCACCGTGCCCGGCACGGGATACAGCTACAACGAAGTGGGCAAGATTGATCACAACTTCAATGACAGAAACCACCTCCTGTTCCACTTCTTCTACGGGCAGGGCAGCCAGACACAGCCTCCGGGAGCCAGCCTGGCGCTGGCCACCGCCAGTTCGAACCTGGGGTACTACTTCGAAGTAGCACCCATTCGCATCGAGAACTATTCGCTGGTATGGAATTCCGTTTTATCCTCCAGACTGACCAATCAGGTTCTGTTTGGAATCAGCTATTTCAACCAGATCTTCCACGATTCGAACAACAGCTTTAATGAAAAAGCGCTCGGTTTGTACACCAGCCCGGATGCGCTGATCCACGGGAATTCCATTCCGGGCGCACCCAACATTGCTATCAGCGGCTTTGATCAAGTGGGTATCACGGCTCCAGAAGGCCGCAACGATATCACCGGTCATCTGACTGACGTCCTTTCCTACTCGGTCGGCAAGCACCAATTCCGCTTTGGCGGTGAAATCCGGCAAGGGCGAGTGGACGAGTTCTACTACCGCCGCTCGCTGGGTAGCTTCAACTTTACAGGCGCATATTCTACTGCGATTGATCCGGTGACTAAGAAACCTATCCCAGGGAATCCTTGGTCGGGAACATGCGCTTCCACCGATCCCAGCTGCGCGCTGGCCGATTTCCTGGCCGGCGATGTTTCTTCGTCGTCCATCGCGGTAGGAACGGCAGAACGCCAGGTAAGAGTTACTGGAGTTGACTTCTTCGGACAGGATGCGTGGCAGTTGACTCGCAAACTGAATCTGAACTGGGGCCTGCGTTACGAATATGACGGTCCGCTGCACAGCACGAGCAAAGATCTGGCCGTTTTCATCCAGGACAAGGGGTTGGGTATACAAGGGAACGGGCTCAACTCGATTTATCCGCCCAACAAGAAAAACTTCGCACCAAGAGTGGGCTTTTCGTACCAGCCAGGGGCGGACGAGAGCCTGGTGGTGCGCGGAGGAATTGGAGTTTTCTACGACCAGATCAACATGAACCCGTTCCTCGATTTCCGGCCGCCAGTCACGGGTGCGGATGGTCTGGCGGATAATCCAACCGGTCCGTCGCCCGTCGCCAACTACGGCGCGGATCGGAACGGCAACGCGTCGTATAACTGGGAGACCGATCTGGCGGGCGGGAACTCAATTTTCCCCGGACTGATTCCGTGCCCAACGCTGGTTGGCTGCGTGATCCCGGGCACTACACAGTTGGTTGCCTACAACGTTTACTCGGTAAACCAGAACTTCGCGACACCCTACTTCTACAACTACAACCTGCAGGTGGAGAAAGGTTTCGGCAACGGCGCCGCGGTGCTGCAGGTGGGCTATGTGGGCAGCGCCGGGCACAAGCTGTCAGTTATGGACAGCGTGTCTCCCTGTGCGACCACACCCCAGGCGACGTGCCCGTTCCTGCCGGCGAACGGCGGAAACGTGAATACCGTTTTCCAGCTCAATAGCGTCGGCAACTCCAACTACAATGCGCTACAGAGCACCCTCAGAATCCGCGGCTGGCACGGCCTCTCGGGCCAGGTTGCTTATACCTGGGCGCACGAACTGGACACCATGACCGAGTATCGTGGCTCGATTCAGTTTGACCCCACCAATCCGAAACTGGATTACGCCAGCGGCGATTTCGATACCCGGCAGAACCTGACTCTATTCTGGAACTATGACATTCCGGGATCGTCACACGGACCGAAGATTCTGACCCATGGCTGGCAGCTTAGCAGTCTGGTCTCGCTGCACGGAGGACAACCCTTCAATTTCCCGAGTCCGAACGCAACTTCGGGCACGCAGCGGCCAGGGTTGAACTTGGTGTCGGACCCCTTCGCGGGCGTCTCGCATACGTTCAGCCGGGCAGCAGGAGGGTTGCCCTGGGTGAATCCCGCGGCGTTCTGCGTTCCGGGTTCAGTCGGCTGCCCGGGAACGACCAGCTCGATCGGCGACCTGGGACGCAACGCGTTCTACGGTCCCGGCTTCGGCGATATGGATCTGTCGGTCATCAAGAATATCCCGTTCACGGAGCGGGTTAAGCTGCAGCTCCGCGCCGAGATGTTCAATGTCTTCAACCGCAAGAATCTTGCAACTGGAGCTGGATCGGTGGGTTCCAGCGGCGTCGTGGGTGACACGATTGGCGACTTCAACGGCGCGCCGGGACTGGGTCCGGGCGAGCCTTTCAACATGCAGATCGCGGCTAAGATCATCTTCTGATCCGTTATCTTGGTTCTCAGCCCCTGCCGTTCGCGGCAGGGGTTTTTTGTTGCCGCGGGATGGGTAATCGCTGGAGCTTGTTCCCCCCGCTCGGCCTACGTCTTTCGTCACCTGCTCTGCTGATTACGCCGATGTTACGCTCTGTCTCAGTTGTCCCTCCCCTCAAAGACATTTGTTCCGGAGATTCCCATGCGCCGCACTGCTTCCATGAAGTCTTGCGCTGTTCTCGTTCTTGGTTTGTGCCTCACCGCGCCGCTCTTTACTTCGCCGCTCTACGCCCACCACGTGAAGAAGGGCGACACCACCACGTTGCCGGTGACGACCAAGTCGGCCAAGGCGCGCGAGCTGTACGAAAAAGGCATGGCCGACTACGAGAATCTCTATCTGGAGCGTTGTAACGACGACTGGCGCGCGGCGGTGAAGGAAGATCCCAATCTGGCCGCAGCCTGGGCGTGGATCGCCTTCAACAGCGGCAATCCGCAGGAAGTGAGCGATGCCCGCGCTCACGCCAAGGCTCTGGTGCCCAAGCTGACTCCGGGCGAGCAGTTGATGGTGGGATGGATCGTCAAGGTGCAGGAAGGCGACTTCCTCCAAGGCATCTCGCTGATGAACGATCTGCTGGAGATGTATCCCCGGGACAAGCATTTGATGTATCTGGCGGGCAACTGGCTGATGGGAGAGAACGGTAACGAACAGGCGCAGCGCATCTTTGAGAAGGCGCTCGCCGTTGACAAGAATTTTCCCGCGGCGCTCAACGATCTGGCTTACGTCGAAGCCCGCAACCGGCAATATGACAAGGCGTTCGCCGCTATGGACCGCTACGTTGCCCTGCTGCCCAAGGAACCCAATCCGCAGGATTCCTATGGCGAACTGTTGCGCATGGCAGGGAATTTCGAAGGTTCGCTGCAGCACTATCGCGCCGCCCTGAAGATGGATCCCGATTTTGTGACCTCGCAACTGGGCCTCGGCGATACCTATGCTCTGATGGGAAACCAGGAGCAGGCCCGCATGGAATACGACAAGGCCATCCGCTTTGCCCATAACGAAGCCGACCGGCAGACCTACGCCATGCAGAAGGCGATGACCTGGGTGCGCGAGGGCAAGTACGCGGAGGCGGATCGCGACTTCCTTGAAATCGCGCAAACCTCGCACGCCAAGGAGCAGGATCTGCAGGAAGCGCAAGCCTACCGTCACATGGCTGAGTATCAGGCGGACGATGATGTTGCGCTGAAGAATCTGAAGCTGGCCGAAGAGGCGCTCCACCACCTGGCGACGATTTCGCCCTCGGACCGCGACGAAGAACTGTCGCGCATCCTGCGCAACCGCACGGTGCGGGCCGCCCGCTCGGGCAATCAGCCGCTGGCGGACCAGTCGCTGCAGCAACTCGAAGCCCTGGCCAACGGCAGCCGCAACCGCGTGATTCAGAGTTCCTGGCAGGGCGCCGTCGGGACGCTCCTGATGGAGCAGAAGAAGTACGATGAGGCCATCGCCCACCTGGAAGAAGATCAGGACAACCCGTTCACCATGGAACTGCTGGTGCAGGCCTACTACCAGACGATGCAGACCGAGAAGCTGCACGAAATGGAAGCCAAACTCCGCGGCACCAACGTGCCGACCATGGAGCAGGCTCTGGTGGTTCCCGCCGTTCGGGCGAAGCGGCCGCTTTAGTCCCAAAATTCGACCGCACAGCTCAGGCTGATCTCCTAAGACTTGGTCAGCCGGGGGGCCGGTCAGCCCTCGCACTCCTGGCGTGCTTGGTGTAGAGTAGGTGGGCCTCGCTGACCCTATGAAGGCCGACACCGATCGCCGTTCCGGCAGAAGAATCGCTACCCGCGTTGCCACGCGCGTGCGCACCGCCCAGGGAGCGGACCAGACAGCCCAAACACGCGATGTCAGCGCGAACGGAATTTTTCTCTACACTCAGTCCCGCATGGAAAAGGGCACCGACGTTGAATTGGTGCTGATCCTGCCGCCCGAACTCACATCGGGAGAGAAGTGCTGGGTGTGCTGCCAGGCTACGATTGTCCGGGTGGAAGAAGAGGGGAAAGAATTCGGAGTGGCGGCCCAGATCCGGCGGATGGACATTCTGCCGGAAGCGACGGCCTGAACTCCTGTGATTGCACCGGAAATGGTGCAACAAGCCTGCCCAGATCGGGACTGTTTTCCCACCCGCGATTCCCAAAAAGTTCACGGTTGAGGCAGGGAAGCGCCTTGCAGAAGAGTGGGCGGCTGTAAGTCTGTGAAAAAAAGCTTCCCCTTGCATCGTTCGAGGTGCAATAATGGCGGCCCTAGAATTGCTCTGGCAAAATCAGGTTCCAGGCGGGCCCAAGTATGTGGATTGATAAACTCGCGGCGGGTGTAGTGCAAGTGCAAACACCGATTGGTCCGCGTTATGTAATTCCTTCCTTCCGGCAGCGGGTTTACCTGCTGTGGATGTTCCGCAACTTTCCGATTCTTCCCCACGCCGTTCTTTCCCGGCGGCAGCAGCGGCTGATTGACCGAATGTGCAGCGAGCAGCGGTTCGCGTCCATGGCCTACGCCGACGGCATGGATGAGGTGCCGGTCATCGGCACCATCGAACGTCGCCCGGCGGTCCGAACCGAGCCCTTGCCACCGCGGCGCCCGGCAGCCAGCGAAACCGCGGCTGCTCTCACGGCGGAAGTCCGGCAGCGCTCCTGAGATCGGTCGTTCTCGAGCGAAACGACTTCTGATCTTGAAAGAGAATTCTGAAAAAAGTCTTAGGAACAGCGGAGTTGTCGCCGCAGCGCCTGCATTTCCGCCCTGCCTTGTACGATCGCCCGTAAACGAAAGATAGCTCCAAATACATCGTCGGCACCGAACGCGGCGCTGACGCTCGCGCACTCCCGCGACGAGAAGCTCACGTTCGCATAGCGCAGACGGGATGCTATAATTTTTGTTTGTCCCTCCACATGCAGCCGCAGTGTGGGCGCGTAGCTCAATTGGCAGAGCAACTGACTCTTAATCAGTAGGTTGTAGGTTCGATTCCTACCGCGCTCACCAGCTTTTTCAAAGTGGGATGGAGCCGCTCTACTGGCGGTGGCTTCGGATCCTGTCCAAGTTTGAACCTTGGGCTTCACTCTATGCGGTGATCTTGAAGAAAAACGGGTCTATCGAAACGTTTACCGGAGTCGAGCGATCGGTCGCGAGCAGTGTTCCTGCGTTGAAGTCCGCATTGCGCTGGTATTTTACCTGGTTGGGGAAGTTGTTCTGGTCGGGCAGGTTGTTGGCGGAAAAGACGCCGTAGAAGTCGGCGCCGACCGAGATCATCCGGATGTAGTCGCCAATATACGGCTGAAATTGCGGCTGGGGGTTGCCGGCGGGCACCGTGGCCAGTACCAGCGGAGTCCAGGTTGCGTCGTCGGAAGTCTGGTCCACTTGCGTCACCCAGCGTTGCGCCGCGCCGGTGCCGGTGACGTGCTGATAGGCAAACGCCAGAACGCCGTTGGCATTGATGGCCAGGGCTGGATTGGTGGCGTTGGCCATCGTTTGGATATCGTTGGCCGACCAGACTTGTCCGCCATTGTTCGAGCAGCGTAAATGCAGTGTGTATACGCTTGATTGTTCATCCGCCCAAGCGACGTAGACGCGCTGGCTGTTGTTCGGATCTACCGCGATGGCGATGTCGCCGCCCGTCCGCTGGTTCCCCATAGTGCCATTCCAGACAAACTGTACGTTGAGCGCGACTCGCTGGCCGG
>Ga0209517_10001600_pt1 | contig 33771 bp, 18 predicted proteins | sample PeaSoiMetSII2010_FD_187695 | JGI IMG/M metagenome (GOLD analysis project Ga0209517, IMG submission 187695) | Peat soil microbial communities from Weissenstadt, Germany - SII-2010 (SPAdes) (version 2) | ecosystem: Environmental > Terrestrial > Soil > Wetlands > Peat | place: Germany... | reverse complement strand
CAAAATCCGAGTGATAACCAGGCGGTCGTACGGCTTTCGCACCTATGCCGCCATGGAAGTTGCGCTCTATCACACGCTTGGACGACTCCCAGAGCCCGAGTCAACCCACAGATATTGCTGAGGAGGCCTATAAAGAACTGCGAAATGATATGCAAGGACCCAACCAGGTGGTTCAGATATCGTGACACAATCCTGTCTTGTAGATATAACACGTTGAAAATAATGATGATAGTTATGGTCTTGGGATGACTTGCGGGGTATCGTTACACTTTTTCCTTGACATGCCTGCTTCGGCGTGCTAGACACTTGGTCCTCCGTTACTACTGCTGCGTTGCCGCAGTTTCGCCGGGTCTGGGCGCACATTAAGCAAGGCCAATTTAAAAGGAGGTAACATGAGTCACCCAGTTCTGTCGCGTTTGCTCTCGCGGTCGCAGCTACCTCTACGACGCGGGCAAACATCCAGCATAACGGTCTTGTGCCAGTTGACGATAGGGATTTTGGCTATACTACTGCTGCAACCCAACCTGAAGGCCCAGCTCAGTGTGGCGTCACTAACGGGACAGGTTTCCGACGCCACAGGGGCTGTGATACCCGGGGCCGATGTTGATGCGAGGAACGATGCGACAGGTATCGAGCATCGTACTCAAACCAACAGTACCGGGTACTACACTTTGCCGAAAATCGAACCCGGCACCTATACAATCACGGCTTCAAAAGCCGGCATGTCGACTACCGTGCAGCAAGGCGTCACCCTCTTAGTTGACCAGACTTTAACCGTGAATCTCGTCCTGCAAGTAGGATCCGTTCGTCAGGAAGTCTTGGTTACTGGCGCTGCACCCTTGCTTGATACGGGCAACGTCGATCTGGGAACGGTGACGCAGCAACGCCAGATCGTCGATCTTCCTTTGAATGGCAGGCAGATGACCCAGTTGTTGCAGTTGAGCCCAGGGGTCGTACCTGTTGACGTCTCCCAAAATGCTTACACCTTGCCAGGCCTCGGAGCTGGGAACGCGATCCCCTCAGTGAACGGGCAATCGAATCGCAGCAACATGTTCTATGTCGACGGGATGTACGCCTCGCAACCATTCTTCGACGGTTTCAACATCAGTCCGTCCATCGATGCCATCCAGGAATTCAAGGTGGAAAGCCACGATGCGCAGGCGGAATTCGGTGAGGCCAATGGAGGCATCGTCAATGTGGTGACAAAATCCGGCAGCAACAGCTACCACGGCGATGCCTATGAGTTCATCCGAAACAGTGATCTGGACTCCCGGAACAGTTTCGTACCCAGCACGGGCGTGTACAGGCAGAATCAGTTCGGCGCCACTTTTGGAGGACCTATCAAGAAGGATAAGGCCTTCTTCTTCGGCTACTACGAGGGATACCGCCAAGCCGTAGCGGGTGCGGAATTCTTTCGGGTGCCGACTTCGGCGGAAATCGGCGGAGACTTTTCGGAATCGGGCGAGAAGCCCATTTTCAATGCTACAACCACCGTGCCGGATCCGGCTAACCCAGGGCAATATATTCGACAGCCTTTCACGGGCAACCAGATTCCCTCGGGTATGATCGATCAGAATATTGTAGCGTATTTGAAGTTGTTCGTTCCCGCGCCGAATTACTCCGGGATTGCGGGAGTGAATTATCTCGATACGGGCGCCACCACCATTGGCCAGGATATGGGCGGCGGGCGAATCGATTACCAAGTGAGTTCGAAGGACCAGGCGTACGCCCGATACACTTACATGGCAACTTCGACCACCAACCCGTTTACGGGGGGCCTGTCCACCGTTCCCTTTGGCGTCGGCTTCACTGCGAACAATACGGTGGGCAATTGGACCCACAGCTTCTCGCCAACCTTAATTGCCCACGGCTTGCTTGGTTATGCTCACACCGTCATACCTCAGACGTACGAGCAGCCGTCCGGTGCAGCGGCTCTGCTGACCTCGACAGGTTTCAGCAACATCTTTCCTGTCGGGGGCGGCGGTGTGCCGATCGCTTTTTTCCCGGGGATGAGCGCGGCCAACGCCTTTGGCACCGGCTCAGGCTGGGGACCGATCGGACCCCAGAATGTCTGGGACGTCTCGGGTGACGTCACCAAGATCTACGGCCGCCATGAAATAAAGTTCGGCGCGACCTACTATCACATGTCTTGCTACACGAACTGGGCTGGCGCGAGTGAAAGCTTCGACACCTACGCCACTGCCCAACCTGAACAGTCGTCTACTACCGGCGACTCCCTGGCGAGTATGTTGCTCGGGCTTCCGTCCGGTGCTGGCCGCCCGTTGGGCAATTCTTCTGTGGATATGCGCCTTTACATGTACGGTCTGTATGGGCAGGACAGTATCAAGATCACGCCCAAGCTGACCCTGAACATTGGGATTCGCTACGATTATGGCGACCCGGTAAAGGACATTAAGAACCGGTGGGCCGGCTTCGACTATGGCCCGGGGCCCTTGACCGGGGAATATTTTCTCGCAAAGGGTGACGCCGATGCGCCATCCACGTTGCCTGCCGGTGTGGTCATGCTAAATCAAGATCACATTTTACCGGCTGATAAAGACAATATCGCTCCCCGCCTTGGCTTGGCTTATAGCGTTACTCCGAAGCTGGTCATTCGCGCTGGACTCGGGGAGTTTTTCGATAACTGGATGGGCCTCATTCAAAATACTCAAGGCCCCCGCGGAAACTGGCCCTCAGGCGCCTCTCAAGGCACTCTCCCACTGAATCACGGCCCGATCACCGCTACCGCCGAAACTGTCTTCCCTCCCGGGACCAATACCGTACCTGCATCACCATTCCCAGCCAGCGGCTGGTCGTTCGATCCCAGTCTGCAGGATCCCAAATCACTGCAATGGAACCTGGAAGTAGAGCGGCAGTTTGCCAGAGACATCGTGGTTACGGGCGCTTATGTGGGCTCAAACTCGACCCGGTTGAATATCGATGTAGATCAAAACATCACCACTACCTTGGGATCGTCGTCTATTCTTAGCCGGCTGCCTTTCCCAGAGGCGACTGCGAACAACCCGACGGTTGAGAGCGTGGGTCGTTCCAACTACCAGGCCCTGCAACTGAAGTTCGAAAAACGATTCAGTCACGGCACGACCTTCCTCGCTTCTTACACTTGGTCGCACCTTATTGACATTGCCTGTGCGCAGGTTTGGGAAGGGTGCACTATGCAGGATCCTTACTACCTCGACGGGGAACGGGGAAATTCTGTTCTGGACATTCCCCAAATTTTCACTTTCAGCTACGTCGTGGAGGCGCCTTTCGGCAAGGGGAAGAAATTCCTCAACCAGGGCGGCGCCGCGGCTCATATTCTGTCCGGATGGCAAGCAAGCGGTATCACGGCGTTGCGTCACGGACAACCGTTCAATGTCGATCTTGGACTTGACAACGCCAATAATGGAGGTACAGACCAACGGCCGAATCTGGTCGGCAACCCCGTTCTGAGCAATCCTACGGTCGCACACTGGTTCAATACAAGTGCCTTCGCTACACCGGCACCATATACGTACGGGAATCTGGGAAGGAACACGATGTATGGGGACGGTTTGGTGAACTTTGACTTCTCGTTAATGCGGAAATTCCAGATCACCGAGAGACACCAAATCGAGTTCAGGTCCGAGTTCTTCAACATATTCAATACACCCAACTACGGCAATCCTTCCGCGACCTTGATCAGTCCTACTTACGGGGAGGTGACTTCGGCCGGTCCGCCTCGTATCATCCAATTTGCATTGAAGTACTTCTTCTGACCCTGATTTCTGACTCGTAATGATGAAGTCAAGCCAGAAAAAAGTTCTGAGCGCCGCGGCCGCGATAACCACTTTTGCTCTTGCCGCGGCGCTCTGGCCTATGGGGCGTGCCAGGGGTCAAGAAACGGGCGATGAACATCTCCGAATCGCTGATGCACTGGCAAAGCAGGGTGACATCGAAGGAACCATGATCGAGCTCCGCGCCGCCCTGCGTATGGATCCTGAGAGTAGTGCGGCTTACTACCGTGTCGGTCTCCTTCTGCAACGAACGGGCAACCTGTCGGGAGCGAAAGCTGCGTTGCGCAGAGCAGTCCAGCTTCGACCTGATTTCGCCGAAGCTCACTATGAGTTAGGCGAGGTTTTGACGAAGCACGACTTTGGGGCCGCGGCTTCTGAATTTCGCGCCGCCTTACGATCCAGGCAGAATTACTCCGAGGCCCAGAATTGGCTGGGCGCCTTGCTCCTGGAGAGCGGCGACCTAAAGGAGGCTGAGGCACAGATCAAAGCTGCGTTGGCGGGGAACCCTGGCCTCGCAGAGGCGCACCTGAACCTGGGCTTAGTTTATGAAAAGGGGTCCAATCCAGGTGCCGCCGTGTCCCAAATTCGGGAGGCGATCCAACTCCAGCCCGGGTTGGCTCAGGCACACTACGAACTTGGCAAAGTTCTGCGGGAGCAACGGGACCTCGAGGGCGCACGGCAGAATTTGGAAGCGGCCCTGCGCTCGAACCCGGACTTCGAAGAAGCCCACTATCAGCTGGCGCGAGTGCTGCAGGCGCAAGGGCATTCGCAGGCCGCGCTGGCGGAGTTTGAGGAAGCCAAGTGTCTGAATCAGCTTAAGGAAAAGGCGGCTGAGGCGGTACGACTTAGCAACCAGGGCCTTGATCTCGCGGCGAAGGGTGACTTCCAGGGCGCCGCTCAAACCCTCCGCCAGGCGATTCGGGCGACTCCCGATTTCGCCCTCGGTCACTACAACCTGGCTCTCGTGCTGGCGGATGGTGGTGATCTCAAGAACGCGGCAGTGGAGCTACGCACCGCCATCTACCTTCAGCCGGGCACGGCACGAATTCACTACGAGCTCGGCCGAGTTCTGCAGCGCGCGGGTGAGAGGAGCGCTGCCCGAGCCGAACTGGAGAGGGCTGTGCAATTAGAACCGGCTGGTCCGAAAGCCGCGCAGTACCTGCGAACCTTGGGGGTTCAAGAAATCGGCCAAGGGACAAGCGCGTCCAACAGCCGAGGTGCAAGCGCTCATCCGTTTACTGCCGAAGGGTTGGATAAACTCGGTGTATCTCTAGACCGCGAGAATACCCCCTCGGATGCAATTGCTTTATTCCTGCGCGCCCTCTCGCTGCAACCGGACTTCTATGCGCCGCGGTATCACCTGGCATCTGCTTACCTGGAACTCGGCGATTATCATCAGGCCGCACTGGAATTCAGAAAGGTTTTGATGACCCGAGCTGACGACGCGCATCTCCATTTCCAACTCGGCCTCTGCTTAGAGAAGAGTGGCGAGAAGGCCGGGGCCATCGAGCAGTTTGGGATGGTTGGGAAAACTCAAACGGACTTCAGGCAAGCTCAAGACCATCTGAAGGACCTGCTCCGAGAGGAAGCCGCGCATTGATGCAATCCGTATGAACAGGCGGCAATGCCTAAACCAACTGTTGCTTGCAGGCGGGTATTATTGTTTGCCCTCTGGCGTCGCCCGGGCACAAACCCAGCGGAGGGGGGACTCTGCCGCGTATTACCCTCACTATGTCAACACCGCCGATCGCGCGGGCCTGACGGCCAAGACGGTGATCGGCGGGGATGAATCGAAGGACTTCCTTTTGTCGACGACAGGAGGTGGCATCTGCGTTTTTGATTATGATAATGACGGTTGGTTGGACATCTTCATCGTAAACGCTTGGGGTTTGAAAGGCTTTCCCAAGGGTGAGGAACCCACGAATCACCTGTATCGAAACAATCGCGACGGCACCTTTACGGACGTGACGGAGAAAGCGGGCTTAGCGCGGCAAGGCTGGGGCCAGGGGGTGTGCGCCGGCGACTACGACAATGACGGCAATCTGGACCTCTATGTGACGTACTACGGCCATGACGTACTTTTTCATAATAACGGCAACGGTACGTTTACCGATGTCACCAAGGAATGCGGGCTTTATAACTCTGAGCCGCGCTGGGGCTCCGGGCCGGCGTTTTTAGACTACAATCGCGACGGCCACCTGGACTTATTCGTCTGCAACTATTCCCGCTACGAGGCTGGTCTTTCCCTTTATGATTTAACCCCCTTTTTGAAGTCGCCTGTACTGATGGGAGTTCCGGGTTTCGGCGGAGGCCGCAACATTCTCTATCGGAACAATGGCAACGGAACGTTTACGGATGTCTCCGAGGCGGCGGGGATCCTGGAGCCGCTTCCCGGTTACAGTTTTACGCCGCTCGTTGCTGATTTTGATAACGACGGCTGGCCGGATCTTTACGTTGCGAACGACTCCACGCCTGGTCTTTTTTTCAAGAATAACGGCAACGGTACGTTTTCGGAAGTGGGGCTTCTGTCCGGTGTGGCCTTCGACGCCAACGGACGTTCCCTGGCGGGGATGGGTCTTGATACCGCTGATTACGATGGCGACGGACAACTGGACATCATAAGGTCAAATTTCTCCAACGAGCCGCCCGTGCTCTACCATAACGAGGGCCAGGGATTTTTCAACGATAGGACCTTCGAATCCGGGCTGGGTGATGCGATGCCTTGGGTAAAGTGGGGCATCGCTTTTCTCGATTTTGATAACGATGGCCATTCCGACATTCTGATTGTCAGCGGCCCGATCTATCCTCCGGGTGTCAACGGCGCACGGGTGACGAACGAGGACGCCGGGAAGTACCTGTTCGAGAATGCAGGGAACGGGCGCTTCCGTGACATCTCCAAGCGTGCCGGGCCGGGCATTTCGGAGCCGCACTGTGGACGTGGGCTTGCGTTGGGCGACCTGTTTCACACCGGGCAGATCGATGCAGTGGTCAACAATATCAATGAGACGCCGTCGCTGCTGCGCAACGAATCGCCATCTCCGAATGGATGGCTTGCGGTCAAGCTGATCGGGACGAAGACGAATCGGGCGGCGATTGGCTCCCGTGTGAGCGTAATATGCGGAGCTCGCCGGCAAGTGCAGGAAGTGAGGAGTGGCGGCAGTTTTTGCTCACAGAACGATTTGAGGTTACACTTTGGGCTCGGCCGCGCCCAACGGGCGGATCGATTGGATGTGAGATGGCTCAGCGGAGGACGGGAAATCTTCGAGCGAGTAGCAGCCAACCGGCTCGTCACCATCCAAGAAGGAAAGGGCATCATTTCGCAGGATACCTTTTGAAGATCCTCTTTCTCCTGCTTATGAGTGCCTGCCCTTGTTGGTCTCAGGCGGCAGGGCAAGGTAAAGGAACTTCTGCACCCTACGAGAGCATCCAGAGGCTGCTCGAAAGCGCCCAGCCCGGCCGTGCCTTGACGGCCATCGATGCCGCGCTGAACCAGCATCCTTCTGATCGGCTTCTCGAGAACCTGAGAGGCTTGGCACTGCAGCAACTCGGCCGTTCGAACGAGGCCGCGGCTTGCTTTCGCAAGGTCATTCAACTCACCCCTGGTTCAGCGACGGGTTATACCAACCTCGGCGTGTTACTGAGTGAAACGGGGAAAACTGGCGAAGCGGCAAAGCTGTTTGAGGAGGCGTTGAAGCGCGACCCTAAAGAGTTCACCGCTCTACTGGGGCTCGGTGTTGGTTTGGCCTCTTCAAGTGATTACGCGAAGGCGGTCCTCTACTTTCGCCGCGCTTTGGAGGCGAGGCCCGGCGATTTTCAAGCGGGATATCAATACGCATTTGCCTTGGGCAAGCTGGATCGCGCGGCAGAGGCGCAGAAGGTACTCGCCGCAATCCATCCACCGGAAGATTCCGCAACTGCGGCGAGGTACTTTGCTCTACGAGGCTCAGTGGCTGCCGCCCGGAAGGACTGGGGCGCCGCCCGGCAAAACTATGCCAAGGCTTATCAGCTTGCTCCCGCTTCGTTTGAAATCTATAGCGCGATGGTGGGGGCATCACTTCAGAGCCAAGACCCTTCGGAAAGCCTGAGTTTGCCGAATTCTCCGCCCAACCTTACTTCGCAGCAGCATTCGGAACTCGGACTGCTGTTTGCCTCGGAGCGAGCGTACACCCAGGCAATATCAGAATTTCAAGAAGCCTTGCGCCTTGACCCCTCGAACGACTTGGCCGCCTACGACATCATCATGTGTTATCGGGGATCCGGCCAGACTGAAGATGCCATCAAAGCGTGCGAAGCCTTACTTCAGAGGAAACCGGTCGCCCAACTCTACTCACTGCTTGGCTCGCTGGATGAGGAGTTGGATCGCTATCAGGACGCTGTTACCAATCTCGAGAAAGCTACCCAGCTCGACCCGAGTACGGAACAATATCGCTTCGAATTGGGCTCGCAGTATCTGTCTCATGCTGACTACAGCAAGGCCTTGGAGGTGTTTGAGGCGGGAAGCCGGAAGTTCCCCACCGCCGCATCAGAGCCTCTGGGCATGGGGTTGGCGCATTATGCGTTGAGGCAATATCCTGACGCCGGCGAGGCCCTGCTGCGGGCGTTGGAGATTGACCCTTCTTCCCGCACCGCATTCTCAGCCTGGAATACAACCACGAGTTTCTTCGGGCCGGCCGAGTGGAAGCGGATGTTGCCTCTTGCGCAGCGCCTTGCCGACGCACACCCCGACAATGCAGAAGCCGTTTACTGTTATGGGGTCTCGATGCTGCGTTGCCAGGTCGCTTCCGGAGAGACCACCGAGCTGAAACGGGCGCAGTCGCTGCTCGAGCAAGCAATTCGGCTGGAGCCGCGCTTTATGGAAGCTCATCTCGAGTTGGGCAACGTTTACCTGGCGGAGAAACAGAACCAAGCCGCGGTGGAAGAATTGCGCGAAGCCTTACGTCTTGATCCGGAGTCGCTCACGGCACGTTACCGACTGGCGCAAGCGTACCGAACTGTTAACCAACTGCACTCGGCTCAGCAAGAATTGGCCCACTACGAGGAGCAGTACCATTTCGATCTGGGACGGGAATACCTGGTGAGTTCTTCGCCGGACGCGGCGCTGCGCGAGTTTCGCTTGGGGATTCAGAAGTATCCGGCATCGGCGCGGCTGCAGTTCGGGTTGGGATTGGCATTCGCCGCGCTTCGCCAGTATTCCGCGGCGGCCGATGCTCTAGTCCGGGCCATGGAGCTTGACCCTTCGTATCCGGTTTACTCAGCTTGGAACTCTACGGCTGCTGGGTTAAGCTCCGCTGATTGGGAGAAAATTGTCTCTCGTATCGAGCGGCTTCTGCACGCTCACCCGAGCAACGCGCAAGTGCTCTACTGCGGCGGCGTGGCTTTCGTGCGCAGTCAGGTTGCTCAGGGGGGAGCCGTGGACCCCAAGCGGGCGCAGTTGCTGTTTGAACAGGCCATTCGGCTCGAGCCTCGCTTGGTGGAGGCTCACCTGGAACTGGGAAACCTCTACATGGCAGAGAAGGATAACCAGAGGGCGGTGAAAGAGTTCCGTGAAGCCTTGCAGTTGGCCCCGGAATCCTCGACCGTGCATCAACTACTGGCGCAAGCTTACCAAAATCTTGGCCTGGCCATACCGTCTGAGCAAGAAATGGCTCGCTATCGAGAATTGGTTGTACGCCGTGCAACGAAAGCGGCTGAGGCTGGCACGATCGTGCAGAAGCATGTGCTGCCGGCCCCTCCGTGATGGGAGCGCGGGCCTCCGGCCCGCTGTGGCGTGGGCGTCCCGCCCGCGCCTTCTACCAGAGAGGACACCTCAATGAAAACTACTCGACGAAATTTCCTCCAGACTTCTGCGGCTGCAACCACGGCCGGATTCCTGCCATGGTCGAGCCTGGGTGCAGGAGGAGACGGTGCTTTGAGTGCGTATGAAATCGCCAAGCGACACGTGATAACTCGCAAGGTTCCAGGCGCGAATTTCTTTGAGGGGATGCTCTTGGGCAATGGCGACGTGGGCGTTTGCGCGGTAGTGCGGCCGGATGCGCTGGGGCTTCACTTGGGAAAGTCCGACGTTTGGGATATTCGCGTGAGTGAAGAGGGCTACAAGGATGTGCTGCCTTTCCCGGACCTCCTCAAACTGTGGCAGCTCGCCAGTGAGGAAGCGAAGCGACTGGGGAAGCCCGAAATGCTCTATCTCGAAACCAACATCGATTTTTTCCGCCAGTACACCCTCAAGGTGAATACTGCTTACGATCGCCGGAGATTTCCGCACCCCTGGCCGTGTGGGACCATTTGGATCCATTGGGACTCACGTTGGATCGAACTAAAGCGTGAGGAATTGGACCCTTCGAACGGCCTGCTCACTCTCCGGCTTGATTACCGTGAGCCGGGCAAGCCGCCGCGTGAGCTAGAGGTTGCCTGTTTTGTTGATTGGGCCTCGGGGCTTGTCTCTGTCGCAACGGACACGCCGGCGCCGTTCTCCTCGGTTTACTACATTCCGGAGCTCGACCATCAGGGCTTCTCGAACGTGCCCTTGCCTGAAGGACAGACTCCCTGGGGCCTGTTGCCTGCTCCGGAAATCGATGGCAGCAGCGCCGATGGGTTTTCCGAATTTTCGTGTTACCAATATCTGCCGGCCACCGCTCCTACCGAGGAGATGCCCAACCAAGCGCGATGCGACAGGGATCGCAACTTCGCCTTGCATGGTCGAGTGGCCGGAGCCTGGAACCTGGAGGGACTGGCCGAGAGTCAACAGCGACTCAAGCAGCACGGCGCGGCCGCCGACAATTTCGAGTTCAGCAATGAGCCGGGGATTTATTTGCAAGCCAAGGGAGAACAGCCCTTCCGTTTGGATCTGAAGATCGTAACTCCACGCGATATTCTGCGGGAGCGGCTCGAGCAGGAGGCAACCGCCGCAGGTGAGAAGAATCCCTGGATAATGATCAGCCAAGACCGCTCCTACGCTACTGAATGTGCCCAAACCACCGTTCAAGCCCGCCAGGAGGTAATGCGGCTGGCGGGCCTGCCGGTAAGCGAGATCCAAAAGGGATCGGAGGCGAAGTGGAAGGAGTTCTGGTCGCGCTCGGCGGTCGAGTTCGAAGACAAGGGCCTCGAGAAGGTCTGGTATCAGAACCAGTACTTCCTTGCCTGTTGCCTGCGCGAGCGCAGAACCGCACCAGGCCTCTTTGGAAACTGGATGTACGGCGACATCGGCACCGCATGGCATAGCGATTACCACCAGGATTACAACGAACAGCAGATTTACTGGGGAGTATTTTCGAGCAACCACGTTGAGCAGCATCTCCCTTACGTGGAATTGTGCCAAAACTTGCTGGGGATGTGCGAGACCTTTGCGCGCGAGAACATGGGTTATCCCGGAGCCCATTTCCCCAATTCCGCTTATCCGGTGCCCAGCCAGATCATCCCCTATGCTGTTCCTCCTTGGGCATATCAGATTTGTTTAACGCCGTGGACGGTACAGAGCCTTTGGTGGCAATACCTTTACACGCAAGATGTGGATTACCTGCGCAAGGTATATCCGATACTTCGGGCCGCGACTCAATTCCTCGCAGCCTACGTGAAAAAGGAAGCCGACGGAAAATATCACATCGTTCCCACCGTCTCTTCGGAGAATTGGGGCTTCACCGTCGACTTCCGCCTGAACAAAGACTGCATCCTCGACTTGGCTCTAACCGAATTTGTGCTGGACGCGACCCTCGAGGCGGCCAAAATGCTGGGCATGGACGAGAGTGAGTGCGGGCATTGGGCGGAGGTTCGCGCCAATCTCGCCGCCTATCCGACTGTGAAGGGGCCTTACGGTGAAGTCTGGCTGGACGTGGTGAACGCGCCGCCCGAACACGTCTATAACGTTCCCCTTACCCTTGCGCCGGTCTTCCCGGGTGAGCAAGTCGGCCTCGGAAGGCGCGAAGAGTCACTCGAGATCGCACGACTCACTGCGGAGACGGTGCGCCTCGAAGGTGGCAATGACTTGGTCTACCAGCCTCTCATCCGGGCGCGGCTGGCCATGCTGGACGTGGCATGGTTCAAAGGCCAGATAGCTTACTGCATCCTGCCGGACGGCACGGCAGGAGACAGAGCGCGCCAAGTAACAGGGCGCTACGAAGATTCCACCAATTTCGATTTCATGATGAACATGGGAGTTTGGACTGAGAATCTGGCATTGCCTGCTGTGCTCAACGAATGCATGTTGCAAAGCTATACGGGCGCTATTCGGCTGTTCCCCAATACTCATAATCTGGGGCCGGCCAGATTCGCCAACCTACGGGCTGCCGGGGCTTTTCTGGTGAGTGCTTCCTACGACGGGAAGAGCGTCTCAGGGGTCTCATTGCTGAGCGAAAAAGGCAAGACCGTTCGCCTGGCGAATCCGTGGCAAGCTGCTCAGGTCCGTGTCACACGAATTCGCGACGGCCGCAGCATCGCGGTGCGAAGCGAGGGTGGAGCCGTCATTTTCCCCACCGATGCGGGGGAGACTTACCGCCTCGAGAGAGCATAAGAATCGCGCGACTCGTTGTTCGGGTAAGGCTTGACCTACCCGCTCTGAGGGGACGGCAAGCCGTCCCCCTACAACCGTTCTATTGAGATACAAAGCAGGGGAAGGACTTTCTTATGAGATCCGCTTTATGTCTAATGGTATTCGCGTTTGGCGCAGTCCTTCTTCAGGCCGCCGAAACGTATGGTTCGGAACGGTCCCAAGAAGACCAATTGTTGCCCAAACCGCCGGTATCCATCACATCATTTACAGCAGCGAGTAACCGAATTATCCCGATGCCACTGGCGGAGAGGATTCGGCGCGGCGTGGTGCCCACACGGGGCATATGCAGCATCGCGCCCGGCAATGCTGCCAACCAAAGGCAGATGGCGGCCAACGGAATGATCATCGACCTGCCCAGCGAGAGGAATGACAGGCTGATGTCCGGAAACGGAAAGATGATCATCGACCTCACCGGCGAGCCGCTGGCCGAACAAGTCGTTTTCCATCACGAGCGCTTGCTGGTGCCGTGGAAGGAGCCGTTCGAGGCTCCGAAGATCGCTTACATTCTGCCCGAGGTGAGGAAACTGCTCCTCGCGGGGAGGTATCGCGAGGGACTCGAGTTGTCCTTCAAGGCGGCCACCGAAGCAGGCCTGCCGCCAGGAACGATGAATCATGGACTCGTTCCGGCCTTCAGCATGAAGATCGATCTTCCCCAAGCGGGCGAGATCAAGAATTACCTGCGCACCCTCGATTTCGAGAGCGGCGAAATTAAGGTGCTCTGGGAAGACCAGCGCGGCGAGTGGGTGCGGAAGGCCTTCGTATCCCGGCCGGACAACGTGGTGGTGCAGTTGCTGAGCGCGCCGCGGGGACAATCGCTGAGCACGAAGATTGAACTGGTTACCCGTGATACAGCGGGACGCTTCCCTGACAATTCCGAAGAAGCCGTACGTCACGAACGGGACTTCAACGAGCGGCGGCTGATCGTCATGGGGCACTTCACCCCGGACACCGGCAACATCGGCTATGCGGGAGTTACACGCATCGTGCCGAGGGGCGGCACGCTCCGCATCGAAAATGGCACGCTGGTTATCGATGGCGCGCAATCCGTGCTTCTGCTCACCCGCATCGAGTGGTATCACGACTTCGCGCGTGAAAAAGTGGATACACTCGCGAGCGCGCTGGACGAAATCAACCCGGATTACGCTGCCCTCCTTGCGCGCAACCGGGAGGCCCAGGCAGCGGTGCTCGATCGCGTCTCGCTCGACCTCGGCGCCACGGAAGCACAGCGCGCGATGTCCGGCGAAGAGCTATTGGCCGACCAGCGGACCCACCTTGGTTTCACGCCCGCCCTGCTTGAAAAACTGTTTGACATGGGACGCTACTGGCTCATGCTCGATAGCGGCGATTACCCGCCGATTTACGGCCACCTGAATATCAATATCAATCTGCAAATAGCCCCCGGCGAGATGGGCAACCTTCCCGAGGCCATGAATGCGTTCTACAACTGGATTGAAGGTTTGCTGCCGGATTCCCGCAAGAACGCCGAGAACATCTTCGGGGCTCGGGGCGCGCTGTTCTCAATTCACCCGGACCAGCAACAAGGCGTGCTCTACCATTTCGCTTATACCTGGCCGCACCATTATTGGATTTCCGCCGGTGGCTGGTCTTACAGCCCTTTCTGGGATCACTACCTGGTGACGGGTGATAAGGAATTCCTACGCAATCGCGTTGTGCCCGGGCTGAAGGAGGTCGCCCTCTTCTACGAGGATTACCTGAAGGAGACAGACGAACGCGGCAACTACATTTTCGTTCCCTCCTATTCGCCTGAGAATTGGCCCTCCAATGCGGACGACGCGCCCACCGTGATCAACGCCGACATGGACATCATGGTGTGCAGGGAGGTGCTGACTCACCTGATTGAGGCGGCAGAGATTCTGGGCACGGACGCTGACAGTGTGCCGAAGTGGAAAGCGATGCTGGCGAAAATGCCGCCGTATCTGCTCGACTCGGACGGGGCGCTAAAAGAATGGGCCTGGCCGATGTTGACCGAGCGCCAGGACCATCGCCATGTCTCTCACCTGTACGGCGTTTGGCCCGGAGACGAGATCGATCCTGACCGCACGCCGCAGCTTGCCAAGGCCGCCTGGTTGGCTGACCGCAAGCGGGCGCAGGAGAATGCTTCGGCACACGGCCTTTCTCACCGCGGTCTTGCAGCCGCCCGGCTGAAAGACGACTACCTGGTTTATTTCGAGCTGAAACAGTTCCTCGAGCAAGGTTATGTTGGTCCCGTGCTCACCACTTGTCACAATCCGTACCAGCCCTTCATGCCGGACGCGCAGGGCGCCATGACCACGCTGATGATGGAGATGCTCGTCTACTCGAGACCGGGCGTGATCGAATTGTTACCCGCCGTTCCCGAATACCTCGGGAAAGGAAGCATCAAGGGTATGCTGGCTCGAACCTTCACCAAAGTGGACGACCTGAGCTGGAACATGGCCGCGAAGACCGTAGACGTCACGCTTAGCTCGATGCGTAAGCAAGATGTTACATTGATCGTTCGCCATGGGATCTTGTCCATTGCCGCGCCACCCGGCGTGCTGGCGTCTCAACCCAAGCCGGACGCCACGACTTGTGAACTGCATCTGCCGCAAGGCGAGCCGGTGACTCTGCACCTTAAAATCGGCACGCATAAGCCGTCGGAATGGATTGGTAAGGTAACCTCGCGTTGAGCACGGCTCCAAGGCCCCGAAGCTAGGGGCCTTCCGTGAGTAACTCGCTGCCCTCGACCAAAGTGCAGAGGTGCACGGCCAGCAAGGTTGCCAGACCAAAACAGCAGCAATCGCCGCACTCCAAAGCTGTGCCGCACGCAATCAGGAGGTGTGCATCGTGATTCGAAAACGCTATTCTGCAGTTGTGCTGGCCATCCTGTTGATGAACGCGGCTTCGGCATGGGCGGCCGTCAAGCTCGCCAGTCCGTTCGGCGAGCACATGGTTCTAGAGCAAGGGATCCCAGTTCCCATTTGGGGAACGGCAACTGGTGGCGGCGAGTGGGTGACAGTAAGATTTGCCGGACAGACCGCGTTCACAATTGCGGACGCGGATGGCAACTGGATCGCCTGGCTTGCTCCCCTCAAAGCGGGCGGTCCATATAACATGACCGTCTCGGAGAATTGGTTTAATTCCCAACTGAACGACGTGCTGGTGGGAGATGTGTATCTGGTTGCGGGAGGTACGGATGCGAGTGGATTGACAACTGGCGCGCCAATCGCGGCGCCCCTGTCTCCTTTCGTGCGGATATACAAGGTCGATCCGCAAACCGCAGCAGGCGGAAAGTGGATAGTAAGTTCGCAGGTCAAACCAGATAAGTATTCCGCTACAACTTATTCCTTGGGACGCGAACTGTACAACAAGCTGAAGGTACCTATCGGTTTGGTGGACATGTCGTACGGGGGCAGCAGCGCACCGACCTGGATCGGCTCTAAGGTGCTGGCGAGCCCGGATCTGCTTCTGCTGATGGAAAATAGAGGTAACTGATGGACCGCGGGCAGGCGAGAATGGATCGTCGAGAGCTCTTACGCCACGTTGGGGTTGGGCTCGCCGCTCTGCATGGCGCGGACGTTCTGGCCGGAGAACCCGCGATGACAATCGCGCCGGAGACAGGAGCGGGGGAGGCTGCTGCGAAAGCACAATTCTTTGAACCACGGCTGCAAACTCGTGACCCGAAGAGCGGTCAAGTCATCATTCGAAAGGAGAAACTCGATCCCCGCAAGACCGGCATAGTGGTTGTTGATCCTTGGAATTACCACTGGTGCCTGACGTGGGCCGCGCAAACTGCGGCAACGGCGGCTCGCATGAACAAGGCGCTGGATGGCGCCCGGAAACTCGGCATGCAAGTCATCTGGGGACCGACGGATGTCGCAGGCATGTATGTCGGCCGCTCGCAGCGCGAGCGCGCGCTCGGTGTGCCTTTTGTTTCAGTGCCCGCGGTGCGAGACCTGGACCTGAAGTTCTCCGCCCCTCAAGGCGAATGCCATTGCGGGCCCGGCCTCCCCTGCAAAATGAACTACGGCTGGGATGGCATGAACCCAGATCTGGTGATTGACGCTCAAGACCTGATTGCCTCGGGAACTCAGGAGCTCTATTCCCTTTGTAAGGCCCTGGGCCTAACCCACCTGATCTATATGGGCGGCGCCGTGAACATCTGCCTGACGCACAAGCCAGTCGGGCTGAAATTCATGTACGAAGCCGGCGTTAATTGTTCGGTCGCACGCGATCTGGTCGAGGGTTGGTCGCAATACGACCCTGCCACCGGCTTTACTCCGGATCGCGGCACTGCGCTGGAGGTTATCGACCTCGAATGCTCCGGCGTCCCAACGCTGAATATGGCCGAGGGGTTGCGCCAAGCAGGCCTATGGAACGAGGAGTGGATCACGGAGCCCCTCCGCCTCACCCCCTGGGGCGTGTGGTCACGGCCTTACTTCTTTGAACGATCAGTGGACGTGTCACTGAATTCGCCGTGGCTTGAAAAGGTTGAAATATGCTATACGACTGGCGGCAGCGAACCACGCCCAAGCTCGATTGCTTACAACACTCCAGTGAGACTCACGCAGGCGAGCGTGCTGCGGGCCGCTGCATTTAGGGGCGGGCAGAGAGTGAGCTTGGCTAGTGAAGGTTACTTCATTCGCCTCCCTCCGCGGCCGCCCAATCCCAACTTGTACGTTGACCAGCTAGATCCCGTACCACGTCGGTACCCGTATCCCGAATTCTTCTGGCATCCGGTGTTGAACAGATCGTATGAGCAACATCCTTTACGCATCCGCGGGCAGGTCTATGAGAAGGGTATCGGGATGCGGGCGCCAGCCAATGTCATGTACGAGTTGAAGCCGGAATGGGACCGGTTCGTCGCCCTGGCGGGTGTAGACGACATGCTACTCGATATCAACCATGGCGCTCTGCTGGCAATGTACCCAAGCATCATTTTCAGGATCTTTATCGACGGCAAGTTGGCTGCGGAGAGTCCGGTGATGCGGATTTCACAGGAGCCGTGGCGCTTTGACGTGAAGATTCCGCGCGGCAGCCGGAAAATTGACCTGGTCGCCGTCGACACCGGGAGTCGGAATGCTTTGAACCTCGGTAATTGGGCTAATGCCGGGTTCATCTCGAGGTAAGGTTTGGCAGGTGCTGGTAGCGCGGACCGCCGGTCTTGGCGTCCGCAACTTTTTGGTGGAACTCTGGACGAGCCCCGAACCCGAAACTGGGGGTCCGCGTCACCAATACCCGCGATGTCCAGCAACGGGACGCCTGAGGCGAGAGGCATATGAGATATCGTAAGCGGGTGCTAGCCACGGCAGTCGTGTGTGCATTGTTGTTTTTTGTATTACCTCTTACGGCGGCTGAGCGTATTTTGGAGCTCGACGTTCAAACACGCGATCCGAAGACCGGCACCCCGATCCTTGCCAAGAAAAAACTGGACCCGTCGAAGACTGGCATCATCATCATTGACCCATGGAATTTCCACTGGTGCATTACGGCCACGCATCGAGTGCTGGCCATGGGCCCGCGTTTAAATCGCGCGCTTGAATGTGCCCGTCAACTGGGGATACAGGTGATGTGGTCGCCAACCGAAGTAGCGAGCATGTACGCAGGCACGCCCCAGCGTGAACGCGCGGCAGCGGTTCCGTACGTCGATGCCCCCACCGTTCGAAAGCTTCTCGAGTGTAATTTTTCGGCGCACGTCGGCGATTGCACGTGCGGTCCGGGTCTTGCTTGCGAGTTGAATTACGGCGCGGACGGCATCTGTTCCGAATTCAACATTGGCGAGAACGATTTGATCGTCAGCGGCAAGCAGGAGACATACTCGATCTGCAAGCAAAAAGGCATACACCACATCATATATATGGGCCTCCACACCAATATGTGTGTTTACAATCGCAGCGAGGGTCTCAGTTCGATGTACTCCGCCGGCATGGACTGCATGCTTGCGCGCGACCTCAATGACGCTTTCACGAATTACAACCCTGGGACCGGCTACACGCCCGACGACGGCACCGCGCAAGTCGATCGCGACCTTGAAATGGTTGGCATACCAACCCTGAACTTTGTGGAGGAAATGAAAAAAGCGGGATTGTGGAAAGATGATTGGACTGTCGATCCGGTGCGGCTCACCCCCTGGGGAACCGAGCAGCGGCCCTATTTCTTCGAGAATTCCGTCACCGTGGCTCTGACGACCCCCTGGCTCAAAAACGTACAGCTTCGTTATACCGTCGATGGCAGCGCCCCGACCGCTACTTCACAGCTTTATGCGAAGCCTTTTACGGTTTCAAAAACCAGTTCGCTTCGCGCCGCAGGATATCGCAACGGCCTCAGAGTATCCTTGGAAGGAAACGGGTACTTCGTTCGTCTAGGGCCGATCCCACCCAAGCCTGATGTCTACTTGGACCAGGGCGAGGCGAGGCAGGAACATTATCCCTGGTGGTTCAGCCGTTGGAATCCGGTACTCAATCGATCCTTTGAGGACAAGGAACTTTTGATGCGGGGGCACAAGTACGACAAAGGAATTGGCATGCGCGCCCCCGCCAACATTCGTTATGATTTGAAGCCGCAGTACGACTGTTTTGTGGCGCGTGCAGGCGTTGACGGGAACATGCGAAATATGAAGACCGACAGTTACGGAATATTCCCGAGCGTGCTACCCAGCCACCCTGGCGAACCTTCGTATGGCGAATTGTACGCGCAGCAACCGGCCGTGCAATTTCGCATTTTTATTGATGGCCAACTTGCTTCACAAAGTCCTATCATGCGCTTTTCGCAGGAACCGTGGCGATTCGACGTAAAGATTCCGAAAGGCAGCCGCGTCATCGACCTCACCGTAGTTGATAATGGCACTCGCAGCGTGCTCAATCTTGCCGATTGGGCGGACGCCGGATTTGTGCATAGAAAAGCAGCAAAAGCGGGTGATTGATCACGATGTCGAATGGCGAGCGTGGCGACAAACGTGGCAATGGCTTGGCGATCAGCCGGCGAGACTTCATTAAGTCGACCACGGGACTAATCGGAAGTGAAGCGGCAGCGTTACTGCCTGGTGGCACATTGGCTGTAAATGGCGAGCCACAAGCGCGCCCTGTCAAAGTCGAGTTTAGCCATAAGCCTCAGTCACCCTCCCGGATTCCGTTACAGCCTGGCCTCAACATTGGGAGGAGTTTCTACTTCTACGATGACGAGCCGCCGCGTCCGGGAAAACGCTATGAACTTGCCGAAGAGGGCGGGTATACCATCCGCAACGGTCCCGACACCTACAACCATATTCTGATGGGTGAGGGCGTCTGGTACCTCCTGGTCGGAGACAAACCTCGCTTCAGGTTGTTTCACCGAACCGGCGAAGGCAGCTATGCGAAGCCCGGAATACTGCCTGATCTGGGTGTGGATGGCCGGTTGCGCGTGGCAATCGCGGCGCACGATAAGCTCAAATGGCTTGATCAGTTTGACTGTGTCGATACTCATTTTGATCTGGGTGTCGCCACATGGAAATGCAGTGACGCATCCATTGGTCCCAGCATCGAACTCACGGCGCGCGTGCTGATTTCCTGTAACGCTTTCATTGCCACCGTCACACCGAGCTCAGACTCCGCCAGCCCGTTGCACGTCGTCTGGGCTTTCGGGGGAATTCGAGATAAGGGCGATGCGGTGGAGTTGAAGAGAGATTACGCTCGCCTGAGTAATCCAGCCCTTCCTTATACCGAACTGTTTGCGGGACAGGTGGACGGACAATGCGAACTTGGCCTGGGGGCGGCGCGAATACTCTTCGACTCTAATGACCCGCCTACGGTTAGTCCTTACACGGCTGATCCCTGCGCCCTATACAAGGTGACTCTTCGCAGCGAACCTGGCAAGACAGTCACCAGCCAGTTTCTTTCCGTTTGGGGTTACAGCAGCTATAACCGGCAAGGTGTTAAGGACGCCTACGCGCGCCTCGAAGGCAAACCGTTCGCGGATGCCGCATGGGCTGAGGAGATGAAAAGGAAGTGGTTTGACCATTGGATTGGCAGGGGCCTGGGGGCAGAGAGTAGATTCCTGGAATTTCGCGGTCACGCCGAAGAAGCCATTAAAGAGCGCGTGACGTTCTGGGATGCCGGCAAGCGCCTCAAGATTACGACTCCCGACGCAAGGTTCGATAACGTCGTCAACAATGAAGCTGCGAACTTGCGGCAGCAGTTTGAATATCCCGCCTTCATTCACGGCCTGATAGGCTGGGCCAAATACGGCAAGATCAATTGCGGCTATTACGGCCCGGAAGCCGCCGGCTACCATGACGAAGTGGAGAGCTCGCTAAAGTTCATCTCGGGTGCTCAGGACTCGAAGGGCAGGCAGTGTTATCTTACCCCCGCCTTTACCACCCTGCATTGGGCTGAAGAAGTGGATTTTTATTACGTCGAACAGGTGTGGTACCACTATCGCTGGATTGGCCGCTTGGACTTTCTGAAGGTGATGTGGCCCTCGGTGCGCCGGTCGCTCGAGCATGCGCTGGCCGCGAGTGACCCAGATCGAGACGGGATCATGACCGGCTATTATGAGTTTTGGAACAATGACATGCATTCCCGAGGCGGTAAGTGCGCGGTCCACACCGCGATGGCTTGGGCAGCGCTTCGCAGCGCTACCGAAATCGCCCAACGAGTGGGCGACCAGCCCGCCGCCAGCCGGTACGAAACGCTCGCGAAGCATGTCTACGAGCAATTGCATGCCTCCCTCTGGGGCGCGGAAGTGGGGGCGTACTGTTCGGCGGAGTGGAACGGCAACTTGCGGCCTCACCCCGAAGCTCAGGAGCAATTCCTGCCCGTTATGCGAGATGCCGGTGATCCGATGCGAAAGTACATGGCGGTGCGCTACATTAGAGATACGCTATTGCTCAGGCCGCAACCCGGCGTCACCCTTGAACTGATGAACGATTGGTGGCCGATCGGCTGGAGCCACCAATATGTTGCCAACGGAGACACCGCACTCAGCGTCCTCGCCGCCTTCAAAGCCGGCGATGTGGACAACTACTGGCCCGCACTGAAGACCATCAGTGAAAGCGCTTATCTGAGCCAGAGCGCCTCCTTGCGTCACAGCCAGCGTAACAACGGCGTTGGCGTCGGCATGAAGGATCTCGCTGAACTTCAGGCCCCCTTTATTCAGGCGGTGGCGGAGGGCCTGTTCGGATTGGAGCCGCATTTCGGTGATAATCTGCTGATCTTGCGGCCAAACTTCCCCAGCCATTGGGAACACGCCTCGATAACGACCCCAGACCTGTCATATGCATACCGCAGGCATGGCAACACCATTTCCATTAAGTGCGAAACTCCGGTGGAGCGGAAAGTTCGACTGGCATTCCCGGTCCGCGCCGACGTAACGTTGGTCACGGTAAATGAAAAGGAAGCACAGCCTAGCATTGTAACTGGAGTTAATCACGCCAGAATCATGGTGGAATCCGACTCGGGCAGCACGCATCGATTCAGGATCAGGGTGGGAGAAAATCCGCGAGTCGAGGGACAGACTAAAATCATTCGAGCCGAAACGGCGCGCTTCGTGGTCCACGACGCGACGGTGGGGCGAGTGCTGGATCCGCAGGGGAAAGTGCGTGGCGTTGCGATCCGGCGTCGCTCCGACGGCGCATTCGAAGCTTCCTTCGTGCCTCCACAGGAAGGGAGGTGCACCGTCTTCCTCGAGCCCGAGTCGGGCCGGTGCAGTTATCTCCATCCTCTTGATCTTGAAGTGTCGGAACCTTGGAGCATCGCTAGAAAGTACATTCCTGCTTTTTGCGAGGATGGTCCCGCCGTATCTTCTCCGAGAATAGATTACAAGAACAAAGTGTTTCTGGTCGAGATCGAGAACCACACTGCCCAAGAACTGCTTAGCCCGGCTACCATCACGATTGCCGGGAAGGTCTTCCGTGAGAGGCTGCGCGTTCCTCCGGCTGCTACAGGGCTGCTCAGACTGTCGCTCGGCGATATTTGGAACCGTCTATCGCCCGGCAGCACTTCCGCCCGCGTCGAATTTGCCGGTCGGGCAGACACCGCTGAAGCTGTGAACTGGGGGTTGCGAAAGGACGATACGCTCGCACTCGGCGAGCGGTCAGAAACAATCGATTTGAAGCAGTACTACAACATCGACCTAAAGACCCTCTTCAGCGACTCCACTTTCCACTGGCGCGTCGATTACACAGGCTCCGGGGTCGGAGTGGACTGGCGAGTTCCGATGCCCGAGAAAGATGCGCTAGGCTACATGCTGATGAGGCCACCCCTGAGCCAGCTTACCTGGGGCGACTTGCCGGAGCACCTCAATTGCGACCGTACGCCTCACTGGGAAATCCCGGACCTCCGCCGCGATTATCGAACTCCAACTGGCATACCCTTCCTGACTGATGAGGGAACGAAGGTACTCGCTCTGGTTAGTACGGAGCCTTACAAAACCCTACCAAGCGCCGCTATTCTGTGCCTCGAGACACCCATGCGCCTCGAGAAAGTCTATCTGCTTACGGCAAACTTAACCAGAACACTGAAGTGCTATTATCCGGGAGGAGAAGTCATTGCATATTATACCGATGGATCCAAACAGGTAGTTCAGTTGATTCCGCCTTATAGCATGAGCTGCATGGCCCAGCACTTTGCTCCGAACTGTTACGCAATCCCCTTCGGGAAGCTGGTTGGCTCTCCTGTCATCCCGCAGCCGCAATCAGTCAACCTGGCCGTTTCGGACTTACTACTTAGCCCGGAGAAGTCGGTATCTCATATTGAATTCCGATGTGTCGCCTCGGAAACCATCTTTGGCATTGTTGGTGTGACGCTGCTGCATGCGGGCGCACGTGATGTGTGAGCGCCGGCTGCGAGCGCTGGCATCCCGCCTCCGCACGATGCAGCCGGGATGCCCGCGCTCCCAGCGGGTGCGGAAGAAGTTTCTTTTCGATACAGCTTTTTCGGAAAGGCGAACGCTTTTCCGCACAGCAAGTGGCGGAGTCCCAGGTCGTGTGAGGGAGGATGGCCATGAGCTTAAAAGGAAAAGTTGCCTTGATCACAGGCGCAGCAAAGGGCATCGGGAAGGGGTGTGCCAAAGTTCTGAGCAACCATGCCGCCGTCATCGCGGTCATTGATCTCGATGGGGTCAACGGACAACTGACCGCGGACGCAATTGAGGCCGGCGGCGGCCGTGCCCTTTTTCTTGAAACGGACGTATCGAAGGCGAATGAAGTTCAGAGGGTGATTACTCGCCTTCTCGGGCTATTCGGGCGTCTCGACATCTTGATCAACAATGCCGGCTACCACATCTCAAAAAACGCCGAGGAGACCAGCGAAGAAGAGTGGGACTACATTATCAACACCAACCTTAAGAGCGTCTTCCTCTGCTCAAAATATGCCATGCCCCATCTGAGGAAGACGCGAGGGACAATCATCAATATGTCCTCAATGGTCGGTCTGGTGGGCCAGCGAAACGCTGGCGCCTACTCGGCCACAAAAGGGGGCATCATAGCTATGACCAAAGGCATGGCTCTCGATTTCGCAAAGGATGGCATCCGGGTGAACTGTAAATGTCCGGGGTGGGTGGAAACGCCGCTGGTAAAAGATTGGTTTGGCCAGCAGCCGGACCCCACAGCGGCCAAAGAGTATATCTACGGGAGACATCCGTTGGGAAGAATCGCAACCGCCGAAGAGGTCGGTAAAGCGGTTTTGTTCCTCTGCAGTGACCAGTCCTCCTTTGTCACGGGTGTAACGCTCCCGGTAGACGGCGGAGTAACCCTTGGCTATTAGCCTGGCGGCATGGAATACCCGACAGGGGTGATGTCGCGGCGATTTTACGTTGCCACAACCTCAAAGCTTTCCGCTCTGCCATCGCAATGTAAAGTGCCGCTACATGTTTTCCAGAGTGCTGCCTAAATCGTGAAACATGAATCGACGGCGTTTTATTGGTTCGATTATCGCGGCACACGCAGCGCTGCCTGTTTGGCGAACGCATGCTGAGAAAGTCTCCAGCGTGTCGCCGCCGTTCCCCGCCGCGCTCGAGCAGGCAGCGGTCACCGAATCGGCCTTGGATGATATCAACACCGAGGCTTTGGTGCTCGGCAACGGGGACCTTAACGCGCTGCTCTGGCGGCGGCAGGGCCAGCTGTGCCTGCGCGTCACAAAGAATGACATTTGGGACGCGCGCATTGACACATCGGAAGATCCCCCCTTATTGAAGATGGACATTAGAAACCGAACGTGGTCCGGCGGTACGGAGAAGCCGGCGAGTTGGCACAATCATCCATACCCGCAGCCGCGTTGCGCCGCAACGGTTGTGATTCGCGCGCAATCGCTCGCCTCAAATCGTAGCACTGCCCGGCTCGAACTGCGGCGCGCAGTGGCTCGCGTGAACGGCATCACGGTACGCGTCTTGGCGGATCAAAATGTGTTTCTAATTGAAGGTGCGGCAGACGTCACTTTGGAAGACATCAAGGCACCGCAATTGCCGCCAGCCAAGCTGGGTGAGACGGAGGGAGTGAAGTGGCTCTACATGGTCATGCCGGGCGACGTGGATTACCACGGGATGGAATACGCGCTGGCCGTGGCGAGTGGCGGTCGACGCAAGGCGGTCTCGCTGGTGACCTCCTTTGACACCAACGAAAACGTGCGTGCCGCCGCCATTCGGCTTGCCCGCCAAACGCTCGCGACGAGTCCAATTCCAAAGCACGAGGCCGAGTGGGAGAAGTTCTGGTCGGCGAGTGGCGTGCAACTTGGCGACGGCTTCTTTCAGGACGCTTGGTATCGGAACCTCTACTACATGCGCTGTTTTTGCCGCGCGGGCACAACGATGCCCATCACGCTCTACGCGGGCCTGGCCAATGACTCGCCCGGCTGGCACGGCGCACCCACGCTCGACTACAACATCGAGCAGGTCTTCTGGCCAATGCTCGTTTGCAACCAGGTAAATCTTATGGAGCCGTACGTGCGCTACCTTGCAGCCTTCGCGCCGCGCGGCCGCTGGCTGGCGAAAGAGACGTACGGCGTGGACGGGCTATTTTTACCGGTCAATATCTTCGGGCCGGAGCACCTGGTTGCGCCGGAAGCGGCGAAGAGCCGCAATCACCGCCAAATCTGCTACGTGCCCTGGAGTTATTGCTTGGGGCTGACCGGTTGGGGATTGCAGAACCTGTGGCTGCGTTACAAGTATCAGCCCGAGCGCGCCTACTTGGAGTCGGTCTACCCACTGCTGCGAGATGGTGCTGAGTTCTACGCCAACGTGCTGGAACTGAGTCGCGATGGCGAGCACGGCAAGGCGGAGATCGGCCCGAGCTATAACCCCGAGCATGGCCCATTCGGCACGTTTAACAACCCGGTTGACATCGCCTATTTCCGTTTTCTGCTGGCTGCAGCCGAAGAGGCCGCACACGTCCTAGATCGCGATGCTGGCCTGGCTGAACGATGGCAGCGGAAGCGGGTCCGGGTGCCGGACTATGAAACGACGCCACTAGACGGGCAACCGATCGTCGCCAATTGGAAAGGAGCCAACGCCGCTTCTGTGGAAGTCCATAACGTTGCGGTGCCCACGGTGCCGATCTTCCCCGGCGACCAGGTGACGTGGTTTTCGCCGCCCAAGGAAAAGGCATTGTTTTTGCGCACGTTGCGCTGGCTGAAGCACAACGGCAACAACTCGCACATCATGGTCAACGTGGCGCGTGCCAGGCTTTCGATGCCTGAGGCTTACGAGCAGACGCGAGGGCATTTCTCGAAGATCATCACGCCCAATGGCCTGTATGCCGGCTGGCCAGGCCACGGCTACTACCTCGCTGAAAGCTGGGCCTTTGCCGGCCTGACAGCCGAGTTGCTCCTGCAAAGCGTCGGCAACATCATCCGCGTGTTCCCGGCCTGGCCGAAAGAGCACGACGCGAAGTTTGAAAATCTCAGGGCCCAGGGTGGCTTCCTCGTCAGCGCCGAACAACGCGCAGGGAAGACCATGAACCTGCAGATTGTTTCAACCGCGGGCGGCAAGCTACGATTGCTCCAACCGTGGACCGGGGAGATCGTCGAGCGGGAAACGCAACCCGGCCAGAGGATAGAGGCTCATATATGAGAAAACTCAATGCAGTCTTACTCGTTGCTAGTTCCCTAATGCCTCTGCAGTTGTGGGCAGCGGATTCAACCACCTTGGTCTGGTTCGACAAGCCTGCAACGCGGTTTGACCAATCCCTGCCGCTCGGCAACGGTCGCATCGGCGCGATGGTCTTCGGCGGTGTGGACGAGGAGCGCATCGTGCTCAACGAAAGCTCAGTCTGGTCCGGCTCGCGCCAAAATGCCGACCGTCCCAACGCGTATGAATCCTTGCCTGAAATCCGCCGGTTGCTGCTGGCGGGCAAAAACGTGGAGGCCGAGGCGCTGGTGAACAAGAATTTTACCTGCTTGGGACCCGGCTCCGGCAACGCCTCCGGGGCGAACTTACCCTATGGCTGTTATCAGGTCCTCGGGAACTTGCGGCTCAAGTTTACGGGCGCTGCGGGCGGGGCCGAGCATTATCGCCGCGCGCTCGATCTCGCTACAGCCTTGGCCGAGGTCAATTACCGGCGGGGCGGCGTGAGCTTCTCTCGACAGCATTTTGTCTCTGCGCCGGACGAAGTTTTCGTGGCGCGCCTTACTGCGGACAAACCAAGCTCCGTGTCATTCACCGTGTCTCTGGACCGGCCGGAGCGATTTGATACTCGCGTGTCCGGGCCGAACGAACTACTGATGACCGGAACACTCAATGACGGGCACGGAGGCAAGGGCGTCAGTTACGCAGCACGGCTGCGGGCGCTTGCCCGAGGCGGCGCCGTGAAGGCCGAAGGCCGCCAGTTGCGTGTTACTGGCGCGGACGATGTCCTGATCCTGATCACCGCGGCCACAGATTTCCGTGGCTTTGCAGGCCGGCAACTGAGCGATCCTGTGGCGGCAACTAAAGACGATCTCGAAAAGGCGGCGCGAAAGTCCTTCGAACAATTGCGTGCCGCACAAAAAGCCGACCACGAGAAGTGGTTCAACCGTGTCGAGTTGAATCTGCCCGCCACTGCCAGTAGCACGCAGCCGATTGATCGGCGGCTGGTAGACTTTGCACAGGGTGCGCCGGATCCCGCGCTCGCAGCATTGTATTTCAATTTCGGACGTTACCTGTTGATCAGCTCCTCGCGGCCCGGCGGCCTGCCTGCCAATCTGCAGGGCATATGGGCTGAGGAGATCGAAACGCCGTGGAACGGTGATTGGCACCTGGATATCAATGTGCAGATGAATTACTGGCCCGCCGAAGTCTGCAATCTCTCCGAGCTTTCAGAACCACTGTACCGGCTCATCGGCTCGCTGGTCGAGCCGGGCCGCAGGACGGCCGAAGCCTATTACAACGCGCGGGGTTGGGTGGCACATGTCATCACGAATCCTTGGGGCTTCACTTCACCCGGCGAGTCCGCTTCGTGGGGCGCGACCACCAGCGGCTCGGGATGGCTCTGCGAACATCTGTGGGAGCACTACGCCTTTACGCTCGATCGCGAATTCCTCCGACAGGCTTACCCGATCATGAAGGAGTCTGCGTTATTTTATCTCGACAATCTGATTGGAGAACCGAAACACCATTGGCTTGTCACCGGCCCGAGCAACTCGCCGGAAAATGCGTTTCGGATGCCTGATGGGCGGCAGGCGCACGTCTGTCTTGGCCCAACGATAGATATGCAGTTTTTGCGAGAGCTCTTCGGCAACACGGCGCGCGCTTCCGAAATCCTGGGTGTGGACTCCGAACTACGCTCCGAATTGACCGCCAAGCGCGCGCGTCTCGCACCGAACCAGGTCGGTCCCGACGGGCGTCTGCAGGAATGGCTCGAGCCTTACCCTGAACCAGAGCCGACGCACCGCCACACTTCGCCCATGTATGGTCTGTACCCGTATCACGAAATCACTCTCCGTGGCACGCCCGATCTTGCCTCTGCGTGCCGCAAATTCCTCAACGCGCGTGGCGACGAAAGCAACGGCTGGGCACTGGCCTGGCGCATCAATCTCTGGGCCCGCCTAGGTGATGGCGACCGGGCCCACAAGCTATTGACGAGATTGTTGGGTCCGGCAGGCGAGGGCAGTGGCTCGCTGCCTAATCTCTTCGATTCGTGCCCGCCGTTTCAGATTGACGCCAACTTCGGCGGCCCTGCCGGCATCGCTGAGATGCTGGTGCAATCGCACACCCGCGAAATCGAATTGCTCCCCGCCCTGCCGAAAGCGTGGCCCGCAGGTTCGGTGAGAGGACTCAAAGCGCGCGGCGGCTTTACTGTGGACATGGTCTGGAAAGATGGCCGCTTGGTATCTGCCACGATACACAGCACCGGAGGCACGGCAGCGCAGGTGCGCTATGGCGACCACGTTAGCAAAGTCACCCTGCGCAAAGGCGAAAGCACAACGATGCAGTTGTAGGAGCGGTTCTTGTTGCCGCCCTGGGCAAGCACATGAGTTGCCCCCAGATGTGGAATGCTCGTAGCGCCTTGGAGTGCGGAAGCGAAGCTGCCGCCCTTGTTTCCAAACAAAAAGGTGGTAGCTGGCGCTACCCCACTCCAAGATGCCAGCGGCACGGTGTTCACACCCGGGAGACCAATGCGCAGACCATTGCTGAGATCGCAGGCCGGTTATGCCGCAGGTTTATTGGCGTTGGGACTGACACTGCTTTTGGCAGCCAGCTGCCGGCGCCACACCCCTGCGACCAGCTCGTAAGGAAGGAGCGGTGCGCGGGTGGCCCTCCGAGCCGCCTGCGGGTTGTCCTTTCCCCAACTCTCCGGAAATCACCGGCATCGCTTTCACTGGCCGTCACCGGGAATATGAACACGCGGACACGTGGTTTCCATCGTGGGCGTTTGAAGGGAACCTTTATTCTGCTTATGCAGATGGTTCCGTTGAAGGTATCGAGGCCTCATGTAAGGGGCCAGCTCCGACGACGGGCCAAGCGGTGATCGTTGGCGACGACCCTCTCGCCCTCACCGTCAAGTCTCTTGGGGTCCACCATGAGGCTACCCTTCCCTACGTGGGCCGATATCCGGCGGGAACGCTTGTCTATAACGGTGTCTGGTATTACGGTACGTATGCAACGGAGGACGGTGTTGGAGCAGTAGTGGGATTTCGCCACTCGAGCGACTACGGCAAGACTTGGACGGACCCCTGCCTCACACCGTTGCACAACTTCTTCCACGAAGGCGGAACGGTGGATGACTCCATCACCACCTTGCCGGCGGAATTCATCACCGCGATCGTGACCGTGTCTTTGTGGACGTCCATGCCAACATAGTTCGTGCTCTCCATAGATGGTGCTCCTTTCTGTCGGGGGATGAGGTCAACCCTCAAACCCTACCGCAAAAGGGGCGCCCCTTTATAATGCGTGTTTACCAGCTTTTCGAGCTGCGTACTGCTGCTCGATCCAGGCATAGGTTGTTATCAGTCCTTCCCGCAGGGCCGTACGGGGCTCCCAGTTCAGGGTCCTTTTGATCACGGTGTTATCGCTGTTGCGGCCGGCAACACCCCTCGGCGCCTCAAGGTCATACTTACGCTCGAGCGTGATCCCTGCAATCTCTTCGACGAGACTGACCAGATCGTTGATGGAAATAAGGGCGCTCGAACCAAGGTTGATGGGAGTACCAATCAAGTCGTCGCAGTGCATGATCATGTCTATGCCCTGGATGCAGTCGTCGATGTACATGAAACTGCGCGTGGCAGTGCCATCGCCCCAGATCACGATCTCGGGCTTACCGCTATCCTTCGCTTCGATAACCCTACGGCAGATAGCGGCAGGGGCTTTTTCCCGCTCGCCGTCCCACGTGCCAAAGGGGCCGTAAACGTTGTGGAAGCGGGCGATGAATGTCTTCATCCCACGCTCGGCCCAGTATTCCTGACAAAACATTTCCGACATAAGCTTCTCCCAGCCGTAGCCCCTTTCAAGGAGCTCATGCCGATGAAAATGGGCCAGGTAGACATCGATAATTCGGTGATCCACATTCCCGATTCCAAGACGCCAAGCGGGGTTGGCGACATGCCGATGACCGAGCTAGTAGTGTGATTCCTAAATAACATATCAATGCACTTACACCACCGAGAGCGTTTCAAGTTTATACTTCCACCGGAAGATGACGGGCTCCTGGTTGGCTTCCCGCAAATACATCTCGATGCGGGTTTTCAGTTCCTCTTTGGACTTGACGCGTAGGGCACGGAGCAGGGTCCTGGCCATTTTCCCGAAGAAGGATTCGATCAGGTTCAGCCAGGAGCCGTGGGTCGGGGTGAAAATGAATTCGAAACGGTTGGGTATTGTTCCCAAGTAGGCCCGCGTTTCTCGGGAGATATGCGCCGAGTGATTGTCCAGGACCATGCGAATGCGGGCCTCGGGCGGGTAGTGAGCATCCGCCAAGCGGAGAAACTCAATGAACTCCGCACTGCGATGGCGGTCACGCACCAAGCCCAGGACTTCTCCGTTCCACAGATCGATGCCCGCCAACAAGCTCAGAGTACCGTGCCGGATGTACTCATGATCGCGCCCCACTGCCGGCTGCTGACCGGGTACGGGCGGCAGGTCGGGAGCGGTGTTCTCAATCGCTTGAATACCCGGCTTCTCATCATACGACAACACCCCCACCAACTCCGAGGGGGCGCCGCGCTGATGCCAAATCTCGACCGCCCGATAGACGTGCAGCACCTGTTTCATTTTGGACTCAAATTCCGGGTCCCGGCGTTCCAAATAATAGTGCACCTTATGGGGCTGAACGGCATGGGCGTGCAAGATCTTCGACACGGTGCCTCGCGAAAGCCGCTGCAGGCTGGGATGGCCCGCGGCCAAGCACTGCTTCCGCACGTATTGCGCCAGCAACCGCGTCGTCCAAAGTTCCTGCGCGTAACCCAGATCTTTAGGCTTCTGACAAGCCAGGTTCACCACCCAGGCGCGCGCTTCCGCACTCAGCGCCGGGGGACGGCCTCGGCCCGGCAGGTCCTCCAGCGCCGACCGTACGCCCAGTTCCAGGGCCTTGGTAATGCAGCGCTCCACTCGCGGCCGATTGGTACGAAGAGCGGCAGCGATACCGGAAACCGTCTCACCGGTGTGATAGCGCAACAGCATCTCGGCCCGCTGCACACGGCCGGCGGCCTCCGAGCGCGACTGCGACAATTCTTGCAACCAGTCGCCCTCCTCTTGCGTGAGTTTCAACTTCGGACGTCTGCTGATAAAAGGCATGGCCGTAGCCTCCCACTAATGGGTTTATCAGCAGCGTACAACACAACCTATGGTATTGCAACATTATTTTGGAATCGAACTACTAGTGCTTAGTTGCACTGATAAGCGATATATGATACAAAGGGCGCACGCCAAGAACTGCGCCCCGAGTCAGTTGTGGTCCGGAGGATCGGCAAGAGCTGGAACGGTTGGCCGCGAGCCGGACCGAATCGAAACAGATGGTGGAACGGGCTCGAATTATCCTGGGCTGTTTGGGTGGCAAGCGGGTAAAGGAGGTTGCCCGCCAATGTCACACCCGGCCCAATACGGTGATCAAATGGCGCCAGAGATTTGTCCGCGCCGGGCTGAGGGGTTTGCGTGATGCCCCGCGGCCGGGAGCCCAGCGGCGGTACGACGACGCCTTTCGCAAGCGCATTTTGGCGGTGTTGGAGGAGTCGCCCCCGGCTGGCCAAGCGACTTGGGACGGACCCGCTGTCGCCCGCGCCGTGGGAGGATCGGTGCATGCAGTTTGGCGGGTGCTGCGCAAAGAAGGCATCTGTCTGCAACGCCGGCGCTCTTGGTGCATGAGCACCGACCCGCAGTTTGTCCCCAAAGCGGCGGACATTGTCGGACTCTATCTGAACCCGCCGGAAAAGGCCCTGGTGATTTGTGTCGATGAAAAGCCCAGCATCCAAGCCCTGGAGCGCAAGACCGGCTATGTGGAAACCACCCAGGGCAAAATCGTGCGGGCTTATCGCAGCACCTACAAACGGCATGGGACGCTCAACCTCTTTGCGGCTTTGGAGGTGGCGACGGGACAAGTCAGCACCGCCTTCACCGAATTGAAACGACGGGAAGACTTCTTGCAGTTTATGGACCAGGTGGTAGCGGAGACCGCCCCCGAAATGGAATTGCACGTGATCCTGGACAACTACAGCACGCACAAAAAGTGTGACGCTTGGTTGGCCGCACACGCCAACGTTCATTTCCATTTCACCCCCACCTCGGCCAGTTGGTTGAACCAAGTGGAAATTTGGTTTGGCATCTTATCCCGTAAGGCCTTGCGCGGTCTGAGCAGCAAAAGCACGGTCGAGCTGCGTCAAGCCATCGAGGCGTTCATCACGGCCTATGCCCCAAATGCCATGCCGTTCAAGTGGCGGAAGCGCGAGGTCAAAGGTTCGCAGCTTCGAAATACTATCGTTAAGTTACGCAACTAAGCACTAGCTCGGCGGGCCTTCCAGGCTCAAGTGAATCTGGCCAGCGATTCCGACTATTTGTTTCCAAGCCCAAGTCCAATGGCCAAGCGACCGTACATCACCTCGCTTCGAAAGATTTGGGCAAAGACACTTGGGCGGGCTGGGGTACCGTACTTTCCTCTTTATCACCTACGACACACGTTTGCCACAAGGCTCAGCGCCGGAGGCGTCGCCGACCATTTTGTGACCCAAATGCTCCGCCAGAGCGATGCCAGAGTTTTTAAGCATTATAGCCAGGCGAAACTGATGATGATGTGGGAGGCGCTCGCCAAGCTCGACCGTCACGCGAATGAAGGCATTTCTGGAACACCGCAGCCGAACTAGCTGACTTTTGGAACACCAGAAACAAAATTACTAGCCATGGAAAATGGGAAAGAGTTGATAAACAACGGGTTAGTTGGTGGACCTGGAGAGGTTCGAACCCTATCCACTCCTTGACTATACGTAACTTACTGATTCTACAAAACGGCAGAAACGATAGAAAAGGCCAAAACGCCAGTTTGAGGTACACGGCGGGTACACGGCACTCGCGCGCCTTACCGTTCCGAACACGGAAATCGGCAGCAGAAGCCGGTAAACATGCCGGATTCCGAGCCGATTAAGGGAGCGACATGAGTGTCACTTATGGTCTTTCGGTTCGAGGAATGCAATGTCGCGAATTGACTCCTCTGTAAATGTTGCTGCAAAACCCGGCAGCTGAACCGAAAGTGACCTGAATTCATCCACGCGATTGCCACAGCTGCTCGTTTTGGGGCTGCCGCAGTCGAGCTCGGGTTCTCTCGATCCGACTGGTTGCGGGGGCTTACTATGTAGCTATTCATAACGCCCTATCCAGCCACCTTTCCCGGCGCTGGCCTCTCCCGCGAAATGGCAGACGGTCTAGGCGTACCTAGGAGTTGCCGACCATCGGCTGTCCGCAGACGCGAAGACGCTGCTACTCCCTAGCCGAACTTTCGCAGTTGAGGGCATATTGAAGTCGTAAGTGTTTTCTTTTCATCAAAGCGATCTTGCAGGTCGGCACTACATTTTCAGCCTCGGCGACTGGGGCTGGGCAGCCTCCTGGGGGGCCTTG
>Ga0209517_10001599_pt1 | contig 33775 bp, 28 predicted proteins | sample PeaSoiMetSII2010_FD_187695 | JGI IMG/M metagenome (GOLD analysis project Ga0209517, IMG submission 187695) | Peat soil microbial communities from Weissenstadt, Germany - SII-2010 (SPAdes) (version 2) | ecosystem: Environmental > Terrestrial > Soil > Wetlands > Peat | place: Germany... | reverse complement strand
ACGGCAGACCAGATTCTCGCCAGCATTGGCCGCTACGCCCAGCGTACCCTCACCGCGCACCCCGCTCGACTTATCGCACGAACCATTGGGACAGGAGACTAGGAGTCGAAAGCAACGCGCCTGAAGTGGAGCAAGCCTTCCAGACCATCCTAAAAGCCTGTCTCCCTCACAATGTTGCATGTGGAATTACAGCTTTGAGCGGACGGGATGTTGCGAGACGGCTTGCCGAAGGGTGGAAAATGATTCGCACGAACGACGCAGGCTTGGTCCAATGGCGGGCGGCCCCGACCGCGCGATAGTCGGTCCGGCGTTTATGAATGGCACGCGGGATGCTGTGACACACAACGCCCCTGCTTGCGCTGGCCTAGCCAGATCCATTTACTATACGTCCCAAAGAACGAGGACCACCAAGCAGGGACATCGCCCACCGTCGAAAATTGAATTTTAGATCCACTTCTTCCGCAGTAACCAGACTTTGATGATTTGCGTAAGGCTCACGTAGCCAAGTAGCGTGATCATTAGAATCGGCCAATACAGCCGCGGCAGCAGTGCGAGTCCCAGGGAAGTGGCCAGTGGGGAATACGGCAACCACACTCCGAAGGCCATAATGGATAACGTCGTGACCGTCAGCGGCCAGCTCGCCCTGCTTTGTATGAAGGGAATCCTATTGGTGCGAATGACGTGAATGATGAGGGTTTGCGTCATCAGCGACTCGACGAACCAGCCTGTCTGAAACACCGGCGCTCGGGATGGGTCCCAGCAGTTGAAGACCCAGAGCATGACGAAGAAGGTCGTATAGTCGAAGATCGAGCTGATGGGGCCGATGCACAGGATGAATCGCCTGATCTCATCGATGTTCCAGGGCCGCGGCTGCGCCACTTGCTCTTCGTCCACCGCGTCGTTCGGGATGGGCACCTGCGAAAAATCGTAGAGGAGGTTGTTCGTCAACACTTGGATCGGAGCCATGGGAAGGAAAGGCAGGAAGGCGCTGGCTCCCAGCACGCTGAACATATTGCCGAAGTTGGAGCTCGCCCCCATCCGGATGTACTTGAGGATGTTCGCGAAGACCTTCCGGCCCTCGATCACGCCCTCTTCCAGCACCATGAGGTCTTTCTCCAGCAGGATTAGATCCGCCGACTCCTTAGCGATGTCCGTAGCGGTATCCACCGAGATGCCGATGTCCGCGGCTTTCAAGGCGGGCGCGTCGTTGATTCCGTCGCCCATGAATCCGACGACGTGTCCCTTACCCCGGAGAAGGCGGATCACCCGCTGCTTGTGGGCCGGAGAGAGGCGGGCGAACAGCGTGGCCTTCTCCGCCGCGTCCGCCAGCTCGGCATCGGACATTTTCTCCACATCGCCGCCGAGCAGCATGGGATCGGCCGAGAGGCCCACGTCCTTGCAAACTTTACGGCTGATGAGCTGGTTATCCCCAGTGAGAATTTTTACCGCTAGCCCGTTCTTGTGAAGAGCCTCGATGGCATGGGCGGCGGTGGGCTTGGGAGGGTCCAGAAACGCGACGTATCCTTTGAGCACCAACTCGCGCTCATCGTCCTTGGAGCAGGCTTGCTTTCCCGGCAGCTCCTTTTTTGCCACCGCCAGAACCCGAAAGCCATCGCTACTGAGAGTGTCGTACTCTTCCTTAAGCCCGACCATGAGTTGGGGGTCCATCGGCGAGAGCTTCCCGTCCAGCTCGAAGTGCGAGCACTGGTGGAACACCTCTTCCGGAGCCCCCTTGGTGAGGAGGATCGCTTTGCCTTCCGGATCCGCTACCAATACGGACATCATGCGCCGGGTAAAGTCGAACGGGAGTTCGTCCAGCTTCTGGTACTTTTCGACCACCGCCTGCCCGTGGAAATCCTGGCTATTCAGGATTGCGCGGTCGAGCAGATTCTTCAGGCCCGTCTGGAAGTAGCTAATCAGATAGCCGTCCAGCAGCACCTCCTCACTTTCCCGCCCAGCGACGTTGCAATGCCGCATGAGGACGACGCGGTCCTCGGTGAGCGTTCCGGTTTTGTCGGTGCACAATACATCCATGCCTCCGAAATTCTGGATGGCATTGAGACGCTTGACGATCACCTTCTTGCGGCTCATCCCGAGCGCCCCTTTGGCGAGGCAGACGGAGACAATCATGGGCAGCATCTCCGGGGTGAGGCCTACCGCCACGGCCATCGAGAAGAAAAAGGCGCTCTTCCAATCGTGCTTCGTGAGCCCGTTGATGAGGAAGACCAGGGGCACCATCACCGCCATGAGTTGGATCATGAGCCAGGTGAAGCGGTTGAGGCCCTGATCGAAACTAGTCGGCGCCTGGGCCGCCGCAAGCGAGCCGGCCATACTGCCGAGATAGGTATCGGCCCCCGTGGCGACCACCACTGCGGTCGCGGTCCCGCTTTCGACGCTGGTTCCCATGAAGCACGTATTGTTGATCTCCGTCGGTGAACTGACCGCTTTCGTCTCCGCGTCGTGGAACTTCTCGACCGGAAGGGACTCTCCGGTGAGGCTCCCCTGGCTAACAAAGAGGTCTTTCGAGGAGAGTACCCGCACGTCCCCTGGGATCATGTCGCCCGCGGACAGCTTGATAATGTCCCCGGGCACCAGGTCGCGGAGCGGCATCTCCTTCGCGCCGCCATCCCGAAGGACGGTGGCGGTCACATGGATCATGGCCTTGAGCTTCGCCGCCGCAGCGTCCGCACGGGCCTCCTGTACGAAGCGGAGCGTCACGCTAAGGACCACCATGGCCGCCATCACGGTTCCGGCGCGCGCGTCGCCCGTAGCAAACGAAACCGCCGATAGGATCGCCAGCAGGATCACCAGCGGGTTGCGAATGATTTTCAGCAGGCGGACGAACCAGCCTTGCCGGCGCTCTTGCGCCACCTCATTCGGCCCTGTTGTGCGCGCGCGCTCTTCGGCCTCCGCTTGCGTCAGGCCACCGGGACTCGTCCGCAAAGATTGGAGCAGCGCTTCGCCGTCCTTCAGGGCGGCATCGAGGACAGCCGGGGAAACACGGATGTTCTGGTTCTTCGCCTTGGTGGGAGTCGCCGGACTGTCCGGGCGCGCCCGTGACGCCGCGACGCTAGAGTCTGCTGTCCCGTCGCCGCTGACTAAAGCCATGTCCTCACTCTACCGCGCCGACGGCCACTTCCAGTTCCGGATCTCGGCCTTGTCCAAACCCTCGGTATAGGCGTAGTTAATGCTTTCGATGATCTGGCCCTTCAGCCGCCCTTTTGAGCTCCGCTCCGGCTCCCTGCGGTATCGGGACGCGATCGATAACGTCGATCGCCAAGTTGAAGCGGTCGACTGATTGCAGATCACAAGTCCAACGGAGTGTTGATGTTGCCGTTCCTTGTACCCGCGAACATGGATGTTCGCGGGGTTCGTTCTGCGAGGCATGAAGTTGTGGGTGAACCAGGGATATCGGGCTTGAAGTCGTGCTCCGGCAACGCCCGCAGCGCTAGAACGGCTGCATCGTAGAGGCATTCTGGGGCACTTGGACGGCGTGGATGCCTTCGTGACCGGAGAAGGAGACGGTGCATTGCCTGGCGGACACAGGCCACGGGATTTCGCCACGTCTTCGCTATGCTCAGGCTAGGCAGACGCGTAAGGAATTGCCTTCAATTCCTGGCCTTGGGCGTGCTTCATAAACCTCTGTGAGGAGCACGCAGATCATCGGCGAAGAGGATAACTCAGCGCCCTGCTCACTCTGTGGCGGAGAGGCGAACTGGCACTTTCTCGATGAAGACAAGAGCCCAGTCGAAGTCGTCTGCCCGGACTGCGGCCGATTCGAACTGGCACGCCCAGAGTTTGAACAGCCCGAATCCGACATCCGAGAAGCGGAACAGCAGCCCGAGTGAGTTCCCCTTCCGACGGGTCGGCACCGCTTGCGGCCTGGGGGATTTCACCCAACACCCAAGTTGGGCAACTTGGAGGAACGCCTTTGTACCCCTTTTGGTTGCTCGCGGTCATGGCATCCCAATTGCGCAAAATCCGTGGGAGTAATGTTTCATGCCCGACGGCGCACCAGCGCGAGAGACGCTTAGGCGGCTGCTGGACGCAGAACAGCAAGCCCGGGAGATTCTCATTTCGGCCGAGGAGCGGGCCCGGGAGGCCCTTTCCAAAGCCGAAGAGCAGGCTACTCGAACCGTGGAGACAGCCCAAGAAGAGGCTGCGGCGAGGCACCGCGTCCGGTTAAACGAAGCAGAATCGAAGGCCATCGCCGAGGCTCAACAGCGCATCGAGAAACTGGAGGCGGAGGCGCGCGGGATCCAGCGTCGCGCGCAGTTCCGGTCGGGAAAGGCCGTCGATATGGTCGTCGACTGGGTGATCGCCCGGGGTGGCTGAGGCGACGTGGCCGATCACTGGGCGGAAGAGGTGGGGTGGATGACGTGAAGTGCTTCACTTACGCAGCGTCACAGGGATTCATCCGGGCGCGTTTGTCCCGCCTGCTGGACCAAGACACTTGGATGCGTCTCCTGAACTGCAGATCTACAGGAGACTTGGCCCAAGCACTGCGCCAAACTCAGGTAGGTACCGCCGTGAGCCGCGAGGGTGAAGTACGGCTGCAGATGCTGCGAGGAGGAGTTGCGGCGGCTGCGCAAGCGCTGACCCGCTATCTTCCGCGCGGCGCGCGGACGTTGGTGCACTGGTATAACCTCCGGTTCGAGGTCGAGAATCTCAAGACGGTTCTGCGGTCGGTGCACTACGGTTTGAACCCGCGACGCGCAGCACACTCCTTAGTCCCTCTAGCAACCGGAACGATCCGCACGCAGTGGGAAAAGCTGCTCGAAGCCGGATCGATCCCGGCGGTCATGGAGCAGCTTCGGGGATCTCCCTTCGCTGTCCCGCTGGAGCAGGCCTCCGAGCGATACCGGCAGGAACAGCGACTGTTCTACATCGAGGTAGGGTTGGATTTGTTCTACTTCCGCCGTCTGGTGCAACTGATCGAAACCCTAAAAGGCTCCGACGCAGCGCAGGCCACGGTGTTTCTGGGCCGGTGGATCGCGGTTCAGAATCTGCTATGGGCGTACCGATACCGCATCTATGGCCGAATGAGCCCGGAGGAAATTCTCAACTACACGCTGCATCGAGCCTGTGGCGCCGGGCTGGATACGCTGCGGCGAGTGGCGCTTGGCGCTCCTCTGGATGGGGAAGCGCGGCGGTTGGGTTTCAGCCTCCCCTCGGGACTATCTGAAGCTGAAGCCTTATCACAACTCGAACTCCAGGTGGAACGGGAACGGCACCGGCGCGCCGCCGCGGCGATCCGGCAGCCGTTGTTTCACCTGGGTGGAGCACTCGCCTTTCTCGTGGTGCTGGATGCGGAGGTCCGCGACCTGGCCGTAATCGTTGAAGGAAACTCGATCGGACTAACCGGCGCGGAAATGGCCCCGCACTTGCTCCGATCTATTTAGGAGACATTCCGCTGCGGACACTTGTTTGCCCGGACGGGGAAGCGCGGGAGTGCGGCCACGATGTTAGCGCCCGAACCCATGCTTGAGGCGAGCTTATTTGTCCTCGAGCCCGACGTGGAAGCGGTTACCGCTGCTCTGGCTCGTGCTGAGATCTTGCAGCTTGAAGACCTTCAACCCGAGGATTGGACGCCTTCCGGAGAGTGGGTCGAACTGGGTAACCGCTACACCGGCTTAGTGCAGCGGCTCGGGGAGACGCTTTCCGCACTGGGGATCGCGCGTCCCGCACGAAGCTCGCTGTCCGAAGCGGATCTTCGGCCGAGTCAGGACTGGCGTGTAATCGAATCTGGCCTGGCGGACATCGAGTCCAGCGTAGCGTCGTGGCAGAACCGGCTGCACGCAACAGAACAGCGATTGGAGCATTTGAAGCTGGGCGAATCGCAGGTTCAACTTCTTCTTCCGCTCGAAGTGCGGGTGGAGGATTTACGCCGCCTGCGTTCTCAGTCCTTGACCATCGGGTTCATGCCCACCGACAACGTATCCCGGGTCGCGGAGGCGCTATTTCAGATCCCGTTCGTTCTGATTCCATTGCAGCAGCGTGGCGGCAACACGCTGGTGCTGGCGGCTGCGTCGAGCGAAAACGCCGCTGTTCTGGAACGGGCTTTAAAGAGTGCTCTGCTCGAACCGATCGACGTGCCGGCGGAAGCCATGGGTCAACCCAGGGAAGCTCTCGCCTTGTTGCGCCGGGAAATCGAAGTGGGACAGAAGCAGATCTGCGCCCTAGATCGCGAACGCGAACGACTCGCCGCGCGGTTCGAATCCGCGCTGACGAACTTATGGAATCGCGCTCGGGCGGATGGAAAAGTCGCGGACGCGATCCGGCGTTTTCCGAAGCACGGTGAGGTCTTCCTGATTACCGGTTGGGTGCCGGAAGACGTCGTGGACCAAATGAAATCGGCCGTGGAACATGCCGCTGGCCATGCGGTCGCGATGGAAGTCTTGAAGCCGGACCGGCACCGTAAACAGATTCCCAGTCTGGTGAGAACTCCTCACTGGCTGCGGCCGTTCAAAGAACTGGTCACGACCTTTGGATTGTCCTCCTACAACGAGTTGGATCCAACGCTGGTGGTGACGGTGAGCTTCCTGATCATGTACGGCATGATGTTCGGAGATCTGGGGCATGGTCTGCTGCTGCTGTTGGTGGGCTTGTGGCTGTGGAGACGCCATGCCGGAGCCGGCATCATGGTTTGCGCAGCCGGGACCAGCGGGATTATATTCGGCTTCCTCTATGGGACCGCATTCGGCCACCCCGTCATGCGGGCGGCGTGGTTGCGTCCGCTGGAGGGTATCTGGACGATCTTGCTTACCGCGGTGGCCGGAGGCGTGCTCCTGCTGAATATCGGGTTCGGCTTGAATCTGGTCAACGCATGGCGCGCGCGGGATTGGCCGCGGTTGTGGCTCGACAAGAACGGCATTACGGGTATCGCTTTATATTGGGTGCTGCTGGGAGGAGGGCTGGGCGTCGGTTTTGGTCTGTTTCCCAAGTACGTTCTGCTCGCGGCTCCGGCACTCGGTGTCGCGCTGTGGATGCGGGAGCCACTCGCGAAATGGATTTGGGGACGGCACTGCGGTCCCATCGGAGAAGCGATGGTCACGGGTTTCTTCGAGTTGTTCGAAGCGGTGACGGGCTATGCCAGCAACAACCTCTCCTTCATCCGCCTGGGAGCGTTCGCGGTGGCACACGAAGGGCTCTCCGCATTGGTGCTGAAATATTCCGGGGGATCGTGGGGCTGGCTGGTGGCGGTCCTGGGGACGTTGCTGGTGGTTGGATTTGAGGGAGTCATTGTGGGTATTCAAGCTTTGCGGCTGGAATATTACGAATTCTTTGGGCGTTTCTTTGAGGGCGGGGGGCAACCGTTCATCCCGCTCTCACTAGGGACAGGAGGCCGAAATGCGAGCGTGGGTGTTCGGGCTTGAGGGTTTGAATGCATTCGTTGTGGTGGCAGCGCTGGTGCTGCTCGCACAGCCGGTGCATGCCCAAGATGCGGCGGCCGTCGTGGGCCAGAATCGGTTTCTGGGCGCGGCTATTGCGACCGGCCTGGCGGCGATCGGGTCCGGAGTGGCGGTGGGGATTGCAGGGGCGGCGGCTATCGGCGCGATCGCCGAAAAACCGGAACTGCTCGGCCGCACGCTGATCTTCGTGGGCTTGGCCGAGGGCATCGTCATTTACGGGCTGATCATTTCGTTCATCATTTTGCGAGGCTAGGCGCCACTGTGCCCAAGGAAATCGTCGTAGTTGGCGACGAAGACGCGGTCTTCGGGCTCGGGCTGATCGGGCTCCGCGGGTATCCAGCGAGAACCCTCGAAGAGGCGCGTCAAGTCTTGCAATCTGTCTTGGCCGAGCCGGCGACGGCGCTGGTTCTGCTCACGGAAAACTGGTCCGCAGCGAAGGACGCAGTGCCCGGTGAGGGCTCCGCTCCGGTGATCGAGATTCCGTGCTCCGGTCCGGCTGCGGCCAGGACGATGAGCTTGGAGGAAACCATCGAACGCGCATTGGGTGTCCGATTGGAAGGCGTGTGAGGTAAACGATCGTGGCGGGTATCCTGGGAGATTGGGTAGCGCTGATCGCTGAGATCAAACGGCGTGCGCAGCATCGGGCTCTCGAAAGGGAAGAGGACGCGAGCAAGCGTACCTCCGCGATCCTGGCCGAGGCCAACGAACGGCGCGCAACGATGCTGCGGCGGCTGGAACAGGAGAGCGAGCTGGAACTGGCGGCGATGATCCGCCGGAATAGCGCGAAGGGGGAGCTCGAAGCTCGCCGTCGCTTTACGATTCTCCGCGAACAACCCATCGATCAGGTTTGGCAGGATGCAGAGGCGCGGCTGCGGGCGCTGGTCGCGCAACCGGAATACCTGGATGTGCTGCAACGCCTGGCGCTGCTCGCGGCGCGGGAATTAGGGCCTGGTGAGTTTGTGCTGTCTGGCGATCCGGTGGGTCACTCGCTGCTCACGCCCGAGGTGCTGAAACAGTGGTCCGCGAGGGCGCAAGTGAAATTTGTTTGCGCGCAGCATCCTGCGGATGCCTGGGGCGGACTGCTGGCTACCAGCGGGCGCAGCCGGTTCGATGCGACCTTCCCCACACGGCTCGCCGTAGCACGCCGCACCATGCGCGAACGCGTGTTTGAAGTACTGACGGAGGAGGACAAGCAGTGACGGCGGAGCAAAGTCGCGTTGGCCTTCGAACCCGCTCTGGTGGTCGAACCCGGGTTGGTGCTCTGACTTGGATCAGCGGTCCCGTGGTCAAAGCCCGTATCTCCGGCCCGCTCAGCTTGCTGGAACAAGTTTATGTAGGCGAAGTGGGACTCGCCGGTGAGGTCATCAGCCTGGACCACGATATCGCCACATTGCAAGTCTATGAAGAAACCAACGGTCTCCGGCCGGGCGAACCACTCTTTGGAACAGGCGCGCCGCTTTCCGTGACGCTCGGCCCCGGACTGCTGACCAGCACCTACGACGGCTTGCAGCGTCCGCTGGAGGTGATTCGCGATCAGCAGGGGATTTATTTCCAACATGGTTCGCAGGCGGAGGCGTTACCGGAAAAGAAATGGAGGTTTACCCCGAGCGCCGGCGTGGGCGATGAAGTTCAACCCGGCCACTTGCTGGGCGTGGTCCAGGAGACACCGCTGATCGAACATCGAATCCTAGCTCATTCCGGCATTCACGGAACGCTGCGGGAAATTGTTTCTGAAGACGAGTACGCGCGCGATGATATTCTCGCTGTTGTTGAGGACGCCGCGGGACAACGGTATTCGCTGACCATGACGGAACGGTGGCCGATCCGTTCTGAGCGTCCGGTGCGAGAGCGCCTGGTGCCGGACAGTCCGCTGATCACAGGCCAGCGTGTTTTGGATACGTTCGCTCCGCTGGCGAAAGGTGGAACCGCGGCCATGCCGGGTCCGTTCGGAGCCGGCAAAACCGTGCTGCAGCATGCTCTGGCCAAGTGGTGTGACGCCGATATCATCATCTATGTCGGCTGCGGCGAGCGCGGAAATGAAATGGCTCAGGTGCTGGACGAGTTTCCCCGCTTGCTGGATCCCGCCAGCGGCCGTCCGTTAATGGAACGGACCGTGCTGGTCGCCAATACCTCCAACATGCCGGTAGCCGCGCGCGAGGCCAGCATTTACACGGCCACGACCATGGCGGAATATTATCGCGACCAAGGCTATAACGTCGCGCTAATGGCGGATTCCACCAGCCGGTGGGCGGAGGCTTTACGGGAAATCGCCGGGCGGCTGGAAGAAATGCCCGCGGAGGAAGGTTATCCCGCGTATCTTCCCAGCCGCATCGCGGCGTTCTATGAACGCGCCGGCCGCGTGCGGACTCTCGAAGGTAGAACCGGTTCGCTCACGCTGATCGCGACCATCAGCCCTCCTGGTGGCGATTTTACCGAGCCGGTCACGCAACATACCCAGCGCCACACGCGGGCGTTTTGGGCGCTCGACCGTACCCTGGCAAACGCGCGCCATTATCCGGCGATCAACTGGCAGACCAGTTATAGCCTGTATTCGGAAGCAGTCTCGCCGTGGTGGGCGCAGGAAACGGCGCCGGACTGGCAAACGCTCCGGGCGGCCGCGAGCGCGGTGCTCGAACAAGCGTCACGATTGGAACAGCTGGTCCGGCTAGTGGGCGCGCAGGCGTTGCCGGATCGCCAACGCTGGGTCCTCGAAATGGCGCAGATGTTCAGGGAGGGGTTTCTACAGCAGAACGCATTGCACCCAGTGGATGCACACTGCGTTCCCGCCAAGCAGGTCGCCCTGTTGCGGCTCTTCGTCGAGCTGTACGACGAAGGCAAGGGTGTGATCGGCGCAGGAGTACCGTTGGCGCGTGTCCGGCAGTCGCTCGATACTCGGCGCCTCGTGCAGCTCAAAGAAACTGTGCCGAACGAGCGGGCCGCCGAGATCGCGCTCCTGCTGGCCGAGTTGAAAGCAAATCTGCGCGGCTTGCTGCCGGCAGAAAAGACGCCGCGGGAACGGAAACGATAATGCGCGAATATCTGGGAGCAGACCGGATCGAAGGGCCGCTGGTCGCGGCCGAGGGTTACGGCAAAGCCGCGTACGGCGAATTGGTGGAAGTGCACACACTCAGCGGCACGCGCTTGGGCCAAGTGCTCACAACGGGTGAGGATCTGTTCATTGCGGAGTTGTGGAGCGATACCGCTGGATTGAAATCGGATGAAGTTGTATTCCGCTTTCTCGGCGAAACGTTTCACGTGGGCGTATCGCGCGAAATGCTGGGCCGGGTCTTCGATGGTTTGGGAAGGCCCCGGGACGGCTTGCCCCCACCGCTGGCCGAAACCCGCGTGGAGATGCACGGAGCTCCGCTCAATCCCACGGCGCGCGCCTATCCGCAGGATTTCATCGAAACGGGGATTTCAGCGATCGACGGTCTGAATACAGTGGTCCGAGGCCAGAAGCTGCCGATCTTCTCCGGCTCGGGGTTGCCCCACAACGAACTGGCGGCGCAGATCGCATTGCAGGCGCGCATTGCCGAAAACCAAGAAACGTTCGCGGTGGTGTTCGCGGCGTTGGGCGTTTCGCGCGACACCGCCGCTTACTTTCAAAAGCAGTTCGAAAACTCGGGACTATTGGCGCGCACGGCGTTGTTCTTGAATCTCGCGGACGAATCGCCGCTCGAACGGCTGGTGACGCCGCGCGTGGCGCTCAGTCTGGCGGAATTCCTGGCATTCGAGCACGGATACCAGGTGCTGGTCCTTATGACGGACATCACTAACTACGCGGAAGCGCTACGCGAAATCTCATCGCGCCGCAACGAAGTGCCGGGCCGAAAAGCGTACCCCGGCTATCTGTATTCGGATCTGGCACATCTCTTCGAACGCTGCGGCCGGGTACACGGACGGCCCGGTTCGGTGACTCAAATCCCCATCCTCACCATGCCTAATGACGACATTACGCACCCGGTGCCGGATCTGGCCGGTTACATCACCGAAGGCCAGGTGGTGCTGAGCCGGGCCTTCCATCGGGAGGGAATCTATCCGCCCATCGATGTGTTGCCTTCGCTGTCCCGCCTGATGAAGGACGGCATCGGGAAAGGGCACACCCGGGCGGACCACCCGAGTTGGGCCGCCCAGCTCTATGCAAGCTACGCCCGCGTGCAAGAGATTCGCGCGATTTCGGTGGTCATCGGTGAGACAGCTTTGGCCCCGATTGACCGAGCCTTCTTGGATTTTGGCCGCGCGTTCGAAACGCGTTTTGTGGCGCAGGGCGCCACCCAAACTCGCTCGATCGAGGAAACGCTCGACCTCGGGTGGGAGCTGCTTTCGCTATTGCCGCCGGGCGAGTTGACCCGCATCAGCGAAGAGGATCTGAAGAGTCATTACAAAGGCAAGCTCGCGGGGAGCGCGCCATGACGGACCTGGATCAACAGCCGGCGACGCGAACCACGCTGCTCGCCTTGCGAAGCGAACTGGATCAGGCGCGTCAGGGCCACTCCATTCTGGAGCGCAAGCGCGAAGCCCTTCTGCGTGAGTTGTGGGATCTGCTACGCGAAGTGAAACACACTGAGCTCGACGTGCGCGAACGGTTTGCTCAGGCCTACAAAGTGCAGCGCGAGGCGCGCATCACCATGGGCCGCGACGCCATGCGATTCGCAGCCCTCGCGCCCGCGGCGCGAACCGATTATTCCGTGGAGTCGCGGACAGTTATGGGTGTCGCCTTGCCACTGGTCTCCCTGCAGGTCGAACCCCTCCCATTTCCGTACAGCCCTGGCGGAATCCACCCGGTGTTCGACGAACTGCGCGCCCGCTGGATCGAAGCCGGCAAGATCCTGGGTCCTTGGAGCGAGACGATCGGCTCTATCTGGAAGGTGGCGGCGGAGGTGGAGCGAACCCAGCGCCTGGTGAACGCTCTCGAAAGTGTCTTAATTCCGCGGTACCTAGCGGCCATCCGCCGCATTCAAACCATTCTCGAAGAGCAGGAACGCGAGAGCTTTTCGAGAGCCAAACGCGTCAAGCAACGCGGTCAGTGGAGGTCCTGAAGATGGAGCGGCTTTTCCGCCATATCCTGGTTCCAGTGGATGGGTCGGAGCCCGCGCTCGCTGCCGTCCGTGTCGCTTTGCGGCTCCGCGCCGCCTCCCCGGATTGCGAGTTGACGGCGCTCTACGTCGTCGATAAGCTGGTGCTCCATGAACTGATCCGGTTCAGCGCGCGGGGCGAGCGCGAAGTGGGAGCGGAACTGGAGGAGCAGGCGCACCGCTACTTGGACTTCATTCAGGCCGAGGCGGCTCGCGATGGCGCTACCGTGTCCGTGCAGACTCGTAAGGGCGATCCCTTCGAAGAAATTATCGCCGTGGCCAACGCTCTACCCGCCGATTTAATCGTCATGGGGCACACCGGGCGGCGGGGGACGGCGCGCGTGCTGGTCGGATCGGTGACGCAGCGCGTGCTGGATTATGCGCCGTGTCCGGTGCTGGTGACGCGCAGCAATTCAGCTTCGTGAAGGCCGCACGAAGACACACTGACTAACGGTGATACATTCCCGGCTATGGCACTACGTTCAGGTGTTTATATTGTCCCTACAAACCGGTGATAAATCGAACGGACTGCGTGGTTGATCGCCCGGAATCGTTCTGGTGGCAAGCACAGCGTTGGCGTTGTGGCGAATCCGCTGTGGATTCTGGGAGTCACCGCGACGGGGCTCGTTTCCATCAATGTCGCTTTTACAGGCTTTTGCCCCGTGGGCAGTGTACTACGCTTGGTGTGTGTATCGGTGGCCACGCAAGCAGGCGCGAGGAGAAACCGCTCGTTTTATTGGGCCAGCGAGAACTCCTTTGATTGGGCACGCTGATTCGCAGGTTGCCTCAACGGTGTTGACACAGGTGTGGTGTCTCATTCCGCTGAGCGTATAGAATTTGAACTGGCGCGCGATCGCGGAGACGCTTGGCTTCCTAGTCTGCCGCGATAAGCGCCTGGAAACTGGTTTGGACTCACTCGTAGCGCAAAGCATCGATCGGATCCAAGAACGCCGCCTTTCGGGCGGGATAGTAGCCGAAAAAAACCCCGACCAATCCCGAAAACGCAAAGGCCAGCAGAGCGGCCCCCGGGCTCAGGACGGTGGACCATTGCGCGAAACGCGAGATCAAGATCGACGTCGCCACACCCAATCCGATCCCCATGACGCCGCCCAACAGAGAAATGGTCACGGCCTCGACCAGAAACTGCAGCAAAATGTCCCCGGTCTGTGCGCCCACGGCTTGACGCAACCCGATTTCGCGGGTGCGCTCCGTCACCGACACCAGCATAATGTTCATGATCCCGATGCCGCCCACGATGAGCGACACGGAAGCGATCACGGCCAACAGCACGGCCATCACGCGCGCCGATGTTTCCTGCGCCGCGAATACTTCCTCCAGATTACGAATCGTGAAATCGTCGTCCTGCGACCGCTGCAAATGATGCCGTTGCCGCAATAGTGTATGGACCTGCTCCTGCGCCTGCTTGATCGTGGTAGGTCCCGTGGCCTGAACCATGATCGCTCCCACCGAACCCGCGCTGGCCTGGCTGACGCCCGACACCCTTTTCTTGGACGTCGAGATCGGAATCAATACGACGTCGTCCTGATCCTGCCCGCTCGGCGACTGGCCTTTAGGAGAAAGCACACCAATGACCGTGAGCGGAACATTGCGAATGCGAATCGTCTGGCCCACCGGGTCGCCGCCCGGAAACAGGTTGTCCGCCACCGTCTTTCCCAGCAGTGCCACGCGGGTCGCCGCCTCAACGTCCTTGGTGGTGAACGCAATTCCGCTGACCACCGAGAGATCGCGAACCGTCAGGTAATCCGGTGTGACGCCTTGAATCGAAGTGGCCCAGTTATTGTTCCCGCCAATCACCTGCTGCCCTTGGCGAACCAGGGGCGTGGCGATGCTGACCGCGGGACACAGCGCCGCGATCGCGCGCGCGTCGTCCTCGGTGAGTGTCAACGCCTGCCCGCTGCCCAGTCGAATCCCCGACGTGGTGATGCTGCCCGGCACCAGCATGATCAGGTTGCTTCCCAGGCTGGCGATTTGTTGCTGGATGCGGGCGGTCGCGCCGGCGCCCACCGCCACGGTCGCGATTACCGCGGCCACGCCGATGATTACGCCCAACATCGTAAGCGCGGATCGCACCTTATTCGTCCGCAAGGCCGTGAACGCGATGTTTACACTAGGCAGGATTGGCGTCATGAAACCCCCACCTCCTCCATCTCGTCGCTGAGGTCCGCCGCCGGCATATGGATCAATTCCCGCGCCGCGTCGTAAGGGGCCGCGACTCTGTGATCGTCCACCACCCGCCCGTCGCGGAAATGAATGATGCGGCCGGCGTGCGCCGCGATATCCGGCTCGTGGGTCACCATCAGCATCGTAATCCCGGCTTCGCGGTTCAGGCGTTGAAAGATCGCCATGATTTCGACGCTGGTCCGCGTATCCAGCGCACCCGTGGGCTCGTCGGCCAAAATGATTTCGGGGTGATTCACCAGGGCGCGCGCTATGGCGACGCGCTGTTGTTGCCCGCCCGAAAGCTGGTTCGGATGATGCTGCGCGTGGTCCAGCAATCCCACCATCTTGAGTGCCGCCAGCGCTCGGCCGCGGCGGTCGACCGCGGGTCCGCGCGTGTACAGCATGGGCAGCTCGACATTGGCGACAGCGGTGGTTCGCGCCAACAGATTGAAATTCTGGAATACGAAGCCGATCTTCCGGTTGCGGATGGTCGCCAGCTGATTGCGGTTCATCCTGCTGGTGTCAACCCCATCGAGGAGATAGCGGCCCGAAGTAGGTTGATCCAGACAGCCGACGATGTTCAGAAAGGTGGATTTCCCGGACCCCGAAGGACCCATCAGCGCCACGAAGCTGCCGCGTTCAATCGACAACGTCACGCCGCGGAGCGCGCGCAAGCTCACATTCCCGGTGCGGTAGATCTTGCTGATGCGCTGTGCTTCAATCAGCTCCGGCATAGTGGCCTCGCTTAGAACCCTCGCGGAATCGGTGGCGTCGCGCCGGTTTGCGAAGGTGAACTGCCCGGCGACGCGATTCCCACGATCACTTGCTGACCCTCTTGAAGGTCGCCTGCTTCGACCTCGGTGTAATTGCCGTCCGTGATTCCGATCTTCACGGGCACCGGCCGCACTTTGGATTTCTGCCCCGCAAGATAGACCACGGCCCAATTGCCGGCGCCCGCTCGGGCCGGGCGGCCAGCTTGCTCCAGCAGCGATTCCGGTGGCTTAAAGCGCAGCGCCGCATTGGGCACTTTCAAAGCGTGTTCGCTGCGTTGTGTGGAGATGGTCACATTGGCCGTCATCCCGGGAAACAATTTCAGATCCGGATTGTGGGCCTCGATGACGGCATCGTACGTGATCACGTTCTGCACGTTAATCGGAGCCTCCCGGATCTGAATCACCCGGCCGGGGAACGTGACTCCGGGATAAGCGTCCACGACGAACGTGGCGGTTTGCCCCAGCTTCAGGCGCCCCACATCCGACTCCGCGACGTTGGTGTCCACCTGCATCTTGGTCAAGTCCTGAGCGATCAGGAAAATCGTCGGCGCCTGGAATGACGCGGCAACCGTCTGGCCGACGTCCATATTCCGCGATACGACGGTGCCATCCACCGGAGCGGTAATGCGGGTATGATTCAGGTTGATGCGGGCTTGGTTCAGCGCGGCTTGGTTGAGTTCCACCTCCGCCTGGAACATGGCCACTTGCTTGGTGGCCGCCTGAAGCGCGGCTTCCGCCGACGTGATGTTGTGGAGCGCGGCGTCATGCTGGGCTTCCGCGGAGTTTTGGTCCGCGACGGCTTCATCCTGGGTGGCTTGCGCCGTATCCAGATCCTCCTGGTCGAGGATGGCCTCCTCGAACATCGTTTTTCGCCGGGCCAGCTTCGTTTTGGCATCCGCCACCGCGACCTTCGCCTTCGCGATCGCCGCGAGCTGATTCACTTCCGCGGCTTTTGCGCTGGATAGGTCCGCATCGGCCTTTGCGGCGGATGCTTTCGCATTTTCCACGGATGCCACCGAATTGCGTAAAGCCGCTTCGGCCTGCTTGACCTGAGCCTCGAAGATTTCCGGATCGATTTCCGCCACCAACTGCCCGGCCTTCACGCGAGTGTTGAAATCGGCATATAGGGCCTTGATGTTGCCCGAAACCTGACTCCCCACCTGGACGGTAACCACCGCATTGCACGCCCCAGTCGCCGAAACCGTGGCCTCAATGGGACCTCTCTCCGCCTTGACAAATTGAAAGGTCGGTGCCTCCGCCTCGAAAGCGTAGCGCCAGACGAGCGCTGTGGCGAAAACCACCAGCGCCACAATCGCGATCGCAGCCAGAACTTTCCGGCTGGAACGCGGCGGCGCTTCCGGTTCGATTTCCGCAACAGGCGCCGGTCTTTGAGCCGGCGGCTCCACAAGGTTCAAGGGTTCGTCAGCCAGAATGTCTTTCGCCGGCATAGCAGCCTCCCCTCCTCACGGCAACGACTCCTCCATTTGGACCGGGACGCGGTTGTCGGAATGCCCAAAGAAGTTCAGTTGAGCGAACGAGTGGAACACCGCCAACCAATGCGATCGCCATCAGGATCGTCCGGTTCATCGTAGTTCTCCAGCAGCATAGAAGTGCACGTGAGTAACCATCCCTGGCGATTCACGAATCGCCCTCGTTCCTCTTCGGCAGCAAAACCGAGCGGTCTCAAGCACCCTCAATTGGGTCAAAACACGCAACCACAGGCTGGGGCGCGGCCACAAGTCGATTCGGGTTAGCAGCTTGCAAGATCAATCGTTTGGCGGGATGAATGCTCCATCAGAAGCTGGGAGGTCGTCATGAGCAAGAGTACAAGACTTGCCGGGATGGCATTCGCGTGGCCGCTCTTCGCATGGGCTCAGAGCCCATCGCCCGAGGGTGTTCCCGCGCAGATCCCGGTTCATATTATGGTGACGCTCGGCCATCACTATGGTGGTGTTCTGGCCGCGCTCACCCAAGATGAGGTAACGGTCACCCAGCGCTTCGATCCGCAACGGATCACGAGTCTGACCCCTTTGCGGGGAGATCGTGGGGGCCTGGAACTGTTTCTCCTGGTCGACGATTTCTCGAGTTGCGAGCCGGGCTCGAAATTCGAGGAAGTTCGCCGCTTTATCGATTCCCAACTGCCCACGACGGCGGTGGGAGTCGCCTACATTCACAACGGAAATCTCGAAGTGATCGAGAATCCCACGCGCGACCGTCAGCGCGCTGTCATGGCTCTCAGCGCACCCTCCGGAAGCAAACCTGCCAGTCCGTTTAAGGCGCTGGCGGAGTTGATTCGGGGCTGGCCGCAGGGTCCCTCGCGGCGTGCGGTCGTGATGATCTCGAATGGAATCGATCCCGAAGCGAAAGAACTGGGGCCAGACGCTTCCGCCGACGGGGCGATTGAGGCAGCCCAACGCGCGGGCGTCCCCATCTACGCGATCTACCATCCCAGCGCCGACTACCAGACCCAAGACTATTCGAAGATCTATGCTGGGCAAGTTCAACTCGCTCACGTCGCCGGAGAAACCGGCGGCGAGGCGTATTTCCTGGGCATGGGGCCGCTGCCTTCCTTGGTGCCGTTCCTGGCCGATATCGCCGACCACCTGGCCAACCAATACCTGCTGGAGTTCCTGGCAAACCCCAGTGATGGCCCCGGCGCCCTGCAGGAAGTAACCGTCAAGAGCAAGGTCCCCGATGTCGAATTGATCGTGCCGAGCAAGGCTTGGGTTCCGGGAAGCAGCCCGGACCAGAAGCACAAAGCTTCCTAGAGAAGCGCTCATGAAGGGGATCCTCAAGCTCGCCTATAAACTGCTTGTCAACGACAAAGCGAAGTTCACGGCGTTGCTTGTAGGCATCACCTTCGCGGTTTTTCTGATGATCGCGATGACCTCGCTGTTTGCCGGCGTTCTCAAGCGGGCCTCTGCGACGGTCATCAATCTAGGCGCGTCGATGTGGGTCATGGATCCATCCGTCCAAACCGTCGCGAACACTATCGGCATGCCGGATTACGTGCTGGACGCGGTCCGGAGCATGGAGGGCGTCAGCTACGCGGTCCCGGTCTACTCCGGAGGAGCGCTGGTCAAGTTAGCGGATGGAAATTACCAGGCCGTGACGGTAGTGGGGCTGGATGATACCAGCTTATTCGGCCGGCCAAAGCTCACCCAGGGCACGATTGAGAACATTTATGGCGAGAACGCTTTCATCGTAGTCGAGGATACCGAGTTTTCTAAACTAAACGATCCTCACTTGGGAACGGAATTTGAGGTAAACGATCATCGGGGGGTCATTGTGGGCATCGCGACGGTGGCCAGCAGCGGCTTGTTCGGTATCCCGACGCTGTACACGACATATGAGAGGGCCCTGGAATACCTGCCCAACCCGCGCTTCACCATTTCCTACGTTCTGGTTGAGCCCAAGAGCCCCGCGGATCTGTCCAAGATCAAACAACAGACGCAGGCGCTCGGCTACCTGGCGTTGACCAAGGACGAGTTCATGGACAAGATCTCCGCGTTCTATATGTTCCAGACCGGCATGGGGATGAATCTGCTGATCATGACCGTCATGGCCTTTATCGTTGGTCTCTCCATTTCGGGCCAGACCTTTTATACCTTTGTCCTGGAGAACCTGGAGAAATTCGGCGCCCTCAAAGCCATGGGTGCGAAGAGCCGCGAATTAATCCTGATGATTCTTTTCCAGGCCAGCTTTACGGCCCTCACGGGCTACGGTTTGGGAATCGGAATGTGCGCCCTCACCATCTATCTGGCCAAGTTGAGGCTTCCGGATTATGCCGCCATGATCACGTACTGGAATCTGGGGCTGGCCTTCGTGATGGTGGTCATCATTGCCGCCGTTTCGAGCTATTTCGGCGTCCGCAAGGTATTGCGGATCGAGCCGTTCGATATTTTCCGAGGGTAATGCTATGGCTGAGCCAGCGATTCGAGTCACCGGGGTGGTCAAGTGGTTCGGCGAAGGCGAGGCCAGAACGCAGGCCCTGAAAGACGTGAGCCTGGAGGCCTATTTTGGCGAAATGCTGTACATCGTCGGACCGTCCGGTAGCGGGAAGACCACCTTGCTGAGCGTGCTCTCAGGCATTCTCAGGCCGAACTCCGGCAACGTCACGGTGGAAGGCTCCGACATCTGGAAACTTTCCAGCGACAAACTCGCCGATTTCCGGTTGCACAAGATCGGATTCGTTTTCCAGGACTATCATTTATTCCCCCGGCTGACCACCGCCGAAAACGTCGTGGTTCCCATGATTCTGAGGCGCAAGAACTGGGGCGAAGCCATAGCCGAGGCCAAGAAATACCTGGAGATTGTGGGCTTGAAAAACCGCGCCGATCTTCCGCCGGTGAAACTGAGCGGCGGAGAACAGCAGCGCGTGGCCATCGCCCGGGCCATTGCCGGACAACCGGACATCCTGATTATGGACGAGCCCACTGCGTCGTTGGACGGCGACACCGGGCACGCCATCGTGGGCTTCGTGAAAAACAACATTCTCAATGAGAAACGTTGCATTTTGATTGTCACGCACGATGCCAGAATTTACGATTTCGCCACGCGGATTCTGCATATGGAAGACGGGCGACTCACTTCCATCGAGAAAGGAAGCGCCACGTGAGGAAGATCATATTCACACTATCGTTCGTCGGACTTCTGGCTGGAGTTATGGTTGCCTATGTGTCCAATCTGGTCCAGCCCGCGTTGCCGCCGGCCTTTAATCCACCCACGAATCCTTATTCGAAAGGCATCTACGCCGAAGGCATCCTCGAAAGCGATCAGCCGAGCGGGGAGAACATGAACATCTACCCGGAGGTCTCGGGCACGGTAAAGCAGATCCTGGCCGCGGAAGGCCAGGAGGTCAGGCAAGGGACCGTCCTGTTAGTGCTCGACGACTCAATCCAGAGTGCCACCGTCGAGCAGCTGCAATCCCAGGCGCAAGCCGCCTTCACTCTGCTGAGCGAATTGAAGGCGCAGCCGAGAAAAGAGACTCTGGACGTGAACGAGGCCCAGGTGGTCTCCATGCAGGCGGCGTTGAAGACGGCGCAAGATGAATTAGACAAGCAACAGGCCGCCTACGATCTAAACCCCAAATCGATTAGCAAGGATGCACTGGACAGCGCCGCGAATGCCGTTGCGGCCGCGCTGGCCAACCTCGAGGTAGCGCGCAAGCAGCGCGACTTGACCAAAGCGGGCGCCTGGATTTTCGACATCAACAATCAGGAAAGAACGTACAACGCCTTGTACAAATCCTATTTGTCCGCGAGCGCGCTGCTGGCCAAATACACGCTTCGAGCGCCGAAGGATGGAATCGTCCTGGCGATTAGCCCCACCGTGGGCAGCTTTGTCTCGGCGCAGGGCGCTTACGACTCTTACACCCAGGGCATGACGCCCGTGCTGGTGCTGGGGAGCCCCCACGCGCATCTGAACGTGCGTTGCTACGTCGACGAAATCCTGGTCCCGCGACTGCCTGCTCCGGCCCAGATGAAGGCTCAGATGTCCGTGCGCGGTTCCACGGTCAAGATTCCGCTCCAATATCTCCGCATGCAGCCCTTGGTCTCTCCCAAAATAGAACTCTCCGACCAGCGGCTCGAAAAGGTGGACGTCCGCGTGCTCCCCGTCATTTTCCGGTTGGAAAAGCCCAAGGACTTGAATCTGTATCCCGGTCAATTGGTCGACGTGTATATCGGTGAGTGAACTATGCCTAGAGAACAAACGATCGCGTCGCGCCTGGCCACCATAGCCGCCATGGCCGTGGTGGCGTTTTCGGCGTCGTGCACGATCGGCCCCAAGTATGTGAAGCCCTCCGCCCCCGTCCCTCCAGCGTATAAAGAGGTTGGAGCGTCCAACGTAAGCGGCGACTGGAAGCTGGCGCGACCCAGCGACGATGCAGCGCGTGGCCGCTGGTGGGAACGGTTCAACGATCCCCGGTTGAACCAGCTCGAGGAGAAGCTCAACATCTCTAATCAAAACATCGTCGCGGCGGCAGCCAATGTCCAGGCCGCTCGCGCCATGATCCGGGAAGCCCGGGCGCAGTACTTCCCCAGCCTCACCGTCAACCCGGGCATCGCCAATTCTCGCTTGTCCACGGGATTCGGAAAACCGCTGGGCATCGTCTATTCGGCCTATTCGCTCCCCTTCGACGCGACCTGGGAGCCCGATCTGTGGGGCCGCATTCGAAAAACTGTGCAGTCCAACACGCTGGCGGCGCAGGCCAGCGTGGCCGATCTGGAGAATGTCCGCCTGTCCGCGCAATCCGAGCTGGCCGCCGACTACTACGAATTGCGCTCGCAAGACGCCCTCAAGCAGCTGCTGGATTCCACCGTAAGCGCCTATCAGGAGGCGCTGGAGCTGTCGCGCGACTTGTCCAAGGCCGGGATCGGCAACGATGAGGCCGTCGCGCAGGACGAAACTCAGTTGAAAGCCACCGAAGCGCAGGACACTGACCTGGGCGTTCTCCGCGCCCAATACGAACACGCGATCGCTCTTCTGTCCGGGCAGACCGCCTCGGAGTTCGCGCTCCCCGCGGAGGTCCTGAAGACCAGCCCTCCGCCGATTCCCCTCGGCGTTCCTTCCGAGCTGCTGGAGCGGCGTCCCGACATCGCCGCCGCGGAACGCGCCGTCGCCCAAGCCAACGCTCAGATCGGCATCGCCAAGACCGCCTTCTTTCCCGCCGTCACGCTGAGCGCGTCCGCTGGACTGCAAAGTCTCTCCATAGCGAAATGGCTCGAATGGCCGAGCCGGATGTGGTCCGTGGGCCCCACCCTGGCGCAGACGATTTTCGAAGGGGGATTGCGCAAGGCCACGGTGCAACAGTTCCAGGCCACCTACGATCAGACGGTCGCCAACTACAGAGAGACAGTGCTGACCGCTTTTCAGCAGGTCGAGGATAACCTGGCGGCTCTAAGAATCCTGGCGCAAGTCATCGAGCAACAGGATTCCGCGATCGAATCCGCCGGCCGGAGCCTGGAGGAAGCCGAAGTCCGGTACAAGGCCGGCATCGATCCCTACCTGAACGTGATCGCCGCTCAAACCACGCTGTTGAACAGCCAGCAAACGGCCGTGAACTTCCGGACCCAGCAAATGGTAGCGAGTGTCCAGTTGATTAAGGCGTTAGGTGGCGGATGGGAAGCGTCCCAGATTCCTTCACCCCAGGACCTGGGAAAGCGGCCGCCGAGCGGTGACTCGGCGCATTGACGCATCCCCAACATCCCTTGCGTGAAATGGCCCTTCGCTGGTCCAAGCTGGGGAATCAACTGTCTGACCCTGAGTGAGATAGCGATGCGCTGTTGCAAGCGCGGACGGTAACAAAGATGCAGTTACTTACGGCGAGCGCGTACGGACTATGTACGCCGGGCGAAACGGTCGTGGCGCGCGCGAGGTGCGCTTATGCGTAAATACAAGGTGTTGGTCTTTTCGACGCTATTCCTGGGTGTCGCTCTCTTGGTCTACTCGAAGGAAAACATAAAGAAAGTGGCGCCCAAGGACACTAACGCGGCATCGGGGCTGGAGATGTATCGGGCGTATTGCGCCGTCTGCCACGGCGTGGATGGAAAGGGTGGCGGCCCCGCCGCAACCGCCATGAAGCAGCCGCCCACCGACCTGACCAAGCTCGCCGCCAAGGCCGGAGGAGAATTCCGGCGCTTCCGCGTGTCCAACGTGATTCGAGGCGATAACGTCCTCCCCTCGCATGGCTCGCAAGACATGCCCATGTGGGGAGACGTGTTCCGAAATCTGAAGCGCGATGAGTCCATAGTAACCCTCCGCGTTCACAACCTGACGGAGTACATCGCATCTCTTCAGGAGAAGTAAAGGGGTGACTTGCCCCTGCCGCACGGGGTGAACGGAGGCTTTAAGAGAGTTCAAGACATCATGAAAAAATCGCCGAAGTCTTGCAGTCCTGCCACCAACTGAGCCGCCTGGTTTTGAGAGCAAGGACTCGAAGTTACGGCCACGGCGTCGGAGATCCTCGTGCATGCCGCCTAACGCACAAAAAAGAGGAAAGGGACATGGAGTTGTTCCGGCCTCTGCGCGAAAGTGGTGCCGACGCCGGAGTCTGCAGCGCTGCAGCCCAATGCCACTACGAAGAAGCAGGGAAACGAATCGAGAAGGCCTTGAACGACGCGAATACTCCTGTTTCGCAACACTGGAGGATGGCAAGACGGCCGCTGAGCGGCTCTTGAAGCGTGTACGCGGTTGAGGACGGCATTGACGAGGCTGCCCACCAGATCAGGCGTCACCCGGTTAGCTCTCTTGCGAATCGCCTTTTCCGCGGGAGCCGTGTTGGCATTTCTCTTACCTCGGCCTGCCCAGAGGTGAAGTTGCCGGGCAGCAAGGGGCCGGAAAGAGGCTAAAGACAGCCCTTATCGGTCCATCTACGCTTGCGGCAACCGCGAAGCGCCTGGCCACGAACCTGACCACGATGCTGACGGTCGCCATGACCATCGCGGTCGCCTCCACGGTTGCCGGAACTTGGCTGGCCCAGGGGCTCCATCGCGAAACCGGCCCGCTGATCGTTACGGTGTCGGCCGGGTGTTTCCTTCTCAGTTTGGCCAAGCGGATGCACAGGTAGAAACGGAGGCCGGGGGCTGCAAAGATCCGTTGGCCTCGGAGGTGTTCTATGCCGCAATGGATTAAGTATCTTTTGCTCGTCTTGATCCTGCTGTTGGTCGCGTCGATTCCACTTGCCATGCAACTGGAGACGGGGTCCATTCAGGGCAAGATTACGGACGATCGCGGACCGGTGGCCAACGCCTCTGTAGACGCCCGCAATGTTATGTCGGGCGCCACCGCCCGTGCAATGACCGATGCTTCTGGCGTCTATAAACTGGAGAATCTGCGCTCTGGGAGGTATTCCCTTTTTGTGACGGCGGCAGGTCACGACTCGTTATGGGTTCGCCAAGTTGTGGTGGAACCCGGCCGGAGTACATCACGTGATCTTCAAGTGAATCGGGCCCGAATGACGACCACGCGGTGGAGCGGGCTTCAGCCTGCGACGGGTGCTTGAGCACCCGTGTAGAGGCGGAGGCTGAAGCCTCCGTTGCAGGCTCAAGCCCAATGTCGCTTAGTTTTCCATGCGCAAATATTTTAGTGCGCTTATGTTCGTTTGCTCCAAGCAGCATTTAGGCTAGATCGTGCACCAAAGTTGAAGCAGGCGTCGGCACGAGTGCCGACGCGGCACGCAGGAGTGCGTGCGCCACAATCGCCCAGATGCCTCAAAAAACCCGGCTGTTAAGCGGCAGCGTCTTCCGGGGCTTTGCCTCCAAACGACTGAAGCGCCAAGTAATTGCGTCCAAAGCGCTGGATGTTGTCGCGCTGCTGCTCGAATTGATCCAGGTGACCCTCCTCGTCGCCCACCAGGTGCTCAAAGAGCTGCTTGGAGACGGAGTCCGCATTGGCGCCGCAGTCCAGAGCCGCGTCATTGTAGGTCCGAATGCCGTCTTCTTCCATAGCCATGGCCTTGTCCAAGATGGCCTCTGCCTCCGTGATCTTCTCGACCGGACCGGCAGGGGCCATTTCCACGTCACCTTTTAGGAACAGGACCCGCTCGGCGAATCGCTCCAGGTGTCCCATTTCCTGGATTGCGACTCGCTTGAACAGAGCTGCCAGTGGTCCGAAGCCCTGGTCGTTCAGGTGAAAGTGAAAGAACATGTACTGGTGCACGGCCTGAAGTTCGTCGGCGACACCCATGTTTAGAAGTCGAATACTCTTCTCTTTGTTCATACGATTACCTCTTGGATTTTTCGTCGCGGGCGGGAACGTAGACTTTGTGTGCACTTACCAATTCCGCATTCGGCACCTCGGTGACAAATCTGACGTTCCGGAATCCGCCCTTGTGCTCCGGCGTCATGAGCAAAGTCACGCGGTACTGATGGTCCAGGCGCACGCCGATCTCATCCAGATACGGCGCGAAAGAGACCAAAGGCCCGAATCCCAACATATAAGCTTCCCCGCCGGTCTCCTCCGCAATCTGCGCGAGATGACTCTGGGCCCAGTTCATACTCCAAAAACTGTGGCCGAAATGGCCGGCGGCGGGCATGTAAATCGCATAGACGACGATGCCGTGGCGTTGGGCGTCTTCGATAGCGCTGTCGAGGTAGGGATTGGTTGGCCCCAGGCCGCCCAGAGGGTCGGTGCCACTAGTTACCAGGACCACCTCGCGACGGTTAGAAGTAGCCGGCCAGCGCTGGATCAAATCGCTCAAGGCTAGATAAGGACTTGCCATAACCCCGCCAGACGATAGCGGCAGCCGTAGAGCTTTAGCCGCATCGCTGTGATTCGTCGTGAGATCCCGCAGGATCTGAGCCGTCCCGTTGCGCAAGTACGCGATCCCGACTAAGGTTTGCGGCGGTCGCGCCTCAATGAAATTCCGCACATCCCCCAATTGGGAGCCAAGGGTCATGCTGGAGGCGTCATCCAGCAGGAAAAACAGTTCCAGACCCGCATTCCCGCCCTGCAACCGAACCAGATCCGTTACCTGAAGGCGTTCGTGCCGCTCATACGCCACCACATCTCCCTTCTGCAGCGATGGAACGTCCTTTTCGTGGTCGTGCCGAGCCTCCACGGTGATGGTTGTCTGCACGAGGCCGGATGCAGTCGGAACCTTGTCGTAAGCAGACAGAGACAATCCGGTAGCAAGGCAGCCGATAAAGAGCAATCTAGGCATACACGCCACCTCTCTTTCCCGTATGTCTGTGCAACTGGGGAACCACTCGGCGCCACCGGCCCGACTCGGCTTGCGGAAATACCTCTTTCCCGGCTTTGTGCTAAGACACATTGGTCTACGAACCAGTGCGCTCGAAAATGAGGTTTAAAGGCAGAAAGACGGGGTTCCCAAAAGATCTGGTTTTGGCACTCTAATCGGCGCACACAACAGCGTTTGAACTAAGTCGTCCGCGCGGCGGCGCTGCGTGTGTCCGTAGGTTGAACATTTGTCCTTCATCGGCATAGTGTGCGTCACAAGGAGGTCCCCCGTGACCCGACTTCGCAAGATGATGCTGGAAGAACTCAAGCGTCGTAATTGCCGAGAAAGGCGGCTGGCTTGTCCTTCCTGAGAGGACCTTCTACACGCGGAAGTCAGCCAAACCGCCTAGCCAAAAGACGCAGTTACTCCTGAGCCAATTCGCGGAACCCAACGTCTGAGGCGGTCATCCGCTTGTGGACTCTATAAGTTCCACGCCTCTCAATTGTGGTGCCCGACGTGTAGGTTAGGATCTGAGTGCATTAATCAAATGGAACCTAAGAAGGTGATTATCGACGGGAACGAGGCGGCCGCGTGGGTCGCCCACCATGTCAGCGAAGTCATTGCGGTCTATCCCATCACGCCTGCTTCCACCATGGGCGAGTGGGCGGACCAGTGGTCGGCGGCGGGACAGCCCAACATTTGGGGATCTGTGCCCAGCGTGGTCGAGATGCAAAGCGAAGGCGGCGCGGCGGGTGCGATTCATGGTGCGCTCCAAGGAGGCGCCCTGACGACGACGTTCACTTCATCGCAGGGGCTGCTGTTGATGATCCCGAACATGTACAAGATTGCGGGGGAGTTGACACCAGCGGTGTTCCATGTGGCCGCTCGCGCCATCGCCGCCCAGGGATTATCCATTTTCGGCGACCACCAGGACGTCATGGCCGTGCGAGCAACCGGATTCGGCATCTTGGGTGCGCATTCCGTGCAAGCGGTTATGGATCTCGCGTTGATCGCGCATGTGGTATCGCTCGAATCGCGCATTCCGTTTGTGCATTTTTTCGACGGGTTCCGGACATCGCACGAGTTAGCGAAAGTGGAAAAACTCAGCGTCGAAGACATACGCTTCATGATCCGCGACGATGTGGTGCGAGCCCACCGGGCACGCGCCTTGAGTCCGGATCATCCCGTTCTGCGGGGTACCGCTCAAAACCCGGATGTGTACTTCCAGGCGCGTGAATCGGTGAACCCGTATTACGACGCTTGCCCTGGAATCGTCCAAGCGGCGATGAACCGTTTTGCGGCGCTCACCGGACGCCAGTATCGCTTGTTCGACTATTCCGGTTCGCCGGACGCGGATCGCGTGTTAGTCCTGATGGGATCGGGGGTGCTCGCGGCCGAGGAATGCGCCGATGCGCTGCGGGCACGGGGGGAGAAGGTCGGCGTTTTGAACGTCCACCTGTTCCGGCCCTTCGATACTCGCGCGCTGGTGGATGCTTTGCCGAGCAGTACCAAAGCCGTAGCGGTGCTCGATCGCACTAAAGAGCCCGGCAGCGCCGGAGAGCCTTTGTACCAGGACGTACTAACCGCCATCCGGGAAGCGGGACATTTCGAACGGGATCCCCGTATCATCGGCGGGCGTTACGGCCTGGCCAGCAAGGAGTTCACGCCGGCCATGGCCGCGGCAGTGTTCGCCGAACTGGATCGGCCCACGCCGCGCAGGCACTTCGTCATTGGCATCCGCGATGATGTCACGAACTTGAGTCTGGACTATGACCCGAGCTTCTCCACGGAAGATCCGGCAACCGTACGTGCCGTGTTTTATGGACTGGGAGCGGATGGAACCGTCGGAGCCAACAAGAATTCCATCAAGATCATCGGCGAAGAGACGGAACACTACGCGCAAGGCTACTTCGTTTACGATTCGAAGAAGTCTGGGGCTGTCACGGTTTCCCATCTGCGCTTCGGCACCCAACCGATCCGTTCCAGCTACCTGATCTCGGAAGCCAGCTTCGTAGCGTGTCACCAATTCTCTTTTCTGGAACGCATCGATATTTTGCACGTGGCGGCTCCAGGGGCCACCTTCTTACTAAACAGTCCCTTCGGGCCGGAGGAAGTCTGGGATCACCTGCCGCGTTCCGCGCAGCAGCAGATTTTGGACAAGAAGCTCAAGTTCTTCGTGATCGACGCCCATCGCGTAGCGAAAGAGGCCGGCATGGGCGGACGCATCAACACAGTGATGCAGACGTGCTTTTTCGCCGTGAGCGGCGTGCTGCCGCGGGATGAGGCGATTGCCGCCGTCAAACACGCCATCGGCCAGACTTACGGCAAACGCGGTGAAGCCGTAGTGCAGCGAAACTATGCCGCCGTCGATAGCGCGCTGGACCATCTGTATCAGGTCCACGTGCCGGCCGCCGCAACCAGCGCTTTCGACCGCCGGCCCCCGGTCCCGCCGCAGGCCCCCGAATTCGTACAACATGTGCTGGCGCAGATGATCGCGGGCACGGGCGATGCTCTAGCGGTGAGCGCCTTGCCTGTCGACGGAACCTATCCCACCGGCACCTCGAAATGGGAGAAACGCAATCTGGCGCTCGAGATTCCGGTAGTGGATCCAGATCTATGTATCCAGTGCGGGAAGTGCGTGTTGGTGTGTCCGCACTCGGTGATCCGCGCGAAGCTTTGTGAACCATCGGCCGTGGCAAATGCGCCGGAGAGCTTCCGGTCCGCCGCGGCGCGCTGGAAGGATCGCGAGCATCTGCGCTATATCCTGCAGGTGGCTCCCGAAGATTGCACCGGCTGCAGCCTGTGCGCGGAAGTGTGTCCGGCCAAATCCAAGACCGCTCCATTCCAGAAGGCCCTGGTCATGTCGGCGCAGGCTCCCTTGCGGGAGCAGGAAGCGCGCAACTGGGATTTCTTTCTAGGTCTGCCAGAGTTCGACCGCGGTGCGCTGGCGACGCACAACGTCAAGGACGTACAACTTCTGGAGCCTCTATTCGAATTCCCCGGGGCGTGCTCCGGCTGCGGCGAGACCCCCTATATCAAGCTCCTGACCCAACTCTTCGGCGACCGGGCAGTGATCGCCAATGCGACCGGGTGCTCCTCCATTTTCGGTGGGAATCTCCCCACGACACCGTACACCGTGAACCGCTGCGGACGGGGGCCGGCATGGTCCAATTCGCTGTTCGAGGATAACGCCGAGTTCGGGCTCGGAATCCGTATTTCCATCGACAAGCAGCAGCAGTATGCGGGCGAACTTCTGAACGCCCTCGCCAAGCAAGTGGGCGAGGACCTGGCCCATTCGATCCTGCGCGCGGATCAATCCACGGAAACGGGAATTGCGGACCAGCGCCGGCGTGTAGCGGAACTGGAACAGCGGCTGGACTTGCTGGATGAGCCAGTAGCTCGCGATTTACGGGCTGTTGCCGGGACCCTGGTGCGGAAAAGCGTTTGGCTGGTAGGCGGTGACGGGTGGGCCTATGATATCGGCTACGGCGGACTGGATCACGTGCTCGCCTCGGGACATAATGTAAAGGTCCTCGTTCTGGACACCGAGGTGTACTCGAACACCGGTGGGCAGGCGTCGAAGTCGACGCCCCGCGGCGCGGTAGCGAAATTCGCCGCGGCCGGAAAGCGTGTCGCGAAGAAGGACCTCGGAATGATGGCCATGACCTACAGCACGGTGTACGTGGCGCACGTCGCCATGGGAGCCAGCGATACCCAGACCGTGAAAGCCTTCGTGGAAGCGGAAGCCTACGATGGGCCGGCGCTGATCGTCGCCTACAGCCACTGCATCGCGCACGGCTACGATATGGTGCACGGATTGGAGCAGCAGAAAGCGGCCGTGCAATCCGCCTACTGGCCCTTGTTCCGATATAATCCTGCTCTTGCGGCAGTCGGCGGGAATCCGTTTCAGCTAGATTCACGTCCCCCGACCGTTTCCCTGGAGAAATACACTTCGCAAGAGGGGCGGTATGCGATGCTGGCTCGAAGCTCGCCAGAGACGGCTGCCGTTTTGCTGGCCGAAGAACAGCATGATGTGGATCTCCGGTGGAGGCTCTACGAGCACTGGGCCAGCCTTCGTGGATCCTAAGAGGCGAGAGCGCAAAATGGAACACGAGCACAACCACGAGGCCATCCGCCAACGAATCGCCGGAGGCCCCGACCACAGCTATCTCAGGGATTGGGTCTATGGCGGAATCGATGGCACGGTTACGACGTTCGCGATCGTCTCGGGAGTCGTGGGGGCTCACCTGGCGCCACAGATCATCCTGATCCTTGGTGCCGCCAGCCTGATTGCGGACGGTTTCGCGATGGCGGCGGGCAACTATCTCGCCACGCGAGCTGAGGACGATGAATTCCACTACGCCGAAGCGGTTGAGCGCCGCCATATCGAGTCCGTTCCGGACGGTGAGCGGGATGAGGTACGCGAGATCCTGGGGGGACTCGGGATTGATGGCGACCTGCTCGACCGGGTCGTGGTGGCGATAACCTCGGACCGCGATCGCTGGGTGCGCATAATGCTCCACGAGGAATATGGGCTGCCGACTGCAGTGCGTTCCCCGTCGCGGGCGGCTGGATCGACGTTTTCTGCCTTTCTTCTTTGCGGTCTGGTCCCGCTCGTTCCGTTCGTAGCGGGACTGAACGGTGCTTTCTGGGTGGCTTCAATGGCCACTAGCCTGACGTTTGTCCTCATCGGCGCTCTCAAGAGTCGATGGTCGATCCGGCCATGGTGGTATTCCAGCCTCGGGACTCTTGCGGTTGGCGGCGGTGCTGCCGCTGTAGCCTACGCAATCGGGGCCTGGCTGCGCGACCTAAACCTGTAGGAGGAACGCCGGTTAACGACTCGAAAGCCCCGCAGTTTAACCAGTATCTGAGCTGGTCTAGGTCTTGCCTATTGAGGCATCTTTAAGTAACTCTTGAAGCAAACCAGGATGTTTCTAACCGCTACGTAGAAGTAATTCGACGGGAATGAGACAAGAGTTGGGCTCAAGAAGGGAATGTCGCTCGAACGAACGAGTTGGGCGGATCGGACCAAATCTCTCCGCCCACCGACTGGAATGCCGGTCCGGGCCTCTCGATAGTTCGCAGAACATGGCACGCTCTGTGGCCCAATCACGTGCCATCGTGCGCGGACCTACTCTCTTTTTCCGCCGAGCTCAGGCAAGGTCGTAGCGATCAAGGTTCATCACCTTGTTCCACGCAGCCACGAAGTCCTTCACAAACGTCTCCTTCGAGTCGTCACATGCATAGACTTCCGCGATTGCTCGGAGCTGGGAGTTGGAACCGAAGACGAGATCGACGACGGTGCCCGTCCACTTGAGCTCGCCCGACGCCCGATCGCGCCCCTCCAACACGCCTTCAGCCGTGGCGGACTTCTGCCACTTCGTGTTCATGTCGAGAAGATTCACGAAGTAATCATTAGTCAATGTTTCGGGCCGCTTGGTGAAAACACCGTGTTTGGAGTGCCCGAAGTTTGCATTCAGGGCGCGCAGGCCACCGACCAGAACCGTCATCTCGGGAGCGGTCAGGGTCATCAGGTTCGCCCGATCCACCAGCAGCTCAGCCGCCGATCCGTTGTGTCCGTTCCCGAGATAGTTGCGGAACCCGTCTGCGGCCGGCTCCAGTACGGCGAACGAATGCACATCGGTCTGCTCCTGCGACGCGTCCGTGCGCCCCGGCGAGAAGGGAACCTTGACGTCGTGGCCGGCCTTCTTCGCAGCTGCCTCGACGGCTGCGCAGCCGCCCAGAACGATCAGGTCAGCAAGCGAAACCTTCTTGCCAGCGGACTGCGCGCTGTTGAACTCCTTTTGGATCGCTTCCAGCTTCTGAAGGACCTTCCCCAATTCGGCGGGTTGATTCACATCCCAAGCCTTCTGTGGCGCGAGGCGAATGCGCGCCCCATTTGCCCCGCCGCGCTTGTCACTGCCGCGGAAGGTAGCCGCCGACGCCCAGGCCGTCGTGACCAACTGGGAGATGGACAGTCCGGATGCGAGGATCTTGGCCTTCAGGGCGGCAATGTCCTGTTCCCCGATCAATTTATGATCCACTGCGGGAACTGGGTCTTGCCAGATCTGGGACTCCTTGGGAACGAGCGGGCCAAGGTACCGCGAGAGCGGCCCCATGTCGCGGTGCGTCAGCTTATACCACGCCTTCGCGAACGCATCCGCGAGCTCCTGCGGGCGCTCGAGGAAGCGCTTCGAGATCGGCCCATAGATCGGGTCCAACCGCAGGGCGAGGTCCGTTGTGAGCATTCCCGGGGCGATCTTCTTCGACGTATCGTGGGCATGAGGAACGGTACCAGCACCGGCCCCGTTCTTGGGAGTCCATTGGTTCGCACCGGCTGGGCTCTTCGTGAGCTCCCACTCGTAGCCGTACAGGTTTTCGAGGTAGTTGTTGCTCCATTTCACCGGGGTGGTGGTCCATGTGACCTCGATCCCGCTGCTGATTGCGTCGGCGCCTTTCCCGCTGCCGAAACTGTTTTTCCAGCCCAGGCCTTGCTCCTCGATGGGGGCGCCCTCGGGTTCGGGGCCGACATACTTGAGCGGATCGGCGGCGCCGTGGGTCTTTCCGAACGTGTGTCCGCCGGCAATGAGCGCAACCGTCTCCTCGTCATTCATCGCCATGCGGCGGAACGTCTCGCGGATATCCCGTGCCGCGGCGAGTGGGTCGGGCTTTCCATTGGGCCCTTCGGGATTCACGTAAATCAGGCCCATCTGAACGGCGCCCAGAGGATTGTCGAGATCGCGATCGCCGGTGTAGCGCTCGTCGCCGAGCCACTTGCCTTCAGGCCCCCAGAAAATGTCCTCTTCGGGCTCCCAGACGTCCTCGCGCCCGCCGCCAAATCCGAAGGTCTTGAAGCCCATCGACTCCAGGGCGACATTGCCGGCGAGAATCATGAGGTCGGCCCAGGAGAGTTTCCGGCCATACTTCTGCTTGACGGGCCAGAGCAACCGCCGCGCCTTATCGAGGCTCGCATTGTCCGGCCAGCTATTGAGCGGAGCAAAACGCTGGGTGCCGGAGCCCGCCCCGCCGCGCCCGTCGCCGATGCGGTAGGTACCGGCGCTGTGCCACGCCATACGAATGAAGAACGGCCCATAGTGGCCGTAGTCGGCCGGCCACCATTCCTGCGAATTCGTCATTACGGCATGGAGGTCCTTGACGACGGCATTCAGGTCGAGGCTCTTGAATTCTTTCGCGTAATTGAAATCCTTGTCCATGGGATCGGACAGGGGGGAGTGCTGGTGCAGGATCTTCAGGTTCAGCTGATTCGGCCACCAGGTTTCATTCGACGGGGCGGCCCCAGCCCCGGTGCGGGCGCCGTGTACTACCGGACACTTGCTTTCGGTTGCCATGTATTTCATCCTCCTTCGATTTAGCTAAGAGTGCGAAGAACTAGCTTAGCGGGAAGCGTGCCGCGAAGCGCACTTTGTGCAGAGCCCCCGGAAAATGAGTTCGCATTCGCGAACAATCCGTTTACCGAGGGAGCGCGAGGCAGGCCTGGGCACATCGTACCACTCCAGGTCCTCAACATTTCCGCAGCGGTCGCAGATGAAGTGGTGATGCCGCATGCCTTTCGCATCGAATCGCGCGGCGCGGCCCTCGACGGCCACTTCACGCACCAAACCCGCCTGCACCAAGTCCCGCAGATTATTATAA
>Ga0209517_10001596_pt1 | contig 33810 bp, 33 predicted proteins | sample PeaSoiMetSII2010_FD_187695 | JGI IMG/M metagenome (GOLD analysis project Ga0209517, IMG submission 187695) | Peat soil microbial communities from Weissenstadt, Germany - SII-2010 (SPAdes) (version 2) | ecosystem: Environmental > Terrestrial > Soil > Wetlands > Peat | place: Germany... | reverse complement strand
GGAAGTGGCAGGATAGGCGCGGCCCATTTTGGCGCGGGCCTTGTCTGTTGTGAACATCCATTTGATGCGGGAGCGGGCGGCATTTCGCGTTCGCTCCCAGGCTGTGATTTCGCGACGTAGCCGTTTGGGGTCGTCGATCCTGCGATCCAGGCACTGACCGCGCAGGACGCCGATCTCGATCTCGACCATGTTGAGCCAGCTTGCGTGCTTGGGGGTGTAGTGGAACTCGAGCCGTCGCAAGATCCGCCTGGCTTCGGCGGGCGGGAACGTCTGATACAGGGCGCCGGCCGAGTGGGTCGATAAATTATCCTGGACGACCCGGATGATCTCGGCATCGGGATAATGGACGTCGACGAGATCGCGCATGCATTGGGCGTAGTCTTCGGCCGCTCGCCGCTCGGTGACTTTGACCTTGCGCCAGGGACGATGCACGTCGAGAAGAACGAAGAGATTGACCGTACCATTGCGACGATACTCATAATCGTAACGTTCGAGCTGACCCGGCCTGGCCGAGATTGGCTGACGCGCCTCGCCGATGAGTTGCACCGGGCTTTCGTCGAAACACACCACCGGCCGCTTGGGATCGGACGCTTCGGCATAGAGGTCGAGCACGTCCTCCATGCGGGCGACGTATTCGCCATCGACCTTCGGAATGCACCACATGTCTTTACGCCAGGGCTTGAGGTCATTTTCGGCCAGGCGCCGCCGAACCGTCTCGTGCGACAGGCTCTTGTGCTCGGTGAGCTTGACCATCGCGCCTGCCAGCAGCTCAAGCGTCCAGCGGGCGCGGCCCTCGGGCGGGCTGGCACAGGCTGTCGCCACCAGCAAGGCTTCTTCCTTGCCCGTAAGTTTGCGCTCCGCCCCGGGACGCGGCTCTTCGCTCAGCGCCCGCTCCAGATTGCCTTCCACGAAGCGTCGCTTGGTCCGATACACGGTCGAGCCGCCCACGCCGACGCTCCTTGCAATCTCCTCGTCGCTAGCCCCGGCATCGGCGGCCAGCAAAATCTGCGCTCGCTTGAGCTTGCGCGACGCATGCTTGCCGCCGCTGAGCAGCGCCCTCAGTGCGGTGCGCTCGATTTGGCCGAGGTCGACCCGATAGCGTACATTCATGGCGTGCCCCCTTGTTCGAGGCGCGCATCAACAACTGAATCGGATGGCCGGCGTGAGTCCTTCGACAAAAACCTTCACGCCCAAGCAGGGGCAGTATCTGGCCTATATCCACCTCTATACGCGGTTGCACCGCAGACCCCCGGCCGAAACCGACATCCAGGAATATTTCCGCGTCAGCCCGCCCTCGGTTCACCAGATGGTGCTGACGCTGGAACGAGCGGGCCTCATCACAAGGCAACCAAGGACGCCTCGCAGCATCGAGGTCCTCGTTGATTCGAAACTTCTGCCCGAGCTAATCTGAACGCCCAACCCGTCAAAATCACTGTGCAAAGCCACTAGTATAGTTTTTGGGCATAATCTGATCCGAAAACCGGTTCCCACTTTGCGCTAACGCGGCCCTTCGGGTCGGGATCATGCCCGAATTCGAACCAAAAATCCGCCGGTGGCGACCAATCTAGCGGACGGCGGGAGACACTTTCCGCCGTATGGAGGTCGCGATGGATTATGCCAGGTTACTTTTCAGCTTTAGGGGCCGAATCAACCGCGCCAGATTCCTCGTTGTGCAGCTGGCTCTCCTCACTTTCTGGCTTGTGCTTTTGCTCAAAACCCCCTTTTACACCTCGTCGGAATGGGGTGCTTAGCAATGGGCCGTCACAATCGCGATGCTCTGGATCAACGCGGCCACGACGGTCAAGCGCCTTCACGATCGCAACAGTCGCGGCTGGTGGGCGGTTGCAATTTTTGTCTTTAATCGCGTCTTTTACGCATATTACGGTCTTTTCTTCGGACTCTCTTTCGGCGTTGATATTTCGATCGCCAGGGAATTGCTGCTCGTGATGGTTGCAGTTGCAATATCCCTTCTGGCAACCTGGATTGTCATCGAGATGTTTTTCGTGATCGGAACCGAGGGACCCAACCGGTACGGGCCTGATCCGACGAGCACCGTCACCAATCCACCGGTTGATTTGGGCCCGAAGCCGTATGGCGTTCCGGATTTTCTCGTGCACGGTGCCGGCCCAACGCCCCAGTCGCACGGCCGGGGGGCATGACCGGCAATCTGCGCGGGATTGGGATCGAACTCCAAGCCCGGTCCAGGCGACCAATTAAGTCGGACCGCCAGCCGGCCGTCTGGAGGATGTGATGGACACCAAATGGTTCCTGTCCCGCTTTGAGGGCCGCACCAGCCGCACCAGATATTGGCTCGCGGCGCTGATCATATTGGGCTCGATGATCTCGGCGCTGCTGTTGCTGGCCGATATCTCGGAAAACTTCCATCGGCGGACGCGCAGATTTAGCCAGACATGATTTGAGCCGAAGACAGTCGCCGTCATCCCCGTCGAACCGAAAATCCGTCCATGGCGACCAATCCACCGGACACAAGGTCAATTCCGGCCTTCCCTTGGATTCGCGCCATGGTCAAGTTGACGGACAATGCGTTTCTGTTCAGCTTCGAGGGGCGCATCAACCGCGCCAAATATTGGTATGCGGGTTTTGCGAGCATGGCTGTTGCCCTCGTTTTCTTGTCGAGATCGGCCTTCGCCGTCGCCAGTATTTTCGGGGCAGACGTCAAATCCGTCGGCATTAAGGTCTCGAACATCTTCGGCAATCCGCCGTCGTTGCCCTTTAGCGCAACCTTCGGCGACGCCGACCCTCAATCCGTTGGCCTCATGCGCCTGTGCTTCTACGCGCTCGGAATGCCCGTCTTCATCTTCAGAATGTGGATTCTGGTGGCCGCGACGATCAAGCGGCTTCACGACCGGAATAGAAGCGGCTGGTGGATCATGGCCCTTTGCATTGCCCCGCCTCTGCTCGACAAGATCGGCAATGGGCTTGACGATTGGGGCGTCCTTGATCTCTTCCCGTTGATCGCGAGCCTTCTATCCCTTTGGGGCGTGGTCGAGCTGGGTTTTCTAAGGGGAACCGGCGGACCGAACCGGTTCGGCGCTGATCCCCTGGCGCCCGTCGATACGCGGCTGCAATGGGACCAGCAAAGCGAGATCGAATTTGTTCCGCACAGCGCTGGCCCCCCGGCGGGCGCGCATGTTATGCGAGGGCATGATTGATGCTCTTTCGATTGCCCGCGATCTCGTCCGCTGCCCCTCGGTGACCCCGGCCGATGCCGGCGCGCTCGGCGTGCTCGAAAAAATCTTGAAGGACGCCGGTTTCGACGTGCATCGCGTCACCTTCGGCGAACCCGGCACCGCCGATATCGATAACCTCTACGCGCGGATTGGCACTTCCGCGCCGCACATCACCTTCGCCGGCCATACCGACGTGGTGCCGCCGGGCGATGAAAGCGCGTGGACCCATGGCGCGTTCGCAGGCGACGTCAAGGACGGCTTCCTCTATGGCCGCGGCGCCGTCGACATGAAGGGCGGCATCGCCTGCAGTGTCGCGGCCGTGTTGCAATATCTCGCCGAGCATGGCGGCAGACCAAACGGCTCGATCTCGTTCCTCATCACCGGCGATGAAGAAGACATTTCCGTCAACGGCACGGTGAAGCTGTTGCAATGGGCCGCCGCGCGCGGCGAGAAATTCGACCATTGCGTGCTCGGCGAGCCCTCCAATGTCGAGACGCTCGGCGATTGCATCAAGGTCGGCCGCCGCGGCTCGCTGTCCGGCACGCTTTATGTCGACGGCATCCAGGGGCACGTCGCCTATCCGCATCGCGCGGCCAATCCGGTGCCGGACATTTCGCGATTGATCGTGGCGCTAAGCGACGAGCCGCTCGATCACGGCAGCGCGCAATTCCAGGCTTCCAATCTCGAATTCACTTCCGTCGATGTCGGCAATCCCGCGAGCAACGTGATCCCCGGACAGGCGCGGGCCAAGTTCAACATCCGCTTCAACGATCTCCACACCCAGGAGACTTTGCGGCAACTGGTCGAGCAGCGGCTGGCGAAGGCGGCCGGAAATCGGATTCGTGCGCGCATCGCCTGGGAGCCCTCCAACGCCAATGTGTTTGTGACCAAGCCCGGCACCTTCACCGATCTCGCGGTCGCCGCGATCGAGCACGTCACTGGCCGCCAGCCGGAATTGTCGACCTCGGGCGGCACCTCGGATGCGCGCTTTATTTCGAGCTACTGCCCGGTGATTGAGTTCGGCCTAGTCGGCCAGACCATGCACCAGATCGACGAGCGCACGCCGGTTGCCGATCTCGAAAAGCTGACCAGGGTCTATCGCGGGATATTGGAGCGGTATTTCACCTGACCCTCTTCTCCCTCGCCCCGCCCTTCCATCGTCATGGCCGGGCATAGCCGTTCGAAGGACGGCGTCGCTTCCGCTCGCCTATGCCCGGCCATCCACGTTCTTAGGTGATCGAATCGTACAGGTCTTTCCAATCCGGATTGCTAGCCAGTATCAATCGTACCTTCCATTTTCGCGGCCAATGTTTGATGTTGTGTTCGCGCTGGATTGCGGCTTGGATTTCTTCGTAGTGCTCGAAATAAACAAGCCGTTTGACAGAATACTTCTTCGTAAATCCCGCAACGAGCCCATTCCGGTGCTTGTAGACTCGTCGAATAAGGTCGTTCGTCACCCCAACGTAAAGAATGCCGTTGGGAGCACTGGCCAGAATGTAAACGTAGCCGCCTAACATAGCCTTGATAGTGAAGGACGTGGATGGCCGGGACAAGCCCGGCCATGACGATGACTGGAACTAAGAGGTCAATACTCCACCCGCACCAGATAAAGCCCCTCGGGCGGCGCGACCGGGCCGCAGGCGGCGCGGTTGCGGGCGGCGAGCGCAGCGGCAAGATCGTCCGCGCTCCAGCGGGCCTCGCCGACCCAGACCAGTGAACCCACCATCGAGCGGACCTGGCTGTGCAGGAACGAGCGCGCCGAGGTCAGGATGTTGACGGCATCGCCGTCTCGCACAACGTCGAGTTGGTCGAGCGTGCGCTCCGGCGATTTCGCCTGACATTCGGTGTCGCGGAACGTCGTGAAGTCATGCTTGCCGAGGAGTTTTTTCGCGGCGGCGTGCATCGCATCCGAATCGAGCGGCCGCGGCAGCCGCCAGGCGCGGCCGATGTCGAGCGCGAGATTGGCGCGGCGATTGGCGATCCGGTAAAGATAATGCCGCTTCTTCGCCGAGAACCGCGCCTCGAAACTGTCCGGCACGATCTCCGCAGACAGCACGCCGATCGGATGCGGCCGTAAATGCGCGTTCAGGCCGTCGCGAAACCGGCCCGGCACGAAGTGCTTGGCAATATCGCAATGCGCGACCTGCCCGAGCGCATGCACGCCGGCATCGGTGCGGCCGGCGCCGTGAACGCGAACCTGCTCGCCGCAGATCGCCTTGATCGCGTCTTCCAGCGCGCCCTGCACCGAGGGACCGTTGTCCTGAATCTGCCAGCCGCTGAACGGCGCGCCGTCATATTCGATGGTAAGTTTGTAGCGGGGCATATCGATCCAGTAAGGCGTCCCGGGAAGTCGTCATCATCCGCAAAAGCGGATGATCCAGTATTCCGCGACGCCTCGATTCAATCTCAAACGCCGCGGCGTACTGGATACCCCGCCTGCGCGGGGTATGACAGTGTTACATGAGGCAACGCATCAGCTTAACCGCATCGGCGGCTTGAGCGGCGTGCCGCGCAAAAATTCCTCCGCCTTCATCGGCTGCTTGCCGGCGCGCTGCAATTCGAGAATCCGCAAAGCGCCCTGTTTGCACGCGACCGTGAGACGGCCATCGAGCAATTCGCCGGGCGTGCCGGACCCATCCTTGATTTCACAGCGCAGGATCTTGACCCGCGCCGCCGCGCCTTCGATCGCCATCTCGCACCACGCGCCGGGAAACGGCGACAGCCCGTGAATATGGCGAAGCACATCGCGAGCCGGCTTGTTCCAGTCGATGTGTGCCTCGGCCTTGTCGATCTTGGCGGCGTAAGTCACGTCGTCTTTGCTTTGCGGCGTGAGTTGCAAATTGCCACGCTCCAGCGCGCCCATCGCCCGCACCATCAAATCGCCGCCGAGCGGCGCCAGCGCGTCGTGCAAATCGGCAGATGTCATTGCATCCGTAATCGTCACGCGCTCGGCCATCGCCACATCGCCGGTGTCGAGCCCGGCATCCATCTTCATCACCATCACGCCACTCTCGCGATCGCCCGCCATGATCGCCCGATTGATCGGCGCCGCGCCGCGCCAGCGCGGCAAAAGCGAAGCGTGCAGGTTGAAGCAGCCGAGCTTTGGCGCATCGAGAATGGCCTGCGGCAGGATCATGCCATAGGCGACGACCACGGCGGCGTCCGCGTCATGGGCGCGGAATTCTTCCAGCGCTTCTGGCGGCTTCAATGTCGTGGGCGTCAGCACGCGAATGCCGAGCCGCGTTGCTTCTTGCTCGACCGGCGTCGGCTGCAACCTCATGCCTCGGCCTGCCGGTTTTGCCGCACGCGTATAGACCGCCGCGATCTCATGGCCGTGGGCCACGAGCGCACGCAGCGTCGGCACTGCGAATTCCGGCGTGCCCATGAAGATCAGACGAAGCGGCATGTCGTGGACATATCCTGGACAGAGTTTAGTTTACTGCGTCATGGCCGGGCTCGCGGGACGAGCCCGGCCATGACGGGGAGATAGCTGAACCCTCACTCCGTCGCGCGCTTGGCGGCCTTGGCAAATTTCTTTATCACCCGGTCGCGCTTGAGCTTCGACAGATAGTCCACAAACAGCACGCCGTTGAGATGGTCGATCTCATGCTGGATGCAGGTGGCGAACAGACCCTCGGCGTCCTCCTCATGCACCTTGCCGTCGAGATCGGTAAACCGCACCCGTACTTTCGCGGGCCGCTCGACCTCCTCGTAATATTCAGGAATCGACAGGCAGCCTTCCTCGTAAACCGCAGTTTCCTCCGACGACGACAATATCTCCGGATTGATGAAGACCCGCGGCTTCGGCGTGATCTCGCCCTCCTCGTTCTTCTTGGCGAGATCCATGGTGATCAGGCGCAGCGGCTGGGCGACCTGGATCGCGGCGAGTCCTATTCCCGGCGCGTCGTACATGGTCTCGAACATGTCGTCGGCGAGCTTGCGGATCTCGGCCGTGACTTTCTCGACGGGCTTGGAGACGAGCCGCAACTTTTTGTCGGGGAGGATGATGATTTCTCGGATGGCCATGATTCTCTAAGTGCCCCGGCGGGCGATTTAAGCTGTTGATTTGCGGGGGTCAATGCGCCCGAGGAACCTGTTTACCGACGCCTAACCATGATTCTTGAGGAAGCATTAACCATAAAAATTTACCTCACATTCACTATAAATGTTCCCTCTTCGTTCGTGTTCAAGGCCGAATCGGCTACAAGGATTGCATGAACGAGATTCTTTTCACGATCGGCGAGCTGCCGGTCCGCACCGGCGAAGCGCTGATCGGTTTCGGCGTGCTCGCGCTCATCCTGCTCTTGATCATCGCCATCGTGGTCGCGCGGTCCGGCCGGCGCGGGTTTGAACTGGCGATGGCGCAGGCCACGCGCGCCGACGATCTTGAAGAGCGCTTGAGCGAAATGTTGCGCGCGCAGAGCGAGGCCACCGGCCGCGTCGATGCGATGGGGCAGGCCTTGGCCGGACGGCAGGCCGAAATGGCGCGCGCCGTCACCGAGCGGCTCGATTCGGTGACCCACCGCGTCGGCCAGTCGATGGAGCAGACCACGCGCCACACCATGGATTCGCTGCGCGTGCTGCATGAACGGCTCGGCATCATCGACAACGCCCACAAGAATCTCACCGATCTCACCTCGCAGGTGACCACGCTGCGCGACGTGTTGGCCAACAAGCAATCGCGCGGCGCGTTCGGCCAGGCGCGAATGGAAGCGATCGTCCAGGACGGCATGCCGAAGGGGACTTACGAATTCCAGCACACGCTTTCCAACAATAAGCGACCGGACTGCGTGGTGTTTCTGCCCGATCAGCGGCCGCTCTGCATCGACGCAAAATTCCCGCTCGAGGCGATCACCGCGTTGCATGACGCGCGTACGGATGAGGAAACCAAAATCGCCACGCAACGGCTGCGCATTGATGTCATGAAGCATGTCAGCGATATCGCGGAAAAATACCTGATCGCGGGCGAGACCCAGGATACCGCGCTGATGTTCGTGCCTTCCGAATCGGTCTACGCCGAGATTCACGATCGCTTTGACGACGTGATCCAGCGGGCCTATCGCGCCCGAATCGTGCTGGTGTCGCCGTCGCTTCTGATGCTCGCCATCCAGGTGATGCAGCAGATCCTCAAAGACGCGCGGATGCGCGACGCCGCCGACCAGATCCGCACCGAAGTGCTCAATCTCGGCGACGATCTTTCACGCTTGCGCGAGCGCGTGCTCAAGCTGCAGAAGCATTTTGCCGACGCCAACGAGGACGTCCGCCAAATCCTGATTTCGGCCGACAAGATCGAAAAACGCGCAGGGCGGATCGAGGAACTCGATTTCAGCAAGGCCGAAGCGCCCGTTGAAACGCCGCGCCTCGTCAAGCCGGGCACGCCCGAGCTGTTCCCGCTGCCGCGCAAGCTGCAGGCGGGGGAGTAAGGCGGCGCGGTGTCATCGCCCGGCTTGACCGGGCGACCCAGTATTCCAGAGACGTTTATGGGGGAAGCGCAGCTTCTACGTCTACATACTCGCTAGTCGCATCGGTGGGACGCTCTACATCGGTGTGACGAACGATCTCATTCGCCGAGTGGCTGAGCATCGTCTGAAAGTGCTGGACGGCTTCACCAAGAAATATGAAGTCGGCAGATTGGTCTATTTCGAGCAATTCGACGATGCCGCAAATGCGATCCGCCGCGAGAAACGATTGAAGAAGTGGAACCGTGCCTGGAAAATCCGATCGATCGAGGAGCTCAACCCAAATTGGGATGGTCTGTATCCCGGCATCGCTGGTAGTTAAGTCCGCACACCGGCTCCCGCTTCCGTCATACCCCGCGACGGCGGGGTATCCAGTACGCCGCGGCCTGTGAGATCAAGCCGAGACGGCACGGAATACTGAATCGTCCGCCGGAGCCTGTCATCCGGCCGGCCAAAGGCCGGACCGGTTGGCGGACGATGACGGCGTCATTTGTTGCGCCCGAATCTGCTAACAGGCCCCATGCCCATCCTGGAAGCCGCGCCCGCGTCACCCGCAAATCCCCCCACCCCTCGCGCCTCCTGGCGCGACAGCCTGGCGGTATATTTGCAGCGGCGGGTGTTGATCGTGATGCTGCTCGGCTTTTCCTCCGGCCTGCCGCTGGCATTGTCGGGATCGACGCTCTTGGTCTGGATGCGGGAATCCGGCGTCGATCTCGGCACCATCGGGTTGTTTGCGCTAGTGGGAACGCCCTACACGCTGAAATTCATCTGGGCGCCATTGGTCGACGCGCTGCATGTGCCGTTCTTCACCCGTCAGTTCGGCCGCCGGCGCGGCTGGCTATTGTGTTCGCAATTGCTGCTGATCGCCTCGATCCTGCTGCTGGCGCTCGCTGACCCCGCGCGCTCGCCGGCCTTCGTCGCATTTGGCGCGCTGCTGGTGGCGGCGATGTCGGCAACTCAGGACATCGTGGTCGATGCGTTCCGCGTCGAAAGCCTGCCCGAGAACGAACAGGCCGCCGGCATGGCGTCCTATGTCGCGGCGTATCGGATCGGCATGCTGGTCTCGACCGCCGGCGCGTTGTTTCTGGTCAGCGCCTACGAAGGCAACGGGATTACACGTTCAGCGGCCTGGATGTGGGGCTATGTCACCATGGCAGCGTTGGTGCTGATCGGCACCGTCACCGCTTTATCCGCCACCGAGCCCGGGCAATCGGCGCGAGCGGAGGCTGCGACCGGTACCGAGACCGCATTCACGCGCGTGATCCATGCTGCGGTCGGCGCGTTTTCGGAATTTCTCGTCCGAAAAGATGCGCTCGCCGCACTCGCCTTCGTGGTGCTGTTCAAATTCACGGACGCGTTTTCCGGCACCATGACCGCGCCGTTCGTGATCGACCTCGGCTTTTCCCGCAACGATTATGCCGCCATCGTCAAGGGCGTTGGCCTCGCCGCGACCCTGATCGGCGGCTTTGCCGGCGGATTCGTCGCGCGGCGCTATTCGCTGGCCGCAAGCCTGTGGATCGGCGGCGTGCTGCAGGCCGTCGCCAATCTGTCGTTCTCCTGGCTCGCGCTGGTCGGCGTCAACCAATGGGCGCTGGCGTTTGCGATCACGGCGGAGAATTTCACCAGCGCCATCGGCACGGTGATCTTCGTCGCCTATTTGTCGGCGCTGTGCCAAAACCCGCTGCACACCGCGACCCAATACGCGCTGCTCACCGCGCTTGCCGCGGTGGGACGCACTTATCTGTCCTCCGGTGCCGGTTATGTGGCGAGGGCCACCGGATGGCCGATTTTCTTCGCGATCTGCGTCGCGGTCGCGGTGCCGAGCCTGATCGTGCTCGTGTGGCTGCAGCGGCGCGGGCATTTTGCGGCGCTGGAGGCTGCGAAGGATTAGGTCCAACGACGTGGAGCGCAGTCATGCAACCCCCTCGGTCGTCGTCACCCGCTTTAAGCGGGTGATCCTGTGCGCCGCGGCCTCTCGATTTTCCACTACCGTCTCTGGAATACTGGGTCGCCCGGTCAAGCCGGGCGATGACAGGATTTGCTAGATGCGGCAGCATCAATGCTTCGTCACCACACTCCATTTGGTGACCACCGCTTCGCTCATCTGGCTCGCGTCCTGCGCGCAGGCGACTTCATCGACCTTCACCGAGATTTCCTTGCCGATGAAGTTCTTCAGCTGTGCTGCTTGCGCGTCGCTGCTGGTGATCAGCTGAAACGTTTCCGGACCCGTCTCCAGATTGCAGAGTCCGCTCGGCGGCGGCAGGCGGCGCGGCTCGCTCGTCAGCTGATAGGTCGCGACACGCTTGCCCTTCTTGCCGCCGCGGACCTTCACCGCATTGAGTTCTCCCGACAACACGTCGCCGGCATTGATCAATTTGCCCGCCTTCGGTGCGCCCTCGGCCTGCTGCGCCCGCGCCGCAGGCATCGCCAACACCGCTGCAATCAGCGCGCCCAAGGCCAAGTGACTGCCGAATCCTCGTTTCGTCATTTCGCTCGTTTCCGTGTGTGATTGCTAGAACAGGGTTCGTTGCCGCATCGCCGCCGACAGCGTGCCCTCATCGAGATAATCGAGTTCGCCGCCGACCGGCACCCCGTGGGCAAGCCGCGTGACCTTGACGCCTGCATCCTGCAAGAGATCGGTGATGTAATGCGCGGTGGTCTGGCCGTCGACGGTCGCATTCAGCGCCAGAATGATTTCGGTCACTTGCGCCTCATGGGCGCGCTTGACCAGCGCGTCGATGGTCAAATCCTGCGGGCCGACGCCGTCGAGCGGCGACAGCGTCGCCCCCAGCACGTGGTAGAGACCGTTGGTCGCGTGCGCCCGCTCCAGCGCCCAGAGATCGGCGACATCGGCGACCACCACGATGATCGATTGATCCCGCCGCGGATCGGTGCACACCGTGCAGGGATTTTGGGTGTCGATATTGCCGCAGGTCTTACAGACCTGGATCTTGTCGATCGCCACCTGGAGCGCGGCAGAGAGCGGCGTCATCAGCGCTTCGCGCTTCTTGATCAGATGCAGCGCGGCGCGGCGTGCCGAGCGCGGGCCAAGCCCGGGCAGCCGCGCCAGGAGCTGGATCAGGCGTTCGATTTCGGGACCGGCAACGGCAATGGCCATGTGTCAGCCGAGACCCAGGCCGGGCGGCAGGCCAAGTCCGCCGGTCAGCGCCTGCATTTTTTCAGCCATCGCAAGCTCCGCCTTGCGCCGCGCGTCGTTATGCGCAGTCACCAGCAGATCCTCGAGGATTTCACGCTCGTCGGCCTTCATCAGCGACGGATCGATCTTGACGGCCTTGACTTCCATCTTCGCGGTCATGCGCACGCTGACCAGGCCGCCGCCCGAAATGCCCTCCACTTCGAGGTTTCCAAGTTCATCCTGCATCGCCTGCATCTTCGATTGCAGTTGCGCCGCCTGCTTCATCATGCCGAGAAAATCAGCCATCGCGTTCACCTGAAATTGCTAAAAATCATCGCCGTCGGGGCTCTCAGTGACGTCGTCTCCGCTAGCATCGGATTCCGGCGGCTCGGGGGCAAGCTTGCGGACTTCGACCACCTTGGCGCCGGGAAACCGCGCCAGCACCTCCTGCACCCGCGGATCGGTTTCGGCGGCGCGCTCGCGCTGGGACCTCGTGACGTCGTTCTGCGCCCTCAGCGTCGGCTGTCCGGCCTCGTTGGAAACGATCACGGTCCAGCGCCGCCCGGTCCATTGCTCGAGTTTGCGCGAGAGCTCGTTGACGAGCGTCCGCGCCGCGCTCCGCTCCAGCGCCACCTCCAGCCGCCCGTCCTCGATGCGAACCAGCCGGACATCGGCCTCAAGCGCGGCCTTGGTCAGGAGATCGCGCTTCTCGCCGGCAAGCGCCACCAGTTCCGGAAAGCTTGCAATCCGGCGTGCCGGCGCGGCCTGAACTTCGGATGACGGTGCGATCATCTGCGGCCGCGCGGAAGGCTCGGCATTGGAGCGCGGCGCGGGAGCGGTTCGCGGCGGCGATGACGGCATCGATGAAACCGGCGCGGCCGGCGCGCCACGCGGCGCCGCAGTGCCGGTAACCGCAGGCGAGGCTCCGCCATTCTGCTCGATCAAACGGATCGCTTCGTCCGGTGTCGGCATATCGGCGACATAGGCGATGCGCACCAGTACCATTTCGGCCGCCGCCGCGGGGCGCGTGGCGCCTTGCACTTCCGTGATGCCCTTGAGCAGCATCTGCCACATCCGCGACAGCACGCGCATCGAGATTTTTGCGGCAAAATCCCGCGCGCGGAGCCGCTCGGTCTCGCCGAATGCGACGTTGTCGGCGGTCGCCGGCACGATCTTGACGCGGGTAACGAAATTGACGAATTCGGCGAGATCAGACAGCACCACGACCGGATCGGCGCCGGTGTCGTACTGCTCGCGAAATTCCTTGAATGCACCGGCGATATCGCCGCGAACGAGATGCTCGAACAGATCGATCACGCGGGTGCGATCGGCCAGTCCCAGCATCTGCCGCACGGCGTCCGCGCGCACCGGACCTGCGGCATGGGCGATCGCCTGGTCGAACAGCGAGAGCGAATCGCGCACCGAACCTTCGGCGGCGCGCGCGATGATGCCGAGCGCTTCCGGTTCGACCTCGACGCCCTCTTTCGCCGCGATATTGCCAAGATGCGCCATCAGCACGTCGGCCTCGACCCGCCGCAAGTCGAAGCGCTGGCAACGCGACAGCACCGTGACCGGCACTTTGCGGATTTCGGTGGTGGCGAAAACGAATTTGGCATGCTCCGGCGGCTCTTCCAGCGTCTTTAGGAAGGCGTTGAACGCCGCCGTCGAGAGCATGTGGACTTCGTCGATGATGTAGACCTTGTAGCGCGCGCTCGCCGGCGCGTAGCGCACGCTGTCATTGATCTGGCGCACATCGTCGACGCCGGTATGGGAGGCCGCGTCCATCTCCAGCACGTCCATATGCCGGCTTTCCATAATGGCCTGGCAATGCACGCCAAGCACGGGCATGTGGATGGTCGGCCCCTTCACCGAACCGTCAGGCAATTCGTAGTTCAGCGCGCGCGCCAGGATCCGCGCCGTGGTGGTCTTTCCGACGCCACGGACGCCGGTCAAAATCCAGGCTTGCGGGATGCGCCCGGTCTCGAACGCATTCGAGACGGTACGCACCATTGCGTCCTGGCCGATCAGATCGTCGAAACTGGAGGGGCGGTATTTCCGCGCCAGCACGCGATACGGCTTGCCGGCCTTAGGCGCGGCGCCAAGATCGAAACCGCCCTGATGGGCGCCTTCGGAATAGCCAGGGGTCAAGGGAGCGCCAGCGTCGGTCATCGATCGATCCGCAATTGATTATCTCTCGAAGCTGGCTTTGCGGAACTTAACTCTTGCGTATACCGCAGATAAGTACACGCAATCTGCATAAACTTGATTGCTAAGCAAAACCGGTGCCCACTTTTGCGGAATACGCACCGAGACGAAATCAGGCGCCGGACAGGCTACCGCTTGATGCGCGATTCGCTCGAAAAACAGGTAGGAGACTGACGAGCGACCCGATCCGGACCTCGTTAGGGCTGCTTCCTTCCGGACCTGACCCGGTTGGCGAGTGGCTCGTCCACCGCCAATCTCCCGGCCCTTATTTGGGGCTAAACGGGGCGGAAAGCAAGCGGGGGATCGGCCGTCATACCCCGCGAAAAGCCGGCTTTCCTGTGCACATTGGACCATCGAAAGTTGATGGGCCTTCGGGATACCGGGCCGTCGGCTTTCGCGGATCGTAGCGCCTTGATATGAAACCCATCGGTGCCTGAACAAGGCATTTGGGAGCCCTCATGTCCGAATCCGCCTGGTCGCTGCACGCACGGCTCAAGGAAGACACCATCGACATCGGCGACTTGCCGCTCTGCCGGGTGCTTGTCATCAAGGACGCGTACTATCCCTGGCTGTTGCTGGTGCCGCGCCGGCCGGAGATCGTGGAGATCATCGATCTCGACGAGGTCGAGCAGGCGCAATTGATGACGGAAATCTCCCGCGTCGCCCGCGCGCTGAAAGAGGTCACCAAATGCGACAAATTGAACATCGCAGCGCTCGGCAATCTGGTGCCGCAACTGCACGTTCACATCATCGCGCGCCGCTCCAGCGATGCCGCCTGGCCGCGCCCGGTCTGGGGGGTGATGCCGCCGCTTGCGCATGATGCGGAGGAAGTCCAGAGATTTATCAGCGCGCTTCGCCGCAAAATCTGGCTTGGTTGAACACATGACCGCATTTGATTCGTTTCCATTGGGGCAGCCGGGCTTCGTCTCGCACATCCTCGATCGCGCCGCCCATCTGCGCGGCGACGAAGCCAGGCTGCTGGCGCTGGAAACCCAGCCCGACGCCCGTGCCTACGTCGTCTATCGCGACTCGCTGGTAGTGAAGCGGGAGGCGGCAGGTCCGCGCGCGCTGCTCAGCCTGGAGGAAGCGCTGAAACTCGGCGCCAATCCCGGCACGATCTTCCTGGGGTTGCGCGACGGCGCGCCGGTGTTCGGCATGGGCATCTCGCCGGCGGCGGTGGAACAGCTCCTGACCCGCGACGACGCGGCCGTCAGCGAATTGCGCGGCATGGCGATGCATGGCGCGGTCCCGGCCAGCCAGCTTTCGGCGATCGCGATGGCGAAATCGATGGTGAACTGGCACCAGCGCCACGGCTATTGCGCCAATTGCGGCACCCGCACCGCGATGAAGGAAGGCGGCTGGAAGCGCGACTGCCCGAACTGCAAGGCCGAGCATTTTCCGCGCACCGACCCCGTCGTGATCATGCTGGTGACCTCCGGCGACAAGGTGCTGCTGGGCCGGCAGAAGCAATTCCTGCCCGGAATGTATTCGTGCCTGGCCGGTTTCGTCGAGGCGGCGGAAACCATCGAGGACGCGGTTCGCCGCGAGATTTTCGAGGAAGCCGGCATCCGCTGCTCCGATGTGCAATACTACATGACGCAGCCTTGGCCTTATCCATCATCCCTGATGATCGGCTGCACCGCGCGCGCGCTCAACGAGGATGTTGTGGTGGATCGCGCGGAACTGGAGGATGCGCGCTGGTTCGATCGTGCGGAAGCGACCCTGATGATCAAGCGGGAACATCCCGACGGGCTTGCAGGCCCGCACCCGTTTGCGATTGCGCACCACCTGCTCGGGCGCTGGGTGCATGATGGTCCGGACGCGCATGCATAGCGGGAACCGGGCGATGGCTGCGTCTGTTATTTCCGGACCCCGGTTCCGGCCTCCCGCGGAATCGCCATGACGGATTCCGGCATGAACCTCGACGGCGGCGCGCCGAAAACCCCTCCGCGCATCCTTTGCATCGGCATGCCGGTGCGCGACCTGACGTTTCGCGTGCAGGGACTGCCCGCGCGCGGCTCCAAGGAGAACGCCAGCCATTTCGAGGAAATCTGCGGCGGCAACGCGCTCAATGGCGCGATCGGGATCGTCCGCCTCGGCGGCCGCGCCTCAATCTGCGGGCCGATGGGAGACGCCCGCGAAACCACTTCCAGGTACATCTTCGAGAAAATGGCGGCGGAAGGCATCGAGACCAAACACCTCGTGCACATGCCAGGCCTGGTGACGCCGATCTCCAGCATCATGATCGACCCGTCAGGCGAGCGCACCATCGTAACGTTCCGCGATCCGGAATTGTGGAAGGTGCGCCTGCCCGCTGCCGCCACGCTGCTGGAAGACTGCGATGCCATCCTGACCGAAAGCCGCTGCGCGGCGTTCTGCACCGATCTCTGCGCCGAGGCGACCCGGCGCGGCATTCCCGTGATCGTCGACGTCGATCGGGCGATGTCGCTCCGCGAGGGGCTATTCACGGCGTCATCGCATCTGGTGTTTTCCAGCGAACCCTTGCAGGAGACCGCAGGGGTTACCGATGACGGCGAGGCGCTCAGGAAGATCGCAAAACTCACGCCGTCATTCCTTGCGGGCACACGCGGCGCGCAGGGCACAATCTGGCTCGATGAGCACCAGACCCTGCAGCAGACCCCGGCCTTTCCGGTGCACACCGTGGACACCTTGGGCGCCGGCGACGTGTTCCATGGCGCCTTTGCGCTTGCCATCACCGAAGGGCAGGATTTGCGGTCCGCCCTTCGGTTCGCGTCTGCCGCGGCCGCGCTGAAATGCACCCGCTTCGGCGGCGCCCTCGCGGCCCCGCAACGTGCTGAAGTTGAAGCACTTTTGCGCCAGGGCGGGGCTGCCGCCCCAGCAGAGACTCCCCGATAACGGGGCTTGTATTAGAAGAATTTTCTATATATGAGGGTTGCAAACCTAATTATTGGAAGAAAGTTCTTCTCATGACAGACCTTGCCGCTCACGCCAATGAGCCGAATCGCCGGCTCGACGCCATCGACCGCAAGATCCTCACCGTACTGCAGCAGGATGCCTCGCTGTCCGTTGCCGAGATCGGCGACCGCGTCGGGCTGTCCTCGACACCCTGCTGGAAACGTATCCAGCGGCTGGAGGCCGACGGCGTGATCCTGCGCCGGGTTGCGCTGGTCGATCAGAACAAGATCGGACTAGGTATCACGGTCTTTGTTTCGGTCGAAAGTGCCGATCACTCCGAAGCCTGGCTGCGCAAATTCGCCGATGCCGTCACCGCGATGCCGGAGGTGATGGAATTCTACCGGATGGCGGGCGACGTCGACTACATGCTCCGCGTCGTGGTCGCGGACATGCAGAGCTATGACGTCTTCTACAAGAAGCTGATCGGCGCCGTTCCGCTGAAGAACGTCACCTCACGCTTTGCGATGGAGAAGATCAAGTCGGTGACCGCGCTGCCGATACCGGCGGCCGCCTAGCGCATGGTCGCTTCCGCCGGCATTTCAGCTGTCATCGTCCGCCAACCGGTCCGGCCTTTGGCCGGCCGGATGACAGGCTCCGGCGGACGATCCAGTATTCCGTGGCGTCTCGGTTCAACCTCAGAGGGCGCGGCGTACTGGATACCCCGCCTTCGCGGGGTATGACGGAAGAGTGGCATAACGCTACGTACCCAGTCAGCGTCGCGCGGCTTCGAACGCTTGAGAACGCCTGGTTTTGCCAAGACCCGGACGAGCAAGACGGGATGGATAGCGCGCGATGCAACCAAGGGCGTTTCCGATCGTCTCGCCACAACTAATTGGATAGTCGACGCTTTTTTCGCCTCCCCGGTCGATCGATTCCCGGTATTTTTACCGGTAATTAGCTTTGACTGGATAATTTACCATGATGGGGCACGGAAACAGCATCGAGGCAGCCCGGTGGCCTGCGTGGTTGAACGCGGCTGCACTGCTGCTTTTGAGCTGGATCGCGATCGCCGCACTTTCCCTTCAGATCCGAGCGGATGCTGAGGTGGTGGCAGTCGCTTTTCCACTTTGGTGGAGTACGCAGCAGGCGTTCCAGGCTGCAGCTTCCGCCAATGTCAGGATTGTGAGAACGACGGCGATTCCAGCCGTTCTGGTCGTGCGGCTCGGTGACGGCGCCGGGCTGACCCGGCTGCGCGAAGCCGGTGCCTGGCTTGCTATTGATCCGCGGGCCGTTGCGGCCTGTTTGACGCTTGAGGGCGAGGGAAACCGAGGATGATGATAGAAAGTCATGATTTGAAAGCATTGCGTGAAACAACCAGCAGGGCCTTGCTTGTGGTGCTCTGGCTGCATGTTCCGATGTGCCTCGCCGTCAGCATGATTCGCGGGACGGATTGGCTGCTGCCCTTCATGCTCACGGCGGCGATGGCCATGGCGGCGACGCTGTCATGGCGCGCGACAGGAAACGAATTGTCGACCCGTCTGATATTCGCCGTCGCGATCATGGGCGACGTATCGGTGATCACGTTCCAGCTCGCCGGGCACCCCTGGCAGATCGACATGCACATGTATTTCTTCGCGGCGCTGGCATGCCTGGTCTCCTATTGCGACTATCGGCCGATCATCGCCGCCACGGTTGCCGTCGCGCTGCATCATCTTGCGCTCAACTTCATCCTGCCCGCGGCGATTTATCCGGGCGGAAGCGACCTTGGACGGGTCGTGATTCACGCCGTCATTCTCCTCATGGAGGCCGCCGTATTGATCTGGCTCGCCCACAAACTCTCGCACTTGTTCGAGACGACCGCGCAGAAGACCGCCGAGGCAGAGGCGGCCGGCGCCGCCGAGAAGCGCGCCAATGCCGAGCGCACCGATGCGGAGCAACGCGCCAAGCAGGAGCGCGAGGCGGCGATGCGCGAACTCGCCTCCGGTTTCGAACGCAATGTCGGGCACATCGTCGAAGCGGTAGCGGTGGCGGCAAACGAAATCCAGGGACTGTCCACCTCGATCAGCAGCAATAGCGAGGCGACGACGCGGCAAACGGCTGCCGCAGCCAATGCCTCGACGCAGGCATCGGCAAACGTCAGCACGGTAGCCTCGGCGACCGAAGAATTAACCGCCTCGATCAGCGAAATTGCCAAGCAGGTTACCCGATCCGCCGAAATCGCGGGCAAGGCTGCCGAGGAAGCGCGGCGCACCAACTCGGTGGTTGAAGGGCTTGCCAGCGGCACCCAGAAGATCGGCGAGGTCGTCACGCTGATCCAGAACATCGCCAGCCAGACCAATCTTCTGGCCTTGAACGCCACCATCGAAGCGGCGCGCGCCGGCGAACACGGCAAGGGATTTGCCGTGGTCGCGAGCGAGGTCAAGGCGCTGGCTAACCAGACCGCCAAGGCGACGGAGGAGATCTCCGCGCAGGTTCAGAGCATCCAGACCGCCACCGGCGAAGCCGTCAATGCCATCCAGGCGATCGGTGGGACGATTGCGGAGATCGACGAAATATCCAGCCAGATAGCCGTGGCGGTCGATCAGCAAGGCGCGGCGACGCGCGAAATCGCCGGAAACGTCCAACAGGCAGCGGACGGCACCAGGGACGTAAGCGAGAATATCCTCAGCGTCACGCGGGCTTCCGACGAAGCCGGGGCGGCGACTTCCCGGCTGCTCAATGCGGCTAACGGCTTGACGGCGCAATCCGGCCGGCTGAAATCCGAGGTCGATAGTTTCCTCGGATCGATAAAGGTGGCGTAAGCGGCAATCGTGTCCCGGACGCGGCGCATCACGATCAGCGCGTTTACGCGCGTCTGCGACGCGCTATGGTGATGCGACGCTGAGCCGGGACCCACAAGCCACAAACTGCTGCAACGTGGATCCCGGGTCTGCACTATTTCGCTTCGCTCATATTGCGCCGCGCCCGGGATACGAGACGTCAAATCTTCTGATTATATTCGCCGACTTCGGGATGGGTGCGCAAAACCTTATCCATCGCCTCGAACATGTCGCGCATCCGCTGTTCCGAGAGCGGGCTTTCGACCACCACCACCAGTTCCGGCTTGTTGGAGGAGGCCCGCACCAGGCCCCAGCTGCCATCCTCGACCGTGACGCGCACGCCATTGACCGTGACGAGATCGCGGATCTTCTGCCCCGCAACCTTCTCGCCCCGCTTCTGCAGCGCCTCGAAGTGCTTCACCACTTGCTCGACGACGCCGTATTTGGCCTCGTCGGCGCAATGCGGCGACATTGTCGGCGACGACCAGGTTTTCGGCAGCGCATTTTTCAGATCCGCCATCGACTTGCCCGGCGCGCGATCGAGCATCTCGCAGACCGCGATCGCCGAGAGCAGGCCATCGTCATAGCCGCGGCCGAACGGCTTGTTGAAGAAGAAGTGACCGGACTTCTCGAAGCCCGCCAGCGCGCCGAGTTCATGGGTGCGGCGTTTCATGTAGGAATGGCCGGTCTTCCAATAGTCGGTTTTCGCGCCCTGCTTTTGCAGCACCGGGTCGGTAATAAAGAGCCCGGTCGACTTCACATCGACCACGAACTGCGCATTCTTGTGGATCGCCGACATGTCGCGGGCCAGCATGACGCCGACCTTGTCGGCGAAAATCTCCTCGCCCGTGTTGTCGACCACGCCGCAACGGTCACCGTCGCCGTCGAAACCGAGGCCGACATCGGCCTTGTGCGCGAGCACCGCGTCGCGGATCGCGTGCAGCATTTCCATGTCTTCGGGATTGGGATTGTATTTCGGGAAGGTGTAATCGAGCTCGGTATCGAGCGGCACCACTTCGCAGCCGATCGCCTCCATCACCTGTGGCGCGAAGGCGCCCGCGGTGCCGTTGCCGCATGCCACCACGACCTTCAGCTTGCGTTTGAGCTTTGGCCGTTTGGCCAGATCGGCGATGTAGCGCGCCGGAAAATTCTCATGGAACTGGTATGAGCCGCCTTCCTTGTTCTTGAAGTCGGCGTTGAGCACGATTTCCTTCAGGCGGCCCATCTCGTCGGGGCCGAAGGTGAGCGGCCGGTTGGCGCCCATCTTGACGCCGGTCCAGCCATTGTCGTTATGCGACGCGGTCACCATCGCGACGCAGGGCACGTCGAGTTCGAATTGCGCGAAATACGCCATCGGCGTCATGGCAAGACCGATGTCGTGCACCTCGCAGCCCGCGGCCTGCAGCCCCGAGATCAGCGCGTATTTGATCGAGGCCGAATAGCTGCGAAAATCATGCCCGGTGACGACCTCCTGCCTGACGCCGAGTTCGGCGATCAGCGCGCCCAGCCCCATGCCGAGCGCCTGGATGCCCATCAGGTTGATTTCCATGCCGAACAGCCAGCGGGCATCGTATTCGCGAAAGCCGGTCGCCTTCACCATCGGCTCGGATTCGAAGGCATAGGTGTTCGGAACCAGCACGGATTTCGGCTTCGGAAACATTCAATCGGCCTTGTTGCAAAGAGAACCGTTGCGCAGCCATAGCGAATGCGCGGGCCGAGCGGAAGGCGGCACGGCCGGTTTGTGGCGATTAATTGCGGCGGATTTGAAGGCAGCCCGGCCGCCGCTATCGCTCCGACCCAGCATGGTTTCTGCAGGGGTGGCGCCAGGCATGGACAGGCATTGCCGTGCGGTTGTTATTTCAGCCGCTCCCGGCGCTATGCAATCTCCGCGTCAAATGATTTGACACGTCGGGCAAATCACCGGCATATCTTCATCGTCGCAAGAATTAAGCCCGCGCCGGAAAATCCGCCGCGGGCTTTTTGAATCAGACAATACGCTGTCAGGCAATACACTGCCGAGCGCGCCGAACCTGACCGCCGCAGCGAACCGAATTGGCTGACAGCCAAGGCCGACCCCGCCGACAGACGGGCGCCCGGCGAAGACGATGGGCAAGCCGAACCGGAATCGACGCTTCCGCGCCATTGCGCAAGCCCGGCCTTCAAACACTTAAAGCCAACCCAGCCCTCTCCGCGAGGGCGCGGTCACATCACGGGCTCACCCGAAGGTGTCCGCAAATACCTGTAGGTGATTCATCATGCCTGATTACTCTTTGGTGCCGGTGGACTATCAGCCGGATTTCGATGACTACTCGCTCGTTCCCGTTGACCACGATCCGTTCGCCGCGGATGGCGTAGCTCAACAGTCGCAGATTCAACAGGCCCAGGCCCAGCCGCAAGGCCCGCCGCAGCAACAGCCAGCAACGGGAGCCGGTCAACCCGATGCCGGTGCGCCGGCTGCAGGCGATGGTATCGGCCCCACTGGAGGTGCCCCGAACCCGACTTTGGATCAAGGCGCAGCCAAAGCTGCTCCCTTTGGCGGCTACGCTAATCCGACGCCAACAGACTCTCTTCCATCAAACGGTGGCGCAATTCCCTTGAATGAAAATGGTAGGGTTGACAGCTATGTTTATGGAAAAAACTCCACTGGCACCCCACCAGCAGGCCCTCAGGTTACTACTGCCAAGGGTAATCTCACGATCACTGCCACTGACAACGCCAAACCCACGAATTTCGGTGGGGTTTATGGACATACGCTAACGTTCTCAGAACCCGGCAGCAACAATTTGTCAACACTCACCGCTGCCGACCCGACTGGTTTGTTAGTAGCGACCCCGGTTGAAGGTGATCCAAGCGTCCTGAGTGTCAGAGAGTATAAGGGCTACTAGATAACCGGTACGGCGATGGGGCAGGCGTAACGGCGTCGTATCTCTGCCCCTCGCGATGCCAAATACTGGACAGCATTCCGCCATATGCCTGTGTCAGGATGACCAGAAGTTCTAGGCTGTGGACTCATTAGCGCGTAGCCAAATGCGGATTGATGCGAGTTTGACGAATGCCAGATAGTTGGCTGCGAGTTTATCGTATCTGGTCGCAACGCGCGGAACGCCTCGCGGCTTGTTGGGCAGCATCGGCTTGATGGCGGTCCATTCAAAATCGCTGAGTTCGTAGCGCATGATTCGAGGCTTCGTTTTGGAACTTGAATCACGCTTCTGGCAGCGCCATCAAATGGTCCGCAGCGCAGCCTTTAGCGCTACGAATTTTCTTCCGCTTTCGGCGCAATAGCGGACGTGGCCCGAATTTCTGCCGGTCTGAGGATACGGTCCGCATCACAGGGAAAGACATGGAGAGTTCTCATGAAACTTCTAAAGACCGGGATACTCGCGCTTTCGCTAACCGTGACGGCGACCGTTGGGCTGGCTGCGGATTACGAAATTTTCGCTGCCACTGCGACTGTGGAGACTGGGGTAAACCATTATGCTGTCGAGCGCCTCGACCACAAGAACAAGAAGCTCTATCACTGCAACGCAGTCCTCGACGTCGAGACTGAGCAACTGACCGGTCAATGCACCGAGAGGCCCGGCTTTCCGGAGAATCCGACCGGCAAAGGACCGAACGTGCAGGGAGGGATGTCAAACATTTTTGGCGGATTGCCAGTGATGGGCTCTTGGAAAATCGACCAGACTACTGGAAAAACTGAGTTCTGTATTTCAGGCGCTGCTCAGTGCGTGGAGGTAACTCCGCAATAGACATTTTACGAAAAATGCCAAGCCTTGAATACTGAGGATCGGAGTTCTTTCTACTCATAAGGGAGCCGCTAAGCGATATTACTCAAGAATTAGCCGAGCGGGGCCGTCTGCTGATCTAAGTCCGTCAGAGCATGCAGGTGGATTGGCAACCAAGGGGCCTTACTGCTCCAGCACCATCTTGCCGTTGGCGTATTCGAACCGCTTCAATTTCGACAGGAAGGAAAGGCCGAGCAGGTTCTCCGACAGCGCTTCATCCGGCAGCACCATCGCATCGACGTCGCGCACCACCAGCCCGCCGATATCGACCATGGCAAGCCGCGTCGGCGCGGCCTTGACGGTGCCGTTGGCGGTGGAGACGGTCGCCCTGTACTCGCTGCGCGCCGGGCGCAGTCCGAACCGCGCCGCGGAACTTTCGTTCAAGGCGACGACGGAAGCGCCGGTGTCGACCATGAATGCGATCCGCTGGCCCTCGATGCGTCCCTCGGTCTCGAAATGACCACGGGCGTCGCGCGGGATGCTGAGGCTGCGGAATCCGGCTTGCGCCACCGTCTCGACGGGAACCGCCATTCGCGCGGTGGTGGTGGCGGATGCCGGCGCCGGCGCCATCTTGTCGGCCATCTGCGCCATGAAGGTGCCGAGGCCGATCATGATCGCGGCAAAAATCATTATGTTACGCATTGACGCCACACCCGATCGGAGACCCGCCGATTTCACCACGTCGGTGGAGAAACTTCGACCGGGATGCCGGGCGAAGCATGCGATTTCGCCGAAAAGGATGAGCGAAGTGTTAACGGGCCAGACCGTCATACGCGGGCTTGACCCGCGTATCCATCAATCTTCAGAAGCAGAGCCTTCGCTGATGGATTGCCGGGTCATAGGCGAGCGGAAGCGACGCCGTCCTTCGGACGGCTATGCCCGGCAATGACGCGTTATAGGCCTCAGGTTCCCCTGGGCTTGACCCGCCGCGTCGGTGCGGCGTTGGCAGGGTCCTCCGGCCAGGGATGTCGCGGGTAGCGCCCGCGCAGATCGGAGCGGACGGATGCGTAGCTACCACGCCAAAATCCCGGCAGGTCGCGCGTCACCTGCACCGGCCGGTGCGCCGGCGACAGCAATTCCAGCACCAGCGGGATCGAGCCCTTGGCGATCGCGGGGTGGGTGTTGAGCCCGAACAATTCCTGCAGGCGGACCGCAATCGTCGGCCCCTGCTCCGCCTCGTAGTCGATCGCGAGCTGCGTGCCGGTGGGCGCCTCGAAATGGGTCGGCGCTTCCCGCTCCAGCCGCGCACGCAATTCCCGGGGTAGAAGCGTCATCAGGGCATCCGACAGATCGCCGGCCGAAAATTCCTTCAGCGAAGTCTTGTTATAGAGAGCAGGCACCAGCCATGCCTCGCGTTGGGCGGCGAGCGCATCGTCGGACAGATCGGGCCAAACATTCTGTGACGGCTCACCCTCGGCTGCGCGCAAAAACATCACGCGGTCGCGCCATTGCTTGGCGGATTTGGACCACGGCAATTGATCTAGTCCGGCCGCGATCAGGCCATCGGCCAACACCCGCGCGGTTTCCGCCGAAGGCGATAGCGCCAGAGGAGCCTCCGACAGCGTGATCGCGTGCAGCGTCTTCTTGCGCCGCGCCCGCAACGCCATCGCGCCGCGATCGAACGAAATCTCATCCATCGTTTCGATCTGGTCGGCGAAGTGCGCCTCGATCTCGGCTTGCGTGATCGGCGCCGCCAGCAGAATTCGCCCCTGCGCCGCCGTGCCCGTGAGTTCGGCGACCGCGATATAGGGCGAACGCGACAGCGCGGAGGTCTGGTCGAGCGCAGCACCGCGCCCGTTGGCGAGAACAAAGCTGCCATTGCCACGGTTGCGCGCGACGCGGTCGGGAAAGGCCAGCGCCAGCATGACGCCGGTCGTTAGTTCCCCTCTCCCTTGCGGGGTCCGAGGCGAGCGAAGCTCGCTCTCGAGGTTAGAGGTGCGGGTGCCGAGAACTCGGACCGCCGTTGTGGACCCCCCTCCCCGACCCTCCCCCGCAAGGGGGGAGGGAGTTGAAGAAGCCACCTGCGACGTCCAGCGCTGCGCGAGGCTGCGGGCGCTCACGGCGCGCTGCGAGCGGTCGCGGCGAAACGCATCAAGCCTGACATCGAGATCGACATTGTCGCCGCCAAGCCCGCGCTCGCTGAGAATGGCGGCGATTTCAGCCGCGGCAAGGCCCGCTCCGAGGCGGTGCGAGTCCACGATCATGCGCGCCAGCCGCGGCGGCAATGCCAGCGCCCGCAGGCTGTTGCCTTCGGCCGTGATCCGGCCGTCGCCGTCGAGCGCGGCGAGCTCCCGCAACAGCTCCCGCGCCTCCTTCAGCGCCGGCGCCGGCGGGGAATCGAGAAATGCGAGGCTTGCGGGATCGCTGACGCCCCATTGCGCGAGGTCGAGCACCAGCGAGGACAGATCGGCGCTGAGGATTTCGGGCTGGGTATAGGCGGCAAAGGAGGCGGTCTGCGGCTCGTCCCACAGCCGGTAACACACACCGGGCTCGGTGCGCCCCGCGCGCCCGCGGCGCTGATCGACCGCGGCGCGTGAGGCGCGCACGGTTTCCAACCGCGTCAGGCCAATGTCCGGCTCATAGCGCGGCACCCGCGCGAGGCCGCAATCGACGACGATACGCACGCCCTCGATGGTCAGCGAAGTCTCGGCGATCGAGGTCGCCAGCACCACCTTGCGGTGACCCGTCGGAGCCGGCGCAATGGCGCGGTCCTGCACGGACGCATCAAGCGCCCCGAACAGCGGCACGATTTCGATCGCGGCGTCATGGACGCGCTCGGCCAGAAGAGTCTGCGTTCGGCGTATCTCCGCCGCCCCCGGCAGAAATGTGAGCACCGAGCCGGGATCGGCGCGCAGCGCCGTGGCGATGGCGTCCGCCATCTGCCGCTCCAGCGGCACATCGGCCTTCCTCCCAAGATAGCGTGTCTCGACCGGAAAAGCGCGGCCTTCGCTTGCTATCACAGGCGCTTCGCCGAGAAGCTTTGCGACCCGCGCGCCGTCAAGCGTCGCCGACATCACGAGAATACGCAGGTCCTCGCGCAATCCGGTTTGCGCGTCGCGCGCCAGCGCCAGGCCCAGATCCGCATCGAGCGAACGCTCGTGAAACTCGTCGAACAGCACCGCGGCGACATCGTTTAGTTCCGGATCGTCGAGAATCTGCCGCGAGAAAATCCCCTCGGTGACGACCTCGATCCGGGTGGCGCGCGACACTTTCGAACCGAAACGGACGCGGTAGCCGACGGTCTCGCCGACGCGTTCGCCCAACGTATGCGCCATGCGTTCGGCGCTGGCGCGGGCCGCGATCCGCCGCGGCTCCAGCACGATGATCTTCTTGTCTTTCGCCCACGGCGCATCGAGCAGCACGAGCGGCACCCGCGTGGTCTTGCCGGCCCCGGGCGGGGCCACCAGCACGGCGGCATTATGCCGCTCGAGCGTGCGTGACAGATCGTCGAGCACCACGTCGATGGGGAGGGGCGTGTCGAAGCTGCGGGGCAAGAGTCTATCCCGTATTGCTTACCATCTCCCTCGCCCCGCTTGCGGGGAGAGGGTTGGGGTCAGGGGGACTCTCCACAGATTCAGACTCGCGGATAGTCCCCCTCACCCGGAGTGCTGCGCAATCCGACCTCTCCCCGCAAGCGGGGCGAGGTGAGAGAAGCATCACTTCCGCGTCTCGGATGCCCGTCCGACGCTCTCGTAGATAAAGCCGTGCGCGGCCATGTCCTCGGGGCGATAGATGTTGCGGAGATCGACCACCACGGGCTGCGCCATTTCGCTTTTCAGGCGGTCGAGATCGAGCGCGCGGAATTGCACCCATTCCGTCACGATCACCAGCGCGTCGGCGCCGCGCGCGCAAATGTAGGGGTCGTCGCAATATTCGATGTCGGGCAATTCGCGGCGCGCCTGCTCCATGCCCACCGGATCGTGCGCGCGCACCTTCGCGCCCATGTCCAAGAGCCCGGTCACCAGCGGAATCGACGGCGCCTCGCGCATGTCATCGGTGTCGGGCTTGAAGGTGAGGCCGAGCACGGCGACCGTCTTGCCGCGCAGGCTGCCGCCGGCGGCGCTCGATACCTTGCGCGCCATCGCGCGCTTGCGGTTGTCGTTGACGGAAAGCACCGCCTCGACGATCCGAAGCTGGACGTCGTGGTCGAGCGCGATCTTGACCAGCGCGCGCGTATCCTTCGGGAAGCACGAGCCGCCGAAACCGGGACCCGCATGCAGGAATTTCGAACCGATGCGGTTGTCGAGCCCGATGCCGCGGGCGACCTCCTGCACATCGGCGCCGACTTTTTCCGAGAGATCGGCGATTTCGTTGATGAAGGTGATCTTGGTGGCGAGAAACGCGTTCGCAGCGTATTTGATCAGCTCCGCGGTGCGCCGCGCGGTGAACATCAGCGGCGCCTGATTGAGCGACAGCGGCCGGTAGATGTCGCCGAGCACCTTGCGCGCGCGCTCATCCGACGTGCCGATCACGATCCGATCCGGAAACTTGAAGTCGCGGATCGCCGCGCCCTCGCGCAGGAATTCCGGATTGGAGGCGATCACGACGTCGGCGGAGGGGTTGGTTTCACCGATGATCCGCTCCACTTCGTCGCCGGTGCCGACCGGAACGGTGGACTTGGTGACGACCACGGTAAACCCCTTCAGCGCGGCGGCGATCTCGCGTGCGGCGGCATGAACGTAGCTCAGATCGGCGTGGCCGTCGCCGCGCCGCGACGGCGTGCCGACCGCGATGAACACCGCGTCGGCCTCAGTGACGGGAGCGGCAAGGTCGGTCGCAAAATTCAGCCGGCCCGCCTTCACATTGGCCGAAACCAGCGCATCGAGGCCTGGCTCGAAGATTGGAATTTCGCCGCGGCGCAGGCTCGCAATCTTGCCCTCGTCCTTGTCCACGCAGGTGACCTGGTGGCCGAAATCCGCAAAGCAAGCGCCTGACACCAGCCCCACATAGCCCGTGCCGATCATGGCAATTCGCATCTGGCAACCCGTCGATGATGGTTAACGGAAATGATTTGTCGGGCGGGTCTTAAAGCATTTTGGCGCTAAGAGGAAACCGTAAAATGCGCCGAAAACGGCATGTCATTTGTATGAATAAAGGGGAATGAAACGGATACGGCCGATGATGCCGCTCCTTGCGCCAGTATCGCGCCGAAACGGAACACCGATGACACCAAACGGCACATCCGCGCCTGCCGATCATGCCGCGCCCTTGGCCCGGTCCGGGCCATCGGCGCAGGGGCGTATCGACTGGGTGGACTACGCCAAGGGCATCTGCATCGTCATGGTGGTGATGATGCACTCGGTGCTGGGCGTCGAATTGGCGGCCGGCCAGACCGGCTTGATGCATGCTTTGGTCGCCTTCGCAAAACCGTTCCGGATGCCGGATTTCTTCCTGATCTCGGGGCTGTTTCTTCCGGTCGTGATCGACCGCGACTGGCGGACCTTTCTCGATCGCAAGGTGGTGCATTTCGCTTATTTCTACGTGCTGTGGGTGACCATTCAGTTCGGTTTCAAGGCGCCGGCCTTCGCCGCCGAGACGAGCTGGGCGCATGCGGGCTTGCTGTATCTGGAGTCCTTTATCGAGCCGTTCGGCACGCTTTGGTTCATCTATCTGCTGCCGGTCTTCTTTGTGGTGACCAAGGCTGCGCGGCGAACGCCGCCGCTGCTGATCTGGGGCATCGCGGCGCTGTTGGAAATGACGCACATTGCCACCGGCTGGACCGTGATCGACGAATTCGCTGCGCGCTTTGTCTATTTCTATACAGGCTATCTTTTCGCGGATCATGTGTTCGCGCTGTCCGACCGCGCGCGGGCACGCCCGGCGCTGGCGCTCGCCGCGCTCTTGATTTGGGCGCTGCTCGACGGCAGCCTGGTGAAATCCGGCTTGAGCGAATGGCCGCTGATCTCGCTCGCACTCGGACTTGCCGGGGCTTGTGCGATCGTCACCATCGGTACGCTGCTGGCACAGGCGCGGTGGCTGAAATCCTTGCGCTTCTGCGGCGAGCATTCCATCGTCATCTATCTCGCCTTCTTTCTGCCGATGGCGGCGACGCGAACGCTGTTGCTGCGGACCGGCATCATCCACGATGTCGGGACGATGTCGCTCATGGTTACCCTTGTCGCCCTGTTCGGCGCGCTGGCGATCTGGCGGATCGCGCTAAAAGCCGGGGCCGATTTCCTGTTCGAACGTCCCACAGCCTTCTGGATCGCGCCGAAAAAGCAAGGCGGCGTGTTGCAGGCGGCGGAGTAGGCTTTCCGGTCGTTGGTCGTCCCCGCGAAAGCGGGGACCCATAACCACCGCTGTTCATGGTACATTCAGACGTCGCTCCAGCTCTGCCCAATCCCTCCGCCGGTGGTTATGGGTCCCGGCTCGCGCTTCGCTTGGCCGGGACGACAGTTGTCTCACCCAGCCCCCTCGATCTTCACGCCATCCTTCATCTGCGCGAGCTTCTCGCGAAATCCCTGCGCATCGCCGAAATCCGCAAACCCCTGATAATACGGGTGCGGACCGAGCAGGCGGCGGGCGTGCTTGATCGGACACCAATAAACCTCGCTGCGCGAGGCCACCTCGCGCATGAACGCAACCGCGCCATTGGCGTAGGAGCAAAAGGCGCAGTTGATCTTCTCGATGATATTGAGATAGGCGAGATGGTGACGGTCGAACACGAGGTAGTCGGCCCGGCGCACCTTTGGAATCTTGAAGACCGGAAAGCAGATCGCCTGATACGCCATGACCCAGATGTCGAGCAGAACGATGGGGACGATGAGCGAATAGATCACGGGCGCGGTCAGTATCATCAACGGGTTGGCGTCGATCAGATACCGCGTCGCCCGCGTCCTGAGTTCGTGGTGGATCCGCAGCACATCCTTTTCAAACACGATCCTGCGGTTTTCGATGCGGAAACGCAGTTCTTCGCGTCGTTTCGCCAGCTCCGTCTCGATCTCGGCCTCGACCGATCGCAGCCTTGCCATCAACTCGTCGAGTGCTGCGGTCATGTCCTGTCCTTCTCTGGTCAACCCGTCGCCCGAGGGGGGCATGGAACGGCCGCCGGCGCAACCTATTCCGACACCGTTGGGACCGGACAAAAATCCCGGCACAACATGCGCGTGAGGCTGTCAATCGCCGGAAAAATCCTTAAGTTTCGGCCATGCCCAAAACATCCGAAGAGCCGTCCCAAAAGACCTCGAATGCGGCCGCCAAGCCCGTTGCCGCCAAAGCCCTCAAGAAGGGCGACCACGTTTTTCTGGTCGACGGTTCCTCCTACATTTTCCGCGCCTACCACGCGCTGCCGCCGTTGAACCGCAAATCCGACGGGTTGCAGGTCAATGCCGTGCTCGGCTTCTGCAACATGCTGTGGAAGCTGTTGCGCGACATGCCGCCCGAAAACCGGCCGACGCATCTCGCCATCGTGTTCGACAAGTCGGAAGTCACCTTCCGCAACAAGCTCTATCCCGACTACAAGGCGCACCGGCCGCCGGCGCCGGACGATCTGATTCCGCAATTCGCCTTGATCCGCGAGGCGGTGCGCGCATTCGACCTGCCCTGTCTCGAACAGGCGGGCTTTGAGGCCGACGACCTCATCGCCACTTACGCGCGGCAGGCCGGCGAGCGCGGCGCCACCACGACCATCGTGTCGTCGGACAAGGACCTGATGCAGCTCGTCACCGACAAGGTGACAATGTTCGACACCATGAAGGACCGCCGCATCGGCATTCCCGAAGTAATAGAGAAATTCGGCGTGCCGCCCGAGAAGGTGGTCGAGGTTCAGGCGCTGGCGGGGGATTCCACCGACAACGTGCCCGGCGTGCCCGGGATCGGCGTCAAGACGGCGGCGCAACTGATCGTCGAATATGGCGACCTCGAAACCCTGCTCAAGCGCGCCGGCGAGATCAAGCAGCCGAAACGACGTGAGGCGTTGATCGATAATGCCGAGAAGGCCCGCATTTCGCGGCAATTGGTGCTGCTCGACGACAAGGTCAAGCTCGATGTCCCGCTCGACGAACTTGCGGTGCACGAGCCCGACGCGCGCAAGCTGATCGCGTTTCTCAAGGCGATGGAATTTTCTTCCCTCACCCGGCGGGTCTCGGAATATTCGCACATCGATCCGGCGGACGTGGAAGCCGATGCGAAAAATGTGAGCGGTGGAAGCGGTACATCGGCGGGTTCAGCAAGGCCTTCGAGCGACGGTGGCGACCTCTTCGTTCCCTCCCCCCTTGTGGGGGAGGGACAGGGAGGGGGGTCCCACGGGCACGGTGTATCGGGCTTACCCCTCTCCCCAACCCTCCCCCACAAGGGGGGAGGGAGCGCACCGAGCAAGGCCGACGCTAGCCGCAACGACAAGACCGCAGGCCTCAAAGGCACGCCCCAGGCGCTCGCCGCCGCGCGCGCCGAGGAGGCGCGGAGGACGCCGGTCGATCGCGGCAAGTACCAGACCATCCGCAAACTCGCCGACCTCAATGCCTGGATCGCGCGGGTGGGCGATGCCGGCCAATTCGCGATCGAGGCCAAGGCGAACTCGATCGATCCGATGCAGGCCGAAATTTGCGGCATCGCGCTGGCGCTCAAGCCCAACGACGCCTGCTACGTCCCGCTTGCCCACAAACAATCCGGCGACGGCGCCGACCTGTTCGCCGCAGGCCTCGCCCCTGACCAGATCAAGAGCGGCGAGGCGCTCGACGCGCTGCGGCCGCTGCTGGAATCGGCCGGCATCCTGAAGATCGGATTCAACATCAAGTTTGCGGCGGTGATGTTGGCGCAGCACGGCATCACCCTCCGCAACCATGACGACGCGCAGTTGATGAGTTATGCGCTCGATGCCGGCCGCAACGCCCATGGGCTGGATGCGCTTGCCGAAACCTGGCTCGGCCACGCCAACATGACGCATGGCGAGATCACAGGCAGCGGCAAGGCAAGACTCAGCTTCGATCAGGTCGCGATCGACAAGGCGACCGCCTACTCGGCCGAGGACGCCGACGTGATCTTGAGGCTGTGGCGGGTGCTCAAGCCGCGCCTGGTCGCCGAGCACATGAATTCGGTCTACGAGACACTTGAGCGGCCGCTGGTGTCCGTGCTGGCGCGGACGGAGCGGCGCGGCATTTCGATCGACCGTCAGGTGCTGTCGCGCCTGTCGGGCGAGTTCGCCCAGACCGCCGCGCGGGTCGAAGCCGAGATACAGGAGATCGCGGGCGAGCCGGTCAATGTCGGCAGCCCCAAACAAATCGGCGACATCCTGTTCGGCAAGATGGGGATTCCGGGCGGCACCAAGACCAAGACCGGGGCGTGGTCGACCTCGGCGCAGATCCTCGATGATCTCGCCGAACAGGGCCATGAATTCCCGAAAAAGATTCTGGAATGGCGGCAGGTCTCCAAACTCAAATCGACCTACACCGACGCGCTGCCGACCTATGTGCATCCGCAAACCCATCGCGTGCACACGACCTATGCGCTGGCGGCAACCACCACCGGGCGGCTGTCGTCGAACGAACCCAATTTGCAGAACATTCCGGTGCGCACCGAGGACGGAAGGAAAATCCGCCGCGCCTTCATCGCCACGCCGGGCCATAAGCTTGTGTCGGCCGATTACTCTCAGATCGAATTGCGGCTGCTCGCCGAAATCGCCGACATTCCCGTGCTCAAGCAGGCATTCCGCGACGGGCTCGACATTCATGCCATGACCGCGTCGGAAATGTTCGGCGTTCCCGTCAAGGACATGCCGGGCGAGGTGCGCCGGCGCGCGAAGGCGATCAATTTCGGCATCATTTACGGCATCTCCGCATTTGGCCTCGCCAACCAGCTCGGCATCGCCCGCGAGGAAGCTTCCGCCTATATCAAGAAATATTTCGAGCGCTTTCCCGGCATCCGCGCCTATATGGACGCGACGCGGGATTTCTGCCGCGCACACGGCTATGTCGAAACGCTGTTCGGCCGGAAATGTCATTACCCCGACATCAAGGCCTCTAACGCCTCGGTCCGCGCCTTCAACGAGCGCGCCGCGATCAACGCGCGATTGCAGGGCACCGCCGCCGATATCATCCGCCGCGCCATGATCCGGATGGAGGATGCACTGGCCGAAAAAAAACTCTCGGCGCAGATGCTGTTGCAGGTGCATGACGAGCTGATCTTCGAAGTGCCGGAAGAGGAAGTCGCCGCGACGCTGCCGGTGGTGCAGCATGTCATGCAGGACGCGCCATTCCCGGCGGTGCTGCTCTCGGTGCCGCTGCATGTCGATGCCCGCGCCGCAGACAATTGGGACGAGGCGCACTAACCCCCGTTTGCGCCTCGTAACGATCCTCCTTCGATTGGACCATCGATGAAGATTACCGCGATTTCCGGTAGCCTGCG
>Ga0209517_10001594_pt1 | contig 33827 bp, 23 predicted proteins | sample PeaSoiMetSII2010_FD_187695 | JGI IMG/M metagenome (GOLD analysis project Ga0209517, IMG submission 187695) | Peat soil microbial communities from Weissenstadt, Germany - SII-2010 (SPAdes) (version 2) | ecosystem: Environmental > Terrestrial > Soil > Wetlands > Peat | place: Germany... | reverse complement strand
CGGCGTGGGCCAGGTTGACGATCTTCATCACCCCGTAGATGACGGTCATGCCCACCGACATCACGGCGTAGATGCCGGCCAGCAGCAGAGCGGCGATGAGCAGGTTGAGGAAATCGACGAAGGTCATGGAAAACCAGGGAGCAGGGGGCAGGGAGTAGGAAGCAGCAAAAACACCCGCCTCCTGCCTCCTGCTTCCTGTCTCCCGCCTCCTGGGTGCTGCCGGCTTACTTCTTGCCCGCCGGTGTGGGCGCGATGACCTCACCCGTCGCGGCGTCCTTCGGATAGACGATGTCCACTTTGGCTTCGGGCTTGTTCTGCACGATCACAAAGGCGTAGCCCACCTGCCCGTTGGACCCGAACTTGAGCACCTGGCCGGGCACCAGCGAGTCCTTCATCTCGAGCTTGCGCAATTGATCGCGGATGGCGGTCTTGTCCAGGCTGCCTGCGGCCTGGATGGCGGCTGCCAGAGCGCGCATGGCTTCATACGCAGTCGCCGCGTACCAGGAATCGACCTTGTGGCCGGCGAAACCCTGGTAGTCGTCGGCAAACTTCTTCACCTGGGGGTAGGGCAGCTTGTCCGACCACCAAATGCCGGCGAAGATGTAGTCCACGCCATCGCCCAGCGCCTTGCGGGCATCAGCTTCCGGACCGCGTGCCCCATAGCTGATCATCTGGTGATGCATGCCGCTCTGGATGTACTGCCGGTGCATGGTGATGTAATCCTGCAGGTGAGCGTCGGACAGGAAAATGTCCGCCTTGGCCTGCTTCACCTTCTGCAACAGGCCGGAGAAGTCGGTGCCGCCTAGATCGAACTTCTCGCTGAACACGACATTGAAGTAGCCGGGATGCTGCTTGAGCCAGTCTTCAATGCCCCTGCCGTAGTCCACGCCGTGGTCGGTGTTCTCGAGCGCCATGGCGACCTTCAGTCCCTTCTTCAGCTTGCCCTGGTCCACCAGCGTACCGAGGAATTCGGCGGTGGTGTAGCCCAGCAGGTTGACGGGCGTCAGGGTGCCAAAGGCGTACTGGTAGCCGTGGGCGAAGATGCTGGAGGCGGCGGCGCCGGGGGTGATCCAGGGCGTCTGGTAGCGGTCGGGCATGACCGATTCGGCCTCGCCCAAGGCGGTCGAGTAGCCGCCGATCACCGCGGTGACGCCGTCGGAACTCATGGCCCGTTCCACCAGTTGTGCCGACTTAGCGGAGTCGGAGCCGTCATCGTAAAAGACTTCTTTAAGGGGCAGCTTGCGGGCGCCGACCTGCAGGCCGCCGGTGTCGTTGATCTGCTTGATGGCCAGCTCGATGCCTTCCTTCTGGTATTGGCCGGGCTTGCCTTCGCGTCCGGTGGTGGGCAGCACCACGCCGATCTTGATGCCTTCGCTTTCCGCGTTCTTCTTGCTGCAACCCGCCAGCGCCAGGCCCAGAACCGCCACCAGCAGAACCGCGGCGGCCACAGCCTGCCTACCCACGAATGATGCTGAAGAGTTCCTCATGCCCTTCCTCCTGAAGATGGATGTGCGCAGCCGCCGGAGGTGGTTCCCTGCGTGGAAGATTGGGCTGCACCAGAACTGCGGCGCGCATCATAGCCCCACGGCGGGCGATGCGCAAGGTTTCAGGTGCGCGGGGACACTGGTCGATACGACTTGGCCGCGTCGGGCACCGGCGTCCCCAGAATCCGCAGGTAGGTAGAAAGTTGGGCGCGGTGATGCACTTCGTGCTCGTTGATGCCCAGCAGGATGACCCAGACCTTGCGCCGGATTCCCAGGTCCGGGCGCACGCGTTCTTCCTCGAAAACTTCGGCCGGACAGGCGCCCACCGCGGCCAGGGTCTCGCCGTGTACGCGGGCGATATTGGCCAGGTCCTCTTCCAGCGTGCGGCGCGGCCCAAGGGTCGAGCGCAGGCCTTTGGGGATGCGGGTCTCGTAGTAGGCGAAGTCGCCCTCGAGCGCAACCCGGCGGACTCCCTCTTCGGAAACCCACAAGTGCTGCAGCATCTCGCCGACCGAGAGCGCGTCCTTTTCCGGACGCCAGTCCATGTGCTCGGGGCGGACCATGCCGAGGATCTCAACCATCCGCTTGTGGATGGCTTCCTTCTGCTTGAGGAAGATCTCACGGAATTCCATGCTGCGAGATTATAGGCCAGTGGACGGAGCGTTTTGCCCTGTCACTGCAAACCACGGGCTTCCAGTCGTACCATGAAGCTGGAAAGACAGACCAATGCCTGGATTCAAACCACAGTCTATCGTTTGCCTGGTGGACCTGAGTTCGGCCTCCAGGCTGGTGCTTTGCTGGGCGCGCTTGGTGGCGCAGGCGTTCGCCTCCCGTGTGGAGATCTTGCACGCGGCCGAGCCGCCGCAGTTCCTGATCGAAGGCCAGGAGCAAACCCAACTGGAATTGACCCGAACCGAGCTGCATGGAGCGGTGGGCAGTCTGGCGCAGGAGGTGCTGGGAACGCGCCTGCCCTACCACATCGTGGTGGAGGAAGGACACCCGGTGCAGGTGGTGATGAGCAGGCTAGAGCTGCACGCACCTGACCTGATCGTGATGGGCAGCCACGGACACGACGGCATGGCACGCGTCCTGCTGGGCTCGGTGGCGGAGAACGTGACCCGCATGGCGCGGTGTCCCATGCTGATCGTCAAGGGAGCGGAACCGGCCGGCGGCGGGCTCCAGCGGATTCTTTGCCCGGTGAACCTCAGCGACTCTGCCAGTGAATGCGCGCAGATCGCCGGCATCCTGGCGGCGGTGCTGGGAGCAAAGCTGGAGTTCGTGCTGGCGGTGGAAAAAGCCGATGTAGGTCGCAACTTGGCCGAAGGGCAACTTCATGCCTGGATTCCCGAGGGTCTGCGGCGGATGTGCGAGATTTCCGAAACCGTGCTGGAGGGTGATGCCGCGGAGCGGATCGTCGAACGGTCGCGTTCCCGGGGAGCCGAACTCGTGGTGGTGGGCGCCGAGCACCGCCGCTTTCTGGAATTTACCACCTTGGGCAGGACCACGGAGCGCGTCATGCGCTACAGTCCCTGCACGGTGCTGCTGGTCCCGAGCAAAGGGATGCCGGGCGAGACCGGCCCAGCGAAATCCCTCAGTTGATGGCGGAGCCGGCGCGGGCCTGAATCCACTTTTCCAGTTCAACCCGCGAATTGCCGGAAAGGCTGACGAAGCGAATGCCCATCCCGCCCTGGGGATCGGCCCATACGATCTCGCCCTGCGCATGGATCACCGTCGTGGTCCCGGGCAACTGAAAGCGCAGGCGAATGATTTCGTCTTCCTTGATCGGGTCGCGGAAACGCAGCCCAATGCCAGCCATGGCGAGATTGACGAGGTCGGCGCGGCGGTCGATGATGCGGCCAAAGCTGACGTAGACCTCGCCTGAGGCGGAATAGCGTGGGTGGCGGCGCTCGTCATTGCCGACCAGGGCCTGCACCCGCCGCAACTCCTGGCGGGCGCGATCACAGTTGACGGGCTTGTTGAGCACCAGGTTGGCGCCCATATCCACAGCATCGGCGCCCTGGGTGTCTCCATTCAAGATGGCGAGCACCACCGCGGCGCGGTTGGCGCGCCCCTCGCGCACGCTCTGCAGCACGGTGCGGCCGGCGTGGGTGTCGTCGCAGTCGATCACCACCGCATCGTAACGGTGCTCCCGCAAAGCGCTGCGGGCCTCCCGCGCTTCTTCGCACAGATACAGGTGGATACCCATCTCCCCGCTGGTGCGGCGGAAGGCGGTGACGGTTTCCAGATCGTGCGAAAGCAGAAGCAGGTGCATAGGCTCGGAGGCGCGCCTTCATTGTGCCCAAGGCAGCGCCCAAAAGCGCAGGAAATTCGCTGGAGTAGCTGGCCAACTACATTACAGAGGTACAGGGCCGGGGAATCGGTTGAGGCCAAGTCGCAGCCGCAAGCTGCCGGGAACCAGCGGTTTGCATGCGTCTGGTGCAGGAATGGGAGCACCCGCCGCAGCGGGAATCCTTGCCATCACTTCGACGTCGACGCCGTTGCCGGCAGGCGCATCTCCACTAACAACCCGCCGCCGGGAGCGTTCGAGGCCTGGATAGTACCGCCGTGCAGGCGGACGGCGCGTTCGCTGATAGCCAGGCCCAAGCCGGTGCCGCCGGTCTCGCGCTCGCGGGCGTTGGCCACGCGGTAGAACGGCCGGAAGACGTTGTTCAGCTCCGATTCTGGCAGGCCGGGACCGTGGTCGCGCACGCGGATGGCGGCCCACTTGTTGCCGTCCGAGCCCACATAGGCGAGGTCGATCTGCACCTGGGTGCCTTCGGCGGTGTAGCGCACGGCGTTGCGGACCACGTTGTCCACCGCGCTGCGCAGCAGGTCGGGGCTGCCGACGGTGGCGCAGTCTTCCGCGGCATTGACCTGCACGCTGCAATGGCGGCTCTCCGCCTCGAACCCGGCATCTTCAGCAACTTCACGCACCAGTTCGGAAAGCGAGACTGGCTCCTGTTCGGGCGGAGCTCCGGCGCCCTCCAGGCGGGCCAGCGTGAGCAGGCGTCCGATCAGCTCGTTGAGCCGTTCGGCCTCGCGCTCGATGCGGTCGAGTTGGGGAGCTGCCTCGGAGCCGGCGCGCTGCCGCGCCAGACCCAGCGCCACATTCAGCCGCGCCAGCGGCGACCGCAGCTCATGGGAGATGTCGCGGATGAGCTGGCGCTCGGAGTCCAGCAGTACTTCGATGCGGTCGGCCATCTGGTTGAAGTCGCGGACCAACTGGCCAAGTTCGTCGCGGCGCTTCTCCATGTCACCGCCGGCGCGCGCCCCGAGGTTGCCGGCGGAAAGTTCCCGCGCGGCCGAGCGCAGCCGCAGGATAGGCCGGGTGAGATAGCGGGTCAGCAGGTAGCAGATCACGCCGGAAATCAGGATGGCCAGCAGCCAGCGCAGCACCTGGGTGGACGTGGTAGCGCGGAAAGCGAAGAACGGTCCCGCCCGCGGCATTTCCGTGACCAGCACGTAATGCCGGCCGGAGGGTCCGGTGCCGAGCTGCGCGTTGTAAGCCAGACGGGGCTTGATCTCGAACTCGGGTTGGCCGCTCTGGACCACGTGCGCCGCGACCCGGGCCGCTTCGCCCGAAGGCCTGCCGATGAGCGGTTGCCCGCGCTCATCCAGCAGGACGGCCTGCATCCTGCCCACGTAGTTGAGGCGCTGGATATAGTTCGCAGCCGCGGCCGGGCCCTGGCGCTCAAAAATCTCGGCCGCGTTCTGCGCGTGGGTGGCGAGGGCTTCCGTCATGAGCGCCTGCCAGCGGGTAAAGACGATCTCCGGCTGCAGACTCCAGGTAACCACGAAGGCCACGCCGATGAGCAGCCACGTGAGCCAGAAGAAGAGAAATATTTTGAGGAACAGGCTGCGCATCGCTCAGTCTCCCGCCTCGCTGGAGCGTGCGTAGATATACCCGACGCCGCGCACGGTCTTGATGCGCTCGCCGTCGCTGCCGGGCTGCGGCCCCAGCTTCTTGCGCAGCTTGCTGACGTGCATGTCGATGCTGCGATCGTAGGCCATAAAGCGGCGGCCCAGGACGGTCTGCGCCAGGAACTCGCGGGTGACCACCTGGCCCGCCGAACGCATTAGGGCCTCCAGCAGGGAGAACTCGACGGCGGTCAACTCCAGCGGCTCGCCCTCGCGAGTAACGGTGCGCGCCCCGGGATCGAGCTCCACGTCGCCCACCGTGACCGGCGCCGCGGTTGCCGCTGGGGCCGCCTGCGAGCGGCGCAGGATGGCGCGAATCCGCGCCAGCAGTTCCCGCGGGTTGAAGGGCTTGGCGAGATAGTCGTCGGCGCCGATCTCCAGGCCGACGATGCGGTCCACGTCCTCGCCGCGCGCCGTCAGGATCAGCACCGGCGTCCGCGACTCGCCGCGCAGGCGGCGCAGCACATCAAGGCCCGTCATGCCCGGCAGCATAATGTCCAGCACCACCAGGGCGTGTTCGCCGGAGAGGGCGCGCTCCAGTCCCTTATCGCCGTTGTGCGCCGCCTCCACCTCGAACCCTTCCCGGTTCAGGTACTCTCCGACCAGCTCGCAGAGCTCGACATCATCGTCAATGATGAGGATCTTGACCATCCGGCACTTCTAATTCTGGAGGCAGGAAGCAGCAAAATCGGTGGCGCCGCTGCTTTTCCTGCACCCTGCCTCCTGCGTCCTGCTCCCTTCATTATTTTGTAGCACTAATCGGCACCGCGCGGCGGTAAAGATGTGTCAAAGGCGGCGGGGTCTCGTTGACAAAACTTTACGTCCGGCTGACGAACACTTTACCGCCAGCATACGTTCCCTGTGTTAGCAGTATTAGTAACACGTGCAGATTGCACGGAGGGGAGCCAAGTAGATGAAGACCAAGTATCTCGCGATCGTGCTGGCGCTGGTGATAGCCGCAGGAGGAGTGACAGCCGTCTGGGCCCACGCCCGCGGCGGCGGCGCGAACGGAATGATGTTCGGGCGGCACATGGGATGGATCGCCTGGAAACTCAACCTGAGCGACGCCCAGAAAACGCAGATCCAGTCGATGATCCAGGCGGAGCGGCCGAATTTCGAGCCGCTAGTGAAGCAGTTAGCCGCGAATCATCAGCAGATGCTCGTAGCCACCCGCAGCGGCAGCTTTGACGAGGCGCAGGTGCGTACCCTGGCCAACCAGCAGGCGCAGACCCTGGCCGAACTAATGGTGGTCCGCGAGCGCGTGATCTCGAAGGCGTACAACACGGTGCTCACGCCCGACCAGAAGACCAAGGCGGACACGCTGCGCCAGCAGATGCTCGACCGCATGAGCCAGAGATTCCAGCAGCAAACCAGCCAGCCAACCACAACCACCAACCAGTAAGGCCGCAAAAAGGGCGGGCGCATTCATACCTGGGATCAAGCGCCCGCCTTCCTCTTTGGAATACCTGGGTCGAGCAAGCGCGCGTTCACAATCTGCACAACAGACTCGGCTTTGTTGTGACGTTGGCGCGGGAATTAGCACAGCGAAGGGAGGGGCAGGAGGGTCGGCTACAAGCGCTGGCAGAGCTTGAGTCCGCGTTGCAACCCATTTCCCAGCATCCTCGGTGGGAAGACCCGCCAGCAGCTGCCTCCTATGCCACTGTTCTACTCACAGACTGGTCCTAATGTTTTCCGGGTCGCGCGGCCAGGCTCCCAACTGACTACATCGTTCTCGGACTTGGGTTGACCGTGAACGAAGCACCACGAGGTCGATTCTTTCACCACAGGGTTTTTTACCCACATGGAGATCTTGCCCGCCGTGCCGAGGCCTGTTCACAATTCCCCGAACTAAAAGGTGTGATGATCATCACTTCTGTACGTGATTTGCGCACATGCGGCTCTTCACGATTTGTTGTCGAATCAAGAATACTAAGTTCGCAATCGGATCTTATTATGATCAAAGCCAGCCAGAGTGCGGCAGGTTTCAGTCTTTCCAGGCAATGCACTAGACCGCCGCTTATACGAAGAAACAACGGGCCGGCTAAACCAAGCCGAGCGTTGCTCCTCTTGAGGTAAGATGAGGAAGTTATATGGCATCGGGTTTCTACTGCTGACCTCGCTTCCCACATTGGAGCAGAATCCCCCACCTCTGTACATCTACACCAGCCCCGACAGCAGCTTTCAGTTTGTTTATCCCGACAACTACGAATTGTGGTCTGGTGCGAGAATTCCTAACACCATACAGGGCGAACGGATGGGCATCCCCGTTTGTAATAGTTCCACGGCGATGGCCTGCGTTGTTTATCCGAGTGATAGATTTGAGAATACCAGTTTCGAAGCCGCTGCTTTTTCCGCGAATAGGATCGTGACAGTAAGCGCCGAATCGGATTGCCTCGGGTATACTGATCAACTGGCTCCGCCGCGTGCGCACTTGACGACATCACCCACTACAATCAATGGCCGTGCGTTCAGCTATGTTTCCGACACAGCCATGGTGACCGGCCATTCCCAATCTGCGCACCTGTACAGAACCTTCAGGGATGATCGCTGCTATGAACTGCGCATCGCCATCTCGATTTCAGGGGTGCTGCCAGCGTCGCCCACCCCCCAGGGGCAGGCTTTTACAAATGCAGATGCAGAACACGTGCGTGCACCGCTCAGGCGGATTCTCAATTCGTTCCGTTTCCTGAAATGAACTTTGCTGGAGGCATTCCGGCTACCTGTACCCCAACGCTCGGCGAAGGTAAGAAGAAACATGCGCGAAGCAATGAAACATCCGCTCATCCAGCCGAGATGCAAAACATTGCAGCAGCCCGGGTAAGCGCGGGCAAGTAAAACTGTGGTACTCACAGGGCGGTCAAATTGGGGGGCTGATAGACAGGATTCTCTAGCCTCTGATTCTGGTCACAGAATTATTACGTGTACGCAAGTGTACTCGATTTGACATGTTATCGTTGAGAAGCGCGTTACAGGGTGGAATTCACAGGGATTGGCCTGCTCCAGCGGCTCCCTGACTGTGAATGTCGCACCGATCACCTAATTCTTATCGGAGAGCAGCTTGAGTTCAAGTACAGCCGATTCCTCCCAAACCGCAAATTCTAATTTGGCCCCCAAGCTTACTCGGGCCAAGACGCTACTCTTCGCATCTACCTCGTTCCTGAGCGCATTCTTGCTGTTCCAGATGCAACTGATCGTCAGCAAGTGTATTCTGCCCTGGTTCGGTGGTTCCGCCGCGGTCTGGACGACGAGCATGTTGGTGTTCCAAGTTTTATTGCTGGGAGGATACATTTACGCCCATGTGATTGCGGTTCGGCTTTCGGGGATTGCACAGACGAGGATTCATCTCTCGTTGCTGTTTATTGCATTCCTGACGGTCCTTACGCTCTCCTTCCTGTGGCCATCGGCAATAACCCCGGGTGCCTCATGGAAACCGCAGGCGGGCGGGGATCCGACGCGCGACGTTGTGGTCATCATCCTGGTCTCGGCTGGCCTTCCTTTTTTTGTTCTTTCCACCACCGGACCACTGCTGCAGCGCTGGTTCGCTCGTCTAGGCGGGGGCCCGGGCACCTATAAGCTGTACTCCATCTCAAACCTAGGCTCGTTGTTGGGGCTTCTGACTTTCCCTTTTCTTCTTGAGCCCACGCTTCGAATGAAGACCCAGGGCACGTTCTGGTCACTCCTGTTCTGGGGATTCGTTGCCGGATGTGGAATGTGCGCGTGGAAGGCCAGAAACGCAACGGAAGAAATGCAGATTACTGAAAACATAGCCGGCGCCGCTGCCGAAACTCAAACCGGGGTACTCACCTATGCGGTATGGTTCCTGCTGTCTGCATGCCCATCGTCGCTGCTGTTGGCCACTACCAACCTGCTTTGCCAGGAAGTGACGTCGGTTCCGCTGCTTTGGGTATTGCCGCTTTCTCTCTATCTTCTCAGCTTCATTCTGTGCTTTGATAACCCGCGTTGGTATCGGCGATCGATTTTCCACCCGCTTTTTGGAATCAGCCTGTTTCTGACTTGCGCGGCGTTGATCGTCGGCAACATGCAGACGCCGGCGATCCTCCTTCCTGTGTTGCTCTTTTTCGGCTGCATGATTTGCCATGGCGAACTGGTGCGCCTGAGGCCCAGCGTGAAACGACTTACCTCGTTCTACTTAACGGTTTCCGCCGGGGGCGCCGCGGGAGGCATTTTCGTGGGTATTGTCGCGCCCCATCTATTCACGTTCTTTACTGAGTTTCAGTTGACGTTGGGCGCCACGGTCATCTTGCTTCTGGTCTGCTTATTTCTCGATCCTGCTTCGTGGATCTTCGAGCATGACTTCCGGCTGCCGGCCGCGCTCGCCGGGGGCGCCATCCTCGCTGCCTACCTTGGCGGCCTCTGGTTGCCTGGTGTCCCGCAGTTGCTCGAAAGATTGCGTTTTTACCCGTTCGCACTGTTGATCGGCGCCATTGTCGTCCTAAGCACTTGCATCCTGGGCAGAGGCCACAGCTCTCATGAACGAGGCTTTCGTTTCGTGCAGGCCTATGTTGTATGCCTCGCGGTGCTGGCCTTGGTCGCGCTTTATCTCACCACCTGGACTTTTCCCGAACCTTACCTGAGCGCGCGTAACTTCTATGGAGCAGTTCGCGTCTTCCGTCAACGTAGGGGCAGGGTGCTGATGCACGGCCGGACCATACATGGTGGGCAGCTTGATCCGCCGTACGACAGCGAACCCATTACTTATTACGGCAAGAAGAGCGGAATCGGTATCGTGCTGCAGAACTATCCCAGACGGAGTATCTCCAAGGAGAGTCTCCGTGTAGGATTGGTGGGGCTCGGCGCCGGAACTCTGGCGGCGTACGGGCGGCCCGGCGATTATTTCCGGTACTATGAAATCAATCCTGAGGTCGTGAAGCTCTCCTCGGGTCCACGGCCAGTGTTCACCTACCTTCGTGACTCGGCTGCCCACGTGGACGTGGAACTTGGTGATGCACGTCTGCTGCTGGAACGAGAACTGACGAAGGGGGAAATACAGAAGTTCGATATCCTTGTCCTTGATGCTTTCTCTGGGGACGCAATCCCCGTCCATCTACTCACCCGGGAGGCATTTGAAACTTACTGGCAGCACCTGGATCCGGATGATGGAATCATCGCAGTCCACATCAGCAGCCGGCACATTAACCTGTTTCCAGTGCTGCAGGGAGCGATCGCGTACTTCCACGCTTATTCTGTAATCGATGTCAACACCGCCGACGATCCCTTTTCGACTAGCTGTTGGGTGTTGCTCGCGCGGCATCCCGGCGCACTCAATATCCAAGGACTGGAGCAGACTCCGCCTCCTGCCAAAATGCAGATTCCTCCTCGTCTTTGGACGGATGACTACAGCGACATTTTCCGGCTCATTCAATGACAAGTTTGCGCTTCGAGCGAGTCGGGTTTGGGCGCGCAGGTGAACCCAAAGTTGAACTCCCAAGAACGCCCCGGCCGGCAGAGGGGCATAGGTGAAACTAGTGTCGCTTGTGGCGGCGGTGGTTGCGCAGAGCCGGTTACTGGGAAATCGGCAGCGATCCGCCGAGCGCGCGACTGGCCACATGGATGGCGCGACAGGTGCCGGAAATGATCTCCCTGCGTGCGCCACCGGCCGGGCTCCCCATCGATCTTTGGCTTTTAGCCGCGGATGCAAGATCCTCCACTCCTCCGCACGATGCACGCTGCCCAGCCGCAGCTTCGTACCGAGGCGCGTTGGTTACGTATGCAGGGGCTCGGTTGCTGCCTGCGCTCTGGTGCGCCCATCTTGTCATGGTTCACGCCGACCACCTGCTTTGTCTTCGTGATACTCAACCTCAGTGTTTACCGCCCAGACGTTTTCTTTGTCCGCGCGGCCTGCGATGATGTTGTCCACGGCGATCATGGCCGTCAGCATCGAATGGTCCTGGTTGTTGTAGCGATGCATCCCGTTGCGGCCGATGAGGTACAAATTGTCGAAAGCGTCGAGGAAACGCCTGACTTCATCAAACCGATTGTAAGTGCCGAAGTACGCGGGATAGGTTTTGGGCAAGCGTGCCACGGTCGAATCGAGGACGTCGCCACGTTCGATAATGCCGATCTTTGCTAGCTCATCGATGGCCAGGCGCGCCATATCATCATCGCTCCGCTTCCACAGACCATCGCCCTCATTGCAAAAGTACTCGACGCCCAGCCAGGCCTTGGATGGATCCTGCACCAAATGCGGGCTCCAGTTGTTGAAGATCTGAAGCCGACCGGCGATGACCTCCGGTTCCTGGATGTAAATCCAATGGTCGGCAATCAGCTTGCCATACGGGTCGCCCGGTTCCCGCACCTTCAGCTTGTTCAACAGCAAGCCAACGGTAATGAAGTCTCGATACATGAGGCCGGTTGCAATCTCGCGTATGTCCTGAGGCACTCGTGCATCCAGGCAGTTCACCAGGTCCTTTACCGCCATGGTGGAGAAGAACAGATCGCCGCTGAACCTCCGCTGCCGGCCCGCGTTATCGATGCCGGAGACGGCCGTGATCCGCCCGTCGCGCGCCTCCACGCCGGTAACCTCGAATCCGATGATGATTTCGCCTCCGAGCACCGATACCTTGCGGGCTACTTCCTCCCACATCTGCCCTGGCCCGTGCCTAGGATAGAGGAATTGCTCGATCAGAGAGGTCTCTGTCGACTTCTGTTTGAAATCGGCGGACGAGCGGCCCACGCCCGTCTTCAGGAAGTGCGCGAGCGCCTTCCGGACGGAGAGGCCTTTAACCCGCTGTGCGCCCCAGTCGGCACTGATCCGATCGCAGGGCACGACCCACACCTTCTCCGTATAAGCTTTGAAAAAAGTCAGGTACAGTTCCCGCCCGAAGCGATTGATGAAGAACTGTTCCAGATTCTCCACTTGGCGGATGGGCAAAAGCGCGCTCTTGACATAGCTAAAGCCGATGCGCACAGTCCGGCGCACGCCTAGGTTGCGCAGGGTGGCAGCCGTCAACTGAATGGGATAATCAAAAAACTTGCGCAGGAAGTAAATGCGCGATTTGCGAGATCGCAACAGCATCGCGAGTTCCGCACCGGCATGGCTGTTTTTCGCGAGCGGCACTTGCTCCAGCCACCAGTTCATCACGCGTTCGCTCTTGGAGAAGAAGCGGTGGCCTCCGATGTCCATGCGATTGCCCTTGTAGCTGATGGTGCGCGAGATGCCGCCCATGTATGTACTGCGCTCCAGAACGATAGGACGGATGCTCGTGCGCGTGAGCAGTTCGTATGCTGCTGTCAGTCCAGCAGGGCCGGCGCCGATGATGATGGCAGTCCGGTTGGCTGACTGTATGTGCTGCTCCTGGCTCATTGAAGCAACTCGGCTGAAACCCGACCCCAACAAGTCTTTCTCGACCCAGATTAGCCCGGTCACACCTTCTCTAGTGTGATACCCGTCACATTAGGGGGTGATTACGGCCACAGCCCGTCGTTGATGCCCCCCGCTAGTATGGAAACATCCTCACACTCTCCGAAAAGCAGTGTTTGGAAGGGGAATCAGAATGGGACAAGACGGTCAGAATCGCTCCTCCGACTGGACCGGCACACAGGCCTATGTGCTCGCTGTCATCTGCCTGCTGTTCGGAGTTTTGGTCGGGTATCTCCTGCGCGGGTCGCGTCCGGCCCAGGCCTCTCCCGCCGCCCCGGCAGCACCCGTCGGCCAATCCGCGGAAAGTGCGGCAGCTGCGATGGATCCTCAGGTCACTCCCCAGCAACTGAAGGCTAGGGCCGACAAACAGGCCGAGCCGGTACTTGGGCTATTGAAGCTGCAGCCCGGCGATCCCGTCCTGCTCACGCAGGCTGGCAACATCTATTACGACGCGCAACAATTCAAGGAAGCCACCGACTACTACGCGCGCGCGCTCGAAGCCGATCCGAAAAACACGGATGTTCGTACCGACATGGCCACCGCATATTGGTATCTGGGTGAGGCGGACCGGGCCCTCACGGAGTTCGACCGGGTGCTCAAACAGCAACCGGACAAGGCCAATGCGCTGTTGAACCGCGGGATCGTGCGTTGGCAGGGCAAGATGGACGTGAAGGGCGCCGTCGCAGACTGGGAAAGCCTGCTCAAGGCCGACCCGAATTTTTCGCAGCGCTCGAACGTGGAGCAATTGATCGCACAAGCAAAGAAACACAGCAATATCAAGCCCGGCGAGAAGACGTCCAAGCCGGCAATGTGAGATATATTCTGACCGCCTGATACGCGCGAGCCCCGCGGCTGGATGCGGGGCTCGCGCGATGGTCATCGAGCCGGCCATTCGTCAGTACCTGAATGAAGGAGAAGGGCATGGATACGACACCCAAAGCCGGGACCAAATGGACCGGAAAACAAGCCTACGCGTTGGCAGTTGTGTGCATGCTCGTCGGAATCCCCGTTGGCTACCTTCTTCGTGCGCCGTCGACTGGTTCAGTTAGCGCTCCTCCACAAAGCGTGCAGCAAGTGGCGCCCGCGAATGCGGTGACGGCTTATCCGGGCCAGGTGACGCCCGACCGGCTTACACACATGGCCGACAAGCAAGCCGAGCCCCTGCTGGCCGAATTGAAAGAACATCCAAACGACCCGAGCTTGCTGGCGAAACTCGGCAATACTTATCTCGCTGCTCACCAATTCCAAAGCGCACAGAACTACTACGAGCGTTCGTTGGCTGTCAAAGCCGGGGATCCGGCTGTCCTGACACAGCTGGCCTCTTCCTATTACTATCAGGGCGACACAGACAAAGCGATTGCGACTCTACAACGGGCACTCAAAATCGACCCTGGCTATGCGAACGCCTTGTATAACCTCGGCATGATGCAGTGGCAGGTGAAGTCGGATCCGAAAGGGGCTATCGCGCTTTGGGAAAAGCTCCTTAAGACGAATCCCGATCACCCACAACGCGCCCAAGTCGAGCAAATGATTGCACGCGCGAAACAGCACTTAAGTGTCCCGCCGGGCACCAAGACCGATAAGCCGGCGCTGTAGCTCTGCGCGGGGAAAAACAAAGTTAGGGCCCGTCCGAATTCCATGCATAATTTCACCGTGGCGGACACGCTGGGTATCCTAAAGGCGAGCTTCGCGCTCGTTCCATTCGTGTTCGCCCCAGGATATGTAGCGGGGTGGGCGCTCGACCTCTGCGAGTTTCGGCAGCGGCGTCTGGTTCTGCGGTTGATTCTCGCAGTGCCACTCACCATCGCCATCTGCCCGATGCTTTCGTATCTGCTTGTGCGGTTCCTGGAACCCGGGCTCTGGGCGTTCTATATCAGTGTGTCCGCTGCCTGCGTGCTGCTTCTGGCAAAAGAAGCCCGGCGATCGGAGCTGAGGTCAGTTTCAAAGTACACGTGGGTTGCTCTGGGCCTGATGGCGCTGTGGGGTATGGCAGCTCTTGCGTCGCTGGTAGATCTGCAAATCGGGGACAAACTCTATCCGCCAATTGTCGCTTATGACCATTCCGTACGCACTGCCCTGACGGCCGCCGTCGTACGCCATATCCCACCTAACAATCCTTTTTTTGCCAATGCAGCGGCACCTTTGCGCTATCACTATTTGTGGTTGCTGTTTTGCAGCCTGCCCATGAAGGTTTTCCATTTATCGCCGCGATACGTGGTGTATTCCGGCGTCGTCTGGTGCGGTCTGGGCCTGATTTGCGTGATCGCGCTCGGCCTCAAGTTCTTCGTGCGGGTCCAAACTGGCATCGAGCGAAAAACCTTGGTCGGAATTGGCCTGCTGTGTGTCACCGGCCTGGACATTTTGCCGACCTTCTACCTTGGGGTTGTGAAACGGTTATGGCTGGCAGATATGGAGTGGTGGAACGAAGCACAGATCACCTCTTGGGCCGCCTCCTTGCTGTGGGTGCCGCACCACGTCGCCGCGTTGATCGCATGTTTCGTTGCATTCTTGCTGCTGCGTCACCAGGCCGACGCCAATCGCAGGTGGGCGACCGCTCCCATAATCGTGGCGGGGATGGCCTTTGCCAGCGCGGCGGGCTTGTCCGTTTACGTTACGTTCACGTTTGTAGTTGCTGTCGCCCTTTGGCTGCTGGCGTTGATCACTCGGAAGGACTGGCTAGAAGTAGCGATGTTCGCGGGCGCCGGTGCGGTGGCGCTGCTCTGGGCACTACCCTACCTTTCCAGCCTCCGCGGTCCCGCCAGCGGTGCTGCCTTTGTGGAATTTGCGCTGCGCCCGTTTCCGCTAGGGCTTCATTTCACCCAGAAAATGGGGATTAAGCTCCTGACGCAATCCGCGCTGACCGTCGCCAACGCGATTTTCCTGCCCATAAACTACACGCTTGAGCTCGGATTCTTTCTCGGTGTCGGCGTTCTGCGCCTGCGGCAGCTTGTGCGTGGCCGCGTTGAGGCCAGCGCCAACGAGCTGGCTGCCTGGACGCTGGTCACGACTAGTTTTTTGATCGGCACATTCCTGCGTTCGAGTACCACCGGCTCTAACGACTTCGGATGGCGATGCTTCCTTCCGGCGCAACTGATCCTGTTGCTGTGGGGGGCAACGATCGTTCATGATAGGTCGTTTCACGGTGCCGCGTCACAACCCGCGCCGCGTCCGTGGGCTCGCGCGGCGCTCGCGACGCTGTTGATTCTGGGCATACTCGGAACTGCGTACCAGGTGTTCATGCTGCGAATGTTTCCGGTCCTCTCTGATCGCGGGACGATTGCGGGACTAAGCTGGGTGGATCCGGACCGACAGTTCGGCAAACGTACCTATGCTCTGCGGTCGGCTTATGAAGCTCTCGGCGCGCAACTGCCTTCTTCAGCAGTCCTGCAGAGCAATCCGGCCACGGCGAATCCCATTCCGCACATGCTATATTCCGGTCATGACGCCGCGGCCGCCACCCCCTTGGGCGATCCCGAATGTGGGACAGCCTTTGGCGGTGACCCTGGCCTCTGTACTCTGCGCCTGCAGAAGCTCGCTGGGTTATTCGAGCTTCCGGATGGCAGGAGTTTAGACGCCACGTGCCGGGAGTATGGCATCGATGCAGTCGTAGTGGAGGATTCAGACCGCGTGTGGCAGGAGCCGTCATCTTGGATTTGGAATCAACACCCGGCAGTCGCCAACGATTATGTCCGGGCGTTTCGCTGTGGCACGGCCACTGCTAGCATTCACCGTTAGCGGAAACCGGCGTGTAGATGTCGGGAGCGTAAGGCGAGGTGCCCGGTAACGCAGGATTCGGTCGAGGCATTTGCGAAAAACAAAGCATAGCCGAAGCGGCACGATTTGCGACATGGGATGTCGCTGCGACAAGAGTTTGCGCCGGGAGCTCCCGTGCGGGGCCTGCCTGCGCAAATTACGGTCGTAACGCCAGTTTAAACATCGAGGTGTTCCGAACAATGAGCGTGCTCCAGGAGCTGCACAGTCTTTTGAGGTTACGGGTACTGCAGCTGCTTGCCCTTTCGTCCTTGTTGATCCTAATGGCAGCGATTGCCTTCAGCTCCAGGACAACGGTTCGCGACCCTGATATCTGGTGGCATCTCAAAGTCGGCGATTGGATCGTTCAACAACATGCCGTTCCCTATGTCGGCATTTTTTCGCGCACTGCCGGAACACGCCCCTGGATAGCCTATAGTTGGGGCTATGAGGTGCTGCTGTCGCGCGTTTATGCCTGGTTCGGGCTCGTTGGATTTGCCATGTTCGGAATTTTGTTGACCGTAGCAGTGGCCTTCGTGCTCTTCTGGATGCTGCAACGCCTTTCCGGACGGTTCTGGGTGGCATGGATTCTTTCGCTCATCGGAAGCTTCGCTTTCTTGTTTAGTCTCATGCCCAGGCCTGTGTTTTTCACGATGATCCTGTTCGCGGTCGCGCTTACTCTTCTTTTGGAGGCTCAGCGCACGCGCCGGATCCAGTTGCTGTGGTGGTTGCCATTGCTTTTTGTCCTATGGGCCAACGTGCACATCCAGTTCATCTATGGACTGTTCGTGGTGGGGATGTTCGTGGGGATCAACGCGCTGCAGCGACTGGCAAGTTCGGCCGGAGCCCAGCTTGACTTCCTTCAGCCACCCAGGCTTCCTCTTTCCGGGCTGATTGGGGTTCTTTTCACCTGTCTCGCTGCTTCTTGCATCGGGCCGTACACGTATCACCTGTATCGTGTGGTAGCGGCGTATTCACACTCGCACGTGCCCTATTTCATGATTCAAGAATTGTCGGCCTTCGACTTCAAGTCTTTTACTCAATATGTGCTGCTGTTGTTGACGGCGGCCGCATTTGTCGCCGTAGGATGGCGGGGGAAACTGGACCTGTTCAAGCTTTTGTTGCTGATCGTTGCCAGCGTCATTGCCTTCCGTACTCAGCGCGATGCGTGGTTTGTGTCTATTTGCGCCGCAGCTTTTATTGCCGATCTACGCGCCGGAGAAAGCGCGCCAACACCGGTGCTGAAGCTTCCCGAACTGGCCGGTGTGGGGGTCGTTTTAGCGGTATTGATGTTGCTGACTGCGCGCAACACCGGCTTTAATACCCGCGACTTGGACCGGGCCATCAGCCAAGAGTATCCGGTGAATGCCGTCAACTTTGTGCGTCAGAACTCGTTTTCAGGGCCGCTATACAACAATCTCGACTGGGGCGGCTTCCTGATTTGGTACCTGCCGCAGTACCCGGTGGTGGTCGATGGACGAAACGATCTGTATGGGGATGAACTGGACCTGCTCACATATAACAGCGCTCAAGGCGAATCGTACATTTCGGATCCTTACCTGAATGAGGCCGGACTGGTGCTGCTGCCCAAGAAACTTCCGCTGGCAAACCTCCTAACCATTGATTCACGATTCCGCTTGATCTATCAGGATCCGATTTCTGTAGTGTTTGCTCGCAAGTAGCGCGCGGAAGGGGAACGCACCGGAACACCTCTTCACGCGACAGCTTCCGAACGCGTTCTTACTGCCGCACCAGCACCGTAGCCACATCGTCCTGATATGCCACACGGAATTGCGCGCGCAACACAGGCAACGTCGTCAGCGCTTTCAGCATAGCGGATTTCCGCTCCAGTAGGATTGTGCGAGCACGGGCGAAATTTGGATCCGTTTCGAGACGCTGAGTACCGCCGGTCACTTTGAAATAGCTCTCATTGATTTCGTCGCCGTATAGATTCAAACGGCCATCAATAGCGACCGGATATTCCGGCAGATACCAGATCAAAAAACCGCCCCAATAATACGTGTTGAACAGGGGCCCCGGAAGCTGATTCGCTCGGATGAAATCGCAGGCTTTCACGGGCAAGACTCGACTAGCCTGGTTCATCAGTGCTTTGCTGCTGGGGATGTGGATGATCGCCGCCAGAAACACCACCAGAACGAGCACCGCAACCAGCGGCTTTTCCCATTTCCATCCCTGGCTGCTCTTTCGCGGTTCAGTTTCGTGTTGGCAGTCTGCTAAAGCGTCGGCGATTACAGCAATGGCCGGGAGGACCACGCACCACACATCTCGTTGGACTCGGAATGCAAGCATAACAAAGATACCCATCACGCCGAGTTTGAACAAATCCCGCGAGCGCTGCCGCCCAAGTGCAAGAAATGCCGCCATGACCAGCAACAACAACACAAAATGCTCCGGCCGCCGAAAACCCAAGGCCTGCATCTCCTGAAAATCCTCGAACAGCACCTTGCTGTAGACAGTCTGGAACGCGCTCGGGAAGAGCTGAAACGAGTAGGGTGTCAGCAGCGTTGCGACTATAGAGAGCCCGGCGATCGCGGAGACCTTCGCGAGAGAGTGAGCGGGTGCCGAAAACGAGCTTACACCGGAAATATGCAACAGAAACTCCGTAACTTCGGCCGCCAGGTACAAGCCCAGCAAGAGCAGGCCGTTCAAAAACTGTCCGTGCAGATTAGCCCAGAGGAGGAAGATCATGGGCAGCCAGAATAGAGGACGTACGTCACTGCACCGACGGCTTTGCAATAAGAGGAGCAGCTCAACACCAAAGAACAGCATCGAAAAAAAGATGGGGAGCGGCTGCAAATCAACAACGACATACTGGGCAATGGCAGAAAGCAAAACGGCGTACCAGAAGGTTCCGCGCCAACCGCGCGCCAAGAGAAAGGTCACCGCGGCCAGCGCGAGTTTGAAACCCATTAGCAGCACGGGGAACGCCCTCAAACCCAGCAGCGTGTAGGCTCCAGCCGTTAGAACCTCGAATCCCCAACTGGAGGCCACCCAGGGCCTATCGACATACTGCGAAAACAGACCGCTGCGCGGGACGCCGTGGTTCTGAAGGATCCAAAGCCCCGTACGCAGATGCCACCAAATGTCGCCGTTAGAGAAAGCTGTAATGTAGAAAAAAGCCGCACAGACTGGCGCGGCGGTCAGCAACAACAGTAAGGCAAATACGCGTATTGGGGCACTGTCGAAGACGCTACCTCCCGCGCACACTACAAGATTTTCCTGAATGGTTTCGGTCAGCATGCACATTTTTCATGCTATCCCGGTCTATCCCTGATGAGCTACCCGTAGCGTGGCTTCAGCACCGGATCTCGTCTTCCCCTCAACGTCTGCTCAACCCAGGTGCTTTCAAGTTCGCGGCAGTTCGAACCGTACCGTCGGCGTTGTGATTGACATTGTGGCACTTGAGAGTGCAGGTACTCGTGCTGCGCGTGTAGGAAATGGGGGCATTCGAGCTGTCGTTCTGGGCCACCACCCCCAGGTCGAAATTCACTAGGCGCTCCCCTGAGACACTTGCAGAAGATGCACCCATTCCATGTGCGGTGTGACAGACGGAGCAAGAAAACCCGGCGTTGATGTGGAGAGCGTGCTTATTGAAGCTGGCGTTCGACATGATGTTGGAGAGGTCGTGACACTTGGCGCACAGCGAATAAGGGCCGCCTGCCGCCGGGTCCATGATCGGAGGAAGAAGGTTCCGGATAGTGGTTCCCGGTCCGGCGGCGGGCGGGACACCTGCAGCAACCTGACTAAACTCGTAGCGCCGCTCTAAGATATGGGAGAACTGCGAGCCGTGCGGTCCATCCGGTCCGCTGCCACCGAATTCGCGGTTGTCGTCGCTGTTGTGGCAGTCGGTACAGAGAATACGTATATTGAGCGCGCGCCCTTGAGTATGTCCGTCTAGATTCCACATGAACTTGAGCAGGCTGGGCTGCGGCAACGGACTGTTACTGTCATGCATTACTGGATGGCTCGACCTCGCCGTAGCGCTGAACTGCGGGATTAGGTTCAGCGGGTCCCCGGCTGTAACTGTCCGCGTCGGCAGGTAGCCGAAAACAGGTAGAATCTTCTTGCCCGCACTTGTACCGTGACAACGCAGGCAGGTCTCGAATTGATTTGCCGCAGGGCTCAGAACACTGGTACCGTCCGAAGCGCTAATCCCAAGCGCCCCGTATTGGGATCCACGAATGGTCGTCAATGACAAGGAAGTATTCTGGGTTGATGCATGCGGATCATGGCAGTCAACACAGGTCGCGTGCCGATTGTTGTTCAGCACTGCACTCTCTTTCGCGCCGTGGTTGTTGCTTCCTGTCGGAAAAGGATGCCCCGTCTTGGCAAACTCGGCAAAGACATTGGGAATCGCAGGCGAGATGTTCGAGCCGCCGTTATGGCAGGTAATACAGTTTTGGGTCGCCGCGTCCATATTCGGGACGAGCTGAGTTGGTCCAGTAAGTAATGAGGCCGCGCCCGGAGCATTGTGGGGTGCGTGGCAGGAAAGGCATCCATTCTGCCTCGTGTTGCCGTAAGGTCCAAGCTTTACGGTCTTGGACACTTTGTACGAAACCTGCGCGTGTGCACTCTTGGACCAAGAGGCCAACGGGTTAAAATGACTGCTCACCGTGGGCGAATTCGAAGCTACACTTCCTCTTGCTCCGCTCTCTGCTCGAATTTGGCGGTTAGCCGTGTTGACTATCTGGCCTGGATCCGACACATGGCAGGCCAGGCACAAGGCTGAACCCGCGTTGTTCATCACCAGGAAGTCCTGGGCAACCGGGTCAATCGATTGGACGTGCGGCTCATGACAACTCGTGCACTCCACGTTGCCTTTGATCAACTTCACTGCTGGGTTGCCCGTCGTACCGCTCGCAACCACGCTCGGGAGCAGGTTTGGTGCGCTTTGCAGGGGCAGCTTGAAATTAAAGGGGTGCACGCCTTGCAAGTTCGTTCCAAACACGTCCTGGCTATTCATGGAGCCACTCATCTTGATGCCGCCGTAGGGTGTGGTCTGCCCTGGTGCAACGGTGCCATCATGGCAGCTAAGGCAGAGATTACTGGCTGAACCCAACGTAGGTTCCAGTACCTGGTTCACCATGGTCGGGTTCGTGTATAGGGTGTAATTTGTCACTGTCGACAGTTTCTGGCTCCACAGAGGCACAACGCCGTGCAACCCGGAGTGCGGGGCATGACAATACTGGCATGTTGTCAGGCCGCCGACAGTCGGCGACTGGCCCCACGGCCCCATGTCATGACTGCCCATTACATCTGTCGTTGGCACCTGCGCTTGCACCGCAGCCGCCGTCGCAATAAACAGAGCGCAGAAAAGCACAAATCGACTCAACGCGTTGCTCCTCCCGCCTGCTTCGACAGTCCGTAATAGCGAAACACCTGAACCCGCCGGTTGTACGAATCCACGACAAACACACGGTCGTTGTGATCGACGAATAAACCCGCAGGCAACTGAAATTCTCCCAGTCCTGCGCCCTTTCCTCCAAAAAAGTACAGCAAGTGGCCCTCGCGATCGAAAACCTGCACGACGCCCCATAGCCCGTCCACAATGTACAAATGCCCTTCTGAGTCCAGCCCAAGGCCCTTCGGCCGGAACATCTGGCCGACGGAATCCCCAACTTGGCCGATTGCTCCCTCAAAAGAACCGTCGCGACGGACGAGCTGAACGCGGAAGTTCATGGCATCTACCACCATCAGACTGCGATCGTCGAGACGCAGTTCGGTAGGGAAGTGGAACTCGCCCTTGCCGGTGCCGTGCTGCCCAATCGTTTGCATCACCTGGCCTTGCATATCCAGCACGAAAATCTCGTCCCGCAACGTGTCAGTCACGTAGATTTTCTGCGCCGCGGAGTCCACGGCGATCCCGGTAGGCCGCTTAAAGAAACCTTCTCCACCCTTCAGACTGCCGAGTACATGCTTGAACTTTCCACTGGCGTCGAAGACGAAGATTTTTCCCGACTCGGAATCTGTGACGTAGAAATTGTCCTGGGCATCGACGGCAACGCACTGTGGCCCCAGCATCGGGTCTTTGTCTTTTTCCGCGCGCTGGATGAATTTGTACTTGTGCTGCTCGAAGTCAAAAATGTGAACGCCCTTCGCACCTGGATCGGTGATTATGGCCCGCCCGTGCGAATCGACAGCGATGCTGTACGGGCGGATCATCTCCCGGTATTCAGGCTCCCCGGCCACGACGTTCAGGACCTTGGACCAGAACCCGGGCTTCCCCCGCACTTCCTTTTCAGTGCTGAAGCTGCGCTCGTAGGTGAGTTTTCGGCCGCCTTCCAGCAGCAGGTCGGGCGGCAGGAGTACGCTGTGGTTTTCCTTGTTCTTTGCCGCCCAAAGGGGGGTAAGCAGCAGCAGGAGAATGCAGGCGGCCTTCTCCCACGTGCAAGGATGTCCGTTCCGCCCTCGGCCTAGAATAGCTTGAACCACCTGGAAACTCCGAAATAATAAGTGGTTACCACACTCGGGAGAGTGCTGGAAGCGCTGATAGCTTGCCGGAACTGAAGAACCGACGCATTGAAATTCAGCTTCCGGTAACGGTATGTCAACACACCACTGACCACCTCAGTTTCATTCGTGGAGTTCAAGCCGTTGGCGATCAAGCTCTCGCCCAGCGTGCCGCTGTTCGCCTTGCTGAATGACATGCTGAGCGTCATTGCCCGCACCGGAGCAGCGCCAAAGGTTACACCGCGGCTCTTGCCGTTGAAAAGCACCAAATTGTTGGAAATGACCGGCAACGGTACCGCAACCAGGCCTGTCGGGGTGATGACGGAAGTTCCGTCCGATTGCGAAAAATTGCCCGCTAGCGTGCATCGGCGCCAGGACACGCTGGCGTTGACGCCCTCCGAATGGCTTTGATTACCAGGTGTTGATTCAAAGGCGGTCCGGCCGCCGCCACCCGAAATGCTCCAGGAGAAGCCTCGGGGAAGCCGGCGATGGAGTCGACCGTTGTAGTTCATGCTGGACGTCTGGTATATCGCCAGCAGGGTCTGGACGTTCTGGTCATAGCCGAAACTCGCCCCCAGATCCCAGTTACCAATATTCCGAGAGTAATTCGCGTTAGCCACCAGCCCAGCCCCCAGGTTGCCCTGTTGGTTGGCGGAGTCGTTCATCCCGACGGTCACGGTCAAGCCCTTGAAACGGTTGCCAAAGTTGGCGCTGACGTTTGCCCCGAATTGCGTCAGACCGTAATTTGTTCCCCCAAGCCACAGTTCCTGACGGTTTACGAAGCCGGTGACAAATACGTGAGGCAGCACCCGATACCCGCTACTCACGTTCACGATCAGCTCGCGTGATTCAGGGCTGAGATTGGTCAGCAGCAGCGTTCCTCCGTTGCTGAGGATCTGCTGTTCCAAACTGCCATACACGTTGTCTGTATAGGCCGCGGTTGCATTTATGGGCAACTTCCAGAGCTTGAGGCTGAGGTTCGCGAAGGCAGTGTCCGTCGTGCCGTTATTCGACCCAGTCGTCTCCCCCGAAAGGTTGGAGGTGTAATCTGTCCTGGTAAAACCGAGGCCAAAACCGCCGCTCAGGGGAAGTTTATGCCCGACATTGAAGGAATAAGAATTGGTTGAGGTGTTTGTAATCTCCGCCGCGCCGCCTTCCAGGAGCCCAGAGGAATTGGTATCCGAGATCTGATGAGTGAAGCCCGCGCCCAGGTTGAAGCCTCTAAATAGATAGGTGCTCCGGATCCCAAAGCTATCCGTCGTGATGTCGTTCTGCGCATCGCTGCCGAGCAGGGAATTCGATGCGGAACCGTGCACAAAGGAGACCGTGAGGGTGGGAAGATCGGGCACCAATTCACTCCATCCGATAGCGAAGCTGCGGCTGCCATCCTTGGTCGTCAACCCGGTTGCGCCAGGAATCCCATACATTCCCGTGCTGTCCCAGATTTGAGCGAAGCTGATGCTCCCCGGAAAGTTGCTTCCTGAGAACAAGGAGACATTCCCCGTGTAGCCACCGCTGTTGAAGATCGACGCTCCTTCGGCGTTGCTCTGCGACCGGTTGTAGTAGGGCTGCACGGTAAAGGAAAGGAAGTTCGGGTTGTAGTAAGAACCCTGTAGAGTGCCCTCACCTCCTAAACCCAATCCGTGGTCCGACCCTGCCCCTGCCTGGTTGTTGAGGTCGCCGCTGTACCCCGTGTTGATGTCACCGGACATCCCCATGTGCACGCCCTTAAAGTCCACCTGTGCCGCTGCTGGCAGCGCCCAGAACAGAACCAAAAACGCATAAACCACAATTTGCCTGCGACTGCACACGGTTCTTCCCCGCCTCCCGCGGATCCTTACATCTCCTCCACCTTCGCGCGCTGGCGCAGCCTCTTGTCCAAATCAGCGCGAAGCTGGTCGTACTTGGTCTTCTCCAGATCCTGGAGCAGACGCTTCTTCACTTCTTCAAACTTCATCTTCCCCGCCGGCACGTGGGCATTCAGGCGAAAGAAGAAGTAGAAACCGCCAATCTGAATCAGATCGCTTACCTGCCCCGGCTGCATGGCCAGCGCCGGTTGCACCATCTCCTGCGGCAGTTTCTCGCGCTCCACCAGCTTGTGGTCGCCCATGTTCACACGATAGTCATCTTCCGAGAGCTTCTCCGCCAGATACCCAAACTCTTCGAAGCTCTTGGTAGCTTTGGCCTGCTTCAGGGCGTCTTCCGCCCGCTTGCGGGCCTGCTGCCTTACATCGGGGCCGGCATTTTCCGGCGGCATGATGGAAATGGTCTGGAACGCGAAAAGCTCGCCGCGGTGAAAAGGCTTCGGATTCTTGTCGTAGAAGGCACGGGCTTCCGCCAGGGAAACCTTGGATCGGTCGCCGACCTCCGTCTTCAGCAGCGCTTCGATCAGCAGCGAGCGGCGAATCTGCCGGCGCAGCAGTTGCCGGGAGCCGTTCAGCTCGGTTTTCAGGTACTGATTAAAGTCCTCATCGCTCGGAAATTGGCTGCGGTAGGCAGCCTCCGCTCGGTCCAGGCGCGCGGCCGGAATCGTCATCTTCCGCCGCTCCGCTTCCTGGTACACCAGCTCTTCATACTCGATCATCTGCAACGCGCCCCGGCGGATCTCCGCCTCCTGGGATTTGGGAAATCCATTGTGGACGCGGGCGTAGGGGAAGATCGTGAACATCTCGCGCAACAGGTCGCGGTCGGTCAGCACCGCGCCGTTGACTCGCGCCACGGGTTTACCGGTAACTTGCATACTCGAACCCGCACCCTGGCTCGTGGGCGCGGCAGCATTGGCCTCCGTCTGGACTTTCAGCGCCGTGGGGGCGTGAGAGGCGACCTGCGCCAACGCCGTGGACAGGGCCGCGCAGAGCACGGCGGTACAGAACAAAAACTTCATGGTTACCCCCTCCCCCAGTAGACAATTTCAAAAGCGGGGGAGAGGAGATCCTCTCCCCCGGAAAAGCAAACAGCCTAGAACGCGGTCCCGACGTTAGTGGCACCGAAGTACTCGCTCGAGTGCGAGAAGTGGCACTGCAGGCAGAACCGGTTGGTGGACGGAACGTGCGTCGGGTCATAGGGAGCGCCCGGGTTGTACGGACCCTGCACGTAGAAGATCGTCGCAGCAGAGGTCACCGTGCCGCCGAAGATCGGCTGTGCGCCGTGTCCGGAAGCCGAGTAAACGTTCTGGACGTGTTGGTTGTGGCAGGTGGTACAAACGACATACAGGTTGCCCGGTACGCCGTCGCCAGGATTGGCCAGGTTGGAGACCGCCGGCGTGCCGTAAGAAGCAACGAAATTGGCGTACGTTGAACCAACGGTGGGGACGACGGTATACGACGCGTTACTCACGACGTTGTTTACTGTTGCGTATTGTATGACCAGACCATTCTTCAGAGCGGCCGAGGCAACTTTGCCCAGGTTCGCCATCGGGCCCACCGGGTGATCGTTGGCGTAGTCGCCGGCCACGCCCCCGTCGTTGCCGAGCAGGGTCGGGATCGGGTTGGGGCCGTAAAGATTAACGGCGTTACCTGTACCGTTGGAACCGGCTTTGGTAGCAAAGTTCAGCAGACCAAACGCCTGCTCGTAGGCCACACCGCTCATCATGGCGCCCTTGGAGACGTTGCCGTCATGGCAGCTCAAGCAAGTGGCAACGCCCGTGTACAGAGAGCCGCTGCTCCAGGTTAAGCCGGCCAGGGTGACTACGTAACTACCGGTAAAGGTGATACTCGGGTATCCAGTTTGGATCGGGTTCGTGTCGGTGCCCCACAGGCCGTTGTCGCCTTCTGACACGCCTGGGGCAGTGTAAGCCGCAGACCCACTGATGATGTTGCCGCCGGAGCCGCGTCCGCCGCTGTGCGGAGCGTGGCAGCCCGCGCAACCACGGCCGCCGTTCTCGTGCGCGCCCTGGACATCAGTTGTCGGCTTGTAATTGGTAACGCCCGTCGCGGTTCCTGTGTACTGGGCCATGGCCAGGCTACAAGCCATCGCGACAAGTAGGATTACTAGCGCTAGCTTCTTCATTTGAACAATACCTCCTGATGAAAGTTATTAACGCTTTCGACGTCGTATTACGTTTACTACCCCGGGGTACTGCTTTTTGGCTGCCCGAAGGCAACCAAACTCTTGGCGGCTGACTGCACCGCCGAATCCTTAATTCTTGGCCGGCGCATTTTCCGTCTGCGCCGGCACCGCTGGTTCTGGCAGCTTCATCGCCGGCCTCGTTGCCGGGGCCTCCGCCGTCTGCTGCGGCTTCACATCCGCGGCTGGCTTTATCTCCCCCTTCCGCTCCTGTGACTTCTTTTCCAACTCCGCCTCCCGGCGCACCGCCTCAGCCTTGGCTTCGGCATTGGTGATGTAGCGGTACATCTGCGTCCGTCCCAGCAGTTGCTCGGAGGTGAAGACGCGATTCTGCTTGTCGATGGTGAGGCCGGTCAGCGCCTCGAACTGTCCCGGCAGAAGCCCGAATCCGCCCATGCCCAGGAGCAAATGGCCTTCCGGCGTGAACACCTGAAGCCGATTCAACATCGCGTCGGCCACCCAGATGTGCCCGTCGCAATCGATGGCAATGCCCTTGGGCCGCGCGAAGTCGCCGGGACCATCGCCGTTCTTGCCGAAGGTGCGGATGAAGGCGCCATCGGCGTCAAAGACCTCGACCCGGTCGTTGTAGGTGTCGGTGACGTACAGGTTGCCGTCCTTATCCACCGCGACGTTGGTCGGCTTGGAGAAGTTTCCCGGATCGGTGAGGGTGTGATTCTGCCCGGTAGTTCCGATCTTGCGCAGGAGCTTGAAGGTGTCGGCATCGTAAACCAGCACCTGGTCCAGTTCCGTATCGGCCACATAGATGAAGCGGTTTTCGGTGTCAATGGCCAAGCCGTTCGGATCCTTCATCGTGTCGTCGCCGAAGCCGGCTTCCAGTTGATGCTTGGCGTTGAACACCAGCACGTGATGGAGTTGGCCGTCAGAAACAAACAGGCGGTCGTTGTCATCCATGGCCAGGCCGAAGATGGATCCAAACTTCGCATTCGCGCCATGCTTGATGAGTTCAAGGTCATTGGTCTCGGTGTTGAAGATAAAAATTGCACCGACCTTGGTGTCCGCCACGTACAGCCGGCCCTTGGAATCGACGGCCAGCCCGTAAGGCGAAAGGAGCTGAAAGCGTCTTTTTTGCCCGCCGCGGCTCTTGTCGGCGTCCGGAGAGGTACCCGCCAGGCGATCCATCCAGGAACTCTTCGGCTGCTTCTTGCCCGGCTCCGGGACCTCCGCCTTCTCGTAGGAGAAATAATCCAAATACCTCAGCCGCGCTATGGCGGGCGGGGCCGGGAAGACCACATTCGAGAAGTCCGGCTCTTTCACCGGAGGTGCCGCGGGGGCGGGGGTCGCATCCTTCTTCTTTTTGCCGCCATGGAGGGCAACCGGCGCAGCCCAAGTCAAGGCCAGCACAAGCAGCAGCGCCGCTGTTGCCATTCCTCTGCGCATCGACTTCTGCCGAACCTGCGACATCTCTACATCCCTCCTTTTCCGGAACCGGAACCAATCAGACCCTTGTGACAAGTCCTGCAAAACGCCTGGTTATTGGCCTGGTCCTTGACCAGGAGGTCGGGCTGCGCCGAGGCGTGCGGCTGATGGCACGTCAGGCAATTCAAGGGGGTCACGACCTTGGTCAGATTGGTCGGATCCACCAGGTCCGAGACCGGGTGGCGTTCCACCGGGTGGCCGATGCCATACTTCAGCGGCAGAATCGGCACCTTGGCGAAGTAGTTTTCCGGCAATTTCACCTTGCCGTCGAAGATGACGACCAGGTGTTCGCTCTCCAGCTTCTTCGGCTTGGCGTCGGGGCCGTGGCACTCCAGGCACAGCGCATTGGGCGCCTTGGCTCGCAGCAGGTGCTGGTTCTCGCCGCCGTGCGGATCATGGCAGGTGGCGCAGCCCTGCTCGAAGGCTGGCTGGTGCGCATGCACCTTCTTGCCCTGCTCCGCTTGCTCGCTGTGACAGCCCAGGCAAGCCGCAACAGCGTCCGGCTTGGGGAACGCCGGCGAGCGGCCTGCGTGTGGGTTGTGGCAGTCGGTGCACTCGCCCGCCGCTCCCGGATGCTGGACCTTGGCGGTCTCGATCTGCTTGCCCTTTTCCTCGTGGCAGGTGACGCAGAGCGCCTTGGCGCTAGCCTGAGTTAGAACAACCTTGCCGTCCTTGGCCGGCTGGTGGCAGCTATCGCACGACTTCGACTCGAACGGGTTGTGCTGGAAAGCCTGCATCAGCTTGGGCGATCGCGACTGGTGCGGATCGTGGCAGGTGAGGCAATCGGCCTTTTCAAAGGGCTGGTTCTGGTGCGCTTTGGCCAGGCTCGCATCCTTGGGGTTGTGACAGTCGATGCACAGCGCGGGAGCGTCCTTGGTCAGGTGGTAATCAAATTCGCGCTTGCCCCGGTCGCCCGTCTTGTGCGTGACGTGGCAGGTGTCGCAGCCCATGTCCAAGGCGGCATGGCGGCTGCCCTTCGCCGGGGTGTTCAACCCCATGTTGTGGCATTGCAGACAAAGATTCTCGTTCTTCGCGGCACCAGAAGTGGGCTTCAACAGCTGGTTCTTATTGTCGGAAACGTGGGGATCGTGACACTTGACGCAGTCGCGGACCGCAGGGCTGTGGACGCGACCCTTGATCTGGGCAGCATCCTTATCGCTGTGGCACTGGAGGCAGAGCTTAACGCTGGTGGTGGTGATCAGCTTGACCCGGGTAACGTCCTTGCTCGACCGGATCTCGTGACAGCTCGTACACCCCATCGCAATGGCGGAGTGGACCGCCTTGCCTTTGGCCTTGTCGGCGTGGCACTCGGCGCACTTGGCGGCATCCGTCTTTGGATCCAGCGGCACCGGATGCTGCTTCGCCATCGCCGGGACGGCCAGCGCGGCCAGCAGGACCAGCCAGGAAGCCACCCCTACGAAACGTCTTGTTGCTGAAATCTCCACATCCGCTCCAACCCTTGGTCTAAGCACGAGGGTAACCGCCGCCTGCCTTCAGGCCCTGCATTCCAAATTGCTGAAAACGCGCGGCTTGCGGGCGGCGGATTCCCGCCCGTATTGAACCCTGCTCCAGTCTGGGACAATTCGCCCATGGGAACCCGTGAAATCACGCACTTTGGTGCCAACCCTTGACGTTCGCTGTGATCTAGCTCACAGAACACCGTGATCCCCCCACCAAGTGACGACCTCTGTACGGGCAACAGCCCCTTTTGGCACACCGCTAGACTAGGTAAAGGCACGGTTGCAAGATGTGTTAGCCAGCACATGTCAACGTGACGTAAGTCACTAATCGCGCGCGATCTTCCGAAGGTGCGAGCCTATCGGCGAACCCTGCGAGGGGGAGACGCAGCCAGCTACGTATCTGCAACGGACGAGGATTGTTTAGGAGCGGAGGGATGAGTGCGGAGCAGGCGACCGTGCTTCAGGACGAAGCGGTCGCCGCGCCAAACCACGGTGCGGCCGGCATAGGATGCGGCCCACACCAGCAGAGCATGCACATCGCGGATGGGAAGCAGCCAGAGCCAGCGGAGCGTGTCGTGATCACGGCAGACGCCGAGCCCCGCCACCAGCAGGGCCACGATCCTGGCAGCATAGGCGGCCGCAAACAGCGCCCAGGCCCAGGACGCGCCCGCAGCCGCTAGCACCGTGACGGCTGCCCACTGCACTCCGAAGACGAGCACCAGCCCGGCGTTGCCGCGCGGGCTGGCGTCGCGCACGGTACGCGCCCAGCGCAGTTGGTGGTTCCAAAAATCGCGCAGCGAATAGTCGGGCAGGTGGGTCTCGACCACCACCTCGGAAAGAACAATGCTGTATCCGGCCTCGGCAATCAGTGTGCCGAGCTGGTGGTCGTCGGCAAGATACTCGGCAAGGGTGTCGAACCCGCCGATGCGCTCCAGCACACGCCGCAGGAATGCCAGCGTCGATCCAAACCCGTAGTGGAAGGCACGCCGGTTTGCGTAGGAGACCAGAACCGCGGCGGCGAAATCGCTGATGCTCAGCGCTTCCAGCTTCGAACCCAAGGTGTGACCCGCGACGGCGTGGTAGAGAGCGGTCACCAATCCGACCCGCGAATCTGCCAGCGGCGCCATGATTCGCCGCAGATAGTCGGGCGGCACGCGGATATCTCCGTCGTTGACCAGCAGGTAATCGTGCCGCGCAGCAGGGAGCATTTGAATAAGGTTGCTGACCTTGCGGTTCGTGCCTAGATCCCGCGGGCAGACGGCCAACTCGATGCGCCGGTCCGGAAACTCTTTCCTCAACCGCTCGATCAGAGCGACGGCCGGATCGCCCGGATCGTGCACTCCGAAGACGATCTCGTACTCGGGATAATCCAGCAAGCAATGGCTGCGAAAACATTCGTAGGCATCCGGGTCGGCGCCGCGCACCGGTTTCAGGATCGAAACCGGCGGATGAAATCCCGGAACCTCGGCTTGGTTGGGGTGGCTGGGCGGACGTGGCAGCCGCAAAAACCGCCACGCGCAGATAATGGAAACCAGGTAGAACGCTGTGCCGCACACCGCCCCGGCTGCGGCCACGATCTCGACGATGGTGCGGACCATGCTCGGGTGTTTATAGCCCTTCCGGCGGCGAGCGGTCTACTGAGCAGCTGATAGCGCCGCCGTCTCGGCGACTGTCCGTGCGCAATATCCACTATAATGAAGTTGTTGACAGCCGGACCGGACGGTCGCTCCTGCCCTGCGAACGCTGGATTTGTCCAGGCCGCGCGGGATCAGGGGAGGAAAGTCCGAACTCCACAGAGCAGTGTGCCGGATAACGTCCGGGCGGCGTCTCTCAAAGGGACGTTGACGGAAAGTGCCACAGAAAATATACCGCCCAGGCGCGCGGGCAACCGCAGCGCCGGGTAAGGGTGAAAAGGTGCGGTAAGAGCGCACCGCCGCTCCAGTAATGGGGCGGGCAGGGCAAACCCCACACGGAGCAAGACCAAATAGGGAGGGAGCGGCGCTTCGGCGTCCGCGCGCTGACTCGGCGCGTTTCACCTCCGGGTAGGTCGCTAGAGCCGCGCAGCAATGCGCGGCCCAGAGGAATGACCGTCCTGCCCGCCGCAAGGCAGGCAGACAGAATTCGGCTTACAGGTCCGGCTGTCACTGCTGTTCTCCCAGCTCTCGTTCCCTGCCCTGTTTGTTTGCGCGCATCGGCCTCCGGGCCTTACCATGCCCAGCACCTAACACAAGGTGAGGATTCTCAATGACCGACCGTAGCGTGGATGCCGTGGATGCCAGCCGCAGGAGCTTCCTGAAAACCGGTGTCGTGGGCGGAGTGAGTGCTGCTCTGCTGCCCGCGCTTGCCGGGGCAGCAGAAGTCGCGGCCGCGGCAGCGGTCCCGGCATTCGAGCTCGACGAGATCTCGATCTCCGACCTTCAGGAGGGCATGAAGTCGGGCAAGTATACGGCGCGCTCGATCGCGGAGAAATACCTGGCCCGGATCGAGGCGCTCGACAAACAAGGGCCCGCGATCAACACAGTGATCGAAATCAATCCGGACGCGCTCGCTCTGGCCGACGCAATGGACAAGGAACGCACCGCCCGAAAAGTCCGCGGCCCGCTGCACGGCATCCCCATCCTGATCAAGGACAACATCGACACCGCCGACCGGATGATGACCACCGCTGGCTCCCTGGCGCTGGTGGGATGGAAACCACCGCAGGACTCGGGCGTCGTCCAGAAAGTGCGCGCGGCGGGAGCGGTCATCCTGGGCAAGACCAACCTGAGCGAGTGGGCCAACATCCGCTCCAGCCATTCCACCAGCGGCTGGAGCGCGCGCGGCGGGCTCACGCGGAATCCCTACGCCCTTGATCGCAATGCCTGCGGTTCGAGTTCGGGCGCAGGAGCGGCGGTGGCGGCGAACCTGTGCGCGGCGGCGATCGGCACCGAGACCGATGGCTCCATCGTGTGCCCGTCAGGCGCCAATGGGATCGTCGGCATCAAGCCCACGGTCGGGCTGACGAGCCGGACGGGAATCATTCCCATTTCTCATTCGCAGGACGGCGCCGGCCCCATGGCGCGCAGCGTGCGCGACGCTGCCATAATGCTGGGAGCGCTGGCCGGCGTGGACCCTTCCGACAGTGCGACGCTGGCCAGCGAGGGCAAGGCGCTCACCGACTACACGCGATTTCTCGATCCGGCAGGGCTGCGCGGCGCCCGCATCGGCGTGGCGCGCAAGTATTTTGGCTTCAGCGAAGAAGTGGACGCGCTGATGAACACCCTACTCGATGAAATGAAGAAGCAGGGCGCGACGCTGGTCGATCCCGCCGACATCGAGAGCTTCGGCAAGTTCGACGAATCCGAGCTCACCGTCCTGCTTTACGAGCTGAAGGCCGGTCTGAACGCATACCTCGCCCGGCTGGGACCAAGAGCGCCGGTGCATACGCTGAAAGACGTCATCGACTTCAACGACAAGAATAAAGACCAGGAGATGCCCTACTTCGGCCAAGACTTTTTCATCAAGGCCCAAGCCAAGGGTCCGCTGACGGAGAAGGAGTACCTGGAGGCGCTGGAGAAGAACCACAAGCTGGCGCGGACAGAGGGCATCGACGCGCTGATGGACAAGCACAAACTGGATGCGATCGTGGCGCCCACCGCCGGTCCGTCGTGCCTCACCGACCTTCTGAACGGCGATCATTTCACCGGTGGCAGCTCCAATGCCGCGGCGGTGGCGGGATATCCGAACATCAACGTGCCGGCGGGATTCGTCCACGGGATGCCGGTGGGAATCTCATTCTTTGGCCGGGCGTGGAGCGAGCCCACGCTGATCAAGCTGGCCTACGCCTTCGAGCAGGCGACTAGGCTGCGCAATCCGCCGCGG
>Ga0209517_10001593_pt1 | contig 33836 bp, 16 predicted proteins | sample PeaSoiMetSII2010_FD_187695 | JGI IMG/M metagenome (GOLD analysis project Ga0209517, IMG submission 187695) | Peat soil microbial communities from Weissenstadt, Germany - SII-2010 (SPAdes) (version 2) | ecosystem: Environmental > Terrestrial > Soil > Wetlands > Peat | place: Germany... | reverse complement strand
TGGCTGTGGCGGGCGCGGTAGCCTGATTGGCCGGCTCTTCAAGGAGCACGGCGGCTTTGAACTCTTCGCCGTGGCAGACTACTTCCAGACGGTGGCGGATGCCGTCGGCGATGCGCTGGGCGTTGAGACGGCGCGGCGCTTCTCGGGCCTCTTGGGCTACCAGAAGGTGATCGACGCCGGTGTCGAGGTGGTTGCCCTCGAGAACATCCCTGCGTTTATGCCGGATCAGGCTACGGCGGCGGTCAAAGCCGGTCTCCACGTCTACATGGCCAAGCCTGTGGCGGCGGATGTGCCCGGCTGCTTGCAAATTGAAGCGGCGGCAAAACTCGCTGGCCAGAAAAAGCAGTGCTTCTTCGTCGACTACCAGATCCCCACGGACCCGGTCAACATCGAGATCGTCAAGCGCGTCCAGGACGGCGGCGTGGGGACGATCGCGCAGTTGGCCACGACGGGTTTGTGTAACGGCTTTAACGATCCACCGAAGACGGCCAACCTGGAGAGCCGCCTACAGAAGCTGATATGGGTCAATGATATTGCCTTGGGGTGCGATTACATCGGCAACTTCGATATCCACGCAGTCGATGCCGCGCTGTGGGTGATGGGGCAGCGGCCGGTTGCGGCTGCCGGCTCATCGCAAGTTGCCCGCCCCAACGCACATGGGGACGGGCACGGCGTCTGCTCGGTCATCTACGACTACGCCGACGGCACTGTTCATAATCATTTCGGTCTGGGGTTGCCCGACATAAAGGACGGCACTCTCGACTGTCACGTGTATGGCACAACCGCGAACGCCGTTATCAGCTATTGGGGCAAGGCGTTCCTACTCGGTGGCCCCCGGGAATACGGTGGCCAAGTCGAGAACCTTTACCACGATGGCATCGTTCGCAATATCGCGACATTCTACGAGAACGTGACTAATGGACGTTTTGAGAACCCAACCGTCAGGCGGGCGGTGGATAGCGCTCTCACCTGCATCCTGGGCCGTGAAGCCGCCAGCCGCCGGATCCGTCTGACCATGGACGACTTGATCGAGGAGAACAAACGTCTGGAAGTAGATTTAACCGGACTGAAGGCGTAACCCCAATTGGCGAAGAGAGAAAAATGCCGAATTGACAAGCCGCAGACAAACGCAAAGAACCCGTACCTCTGCTCATGCGGGCTGTTGCTGCGTCAGGCAATGGAGCGTGCCGAAACCCAGCACCAAATCCACGGCATGGATGCCCACTACGATACGATCCTTGAATAATTCGCCGAGGAGTCCAAGCGCCAAGCGGTCTTTGGGATCGTTGAAGGTGGGCACCAGCACGGCATGATTGGCGATATAGAAATTTGCATAACTCGCCGGGAGTCTGCCACCGTCGAAAAAGATCGCGTCAGGCATGGGTAGCGCGATGACCTCTGGTCTCGAACCATCCTCAAGCCGCAGGTCCTGAATGCGGTCCCAGTTTTCGTTCAGCGGGCCAAAATTGGCGTCCTCGGTATTATCCTCCTTAATGAGGACCAGGGTCTTTCGATCGACGAAACGGCAGATGTCATCGATGTGCCCGTGCGTATCATCCCCCGTCACGCCACCTGCCAGCCAGAAGACGTTTGTCGCACCCAGGTAGTCGTTGAGCGCTTTTTTATAGCCTTTCCGATCCAAGCCGGGATTCCTGACCTGGATATCCGGGTGCAAATAGCACTCTTCCGTCGTCAACAATGTTCCGCACCCGTTGGCTTCGATTCCACCCCCTTCGAGGACGAATTCGCGGTTGCCGATCTGCGCGTCAAAGATGCGCTTACGTAGGTGTCTCGCCGCAACTTCAGGCACCTGGCGATCTTTCTTCCAATCAGAATACTTGGCCCAGGCATTGAAATGGAAATGGACGATGGCGGTCTCCGTCCGTCTTTTCCACTCGCGCCGAACAAATATAGGCCCGCTGTCCCGCATCCAGCCGCGATTTGTTGGGTGCCTGATGAACTCGACGCGCGAAGGGTCAGCTCCCGCACGCTTGAGGTAACGCCGTGCAGTCTTCTCGCCGGCCGCGGAGTTGACCAGCATCCTGATGCGTTCACCGGGCGAAATCTTGCGCACGATTTCGCCATAGACCCAGCGAATAATGTCGAGCTTGTCCGGCCAGTCGGTGGGATTATGAGGCCACGCGAGCCACGTCGCTTCGTGCAGATCCCACTCCGCAGGCATCGAGAAGCCCATTGAAAACGGCGTATTTTTAGAAGGTTTCATTCTGTTCACGTTGGTGTTCCAGATAATTGTGTCACAACTGAGGTTCGAGGTGAAAATCGCCACTGCCGCTCACTGCGTAGCGCTGACCTTTAGGTCAGCATGTGCCGACCTAAAGGTCGGCGCTACGAAGAGCCGCGTTTCTCATACGAACCGCGGCACGCGCTTCCCCCCTTCGACTCGCTGTGATAGTCTAATTCGGTTGGCTCCCCGCTTTCAATCCGAGCAGTGATCATAGCCGTCAACGGAGGAATTTGATTCGATCATGGCCAAAGCCCAAAAGTCCCACCATCGTTATCGCGAAGACATGTCGGAGATGCCCGATTGGATGAAGAAAAAGAAGTGCCCGAACCGCGACCACTACCTCGCCGGAGAGCGGATTCTCCCCAAAAACCTGACCGGCAAAGAGAAGCTCGCTGACATCGTGGACAATGTATTTCTTGCCTACAACTCGGCCCGTCTTAAAGAGGGCTGCAAGCTGTTCGTGGAAAAGATGCTGGAGCCGGATGTAACGATCGGCATGAGTATATCGGGAGCGCTGACGCCAGCCGGCCTCGGGTGTTCTTCCATCGTTCCGCTTATCAAAGCCGGGTTCGTGGACTGGATCGTCTCAACGGGCGCCAATTTGTATCACGACATGCATTTTGCCTTGAACTATCCGGTGCGTGTCGGAAGCTTCAAAATGGACGACACGGAGCTGCGCGACAACGATATCGTGCGCGTTTACGACGTTCTGCTCGGTTACAGCGATTGCCTGATGGCCACGGATGAAATCCTGCGCAATATTCTGATTCAACCGGAATTCCAGAAGGAAATGGGCTCCGGCGAACTGCACCATCTGCTGGGCAAGTACGCAGCGGAGTGGGAGCGCAAGGCGGGCCTGAAGGACGTCTCGGTGCTGGCCGCTGCCTATCGTGCAGGCGTGCCCTGCTACACCTCATCGCCCGGCGACTCAACGATTGGGATGAACGTGGCGGGCGTAGAATTGCGCGGCAACAAGCTGCGCGTGAATCCGTCGATTGACGTGAATGAGACAACCGCTTACGTTCTCGCTGCCAAACGTTCAGGAGGCAAGAGTGCCGCAGTTTTATGGGGTGGCGGTAGCCCCAAGAACTTCCTGCTCCAGACGGAACCTCAAATCCAGGAGGTGCTGCGCATCAAGGAATTCGGGCAGGATTATTTCCTGCAGGTCACCGATGCCCGTCCGGACACCGGCGGACTGAGTGGAGCGACCCCCAGCGAAGCTGTAAGCTGGGGGAAAGTGGATCCCGACCGCCTGCCCGATGCAGTGGTTTGCTACACGGACACGACCATCGCCATGCCGATCCTCACGCACTATGCGCTGGCCAGGCACCCACGGCGGAAATTGCGCAGGCTTTACGACCAGCGCGGTCAAATGATGGCGGCGCTGACCAGGGAGTACTTCACGCACAACAAAGTGAAAATGCTCGACGGCACGGATCCTGTGCTTGATTAGGGGAAGTCGAGGAGTTAAGCAGTCGAGGAGTCGAGGAGTCACTGACTGAAAAGAATTTCTCTTCGGCATCTCGAACTCCTCGACCTCCCAACTCCTCGAGTCGTTGACTTCTCAACTCCTCGACTGGAGGGCGTATGGCCACAACCCGGCAACTTCAAGCCATCGCGGCGCAGCACGGCACACCCGTTGTGGTGATCGATCACAAGGTCATCCGCCAAAACTACGCCCAATACAAGAGGCACCTTCCGCGGGTTCAGGCGTATTACGCGGTAAAAGCGAATCCGGCGCCGGAGATTGTCCACACTTTGTACGGCGCGGGAGCCAGCTTCGATGTCGCCTCGCTTCCCGAGTTCATGCTGGTTTATGAAAACATAAAACAGCTTCCGCCCAAGGATCAGCAGGACTTTATCTGGGACAAAATCATTTTCGCCAATCCGACTAAACCCAAGGAGACGCTCCAGGCGCTTGACCGCTACAAGCCCCTGGTTACCTATGACAACCGCAACGAGCTGCTGAAAATCAAACAATACGCCCCGCACGCCGGCGTTGTCCTCCGCTTGCGAGTTCCCAACACCGGGTCAATGGTGGAGTTGTCGTCCAAATTCGGCTGTGACCCGGGCGAGGCAGTGGATCTCGTCTGCGCTGCGTTCGATATCGGATTAGAGGTCGAGGGGCTGAGCTTTCACGTGGGCAGCCAATGCGCCAACTTCGAGAACTTCGTTCAGGCTCTAAATATTGCGGCAGCGGTATTGCGAGAGGCGAACACACGTGGCCATGAGATCAAAATCCTCGACATCGGAGGCGGCTTCCCCGTCGCCTATGACCGCCATGTGAAGCCTTTCAGTGCGCTCGCCAAAATGATTAACACCGAGATCGACAGACTGTTCCCGCGAAACATGCAGATTCTCGCAGAGCCGGGCAGATTTTTCGTTGCCACAGCCGCCACCCTCGTCGCCCGCATCATTGGCAAAGCTGTGCGCGATGGAAAGCTCTGCTACTTCATTGACGACAGCGTCTATCACACGTTCTCCGGCATCATTTTTGACCATTGCCAATATCATCTCAAGGCGTTTAAAAAAGGCGCCACCGAAATCTGCGCGGTCTACGGCCAGACCTGTGATGGTATGGACGTCATCTCGCAATCCGAGCAGCTGCCTGACCTCCAGATCGATGATCTGGTCTATTCGGAAAACATCGGCGCCTACAGCAATGCTTCGTCGACCTGGTTCAACGGATTTCCGCCTGCAACCGTCGTCCACATCAACCAGTAGAAGAGCGCGCTTGGAAGGTCTAACAGGCTGCGGAAAAAGTCCCCGGGCTGTCATCCTGAGCGCAGACTTCATGATCCTTCGGCTCACCACTGTGCATGAAAATGGCTCTTTGGAGGTAACTCCTGTATTTTCAACAAAAGCTTCCGCCATTTTCATAGCAGCGAAGGATCTGCATCTGCTTGTTTTCAACGAGGTACTGCAGATGCTTCGCTCCGCTCGGCATGACAGATAGACTTTTTCCGCAGCCTGCTAAGCACGTTGCAGCTTTCCGGTGGGCGTGTTGGCGGCCTTCGCTTGCGGGGGAACTGCCAGCTATCGTTATTCTAAATTAGTTTAGTGCCGTAACGTTCGAGCGTCCTTTGGTCGAACTCGACGCCCAAGCCCGGCGTGTCGTCCAGGTAAAGCACGCTTTTTTCGATCTTCGGCCTGCGAGTGTAGAGTTCGAACCATAAGGGATCTCGCTCCCGGTTCGCGAATGACTCAAGGATATAGCCGTTCGGGACCGAGGCCAGCAGATGCCCGTGGATATGAGGTTCGTGGTGGGGAGCCATCCAAACGTGCATCATCGACGCCATTCCTGCCAGCTTACGCCATTCGGTGATGCCGCCGTTGGCGTTTGCATCAAACTGCAGAAAGTCAATGGCCTCCGTCTCCAATAAGCGCCGCGCTCCCCAGCGGGTGATTTCGCTCTCCCCCGAGGCAAGAGGAATGCGAGTGTTCAGCTTCAGCTTTTTAAGCGGTTCCACGTCGTCGTACCAATGAAGTGGTTCTTCCAGCCAGGTGATATCCAGATCGTACAGTTTGTTCGAGGCCTGGATGGCACTGCTCACATCCCAGCCCTGGTTGGCATCGAGCATTAGTTTCACCTTGGGTCCCACAGCCCCACGAACGGCCTTAACCCGCTGGTAATCATCATCAATGGTATAACCACCGCTGATACCTCCGACCTTCAGCTTGACTGCGTTGTACCCTTGCTCGACGTACCCTTGAACCTCTTCAACCAGATCCGGGATACCCTTGCCTTCGCGGTAATAGCCTCCCGTCACATAAGCCGGCACACTCGTTCGGTAACCACCCAGGAATTTGTAAAGCGGCTGACCGGCAGACTTCGCCATGATATCGTAGAGGGCAGCGTCGATCGCCGCCATAGCTTCGATGAGGTCGGTTCTGGACCAGTTTCGTTTCGCCAGTTCCCGGCTGTAGGTAATTGCAAACAACTTCTCCCACACCTTCCCCACCATAAAGGGGTCTTCGCCTACAACCAGATCGGCAAGGCCCTGGCGAAATAACTCCGCCCCACCGCCGGCGCCCTCCCCATAACCCACCACTCCGGCATCAGTGTAAATCTTCAGTATCAGCCGCCTGGCGACCGGCTTCATGCCGCCGATCGGAAAGATCGACATCCAGAAACGGTCTGACAGCGGTCTGTTGAGGAGGATGGCCTCGATCCGGGTTATTTTCATAGAGCGCCCGGCACTCTGGCCGCTAACCGCCTGGGGGACGTTCGCAAGCATGGTTGCCGGCACCGCCGACGCTGCGGCGGATAAGAATTCCCGGCGACGAGTCGTAGTCATCAGGCCTCCTTGGTTGCTGGTCGCTCGACGGCAAACAATCTAAGTATATCGAAAGTCCCGGAGGTGCGTGTTCATTCCTCAACTTGAGGCAGGAGCATGGGCTGGGTCAACTTGCGAAAGAAGGCCCATCGGCACTCGCCACAAGCCAGTTCCCACAGCCACGCGACACGCCCACGTGCTACACTGCACGGCTGGGAGGCCGACTATGACCAACGAAGTCACTCGCCGACATTTTCTATCCGCCGGAGCCGCGGCCAGCATCGCTGCTTTGCCGGCTCCAGGCATGCTCGCTGGAGCTGAGGCGCCCGCTGAGAGGCCGAAGCGCAGGTTCTACGCAGTCCTGAGCCTCGGGCGTCTCGGTTTTCATGCCGGTTTTCCTCAGTCGCTTGAACTCACCGTCAAGCACGGTTTTGAAGGCCTGGATCCTGATCCTAACTACTTCGCTTCCCTGGGTGATGAGGGAATCAAGCGTCTCCGGGACGACCTTCAAGCGAAGAATCTCAAGTTGGGCGCTGCCGGTCTGCCGGTGGAGTTTCGCAAGGATGAGGCGACTTTTAACGACGGGTTGAAAAAGCTTCCGGCGACGGCCGACACCTTGCGGCGAGCTGGCGTCTGGAGCGTCAGCACTTGGGTTGCCCCTTGCAGCAATGACCTCACATACCCGCAGAATTTCCGCCAGCACGCCTACCGCTTGCGCCAGTGCGCGCAGATTCTTGCCGATCACGGCCAGAAACTCGGCTTGGAGTACGTTGCGCCGAGAACCCTTTGGCGCAGCCAGCGACATCCCTTCCTCCACACTCTGAGCGAGATGAAGGAACTGATTGTTGCAATCGGCACCAACAACCTGGGCATTCAGCTCGATAGCTGGCACTGGTTCAACGCGGAAGAGACGGATAAGGACCTCGCGGCACTTCGAGGCTCGGATGTGGTGACCGTGGATCTGAACGATGCGCCCCGCGGCCTCTCGCTGGATCAATACCAGGACGATCACCGTGAGTTGCCTGTTGCCACGGGCGTCATCCCTGTAAAGGACTTCCTGAACTCGCTGGTCCAAATAGGCTACGACGGTCCCATCCAGGCCGAGCCCTTCAATGCCGCCTTGCGTGCCATGCCACTCGACCAGGCTTGCAGCAGCGCCTCCGCGGCCATGAGGAGGGCTTTCAGCCTTCTGTAACTGCGTGCCCGTTTTGTACCTTGCGGGAGTTTCGTGCCCACAGCCAACCTGCCACATTTTTCACGCGACATCAGGGGAGCCCACAAGTGGCGCCCCTACGTCGATTGGCGTGCCCTGGCAGGCTGCGGAAAAAGTCTGTCTGTCATGCTGAGCGGAGCGAAGCATCTGCAGTATCTCGTTGAAAAAGCAAATGCAGATCCTTCGCTGCGCTCAGGATGACAGCCCGGGGACTTTTTCCGCAGCCTGCTAGACCGGGAAGAGGAGTAGAATGGCGCGCGGTGTTACAATTCAATCTGGGTCAACGCTCATTCCGGCCTAACGGGGGAGGATGGATGATTCGTCTCGCGAAGTGGCTCACGTTCTCTTTGCTCTTATCTGTCTCGACGGTTGTTGCGCAGGAGGCGACGGAAGGCCGCCTGATGCGCTTTCCTGATGTTTACAAGGACAAGATCGTTTTCAGTTACGGCGGCGATCTCTGGTTGGCCTCGACCTCGGGAGGCGAAGCGCGGCGCATCACCTCTCATCCCGGCCTCGAGTTGTTCCCGAAATTTTCGCCCGACGGCCGCTGGATTGCCTTTTCGGCGCAGTATGACGGCAACTTCAACGTCTACATAATTCCGTCGGAGGGCGGTGAACCGAAGCAACTGACTTTCCTGCCGGACCCCGCGAGCATGCCGGAGCGCATGGGTCCGAACAACATGGTCATCACCTGGTTTCCGGACAGCAAGCGCATCTTGTTTCTCTCCCGGCGCGACACGTTCAACGATTGGTTCGGGCGGCTCTTCAGCGTGAGCATCGAGGGCGGCCTGCCGGTGCGCCTGCCGATCGACAAAGGCGGGCTTACCTCCTTTTCACCCGATGGCACGAAGATCGCCTACAACCGCATCTTCCGCAACTTCCGCACCTGGAAGCGCTACAAGGGCGGCATGGCCCAGGACATTGCCATTTACGACTTTAAGAACAACACCTACGAGCGCATCACGGATTACCCGGGCGCGGACACTTACCCGATGTGGCACGGCGACACGATCTACTTCGGCTCCGATCGCGGTCCCGAGCAGCGCGTGAACCTTTACAGCTACAGTCTGAAGACGAAACAGACCCGCCAACTCACCGACTTCAAGGATTACGACGTCAACTGGCCCAGCCTGGGGCCCGACTCGATCGTCTTTGAAAACGGCGGATTTCTTTACCTCTTCGATTTGAAGTCCCAGAAAGCTCACAAGCTCACGATCAACGTGGCAGGCGACCGGCCCTTGGCGCAAAAGCACTGGGCGGCGGTCGGCCATTTGATCACCGACTGGGACATTTCCCCTGAAGGCAAGCGTGCTGTCTTCACTGCCCGCGGAGACATCTTCACGGTGCCCGCCAAAGAAGGCAGCATCCGCAACCTGACCCAAACCCCGGGCATCCAGGAAAAATTTGCGGCTTGGTCGCCCGACGGAAAATGGATTGCCTATTTTTCCGACCGCACCGGCGAAGACGAGCTTTACATTACTCCGCAGGACGGATCGGGGAAGGAAGTCCGCATCACTTTCGACGGCAAGATGCATCGGCTGCCTGCCGTCTGGGCGCCCGACAGCAAGAAGCTGCTCTACGCCGACAAAGACACTCGGCTCTTCTTCGTGGATATCGACGAGAAGAAGCCCGTCGAAATCGACAAAGGCAAGTACGCCGACCTGACGGATTACAATTGGTCCCCCGACGGCAAGTGGGTCACTTACGCGAAGGCCGCGGAGAATAATAACGGCGTGATATTCCTCTACTCCCTGGCCGACAAGAAAATCACGCCCGTTACCACCGACTTTACGAATAGTGGGAACCCCGTGTTCGATCCCGGCGGGAAGTACCTCTATTTCCTCTCCAACCGCGACTACAACGAAGTGTTGGGCGTGTATGACCTCGAGTTCGCCAATCCGAAGGCCACGCGCGTCTACGTGGTGACGCTGCGCTCCGACCTGCCCTCGCCCTTCGCTCCCAAGAGCGACGAGGCCGGCCCGAAGAAGCCCAAGAAGCCGCCCGAAGAGAAGAAGGACGAGAAGAAGGAAGAAAAGAAGGCTGAGGAAACACCCCCCGTCCGCGAAGTTCCCAAGGATTTCCACATCGATCTGGCGGGCATCGGCGACCGGGTAGTGGCTTTGCCGACTCCACCGGAAAACAGCCACGCCCTGTATGCGGCTGACGGCTTTGTCTACTACGCTACGTCGCCCGTCGGCGGCCTTTCCGGCCCCTTGCCGGGTGAAGCGCCGGCCGTCCACGCCTACGACATGAACGAACGGAAGGACAGCGTTTTGATCTCGGGGGCCGACAACTTCACAGTTTCTTTTGACGGCAAAAAGATCCTCTATGTCGCGCCCCCCTCCGGAGGCGGAGGAGGAGAAGGCGAGCCGGTGCCGCAGACCTATGGCATCATCGACGCCAAGCCAGAAGGCCAGCCGCACCACTCCGGCGATGGCGCTTTGAATGTCGCTTCCATTCGCCTCGAAGTCGACCCGCCGGCCGAGTGGAAAGAGATGTTCAACGAGGCGTGGCGCCAGGAGCGTGATTACTTCTTCGAACCGGCCATGAATGGCGTCAATTGGGAAAAGGAGCGTGAGCGCTATGCGCCCCTCCTGCCTTATGTTGCGGACCGGTACGACCTGACCTACCTGCTGGGCGAAATGGTCGGGGAACTCTCCAACTCCCACACTTATGTGGGCGGGGGCGACTACCCCAACTTGAAGCCCGTCAACGTGGGCGTGCTGGGCGCCGACTTTGAGGCGGACGCCGCACAAGGGCTCTACCGAATCAAGAAGATCTACACTGGAGAGAATTGGGACGCCGCGCTTCGCTCGCCTCTGACGGAGCCCGGAGTGGACGTGAAAACGGGTGATTACCTGCTGGCCGTAAACGGCAAGCCCTTGCGCGCCCCCCAGAACCCATACCAGTGGTTCATCAACACTGTCGGCGAGAACGTCACCCTCACCGTCAACTCCAAGCCCGCTGACGACGGTGCGCGCAAAGTGGTAGTGAAGCCACTGGGCAGCGAGTACGCTCTGCGCCAACTCGATATGGTCAACACCAACCGCAAAAAGGTGGATGAGGCGACGGGCGGGAAAGTGGGATACATCTACATTCCCAACATGGGCGCCGAAGGGTTGAACGAATTCGTGAAGGAATTCTTCCCGCAGATCCGCAAAGAAGGCTTGATCATCGACGTGCGTTACAACGGCGGCGGCTTCGTCGATCAGCTTATCTTCGAGCGCCTGCGTAGGATTCTGGCGGGAATGGGCTCAGCTCGTAACTTCGAGAGCGGCACGACTCCCGACGTAGTCTTTTACGGCCACATGGTCTGCGTTACCAATGAGTATGCCGCCTCGGACGGGGATTATTTCAGTTATTTCTTCAAGCAATATAAGCTCGGGCCACTTATCGGCATGCGCACCTGGGGCGGCGTGCGGGGCATTCGCGGCGACATACCCTTGATGGATGGCGGGTACATTACCCGGCCGGAGTTTTCGCTCTACGGGTTGAACAGCGAATGGCTGATTGAGAATCGCGGCGTCGCCCCCGATATCGAAGTGGATAACCGCCCCGACCTGGTCATGCAAGGGCACGACCCGCAACTCGAAAAAGCCATCGAGGTGGTGATGAAAGAAATCCAGGAACACCCCAGAAAACTGCCTCCGCGGCCCGCTGATCTGCCGGCCTACCCAACCGGGCCAGGGTAGAAAGCAAAACCACAGCCCTCTCCATGGGGAGAGGGTGTCCCGCAGCCGGTGCGGGTGAGGGGTTACTACCCGTCGGCCAACGGCCCGCAAACAGGGGACGGCAAGCCGTCCCCCTACATCGCCTCTCCCTGTCGGCAGATTTGCGGTCACAGATTTTCTCTCGGCCGATAGTAGGCTAGCTTCTCCTGCGCGCTTAACCTCCGCTCCATGCCCGCCGTCTTTGCGACGAGTTGTCATGGGTCTTCAGCCCACTCGAGCGAATGAAAATCAGCGTCGTCCCCGCGAAAGCGGGGACCCATGGTGAATCGGAAAAAGATGGATTCCCGCTTTCGCGAGAATGACATGACCCGCGAGTAGGGACGGTTCGCGAACCGCCCCTACCAACCCGATTCACGGGAATGACGTGATTTTCGGGAGGGCTAGCATTGCGTTGAGGCGCCATTAGGCATATATTACCGGCAGCGTTGAAGCCCTCATTGAGGTGCTTTATATGATCTCATGCCGGGTGGCGAAAAATGCTGATGACGATGCGAAATCCTGCCACTAGAACTGTCTTCATTTCAGTTGTGTTATCGGGACTCTTGCCCGCTTTTTTGTGGCCGCAGATGGGGCCCATGCCCACTAACCCCGCGATGCCTTCCATCCGCAGCGTGGAGAAGCACCGCTGGCACATATTCGGTCAGGTCGTCGATTTCAGAGGTGAACCCATTCGACAAGCAAACGTGCACATCGATTTGGGCTACGGCATGAAGTTGATCCGCGATGTGCAAACGGATTTTCAGGGGCGGTTCTCGACGGAGTACGAACTCGAGTTCACCACGTACAAGACAGTAGTCGCGAAACTCTCAGTGGATCGCGAAGGCTACCACGCCGCGCGCGAGATCGTGGATTTTGGGAACGGGGACAAGACCTGGGAGATCACGATCACAATGCGGGAGGACACAGGCGACACGGAGGAGTTGGCCGAAGAATCGCTGGTCAAGGAGCTTGGGCAGGAGCTAAAGACCGACTTGGACACTGAGAAGAGCGTCGGATCCGGGCGCAAGGACCTGGCGCGAGGGATCGAGGAACTGCTCGCGCGCCAGGAACCCCTTAAAGCGGTGGACTCCCTGAACGATGCCACGAAGAAGTCTCCGGATTGCGTTGATTGCCGGATTCTCCTGGGGCTCGCCCGGCTTGAGGCGGGTGGCCTGAACGGCGCCGCGCGCGAGTTTACGGAAGCCATGAAGGGTGCGGATGCGAAGAACAACAACCTTCAGCGCGCCCGATTGAACCTGGTCTTCGGCGTGCTTGAGGATTGGAAGGGTGAGTACGCGAAGGCCGCTGGATTCCTGATGCAAGCCAAAGCGCAAGCGCCCAACGATCCGCTTATCTTGCGGGAACTGGGCCGCACGCTCATCCTTCAGAAAAACCTTGAGGCCGCCGAAGAGTCCTTGGGTGAGGCGATCCGCGCGGGGGATTCCCAGGAATCCAAGATCCTTCGCACGCGCGCGCTGCTGGATGATGGTGATACAAGGGCCGCCGCGGCGCAACTCAAAGACTACATGGGCAAGCGGTCTCCCAGCGAATTCCCGATGCCCGTGCGCAACCTTCACACCGAGATTCTGGCGAGGCAGAAGCTCGAGTCGTCCTCGAAGGTGTCTTCCGTCCTGAACCAGCCGCTTCCCACTTTAGCCGCCGCAATCCCCGAGCTTCGAAGTGTGGAACCGGCGGCGAACCAGGATCAGCTCGCCGCGATTCTTGGAAGGACGGGCCAGGACGTCCAGGCGTTTTTCCAGAACTTCGCGAACACCATGTCGGAGGAGCAGGTTCGCGAAGCGCGCCTGGGAAAGAAGGGCGAGACCAAAGACCTGATGGAAGAGAACTTTCAATACCTGCTTCTCGCCAAACCGGAGAAGTGGGGAGTGGGCCTCGAGGAATATCGTACCGATAAGCATGGCGACCGCACAGGGTCGAAGGGCCTGGATGCCGGTTTCATGCTGACCTCCGGTTTTGCTTCCGCGTCTTTGGTGTTTCATCCCTCCTACCAGTCGGGCGCAAGCTTCCGATTGCTGGGCCGGCAGACCGTGGCGGGACATCACTGCCATGTCGTGGCTTTCGCCCAAACGCCGGAAAAAGCGCAGATGGTGGAACGATTCAACACCGATCAGGAATCGATCCTGGTGCTCTTCCAGGGAATAGCCTGGATTGACTCGAACAGCTACAAAATAGTTCGCCTGCGGAGTGATTTGCTGTCGCCGCAACCCAGAATCCGCCTGGAACGGCAAACCACCGAAATCACTTACGAGCCCGTGCAGTTCAGAGAAGTAGCCTCCGCCATCTGGCTGCCTTCCGAAGTGGCGGTCACCGTCGAGTGGAAGGGGAGAACCTTCCGGAACTCACACACCTACTCGCGTTTCAAACTGTTCAACACTGAGGTGAAGGAAAAGCGCGGAACCGAGCCAACTCCACCTCTGTGAGATTCATTGGCCGCCTCGCGTTCCAGGGGGCCGTTCTGGCCGCGCCCGGACAACCGGGAGGGGCATAGGCGCTAGAATAATCCCATCGCCCCACGGCAAGCCCGTCAGCCGACGGGCGCAAGAATGTGGCCCACGGCGACAGCCGTGGGATCACGGCACACAGAGAGCATACTGAGCCACGTAGTGGCGACAGAAGATCTGGGATTATCAAGACTGCTCTGTCGCCCCTCCCGGGGCTTTTCACGCGCACCGGCCCTGCTTTCTCCCCACGGCCGTCGCCGTGGGCCACATTCTTGCACCCGCCCGGGCGGGCTCCGGAAGCCGATCGAGCCTATTCTCGCGTGTATGACCAGGAGCGGCGTCCCTGCGCTGTCACGCTCGGCTTGCGCGAAAAGGCGACAAATAGGCCGAAGAAGTTACTTTCTTTGCGATTTTAATCTCCTATCCGCAACCCGCTACCCCCACCAATCGTCATAAGCTTAAGAGGCATCTCTGCGTAGACGGGGCACTTTCCGTCCGCGCCAGGTGTTTTGTATGTATGGCATTCCCATTGCTATGACTGTCAGGATGCCATTCGCGTGCGGTTGGAAGTTGCCGCCGCGTAACTTTACCAACTCGCAAATCTGACGGGTCAACAGGGCTAAACCTATAGGGGTGTAGCCTCGCTCGCCATGAAGAAGGGTGGAGGTTGATAATGAGGACGGGAGCTTGCCGGCATTCTGGGGACCTCGATCCTGCATCGGTTCTGAGCTTGGTGTGCACAAGCCTGCTGGTCATAAGCGTGGTCGCGGTAGGTTGGGGCCAGACGCCGAGCAGCCTCTACAAAGCCACCGGCACGGTGCTGAGTACCGATCCCACGGGCTTCACCCTCCAGACCGATGCGGGAGTACGTCTTACGATTGTAGTGCCCGGTAATGCCCTGCTTGTGCGGGTTGCTCCCGAGGAAAAGACGTTGAAGAATGCCACCAAGATCGGCGTAGCAGACATTGCGGTGGGCGACCGCGTTTTGGTGCAAGGGCAGATTTCAAGCGATCAAAAGACCCTGACTGCCGTCCGCGCAATCGACATGAGCAAGGCTGCTATTGTGCAGAAGCACGCGGCGGAAGCCGCGGAGTGGCAGAAAGGCGTAGGAGGACTGGTGAGTGCCGTCGATCCTGTCGCCGGGACGCTTACAATCACGACGACGGGGTTCGGAGGGTCAAAGAAGCTTGCAATTCACGTGACCAAAGACACAACTCTGCGCCGATACGCTCCCGACTCGGTGAAATTCGACGACGCCAAACCTGGCACGTTTGCGGAGATCCAACCCGGCGACCAGCTTCGCGTTCGGGGCACGCGGAGCGCTGACGGGAACGATTTTGCCGCGCAAGAAATAGTCTCGGGAACCTTTCGGAATATCGCCGGCACCATCTTCTCGGTTGATCCCGGCCAGAACACGCTTACCGTCACGGATTTGAAGACCAAGAAGCCGGTGCTGGTGAAGTTTACGGCCGACTCTCAAATACGCAAAATGGAGCCGCAGATGGCGCAAATGATCGCCATGCGACTTAAGGGCGGCGGACAGGGCGGAGCAGCCGGACAAGCGAGTGGCGGCGCCCCTGGAGGCGCTGCACCTGGCGCCACTGGGGCGGCAGGCGCTCCTACCTCGGGCGGCGCGCCAGGCGGCGCTTCCGGCGGCGGACGGCCCGGGGGTTCTGGAGGATTTGGAGGACCAGGAGGCGCCCGCACCGGCGGATCTCCTGACTTCCAGCGCCTGCTCAGCCGGCTGCCTCAGGCGACGCTGGCCGATTTTAAAAAAGGCGACGCTGTGATGATCGTCTCGACTCAAGGTACGGACACGGGCGGAGTAACGGCGATTACTCTACTGAGCGGCGTGGAACCGATCCTGACCGCCTCACCGTCCGCCAGCCAGGCGCTCTTCTCGGGATCCTGGAATCTGGGCGGGCCGGCCGGCGGAGGCGGGGAGGAAGGGACGCAATAATGCAGTGCCGATCGAAGTCCGAGGCGCAGGAGGGTGTGACGAAATTCTATGTGTCATCGTGAGCGCAGCGAAGGATCTCTGCAGTTGTACGCAAATCGTCGAACCACCGAGAACTTCGGAGATCCTTCGCTGCGTTCACGATGACAGGCGGTTAATTGTTTCACGCCATCTCGCGCCTGAGCTAGGCTCGAATCGGAGTTGGTGTTTCGTAAGCAGGGGCCTCGGCCCCATTTAAGCAGCAAGAAAGCAAGAAAGTGCCCGTCGTAGTCACCCCGCGCAAGCGGGGAGTCCACACAAGGTCAGAAAGACCTTTATCTTCGCATCCGCGGAGATGTAAGTAGAAGTGTGATTCCAGGAGAGACGTGATGCGACTTCGGTTGTTTGGAAAATGCTTTTATATCTTCTTGGCGTTCATCTTGACGCCAGTTTTTGCCAGCCCTTTGTTTGCACAGGCTGCTCCCGGCACGTTGCGCTGCCAGGTAAACGACCCCTCCGGAGGGGTGGTGACACAGGCAACGGTTCTTGTAACTTCTGAGGCAGGACAAACCCAAGCCGTAGAAGGGAACAAGGACGGCGTTTACGAGTTCAAGGGGCTTGCTGCCGGCAAGTACGGTGTGAAGGTTATCGCCAAGGGTTTTGGGTTGTACGAGCAGCAGGGAATCGAGGTGAGCGCCGGCCAGGTTCAAAAGCTGACCATCGCGCTTCAGCTCGAGGAGGAAGTGCAAAAGATCACGGTCTCGGGCGAGGCTCCGACCGTGAGCGTCAATCCCGAGAACAATGCCAGTTCGCTGGTCGTCTCGGGAAAGGAACTCGAGTCGCTCTCCGACGACCCGGACGAATTGCAGTCGGAGCTTCAGGAATTGGCCGGACCGTCAGCAGGGCCAAACGGCGGCCAAATCTATATCGACGGCTTTACGGGCGGCCAACTTCCCCCCAAGTCCTCGATTCTCGAGATTCGAGTCAACCAAAACCCCTTCTCGGCGGAATACGATAGGCTCGGTTATGGCCGCATCGATATCACCACCAAGCCGGGCGCCAGCCAATTCCACGGCCAGGGGTTTGTGAGCGGGAACACAGTTTCATTCAACACGCGGAATCCTTTTGTGAGCCAGGAGCCGGACTACCATTCGGAGTTCTACAATGGGAGCATCGGCGGACCCATCAGCAAGAAGGCGTCGTTTTTCTTCAGCATCTTCCGCCGGGACCTTGACGACGCGAACGTAGTGAGCGCCTTCGTCCCCGTGGTTGTGAACGGCTCCGTCCTTGCCCCTACTTCTGAATTCAGCAACCAAGTGCCGTTCAGTCAAGCCGTACTGAATCCCCGCATGCGCATGAACCTCGGCCCGCGCGTGGACTACCAGCTCAGTTCGAAAAACGTCATGACCGTGCGCTACCAGTACTGGGGGAATAACGACACCGACGACGGAATCGGGCAGTTTACTCTTCCTTCCCAAGCCTACAACGCGAATGGCTCTGAGCATACCTTGCAGGTGGGTGATACGCAGGTGATCAGCGACCGGACGGTGAACCAGGCTCGCTTCCAATACCTTCATGACAGCAGCAACCAGGCGCCCGTGAATCTGGCGATCAACGGCAGCAACAACCTGATCGGCCCTCCCGTAGGATGTCTCTTACTCGCCGAACCCTGCCAGGTCTCGGCAGCCGGGGCGTTCACGGCGGGCGGCAATACCCAGGGAATACAGACGGACACCGAAAACCACTATGAATTCCAGAACTTCACGTCCATCAACCTGGGCAAGAACTTCATGAGGTTCGGCGGGCGCGTACGCGATAACGATGAGACGCTAGGCTCGATGCAGAGCTTCAACGGCTCGTTTGCGTTTTCCTCGCTGACCGCCTATCAAATCACGCGGCAAGGTGTGCAAGCCGGTTGGACGGACGCTCAGATCCGGGCGGCGGGGGGCGGGGCAACTCTGTTCTCAATCAATCGCGGCACTCCTTCCTTGAGCCTCAATTATGCCGACCTGGGCATTTACGGCGAAGACGATTGGCGCGCCCGCCCCAATATGACCCTCAGTATGGGCTTGCGCTTCGAGACGCAGACGGGCATTCATGATCACGCCGACGTCGCCCCGCGTGTGGGTTTGTCCTGGGGCCTGGGCAAGGGAAGGTCTCCGAAGTCGGTCCTGCGGGCCGGCTTTGGCGTTTTCTACGACCGCATCTCACAGACCAATTTGCTTATGGCCCAGCGCCTGAACGGTCTTAACCAGCAGAGCTATACGTGCAGTAATCCCAGTTTCTTCCCTGCTCTTCCGACTAATTTGAGCGCGGCGGGATGCCAGAACGCATCGAATATCGACCCTCTTGACCCCAACCTGCGAACGCCTTATACGGTTCAGGGCGGCGCAGGCCTGGAACGCCAGTTAAACAAGAATGCTACCGTCTCGGTCACGTATCTCGGCTCACACGGTGTTCACCAGATTCTGAGCCGCGACATCAATCCGGTGTTCGACACCGAAGGAGACCGCGCCCGCTCAAGCTATGGCAACTTGACCAGTGTAGCCAACATCTATCAGCTCGAGTCGGTGGGCATCTTTAATCAGAATCAATTGATCGCGAACTTTAACATGCGCATGGGAGCCAAGCTGAACTTGTTCGGCTTTTACACACTCGGTTACGCGAACGGCAACACCAGTACCACGATGAATCCTTACGATATCGCAGAGGACTACGGGCGCGCGGCCTTCGACATTCGTCACCGCGTTTTCATCGGCGGGACGTGGACTGTGCCGCACGGTTTTGCTTTCAGCCCCATGATCGTGCTCAACTCCGGTGCGCCTTTCAACATCTTCATGCCCGTGGCCGACCTCTACGGCACGGACGTTTATAACAATCGGCCTGCCCTTGCCAGTCCCGGCGCCACGGGGGAGAATATCGTGGCAACTCGATGGGGCACCTTCAATACTTTCCCCGGCCCGAGCGACAAACCTATTGGGCCTTACTATGGCACCGGTCCGGGCCAATTCACCACGAATCTGCGAGTCAGCAAGACGTTTGGATTCGGGAAGAAGCCTGAACGCGCCGGCAGCGGGTCGTTGGGTGGTCCAGGCGGACCCGGCGGCGGGCGAGGTCCTGGCGGCGGACTCGGAGGCCGCGGGTTGGGAGGAGGCGGCGGGATGGGCGGGTTCTTCGGCGGAGGCGCGGCAAGCAACTCGCGTTACAGCCTCACCTTCAGCGTCAACGCGCGCAACGTCTTCAATAACGTAAACCTTTCGGCGCCTTACGGAGGCATCGGCACAACCTACTTCGGCCAGTCGAATTCACTTATGGGTGGATTCTGGTCTTCGGCGGCGGCGAATCGCCGCATCGACCTTCAGGCGGCGTTTAACTTCTAGCAGTCGCTCATGCCCGGCGGCTGAGGGGCACACAGAAACCATGAAAAGATGATCGTAGGGGGACGGCTTGCCGTCCCCTGGCTGTACGGATCTCACACCATCCTGGGTAGGGCAAGCCCTACCCCTACGCATTTTCAGGGCAGTCGCTCATGCCCGGCGGCTGAGGGGCGGGGTGGTTCGCGAACCGCCCCTACCCTCCGCAGCCACGCGCTCGAGAACGGCAGGCCACGTTACTGCACTACGAGGTTAACGGCCGTTTGGCGGACGACAGTCGTCTGGGTTCCAGTGGTTATTCCTACGCCTGCGGTTGAGCCGGTATAGGTACCTAGGATCGTTATGGTGTAATTCCCTGTCGGAGTGCCGTTGATGGTCGAGGGCTGAATGACGTTCGTATAGATCTGCTCGTCACAACTCACCCAGAACACCGCCGCAAGAGCCAGCATAGCCAAAGCTAATTCCGCGAAGATGAGCCTGCGCCGGCTGCCGGGTGCGCGCCGCCTCAGTTTCCCACGAATCAGAAAGACAGCGATCAGCACCAGATTGCACGCTGCCCATAAAGCAAACATCATCGGAGTTGGCGGAGGAGTGCGCGGAGGGGCGGCTCGGGGCAGCAGGTGACCGTTGGTCGTGGTCGACTGCGCCGTAGTGCTGATCGAGAGCTGAGAGCTGACCGCGGCGCCATTTATGGGCGTCAATGACGCCGGGTTAGCAAGGCATAGCGCCCCCTGCGGCAGCGTCGATTTAACGCAACTGAGCGTGACCGCCTGGTTGAAGTTGTTGACGGGCGAGACCGTGACCGAATAGATAGACGTTGCTCCGGAGGTTATGGTGTTGACGGACGGAGTGGCCGAGATCGAGAAATCCCCGAAGTACACGGACAAGGAGAGCGTCGATGTCTCGTTCCCGCTCGTGACGTCAGATCCATTGACGGTGAAGATGTAGGGGTTGGGGCTGGTAGGCGAGAGTCCCGAGAGTGTTAGGATACTGCTACTCGGCACGGTGGTCGAGTTCAAAGCGATATTGGATGGGTTGAAGGAGCACGTGCCGGGCGAGCAGGAGAGAGCGACAGTATCCGTGAAATTCAAGCTCGGGGGAGCAGACATATTGATAGCAAACGTCGTCGCCGCAGTGCCGATGGGGAGATACTGCGTGGTGGTCGGCGAACTCAGGGTGAAGTTGGGGTCTCCAGTTCCTGTTAGAGCGATGCTCGAGGAACCACTGGTCACGTTATCAGTTACGGTCAGACTCCCCTTGCGAACGCCCGTATTGGTCGGCGTGAAAGTGACCTGGAAAGTGCAACTGCCACCCACGGCCATGGTGAACGGATATGCAGGGCAAGTGTTCGTTTCCGCAAAGTCGCCGGTGGCCGCAATATTCGTGACCGTCAAAGACACTTCGCCATTGTTCGTCATCGTTACGTACTGCTTCGCACTGGTGGTGTTCAAGATCGTGGCGGGGAACACCAGGCTGCTGGGTGAGAACTGCACCTGCGCAATGCCCGTGACACCGGTGCCGGTGAGCGAGACAAGATGAGGGCTGCCGGAGGCATTGTCGGTGATGGTGAGCAACTCGGTCTCGGGAGCCAACACCGTGGGAGTATAAGTGACGTTGATCGTGCACGTACCGCCACCCCCCGGGAGGGTTCCTACGCAATTGTTGGTCTCAGCAAAGTCGCCGGTCGTCGCCACCCCCGAGATTTGGAGCGGGGCGGTGCTGGCGTTCAGAACAGTTACAACGGCCGGAACATTCTCATTGGTAACATTCTCGGTGGTGTATTCGGTTACATTTCCGAAGTTAATTTTCTGCGGGGTCAAGGCAACTGCCGGAACGCTATTGTGAGAAATCTGCGAAACGAAGACGCCGGAGAGACCCGTACTGTTCCCCGATTGCCCTTGATAAGCGAGGGCGATAGAGGGGAAGTTCTGAGAGAACGTGGACCCAGCAATGTAAGCGTTGGCGTTGGTGTCCACGGCGATAGCGTTTCCAAAGTTTCCGTTCGTACCCGCAAGAAAGGTCGAATACACCAAGGAGGTGCCTTGCGGATTGAGTTCAGTAACGAAAGCATCCTGGCAAGGGCTCGCCCCACATGAACCGCCAATGTAACTCGCCTGAATGGCGTTGGCGGTGGGAAAATCACTCGACTCCGTGTAGCCGGTCACGTAAGCGTCCCCTGCGCTGTCGACGGCAATTCCGGAAGCCACGTCTGAATAACTGCCGCCCAGGAGCGTGGCATAAAGGAGCGAAGTGCCGAAATGGTTCAGCTGGGCTACGAAGGCCACAGGGTACCCCGGAGCTTGCTTGGTGGTGAATGTTTGATACGCCCCGGGAGTGGTGGGAAAAGTTGAAATGGGATTGCACAGCGTCGTAATCGTCGTTGCGGGAGTACACGCAGTATAGGTGCTTCCCGCAATGTAAATGTTGTCTGCACTGTCCAGGGTGATCGCCCAGGCTCTATCGTCCCCGCTTCCACCCAGGTAGGTCGAAAACTCCAAGCTCCCGCCTCCGGGACTCACCACGGCGATGAAGGCATCCACGCTGCCGGCGTTGGCGGTCTGGAAAGCATTGTACACGGGGAAGTTGGTGGAGAAGGTAAAACCGGTCACATACGCATTATCGCCAGAATCCACGGCGATCCCTTGTCCTGAATCAGCGCTGCTTCCCCCCAAATAGGTGGAGTAGACCAACTGTTGGGTTTCCGGCAGGTTGGTGTCGATCTCGGCTACAAAGGCATCTCCGTTGCCGGCGTTACCGGACTGCACCGGCTTTACGGTGGGGAAATCTGTCGATTGCGTAGAGCCCGTCACAAAGACGTTCCCCGAGGGGTCTATAGCCAAGGCCAGCCCGTAATCGATATCACTGCCTCCGAGATAGGATGAGAACAGCAGTTTGGAACCGCTAGGATCCAATTTGGACACGAAGGCGTCCGAATTACCGCCGTAGGTGGTTTGAAAGGCGCTGGCTGTGGTCGGGAAGTTTGCGGAGGACGTGCTGCCCGTAACGTAGACATCCGCCGACGAATCCACGGCGATCCCCTGACCGATATCGTAGTTGTTGCCCCCTAGGTACGTGGAGTAGATGATCGCTTCGCCGTCATACCTCAGCTTGGTGATGAATGCGTCTGTGTCGCCTCCATAGGACCCTTGATAAGGGGGGGGTGAACCACCCTTGGGAAAATTGGTAGACGACGTGCTCCCGGTTATGTACGCGTCGAAGAGAGCGTCGAGGGCGATCGCATTTCCGGTATCGCCTCCGCTTCCGCCCAGATAGGTTGAATAATACAGGGAGGGATCGATAATCAGCGGCTGACGCGGGTCATAATTGGCCACCTTGAAGCCAACCCGGTTGTGCCCCCGAAGCACGTACGACGCTCGAACGTAATGCTTCTCGGACGGGTTCGATTGGTCGGTCTGATAGGCAAGGGGCCGATGAAAAGTCATCTGGCCATCGGTCGAGCTGAAAACCAAATCGCCGTGTGAGTCGATTGCCGCCTCGCTGCCTTCGAAGCTCATCCCCAGGGACTGCGGCGCGATGCCCGGTGACAGAACAAAGTCGTACTCGAGTTGCTGCTGATTTCCATAGTAAACAAGGTCCACCCCGGGACGAATTTGTTCGAACCGGACCTTTTTATAGGTCGGAATATTGGTGTGCCATCGGCTGGGGTCGCTGCCGATAAGATAATTGCTCACCCCGGGAAGCCGGTCGAGAGGATGGACAGCGGCAGAAGGATTTGCACCTTCGATTTTCATTGAAAAGACGCGAGTGGATGGCTTTGGCTGGGACTTTTCCGGGAACCGCCGATCAGGCCGGGAGGATTCGAGCCCGAGCGTCGCCTCGTCCGGACTCAGCAGGATCGTGTAGCCCGGGCCTCGCGCCACGAAACTGACGCTTGAGTCCGCTTGGCCTTGGTTCGCTTCAAAGCTCATGGGCAGTGCGCCATAGGATTTCCAAGCTTGAGCTTTGGTCATCCGCGAACTCTCGGCAGGCGACGGTTTCCCGGCGGGTTTATTGCCCCCGGGACTCAACACAGTGAGGAGAATTGAAATCAGTAAGGAAAAGAGACTCAGCATAGCCACCTTCGGGTTCAGAAGTAGAGTTTGACTGCAAATTGTAAAGCGCGCGCATCATTCGGGTTGTCCCGCGTAGAATTAATCTGTCCGAAATTCGTAAGGTTCAGAAAATCCAGGTTGGTGGGTTGTGCAAAGAACGGGTGATTCAAGACGTTGTAGGCTTCCGCGCGGATCTCAACCCGAACGTTTTCCCTAATCTGGAAGCTCCGTCGCACAGCCGCATCCAGCCGGATAAGGTTCGGGCCGTAGACCTGCGCGGGACCGCCTCCTAGAGGGGCAGTGTTACCCTGCCCCGACGTAATGACTACGGGCGGATTGTAGAACGACGCGGGGTTCCAGAACTGACTTGCGTTGTGCGGGCCGCCGCTCGCGTGCGCTCCTTGAACCAACAAAGCGTCGCAGCCAAGGCCGGCGGCGGTGGTAATGGTGCAAGGAATGGTCAAGGGCTGACCGCTCGCATAAGTGAAGATCCAGTTGAGGGACCAGTTGCCGACGACCTTCCCCTTGATGTCACCCTTCTGGCCTAGGAATTGTCTTCCCGGCCCGAAGGGGAGATCGTAGTTGCCGCTGAAGTGCCCCAAGTGCCGAACTGCAAAATCCGCTTGCTGATAGTCACGTCTGATGCCGATGGTCTGGACGGAAGCAGCGCGGTAGGCTTGTTGGCCATTGAGGTTGAAAAAGTCCAAAGCATCCGTGTGCGTCGTGCTGTAGGTATAGTTGCCAAGGAAACTGAGCCCGTGCCCGAAATTATGCGTGTACTGCAGCTGGCCGGCATTGTACTTACTGTCTCCCTCCGTTTCGAGGTAGCTCGTACCATAGGCAAAGCTGAGGTAAGGCTCATAGGCCTGTGCCTGATCGAAGGGCGGAAGCAGTTCTCCAACCTCATTCGTTCCCGGGTTTATTAAGAGATGGTGGGCGACGGTGGTCACCCAGGTGAACTCCAAAAGATCATTATTCGAGCGTCGATCTTGAACGTTTAAATTGAAATTATTCGTGTAGGGATTCTTGAAAGTATGTTGGATGCCCTGCAACACGAGGTCAGTTGCCGAAGCCGCCAAAGATGTGAGTGGAACGGGTGCGAGCCCCTGCTCCAAGGTCGCGTAAGCCAACGTCGACGGGTAGGTGATGGGCGTGCCGTCATCAAGGCTCCTGTACTGGTAATTGACCTGGAATGGGTAGTTGCCGCTCAGAGTGCCCTGGCTACCCTCGTTCATCATTCCGCCATAGAAAAGTCCGTAGCCGCCCCTCACCACGATCTGCGGGTTGTACTGATAGGCGAAACCGATGCGCGGGCCGATGTTAAGCCGCTGCGAGTCGATAATGCCGCCACGGTGCGGGTAGTTCAGCTTGATACTATCGTTGGTGAGCGTGCTGGTAAAACTGGTGGAAAGTGTGTTGATGTAAGTGGATGTGCAGGTAACTGGATACAAGGCGCCGCAGGGGAGGGTATCAAACCCGCGGCCGGCAGGAATCAGGTATTGAGCCTGCCCCTGGCTTCCCGGAAGAAAGTTCGCCTCTGCGCTGAAGTTCTCTTTCCAAGGTTGAAAGTATTCCCACCTTCCCCCGATGGTGAAGGTCAGGTCAGGGCGATACTTCCACTCGTCCTGCAAGTAAGCCGCGTAATAGAGCCGCCAGTTGTCATTATCGATGGCGCTGATATTGGAGGCATAAACCCGGTTAGGTCCACCCACATCATTGAGCCCGAAACGAACCGTGGAGGCTTGAGGGAGCAGAACAAACTGCGCGCCGCCGGTCGAGGGATCGAGGGAGTTCGAGATGGATGTGAAGTTGCCCGAGAAACCAAACTCGCCGCGGGAGTAGGGCGGCTGGTTGACAGCGTTCCTGACGTTGATGACTTCAGCTCCGCCTGTGATAGTGTGGTTCCGCCGGGTCTTGGTGAAACCCTCGCTCAGTTGGTAGGTGAGGTTGTAGTCGATAGCCGGCGTATACGGGGCGCTTCCCAGGGGCGAATATATCCCGACATCGATGGCCGGCAGGCCGCCATTGCCGGTGAACTGGGGAACTCCGGATATTCCAAGCAGGGCTGGAATATCTGAGAGGTCGTTGGCGTAGGCTTGCACCCGCTGCAATTCCACATAACTGCCCGCCAGCCGGATATTGTGGATCAGCGTCGTGGAAGAGGCGTGGTTGAGGCTCGCGACGGCGTTCACTGCCGTGTCGGTCTGCGTGTAACCCCCGCCGTCTGCATAGCCCGAGAAGGGGCCCAACTGTAACTCGGGATTATTGAGATAGCTGACACGCACAAACGACTGATTGCGATCGTTCAAGTGATGGTCGACGCGCACATCAAACTGGTTGGCATCGCCCCGGCTAAACCTGTTGGTAGTGTAGTTGTTGTAGATCGTCGGAATGGTGGGGGTGGGATACAGGTTAAGGAGCCCCGCTGCCACCGGGTCCACGCGATTCGCGCAGACCGTGTTGGCCACGTTCTTGCACTGAACGGGATCCCGCACGTAGCCTGTGGTGCTGGCGGTTAATCCCGTAATCGGGTCAGCTTCGCCGGTTGCCAGCAAGCGTGTCGTGGCAGGGTCGAAAACTGTTCCACAGGGCACGGAGCGCCCCAGCACATCCGGACCGGTAGTGCATTTCGGCTGGCCGCCGGTCAAATCCGTGAAGTCCGTATACCCGCTGCTTCGCTCAGCATCCGTCGGCACCGTCCCCACAAAAGGGATCCCCTGTCGATACTTCGTTCCTTGATAATCCGCAAAGAAGAAAGTCCGGTTTTTGCCATTGTAGACGTTGGGGATGTTTAGAGGACCGCCCAGCGTCGCGCCGTATACGTTCTTGCGCAGCTCCGCCTTCCGCAAGGCCACAGCGTTATCAAAGTAATCCGCCGCACTCGTGTAGTCGTTGCTGAAGTAATCCCAGGCGCTCCCATGGACCTCGTTCGTTCCGGCTTTTGTAGTGGCGTTGACCACTGCCCCCGCCGCTCCGCCAAGGGCCGCGCCGAAAATGGTCTGCACGCGAAACTCGTCAATCGCGTCCATGGCGGGAAGCACTTGGTAGGCAGTGTTGGGAAGGAAATCGAGAAAGCGGTTGTTGTCATCGGCTCCGTCGAGGATATAGTTGTTCTGCGCAGACGGAACTCCGTTGGCCACGAAACTACCCGTCGCCGCCAGATTAACCGGCACCTCGGCGATGGGCCCTTTGCCCGTGAGCAACTGTGCAGGGGAAGGTGTTTCGGGAACCAACTGCGCGATGGGCCCTACGCCCGCAAACAACTGCGCCAAATCGGTGAAGTTACGGCTGAACACGGGCAGAGTATCAACGACCAAGGGGGACAAGACTTTATCCGCTGCCGCGTAAGTGTAAGACGCAGTCGATCCTGAAGAAACCGTGGCGCCGTTCGCGGCTTGAGAAGCCACAAGGCGGAAATCGACGACCGCTTGATGCTGGATCTCGACCACCACGCCGGACTGAAAGGCAGGCACAAACCCTTGCAATTCGACGGACACGGTATAAGTGCCGATCCTGACAGGCGCGAATATGTAAGTGCCGTCTGCTCGAGCATAGGTAGATTTCGTGATGGCAGTCGCTTCGTTCTTTAGGAAGACCTTAGCGCCGTTCGCTCCGTCACCGGCAGGGTTTCTAACGATACCTGTGACGGATCCAGTATCGACTTGCGCCAACGCGCCTCCGCACCCGAAGACTATACAAAGCAGGAAGCCACCCGTTTGTATCAACCTAATGAATCTTGAGATTGCTTGTGTCAAAGATTCCTCCAGTAACCCCTTGCGGTCGAATACGCCGGACGCACGCGCAGTTCGACGCCTAAGACAGGACGGTTACATTATCGTTTCCTTGGCTCTTGCCTAAGACTGAACCTGTTCTTCGTTGTGATGATTTACTCAGCCGTGGGGCGCTCACTCTCCTAGCCCTGGCGGCGCCGCTTCGACTCGAATACTCCTCTGACGTTTCAGCCCGGTGGGGCAAATTATGGATTTTAGCCCGAACCGGAACCCAGTGACAGGGATAAAATGTGCGACTGGGTCAAAATACTGGAATCAATAGTGTTGTAAAGTCGTTGGAAGGCGATAAGCAGAGACTGGTTATCCCGCCTCTTGTTAGGTTTGTGTAAATGTTTACTTACACCAACTTAATATCAACCCTTTGGCACCTTCCGCTTCCCCTCTCCTCTGGAACCTCCAAACACGGGGAGGACTTTCAAGGCCCTTGTAGTTATCTTATTCGGACCTTAGGCTTTAGTTGGCGACGCTCGCCACGCCGCGTGCCTCGCACCGGACTCATTCATCGATGCCGTTGCGATCTCAAGCGTGCGTGAGCACGCAACGCAATCCCGCAGATGCGGGATCGAGTTGGCATCAAACTCCTTTACTACCTGCATCCCGCTGCTCTTAGCCTGGCGTGCTTTTGGAGCTCATCCGAGAAACTTGTAGCCGAGCCTTATTATAGTCTGAAAAAACTGTGGTTGGCTAGGGTCAGCCTCGAGTTTGCGCCGCAGAGTGAAGACGTGCACGTCTACGGTCCGCGTCGAAGGCGCGCCGCCGTACCCCCAAACTTCCTTCAGAAGCTCCTTTCGCGACAAGGTGGCGCCACGGTGTTCGACGAAGTATTTGAGCAATTGAAATTCTCGCGCCGACAAAGCCACCGGGGTTCCGTGCCGAAAAACCTCGGCGCGGCGGAAATCCACGCGGATGGCGCCGAATTGATATATCGCCCCCGGCGCCGCTCCCCCGCCGGGAGCGCGGCGCAGATGAGCTTCGATCCGGGCCAGCAATTCCTGTGTATCGAAGGGCTTGGTAACGTAATCATCCGCCCCGATTTTAAGACCCAGAATTTTATCGATCGTCTGACTGCGCACGCTCAGGATTATGATGGGCGCTGTGATTGATTGCCGGCGCAGTTCCCGGCAGACTTCGAGGGCGCTTCTTCCCGGGGGTACAAGATCCAAGATGATCAAGTCGAAGTAATCACGCGTGGCGCGTTCGAGGCCCGCTTCCGCATCCGGAGCTAATTCCGCGTTGTATCCTTCGCCGCGCAGACTTTCGAGCAGCGCGGGCGCCACTTCCCGATCGTCCTCAACCAGAAGGATCTTCCTAGTTCTCCGGCCGTTTCCTGCCGCCCGCCGGCCGGCTTCCGCCGCTTTGGCGCGCTCTGTCGCCGCCTTATCCATATGTCCAGCAAACTAGCCTATAATCGCTCTCGCGGCGTGTCAAGGGCAAAACGCGCAGGAGATTCTCCGCTCTTTGACCACGCGGCTCGCGGCGTCTACCTTCGGCAGCTTGCAGTAAAGCCGCTTCGCACTCTCATTCTGAGCGAAGCGAAGAATCCCGGCAGTTGAAGCTTCAACGAACTGCAGAGATCCTTCGTCTCCCCGATCAGATCGGGGCTCCTCAGGATGACAATCAAAAGGGGGCCGCAGCCGGTTTAGGCTCGTATCTTGGCGACCTGGGTTCTACGCTATTCTCGACTCTCGACTAGGGCAGCAGCGGCTTGACCGCGTTTTCGAATTCCTGGTACGCCGTCGCACCCTCCCAACTGTTCACCAGCCTCCCCTCGCGGTCGTAAAGAAACGTGGCCGGAATTCCTCCACCCCAGCGCGGATTGATCGAGTTCACCAGCGCCTCGAAATCATTGAAATGCTGCCGATAGCTTCCAAACTCCGCGCCCTGCGACTGCAAGAAGCGCTGAACGGCAGGAACGGATTCCGGCTCGTCCATGGAGATCGCCACTAGAGACAAGCCGCGACTGCGGTAAGCATTGTGAAGGCGGACGAGGTTGGGGAATTCTTCCCGGCAGGGATCGCACCACGTAGCCCAGAAATCGACCAGCAGAACCCGGCCATGCTGCTGGGCTCGCACCTTTTCCCAGCCGGCTTCATCCAGATCAACAATTCCCTTGGGCGGGGGCGGTTCAGGTGGAATCACGGAGCGCGAACAGCCCGCGCAGAGGAGCAGAGCGGCCATGGCAAAAGCGACGGCTTTCGTTCCGCTAACCGGGAAGGGACAAACTGATCTGGAATTTGTCATCTGAACACTCAGGGTCCTTGGAGCGAATTGCGTCCAGCCCCAAAGGGGCGGCCTAGCCCAGCCCAGGCCATCGGCCCATAAGCGTTAACCTAAAGAGGTGAGGGCTACGAGAGCCGCGGAGCGGCGCCAGAAAGTAGCCCACGGCGTAAGCCGTGGGACCTCGTACGGCGTTCATCTCCGCAGCCCCGGAGGGGCGACAGAGACGGTTGCCGGCGGATCTGTCGCCCCTCCGGGGCTTATGTAAACCGGGGCCGCTCCACGATCCCACGGCTTACGTCATGGGCTATTCTCTGTCGGCCCTCCGGGCCTGCTAGCGGTCACTCAGGCCTGCACCGCCGTCCCGTCGAGGTATTAAGTTAACGCCATGGGCCGCTGGCCTGGGCTGGGCTAGATCGCCCCTTCGGAGCTCCGCACCTTCTAGCTCACCTTGACGCGTTTGATCGAACAGCCGAACGCCTTTGTTTCGGTCACCTCAGCGGGCTTGCCGTTGAGGACGTCTTCGAGTGCCGGGCGGAGTTCATCGGCATTGGTCTTATCGGGATTGTTAGTGGGCTGGTGACTGTTCCCAAGCGCCCCGTGATACCGCAGCGTCCAGGTACTGTCCGCGAGGAATACTTCGGGTGTTACGTGCGCCCCCAATTGGTCGGCAACGCGGTTCCCCTCGTCTTTGAGCACCAGGAAGCCGAGGCCATGAGCCCGCGCGTGCTCCGCCACCTCGCTGACGGGTTCGGTGCTGTTGGCGTTGATTCCGACAAACGCCACGCCACGGCTTTCATACTCGTGCGCTAAGCTCGCCATGACATGAGTGAAGGCGTTCGAGTAAGGGCAGCGGGTGGCGATGAAGATAACCACCACAGCTTTCTTGCCCTCAATATCGTATAGCCGGTGCGGCTTGCCGTTGACATCCGGGAGCGTGAAATCCGCCATCTTCTCCCCCACCTGGATCTTCGCGGCAGGCAATTCGCCTGCATTGCAGGCGCTCCACAAGAGGAACAGCCCCAATCCAAACACCAACGCGATCTTGAATCTGCTCACGCGTACCTCCAGTTGTCGTTTCTCTTAAACCCTGAACCAGTCAATTATAGCAGGCTTAGATGTGGCGCGGACGTTGGGATCCATGGACCTGCGCCTCGACCCCACACGAGGACGGACCCTGGCGGTGTAGGGGTAGGGCTTGCCCTACCCTCGTCGGGGCCAGCAGAAATGCGGGGACGGCAAGCCGTCACCCTGCGGGGGGTTATCAACTGATTGGGGAGGTGACGCTTACTTCGCCTTTCCTTCCACCTGTGCTAGGATGGCGAATGGCGCAGGTTCGAGACCCGGGTCTCAGCGCAGCGGGCAATCTTCACGTGGAAATCAGAAGGTACATCCCTTGAGCGAACGAACCAACCAACGGAGGCGGATATTAAGCGGCATGCGCCCCACCGGCAAACTGCACCTCGGCAATCTGGTGGGAGCGCTTCAAAATTGGGTGAAGCTGCAGGATGAGTATGAAAGCTACCATTTCGTGGCAGACTGGCACATGCTGACCACGGGCTACGAAAACACTCTCAGCCTGCGCCAGGACACCTGGGAGATGGTGGCCGATTGGCTGGCCTGCGGGCTCGATCCCCACAAGGCCACGTTTTTCATTCAGTCACGCCTGCCGGAACACGCGGAACTGCACTTGTTGTTTTCAATGGTGACGCCGCTGAGCTGGCTGGAGCGCATCCCGACTTACAAAGAGCAACTCGAAAACATCACGGACCGTGATCTGCATACCTACGGCTTCCTGGGTTACCCCCTGCTGCAAGCCGCGGACATTCTGATGTACAAAGCGCACGCTGTCCCCGTAGGCGAGGACCAGGTGCCGCACGTGGAATTCACTCGAGAAGTCGCGCGGCGATTCAACCTTGTCTTCGGCGAACTGGAAGCGGTTTCCGCTGTCCAAGCAGGCCCTGGAGCATCGGGCGTCGTTGACCATGGGCCAGACCCGCTCAAGGACCTCGTAACGGACCACTGGCGGGAAGAACGGTCGCTGGAGGCGAGGGCGGAATTCCTAAACAAGGGCCTCGGTACACTGCGAGCGATATTCCCCGAGCCCGAAGCGCTGCTCACTTCCGCACCGCGCCTGCGGGGGACTGACGGGCGCAAGATGTCGAAGAGTTACAACAACGCGATTTTCCTGACCGACGCGCCCGAGGTGGTTTCGAAGAAGCTCGCAACAATGATGACCGATCCGGCTCGCAAGCGCCGCAGTGACCCCGGCGATCCTGACGTCTGCCCGGTGTTTGATTTGCACAAGGTCTTCTCCGCGCCGGAAACGATCGAGCGCGTGAATCGCGAGTGCCGCACGGCGGAGATCGGTTGCGTAGATTGCAAGAAGCTTGCGGCCGGGCACCTGAACGCATTTCTCTCGCCCATTCAAGAGCGCCGCAAACCTTACGAGCAGAATCCGCAGCAGGTGTGGGATATTCTCGAGGCGGGGACTGAGAAAGCCCGCGCCGTAGCCCAGGCTACGATGCAAGAAGTGCGAGCAGCGGTGAAACTGACGTAGGGGCCGCAGAATGTGATTCGTTATCGCGGCGCGTTAGCCCGGGCTGTCATTCTGAGCGAAGCGAAGAATCTCCGCAGTTCGCTTTTTTACCGGCCAGACTGCAGGGATTCTTCGCTTCGCTCAGAATGACAACGCAGGTGACGAAGGCGGCAGCAGGCTGCCGTGCTGCTAGGGTGTGGTTCAATGATTGATGGGAATCCAAAAATCGGCACTGACGAAACGCTGGCGAATGCGGCTGAGGCGGTCGAAGGTCCGATCGAACCGGCTCCGGGAGAACAGCCGACCGAGGTCGCAGCGGAAGGTGAGACGGTGCCGGCGCGAAAGCGCCTGACGCATCGCGGGGAGCCGCCGCCGCCCATCAAGGCGGGCCTGTACGAGGGCCCGCTGGACTTGCTTCTCGATTTGATTCGCAAGCAGCAGATTGACATCTACGACATTCCGATCGCCAGGATCACTCAACAGTACCTCGACTACCTTCACATGCTCGAGGAGTTGAACATCGATGTGGCCGGTGAGTTCATTTTCATGGCTGCGACGCTGATCCACATCAAATCGCGGATGCTTTTGCCGCCCGATCCGAACGCCCCGCCGGAAGAGGAGGAAGACCCGCGCGAAGAACTGGTGCACCGGCTGCTCGAGCACGAGCAGTTCAAGAACGCGGCGCAGATGCTCCAGTCGAAGCGGATGGTCGAGGAGGCGATGTGGTCGGCGCCGGGCATTGGCGAGTTCGCGGAGGCCGAAGATGAGCCCGGCCTCGCGGTTTCCGCTTTCGACCTGATTTCGACCTTCCGCGAGATCCTCGAGCGCGCCAAGAAGCGGCCGCAGATTCAGATCCGGCGCGAAGGGGTGACGGTGGCGCAGATGGTCGAGCACATCAAGCAAGTGCTCCACTCAAGGTCAGGCCCCGTATCATTGGAGGAACTCATCGCGGGCTACCTTTGGAGGGAAGCCCTCATCGCGATCTTCCTGGCCCTGCTCGAGCTCGTGAGAGTCCGGGCGATCCTGCTACGGCAAAAGGAGCTGTTCGCTTCGATCACGATTTCCAAGGGCAAGCGGTTCGAAGAGATTCTCTCCGCCACGAATGCCGCGGCGTTGCAGGTTGGGTTGGAGGAAAGTCTCGGGTAGCAATCGGAAGTCCGTAGTCCGTTGTCCGTGGTCCGTCGCATGGTGTCATTCCGAGCTGGTTCGCTGTCATTCTGAGCGAAGCGAAGAATCTCGCTCTGATCTTTCGCCCTCGGTCCAGCTCGAGGCAGGGCAAGATTCCTCGCTGCGCTCGGAATGACAGACGAAGACGGGGACACCGGGCAACGGGGACATCGGGCAACGGACAACTGACAACGGACCACGGACGCCCTGCAGAGTTCTAAATGCTCAACGACGAAACGTTAAAAGCTTTGATCGAGGCCATCATCTACGTTGCGCCTGAGCCTGTGCCGCTCGAGGCGCTCCTGAAAACCCTGGAAGGAGAAGAGCGCGAGCGGGTGAAATCTAAACTCGAGGAATTGATCGCGGATTTTCAGCAGGCGCAGCACGGAGTTCAAATCCGCGAAGTGGCGGGCGGCTACAAATTCTTCTCGAAGCCGGAGCATCACGACGTGCTGCGGAAATTCGTGAAGAGCCTGAAGCCTCCCGTGCGGCTCTCGAAGCCCGCCCTCGAGACGCTGGCGGTGATCGCTTACCGCCAGCCCGTGACCATGCCCGAGATCAACGAAATCCGGGGGGTGGACTGCGGCGGCGTCATCCACACTTTGCTCGAAAAGAAACTCGTGGTCACCTCGGGGCGGAAGAACGTGGTAGGACGCCCGATCCTTTACAGGACCTCGCGCGACTTCCTGGTGCACTTCGGGTTGAAAGACGTCGGGGAGCTTCCCAGCCTGAAAGAATTTGAAGAACTGGCCAAGCAAGCCCTGGGGTCAGAATGGGCGGCGGAGGCCGGGCCCCCGCAGCTAGAAGCTCCGCCGGTTGTGGAGTCCGAGACTCCCGAGGCGGGCGCTCCGCC